>Ga0209635_10000299_pt1 | contig 32792 bp, 35 predicted proteins | sample DeeMarSWOR230_32_FD_187463 | JGI IMG/M metagenome (GOLD analysis project Ga0209635, IMG submission 187463) | Marine sediment microbial communities from White Oak River estuary, North Carolina - WOR-2-30_32 (SPAdes) (version 2) | ecosystem: Environmental > Aquatic > Marine > Intertidal zone >...
TAGATCTCATCATTGTTATTAATCATACTCCTCAAACTGAAGTTGTAAAAATTCATGAAAATACCTCAATTTTCTTCCAAGAAAAAGCTTATTAAGGATAAGAATGATTGAGGTTATTTGATATTGAATTATGTCCCATATAAAAATCCTTCATTTTATTTCTCTCTTATTTTATGATATTGAAAGGTTCCCATAGCTAACTGCCTATTTAAATCTTCACAAATTGAAAATTCAGTAATCCCACACCGCTTTTTAGAGCATTTTTTTATTATGGTTCTTGAGTACGAATGCATAATATGGTTGAGGACTTATTTTTTGGGTTAGATCTGACGAATTCTACTTTGAACCCGTGTAATCCGCGATCAAATCTGCCCCCCTAATAAATGGCGTTATAAAGGTAGAATAATCCTTGACTTAATATTATGCATTGTACTTCCCTTTTAAATTTAAATCTAAAGAATTATCTATAAAGTGTTGTTGTTCCTTTGGGATACTTAACTTCAATCCCTCGAGTCTTTTTCTTTTTATAGACTATTATCACAGTTGTGATTATTGCACCAAAAATGCAAATTATAATAATTATAATTATTATTACAACCTCTAGAGGAAATGGGGGTAGTTCAGGTTGAGGTTCAGGTTGAGATGGATCAAGAACAAGACAAGAATTATTAAAAATATCATTTAACCCAAATCCTTGACCATACGAGGTGATACATTCATCATATACAATTAATGTATTTCCCGATACTGTATTATGATCGCTAAAAGCTTGAATTACTATTCCAGTATAACTATTATTAACAGTGTTTCCCTCAATTATGTTATCATGACAGTTAAAATAAAGATCAATCCCTTGGAGATGGTGATTAAGGAAGTTCCCCGTAATGTTGTTATCATAAGAATAAGCCATAATAAATATCCCTTTACGATTAGAAGAACAAATATTATTTATTACTTCTCCGTTATTAGTACCACTCAATTGAATTCCACTCGAACAATTAAATATAGTGCAATTTTCGATTCTGAAATAGTCATTTTGAGATTTAATTGATATCCCAATACCTGTCCCTCCACCATCTATTTCCAAATCTACTATGACATAAGGGTCAGAATAAGTACCAGAACCTGTACATATTCCTGTGGTCTTCGCATCAGACCAATTGTTATCAATATGAATTCTTCCCGGTACTTTTGAGAGTTTTAAATTTTTATTATCTAAATTAATATTATCCCAATATTCCGTATTTTTATCACTCTTTCCCGTATAAAAACTAAGAACGTTGTTAATTAGAGGTGATAAAACGAGTAAGATCCCTATCGTTATAGAGATTATTACTTCTATTTTTGGATTTGATTTCAATTGATCTCATCTTATATACTTTCCTATATAATAATGAAATTGTTCCTTTATACATAAAAATATTTCATCTTAAAATGGGGGCATAAGAGAAGAAATTAGTGGTAATTAATTAGAAATTACCAGTTTTATAAAATAGTAGAAAATAATATTAAAAATTTTAAATTTAATTAGGAATTAAATGGCGCCCCCGGCTATAGGAATTGCGGAATATATCACACAAATATTTCCCGCAGCAAGGAAACCTTGCTTAGAATGGATCGAACATGCGACCGCCCGGTTAACTTCCGGAGGTATTTAGTACCCCAAATACCTAAGCCGGGTGCTCTACTTAGTCGAGCAAACCGAAAGCGGTGAATCTCACTAACTGAGCTACGGAGGCGCTTTTTTTTTATTGATATATTATTTTATTAATTATAATATTTAGCTTTTTGTCTATTATTTTAGTGGTTTTGAAATTAAACATAAAAATTAAATAATCATTTCGGAATCAATCCGACTGAGCGGCATAATAAATCAGCCATTTTGCCATAGCTTGAAAAGATTCATTTATATTTAAATTGTTTTTCGAGGAACAGAATACACACTGATTACATTTTGCTTTTTCCGCGTAATTATTTGCTATATTAAAATCTACTTCATGATTATGAAGGTCCCATTTCATTCCCATAAGAATTATTGGTATGAAACCAGCTTTTTGCCGGATAATTTTTAACCATTCCGGGATTTCTCTGAATGTGTCATAATCGCTAATATCAAAACATATAAAAGCCCCACTAGCACCCTTACAATAATCTGGTAAAAGTTCACGGAATCGTTTTTCCCCGGCAAAATCCCAGAGTTGCATTTTAACAGCTTCTCCTGTGTCCAGTATTTCCGATTTCGTATGAAATCCAGCCCCTATGGTCATTTTGTACCCTTCTTCGAATTTTCCTGTACAATACCTTGTAATCATTGCTGTTTTTCCTACACCTCCTGCACCAGCTACAATTACTTTAAAAATCCATGCGCTTTGCATTTTAATGAATCACATAAATAGTCTAACATAAAGAGTAAGCTTATTGATAAATAATAAAAATTTTTCTTTAAATACTTTTTTGAATAAAAAGGCTAATTCTAAATTTTGAAACTTAAAGGCTTGAAATATTATTCAATTTTTAAGAATTTAATAAAGAGTAGTACCTTTTTCTTAAATCACTATTGTTAATTTAGATCTACTTCTAAATTTTGAATTTCTATAATTTAACATATAAGAATTTCATAAATAGAATATGTATTGTTTTGATAAAAGTTTATTATTAAAATAAAAAAGATTTTTATAAGATTTTATTCTATTATTTTTTAGATTTAAATTTTTAAAAGTATTACAATAAAGGTTGTGATAAGAGAGTATTAAAGACGACGAAATTTGTCCTATATGTAGTTTTCCAAAAGAACTATGTATATGTGATAGCTTAAGTGCCGATGAGCAACAAATAGTAATTTCTAACGATAGAAGGAAATGGGGGCGGGTTGTTACTGTTATTACGTTTGTAGGAAATTTTGACGTTAATCTAAAAAATATATTAACTAAAGCAAAGAAAAAATGTGCTTCTGGAGGAACTGTAAGAAATAATGAAGTTGAACTTCAAGGAGATCACCGTTTTAAATTAAAAAAATTCTTAATTGATCTTGGATTCCCTGAAGAAAATATACTTATACAAGAATAATAATTGAAATATTATAGCTATCGCTAAATATATATAAAAAAAGGTTGGAAGACTTCTATACTAGATAATTTAATTAAATAATTAACCTAAATTAATTTCTATGGATTCTATTATTTTTAAAGTAATTTTTAGAGCACAAGAACAATTTGAAAATAAAAATCTTACTTTAAGTTTTAAACATTTAGCTTTTGAAAATCCATTATCTATTCCAGTTACCTCTATTTTAGAATTGAAAAAATTAAGTGAAACAAATCAACATATAATCACTTTTCAAAATATCGAAGAAGTTTTAATAATTGGAAATCCCATAGATGATTATCTCTATAATTATTATCTCGTTATCTTGTTCTCACTTAAAACTGATGGGAAAAAAACAGGATTTTTAATTGGTAATATTAAGAAATTGGGAGATCTCATCATAGGAGTTTGGCCTTTTAATACCCAAATAAAAAATACCTCAGGAGAGATAATTTTAGACACATATAATGATATTATAAAGAGTCCCCATAACTATAGTAATATTTGTTTAATATCTCAATAATTATCGAATAAAGATTTATTTAAATAAATCCTCGTCATTATTCTTCCTTAAAAATTGTATTAATTCTTTTTCAAAAGGCATACCTGTTCTAGCCCCTAATTTTTGGATTTTTAAGGCTGCAGCGGCATTAGCATACCTGACTGATTTTTCTAGATCCCACTTCTTAATCCAATATCCAACAGAAAACGCACCATTAAAAACATCACCAGCTCCAGTAGTATCAACTATATTACATACATTATAAGAGGGAATCTCTTTTTGAAATTCTGAAGTCGTAACTAAAGCCCCTTTTTCACCTAAGGTAATTATTACTAATGGAATACCTTTTCTAATTAATTCTTTTGATGCATCTTTTGGAGTATTACATTTTGTTATCATTTTTGCACCTTCTTTGTTTGGTATTAGAATATCTGCCTTTAATAGCATATCTTTTAAACTATTCCAACCTCGTTGAGCTATTTGGGATTCAAGATCAATACTAATTTTGATATCATGTTCTTTTGCTAAATTAATTCCTCGTTCTGATAACTTAGGATGGATTAAAGTTGTATGGAGAACTTTAGATTTAGAAATATAAGATTCCTCTAAATCTCTAACTTCTAATTTCGTTGTTTTCATATGAGGTGATTGAATAATTGTTTTTTCACCTTTAACAACAAAGATAAAATTCACGGGTGTTTTCTTCCCTTTTTTTTTCAAGAAAAGCGTAGTATCAATTTTTTCTCTTTTAAAATCTCGAATTAAAAAATCTCCATATGAATCATCTCCAATAGCACCAATGAAACCACAAGAAACCCCAAGTCGAGCTGCAGCAACTAAATAATTGGCAGTTACCCCTCCTGAAAAAGAACTCTCAGTTATAGCATCAATTTTCTCATCAGGTTTAGGAAAATGAGGGATCTCAGCCACCCAATCAACCACAACCTCACCTAAACCAACTATGTCAATTTTACCCATATTTTACTCAAGTTTTTAAGAACAACAGTTAATTTAAAGATATCTAAATGAGAAGGGAACATTAAAAAAAATACATAAATTATATTTCAATCTTTCTCATTACTCTTTCCAATTCATCATCAATATTGATATCCTTGAATTCATATACAGATATCTCATATTGGTTTGAAAAATCACTGAATTTAGCTCTCCCTTTAATGATAATATCTTTACCTAAAAATTCAGATGATTTTTTTTCCAAAAATTTTTCAAATTCAGGAGTTTCTTTTAGTTGTACTACATTATCAGTTTCTATTCCCATTAATTTTTCTGCTTGTTCTCCTAAAAAGGTAGTTCTAATCGTTCCAGTCCCATCATCAATTATAAGATTAATAATCATCCTAAATTCAGTACTATCTCCTTTCCCACAGGAGCAATTTTCAACTTTTTTAAAGCAATTCTTACAGGCTTCATAAATAGTAATATTATTAAGGTCTTTAGCTATGAATCCTTTTATTTCAATTACTCCTGATGCATCAATTTTTTCGATTTTGGTATAATTTCCAGAAAAGTTTGTTACTCTTTCTTGCGCATAAAGATCAGTCTTTTTAAGATTTTTAATTTCTAAGTCTTTTAACTCTATTATTGAATCCTTAATTAAAGAAATTTCATTTCTACTTGAAAAATTACTATATTTGACTAATACATTCTTTAATGATAAACCTTGTCCAACATTCAATAATTTTGAATATTCTTCTGCTTTTTCACGCCATATGGTGACTCTTATGCCATCCGAATCATCACTTACTATAAATCCCAATAAAGAAACATCTTCACCAGATTTTAATGATATTGTTTTAAGATTATCAATTGAAGTTATGATCCCATTAAAAGAGACGACCCCATTACTCTTCTGAAGGGTTTTTATTTTTTTTATGAAATCTCCTTTAATAGTAATATCTTTATCTTTCTTTGCAATTATAGTATTTTTATTAGCAACTAGATCTATAGTTTTTGAATCTAAATTGCTCAATCGAGGATTTAAATTCGTTATTGATACAAAATCATCAAGGTTGTATGCACCTGTTTTTTCAGTATCTTCATTCCAGAAAGTTATTCTTATCGACCCTGTAGAATCTAGTAATGTTAAAGATTGTACACTGCCAATTCCCCCATCTTTTCTAGTAAATTCCCTTATAGGGGATATTTGAATTACTTTTCCTTCTATAGAAATAGATTTAAGATTTAAATTAATATCGTCAATATTTATGGATTTATCTGTAATTTTGGGATATTTCTTATAATCAACATCTTCTGGAGATAAAATAATTTTTCCGTATCTTCCTATATGTATTTCAATATCACCGAATTTTCCTTTTTTCGCATTTCCATTGATAATTTTTACAAGTTCATTTTTTTCAAAATTGCTTTCATTAAAGATCTTCACATGATCATCCCAAACTACGATTCGAGCATCTCCAGTATTATCATGTAACAGAAAAGAGCCTACAAACCCATTTGTTCCATCATTTTTTTTAAAACTATTAACATTGAAAATTTCTTTGATTCTACCAAAAATTGTGACATTTTTCATGTTCTGAGAAATATCAGCAATAAAAATCTCAATCTCTTTTAGTAGATCCTTATTTTCTGTCTTTATGTCAACTCCCAATTCTTTAGCTATAATAAATAAAGCACCTTCATCAGAAATTAAACCCTTTAATTCATTTTTCTTGTCTTCGACTAAATTTTGAATATCTTTCCTAGTTAAACCAGTATCCTCAATGATCTTATTAATATAAATCTCAGTTTTCATTTCAATCATATCACAATAAAAATTACTTGAGTTTTAAAAATATTTTAGTAGGTATTATTTAAAAAAAAAATTATTTAATTGTAATTAAAAAAAGTTTTTCTTTTAAAATTAAAGGGTATTAAGTAAAGGTAATTTATCGAGACAAATTAATTGATTATATTTGAAAAGATTAATTGTTTTCAAATTGTTTTTATGAGTCCTATTAATTACTTTATATTGTTATAAATGAAAAATTTTAAAATAATACCTGTAATAGATATTTTAAATTCAAAAGTAGTTCATGCTAAAAAGGGAGAAAGAACTAAATACAAACCCTTAAAATCATATTTATTTCATTCATCTAATCCCATAGATGTTATCAACATTCTAAATAATAAATATAATTTTGATTTGTTTTACATCGCAGATTTAGATTCAATAATAAAAAAAACTCCAAATATTCAAATATTAAAAGAAATTTTAAAAATTTCTAATATCAATATAATGCTAGATCCTGGAATTGTTGATCTTGAAGATATTTCTTATTTTTTAAAACTAAAAATTAAAAATCTAATTTTAGGATTAGAAACTATTAAAAATTTTGAAATAATCACTCAAAGCTTACAAATCCTAAATCGGAATAACATTATTATCAGTATTGATATGTATAATGGAAATATTTTGTCAAATGCCGAGGATATTAAAAACCAAAATCCAATAAAACTCACAAAAAAATTAGTAACTTTAGGTGTTAAAAATATCATTCTATTAGATTTATTCAGAATAGGCCAGAAAGTTGGTGGAATTCCCCCATTATATTTAGATATTTTACATAATTTTTATGGAAATGTTTTTGTGGGAGGCGGGATAAAAAATTACAAAGATATTATGAATATTAAAGAATTAAATTTTTCTGGTATCCTAATAGCTACAGCTTTATATGATGGAACAATTGATATTAAAAAATTAAGAAATATTCCTTGATTTCTAAATGTTAATCTATAAAAATTACACCGGTACTAGATACACTAAGAGATTTCTTGCATACTGGGCATGTGTGTTTCATTCTAACCCAATCCGTCAAATGATCCTTATGTGCTTTCGCTTCGCAAATTGGACAGCCAGTTACTTCATCAAAAATCTCTATGTTTTTTCCACATACAGAACATTTTGTTTTTGATGCAGTAGATACTCTAATTAATTCCTTTTTTATGTCTAATATTACATTTTCGGTGTTTTCCGCTGTAGGACTAATTTGTTTTAATTCGTCTTTAGTATCGACACAAAATATGGACCCCTCCGTATCATCCTTTTTATTACCTATCCAAACAACTTTGCCTTTGAAGTAACTTGACCCTTTATCTTCTAAAGTTAAATCTAATTTTCTATCTTCCATCACATATGTTTGTATCACTTTTGTGTATTTTATATCTAAATTTGCAGACAATTGCTTAATTACTTCTATTGGTTCTTTAAATACTTCATCGGTAATATCCACTTTTGTAATTTCTTTAGGTGACATAATAAACTCTTGATATTTTTTTAATATTTAATAAAAATGATTTAATTTAAATTTTAATATAAAATTATACAAAAATAAATGTTTTGGAATTATTGGTATATTTTATGAAATGAAAAATTTGAGTGATAATTCTTTTTATACATAATATTGAAGTTAAATTAAAAATAATAGAGTAGTTTCTTTAATTGGATAAAATGTATTAATTTTATGAATTTAAATCCTAAATAAGTTTTTTAATAATTTTATATTATATATGTTGGACCATGAACCATAAAATCAGACTTTTAATCAGCCCTAAAACGATCAAAGAAGCTAAAATTGTTATTGAAAAAAAAATAAAATATATTGATTGTAAAAATCCAGAGGAGGGCTCATTAGGGGCAAACTTTCCTTGGATCATTAAAGAAATGAAGAGTTTAATTCCTTCTGATAGTTCTCAATTATTAAGTGCTACAATTGGTGATTTTCCAAATCTCCCCGGTTCAGCTTCATTAGCAGCTTTAGGAGCAGCATTTTCTGGTGCAGATATAATAAAAATTGGATTGAAAGGACCCATAAACGAGAAATCGGCAATAAAGTTAATGAAAAAAGTTGTAAAAGCTGTGAAAGATTATAATAATAATATTAAAATTGTTACCGCGGGATACGCTGATCAAATAAGAATGGTTTCTTCACCCAAATTTATGAGTATCCCAATTATTGCATCAGAATCCGGTTCTGAAATAGTTATGCTTGATACATTCATAAAAGATAACTTAGGATTATTTGATTTTCTAACTGTAGACCAACTAATTCAATTTAAAGATAAAGCAAAAAGTTTAGATTTAGACGTCGCATTAGCGGGAAACTTACGGAAAAAAGATATACCTCCATTGATACATATTTCACCTGATATAATCGGCGTAAGATCTGTTGTATGCGATGGATATGATAGAAATAATGGATCCATTAACCCAAATTTGATTGAACAATTAAAAACGGAATTATATACAAAACAAGAGGAATATATTAAGAGTATCTAAAACATAAAATTACTAATTTTTAAATTTGATAAGAATCATTATCTATATTTTCTCTAAACAAATAGATCGATTTTTATGTATTGAAGTATTAAACGTCTTTATATCTGGTTTATATGATTCAAAAACATCTAATATTTTATTTTCGTTACCTTTTCTACATATTGCATAAACAGAACGACCTAATTGATTCATACTCGATCCTATAATATCCAATTTGTTTAAATCATTCATTAACTCTTTTACCTTACCTAATTCAAGAATTTCAAGAATTTCTGTACTTTTTACGAATTTAATTGACTCACTTACAAAAGTATTGATATTTGGTTTTTTAAGTAATGATTTGAGTGCCTTTTTACCCGCTTCTTTTATTTTTTGACTTAGAATTGGATCTGTCAAGATTGATTTTGTATGAATCATTCCAAATGAACCACAAATGACTTTTAAATCTTGTGGTATCTTTATCCTTTCATATACACATGGGAAACCTGGTTCTTTTAAAATTCCAATTCCTCCATTTATTTGACCACAAACAGTTCCTAAACCTGTTTTATTTATCACTTCAGCTATATGAGCTATCTTTCCCATTTCTTGAGATGATAATTTTAAATTAAATAAATAATTTAAACCAAAAATAGTTCCTAATGCTCCAGAACCACTTGCACCATACCCACATCCAACAGGCAGATCAAAAAAATGATTAATTCTTATTTTACAGGATTTTCTGATATATTTTTTAATATATGTGATAATATAATAAGTAGTTTCGGCATTTTGATTTAATTTTTTACCATTGATATTAATCTCGACTTCAAATTCATTTATTTTGTCAAGAAATTCATATGTAATTTCTGTTTTTCCTACAGCACTGACACAAAATCCAGCACCTCTAGACCCTATTTTCTCTGGATCCTTGATTTTAACTCCATTGAGTTTATCAACTATCTCAAAGAATCCAGATATTCTATGGGGTACTTTAACAATGACTTTTTTAATACTTTTAGACATGAATTTAATATAACTTAATTTAACTTATCGACTATATATTATTACAAGGATAAATAGAATGAAAATATTATGAAAGGAAAAAGTGTAATTAAAATCGGTGGATCATTATTATTTACTAAAAATAAAGAAATTGACGTTATTAAGATTCAAAAATTCTGTCAAATTTTTAAAAGAGTAAAAAATTTTGGAACCCACATTATTATATGTGGCGGTGGAAAAATAGCAAGAGTATATATAGATGCTGTAAGATCTTTTCATGGAAATGAAGCATTATGTGATACATTTGGAATAGATCTATCTCAAATAAATTCAAAATTACTTATAGCTTCTTTTCAAGATTTTGCTTATCCTTTAGTTCCAAAATCAATGGAAGAACTTTCATTAGCATTACTTTTTGGAAAGATTATAGTTATGGGAGGTTTACAACCAGGACAATCCACAACTTCTGTTGCTCTCGAAGTAGCAGAATTCATACAAGCTGAAGAACTAGTGATTCTTACTGATGTTGATGGGATTTATGATAAAGATCCAAAAAAATTTAAGGATGCTAAATTGTTAAAAAGCTTAACCTATGGCGAATTACAAGAAATAATTCTTAATTCTTCTGGTGACAAACAAGCAGCTGCAGGAGAATATCGCATATTTGATGCAGTTTCTTTGCAAATATTAAAAAGAAGTAAGATTAAAATCAGGGTTATGTCTGGTAAAGATTTAACAGAATTTGAAAAATTTTGGAATGGTGAAAAAGATATAACATGTACAGTAATTTCTGATTGAAAATATTTAATAAATTATTTTAATCTTCAAAATTTAACTATCCTAATATAACTCTTTTAGAAGCTAGTCAAAAAATGTCTCAATCTTCATGGAAAGATCAAATTAAAAAAAAATGGGGTCCTCATAGTCATTGTCCTATATGTGGTAAGGCTATGGCAACTGATAAAAAATTCTGTAGTCAAGCATGTAGGGATAATTATCTAAACCAAGAGAGGAAACAGAAGAAACGAGGAAGATTGCAATGTGTATTCTTAATTGTGATGCTAGTAGTAATGTTTGCAATAATGTTTTTACCTGGATTATTTGCTTAAATAAAAATTAAGAATGAGATCTAATAATATTACTTTTTTAGATATTCTTTTAAAAATTTTTAAAAAGATTAAAATCATAATTTCATTTTATGATTATATGAAATATTTTACAAAATTTCAAGCAGGGATAACCAAGCTGGTCAACGGTGCCGGACTTTTTTGGAAAAAAATTTCAAATAACCGAACTCAAGATCTAATTAAAATATTACCCGTTGAGCAACATACTAAGTAATGAGATATCCGGTGAGATAGCTCTTCGTGGGTTCGAAAAAAACTAATTAAAACAGAGTTTTCGATAATCCCACTCCCTGCATTCTTTTCATTATTCAGGTATCTCTTTTAGAACTTTATTTAAAAAATTGACTAGAGGTTTTATTATTTCCTCATCATCTATTTTGTTTTTTAAGAATAGAAGGAGAAGTACTGGAGCTTTAAGGATATTTGAGGCTCTTTCTGCTACGATCGTACTTAACATTTTTGTGTTCATTCCAAATAGGTTATATGATGCTGTTGGTGATCTAATCCCTTCAATAATTGGTGGACTTCCTAATGTTACGTTCCCTATCCCCATATTAGGTTGATCAGAAATTAATAATAGAAAACTCTTATGTAATTTAAATAGGTATAAATAAACTGTGAAGTTCTCAATTTTTTTATCTTCTTTAGCTAAGAGTTTCATTTTTATTAAAAATTATATATTTGCAATTTAATTTTACAATTGAAAATTGATGTTTTATTATAACAATGCTTATATTGTTTAATGATATTTAAAAAATATATTAAACTTGCCTATAATAGTTCAAATTATTATTAAAATTCAATCTATAGAAATTCTAAAGTGTCAAAAATAAATACTAACAAAAATCTCAATAATGAAATACTTTATTGTTATAATTGTGGATTTCGAGTTGATAATCAAAAGCTAAAATCATGTCCAAATTGCCAGGTTATCCTAAATCCTAATACATATATTAACTGGAAGAAAAGTTGGTATGGTTTTTTATGTTGTTTATGTCTTATTCCTATTTTTATAGTTTTCATGGTTAATCTTTTTTTATGATATTTAGGTAGCACTAATCAAGAGATATCACTACATCAGATATTCTCTGTCTTCGAATGTCAAAATCATGATCAAGATGAATTGTTAAGCAATGTTGATCTTTTTTCTGCAAATTTTTATGAACATAACTAATAGGCACTACAGGTAGTTCTGATTTCAATACTGCTTTTTTTGGGACTGGAACAGGAATAATCGCTTTACATCGCTCACAATTTACTAATACTACTTTAACAGTAGAGCTTTCATATCTTTTCATTCTTTCTAAAACATCAGTGGATAAATTTGAAGTATCTAAGGTAATCTTATCCTTTTGTTTGGGTGCTTCTGGAACGATTGGAATATCTAATTCTAGATCCTCATCTGATAAGTAACTTGATTTTGTTTCTTTTTCTTCTTTCAAAGAAGTGGTTTTAGTATCTTCTCTTTCTATTTCTCCACTTCTTGTTTTACTTTCATTTTTTTTGGAAGTTAAATTTTGCTTTTCCTGATTTTTATCTTTTTTAGCCAATAATCTCACAATTAATAAATAAATGATTTATCTAATTCTTAAGATCAACTAAATTTATAAAAAATTTATATATTTTGAATTCAAAATTATCATTTCTGTCTGCCAATATAAAAATCTGAATAATTGATTCTGAATAAACAATATAAAGATAATTTCAACCAATTAAATATTAATTGAATTATAATCCTTGGTTGTCTAATTCTTTAGACTCCAAAAATTTGTCTTAATTCATTATAAATTTTTGATAACTCAGAAATTATTTGAGTATTATTTTGTTGAAGATAATAATTAATATATCCCGCTAATCCCTCACTATCTTTAATCCAGTCTAAAAAAGATTGTATCTCACCTTTTAATTGAGGATCTATACTGGAAACTGTACTTGCTGAAGCTGATACTCCCGTAGAAGCAGCTTCACCCATTTGAGCACTAGCATCCATATATGGTGTTTGTGAGCTCATAGACCCTACTGCCCTTTGAACATCCATTATAGCTCCACGGGCATCTCCGTCTGGTTGAAGATAACATATAAGTTTATGTTCTTCATCTTTCGCAGCACAGATACTTCCTTCCCCTTTTAAAGATATAGCAACTAAACGTTCAGTTTCCATTTGCAGTATTGAATATTTTACTCCAGAAACCATAATGAATTGAGCATTTTGCCCAATCCAGCTTGATACTATTCTGTCAACATCTCCGCTAATATCCCAATTATCTGTTGAATAAATAATGTCTTTTCCTTTAATTACTGTTGCTGCAATAATATTAGGATCTGATTGCATCAAATTATAAACTGCGGTTGCGGGATCTACTGACATCTTTCTTTTCCTCTTTCTTTTGGTAATTTTAAAATAAAAAAATATCTAAAATCATTAAGTGATGTTATAAAATAATTATATACTAATTTATTAAAAATTTATCGAAAACATAATTTTAATCACTTTTTTCTCTTTTTTTTACATTAAATTTTCCAAATTTGGGTTGGTTGTATGATTTGATCTGATCAAAGTCTATAGGTATATTTTCCTTATAATTATCTTCAAATGGAATTTTATTTTCAGAAAAAAGCTTATAATAGGTATTTTTTTTACTTACTCCAGATGATCTTCTAGACTATTAAAATTTTTATATAACGTTATATATACTAAGCAATTTGATGATTGATCTTCTAAAATCCTTAATGCTTTTTTAACAATAATTTGATAGTTTTTCTTTTCATATGATATTCCCAAATGATTCCGACAAAAATGCTTTATAAGTTTTCTATAGAGGGGAATACTAAAAAAAAGATTTACCTCCATGGATATTTTTCGAATATAATATAATAGCATTACATAATTAATATTTTGATTAAAAAAGTCGAAGATAATGTTGTTTTTGATGTAATTCATAATAATGTCGCATTATATTGAGAGACAGGAGGAATTTATTAAATTATTTCGATCTAATATAAAATTCTAAAATTTTAAACTGAGTATCTTATTAATTGATAAATCCTCAAAACGCAAACATTTAAATGTGTAAGATTGATTATGAAAATTAAAGAAGAGAATTTTTAATGGGTAGGTATAATTGGATCTTTCATTCTCTCAAAAAAATTTCAGTTTATGCCCAGAATGTGGTAACAAGAATTTAATCTCAGATGATTCTCGTGGTGAGATAATTTGTAACCTATGTGGTTTAGTTTTAAGTCAAAGACTTATAGATTCAGGACCAGAATGGCGAGCTTTTACATCAGAAGAAGCGAATAAAAAAGTAAGAGTAGGTGCACCTACAACACTTACTCTTCATGATAAAGGCTTGAGTACTATGATTGGTTGGAAGAATAAAGATGCATTTGGAAAAACTATAAGCCCTAAAATGAAAGCTGAAGTTTACAGATTAAGGAAATGGCATGTAAGAACTCGTACTAATAAATCAATCGATAGAAATTTAGCTTATGCTATGAATGAATTAGATAGATTTTCTTCTCAATTAAACCTTTCTAAAGATTTGAAAGAATCAGCAGCTCATATTTATAGAAAAATGGCTAATAAGAATTTAATTAGAGGTAGATCCATCGAAGCAATGTTAATTGCCTCTATTTATTTGTCTTGTAGATTAAATACCGTCCCAAAAACATTAGATGATTTTATAGAATTTGCTTCTGTGGATAAGAAAAAAGTCGCTCGTTGTTATAGGTTAATTTTAAAAGAGCTTAAATTAAATATAAAAGTATCTTCTCCCATACATTTCATACCACGATTTTGTGCCGAATTAAAACTTTCTGGAAAAACTCAAAATAGAGCGGCTTCAATTTTAAAACTTGCAAAAAAGTATCGTATCACAGCTGGAAAAGCTCCAACTGGTTTAGCAGGCGCTGCATTATATGTTGCAGCAATACAAGAAGGAGAACGGCGTACTCAAAAAGAAATCTCATTAGCTGCGGGAGTTACTGAAGCAACAATCCGGAATCGATACAAAGAGTTAATAAATCATTTAAAATTTGACATAAAAATATAAATAATTTATTATTTTTTAACCTTAATACGTACTAAAGAGTTATTGATATTTAGTAAAAAGAATTAGATCTAACGAACTTTAATACGTTTTATAACATCAGGGCGTTTCTTATATAAAATTCGAAATCCACAGTGAGAACATTTGATACCTGGAAGAGCACTCAATTCTTTTTTGCTGACTTCCTTGCCGCAGCTTTTTCTTGCACACACATATTTCATAATTATTCTAAATTCCCCATAATTAAAAAATTTTTTGTTTAAATCTTATCAGTAAAAGTATTCTGCAAACAAGAACAGTTTGCTAAAAATTAGGTTAACTTAGATGTATAATGATTTTCGTTTATCATCCGTATCCACAAGCTGGAGTGTATCAAGATCTTTCTCTAATTGATCTCTTTTTATCTGAAGGTTTTTTGTAATATCTTCAATATTTTCCAAAGAATATTTCTTTTTTATTGGTAAAGTAAAGGATTTCTTTAACATTTCCAAGAGAGTAATAGATGCTTTAAGATCGGTAATATCTTCATTAATCATAGCAATATTATCTGTTTCTGCGAGAAAAACTAATCCGTCAATATTAAATCTCGCTTTTGCTAATGTTGGTATTAATCCGTTCGCTCCAATTATTACACCCTTCTGGATTTTCTCACAATTACTTTCTACTAAATAATGTTTTAATAAATCTCGATTAGTTGAGCTAAGATAGATATTAGGTATTTTTGAGGTAATTTTTCTACTATTTACAGGATAAGCCCCTAGAGCAATTATTAATTTTATTCCAAATTGATGAATGATTTCCGTTAGAAAGTTAGATATTTTATATATCCCTTTCGGAGTAAGACTCTGTGCATCAGCAGTTATTAACAATATATCTCTTAATTCATTTGGATCTTTCCAATATAGAATTTCAGCTTTAGGTGCTGATAATAAACTATCATCCACTATAGCTCCCGCGGGATAATCATCAAAGATGATATCCATTAGATTTTTAGCGTTAAGTTGTCCTATAAGAGAATCTAAAGCAAATTTTCCAACATCAGCGATCCCTGGCATTCCTAATATACAAAGGGGTTTTATAAAGTCTTTTTCCTCCAAATTTTCATGTTTTATAACTCTTATACCTTCCATAACTTGACCCTTATTTATTAATAAAGATGTCTAAGAATAAGGTGTTTTTATCAGTTTAAAAACGATGTATTATCCTAGTAGACACAAGATTTATTGTAAAAGTAATATAATCATATTATCGAAAAATTAAATTTAGAATAGACTCTTATTCTCCTTATTACAATATTTCAAATCTTAGGATGTCTCTAAAATATAAATGTAGAATGTGTGGTACTTGTTGTCATGAAGTTCCTGGGGATTATGTAAAAAGAATTCCCCTATATCCCGATGAAGCTAACACGCTTATTGAGATAGCAAAAGAGCGCGATATTGAATTTAAAATAATTGAAGACCTTGTGTTTCCTGATATAAAAAATGAAAAAATATTAATTATCACCTATCGAATAAGATTAGATAATAAAAATCAAGCTTGTCCTTTTTATGATGATTGTTATGGGTGTACTGTTCATGATAATAAACCATTAGCATGTCAGGCATATCCTCTAGCATTAAAACGTGTTGATGCATTTAATTTTGAGATTTCAATTGATCCTCTATGTAATTTTGTTATTCAATATTATAATGAATTAGAGAACATAGATCTAGAACAATTGAAAGATATTTTTAAAGAGGAGTATCCAAAAGCTGAAAATTTTTATAGGAAAAATAAAAAATTAATATTTAAAATAAGGAAGCTAGAAGCTTTAAAAAAAATAATAATACCACGTCAAATAAGTTTGGAAGAATTTAATAGGTTTTTACAAAATTGGAATAGAGAAAATATTTCAGTTAAATAATTGGAAAAGAAATTTTATATTTTTAACTTTAAATCCCCAAGTAACTCAATAAATTTACTGTCTTCCACATTCATAATTTCAAATTTATTTAAAGCTTCACTAATTATCTGAGCTAATATATGTTTACAAAAATTACGATTTCTCTTTATAACAACATTTTTATAAAAATCTTGACATGAACAATATAATTTTGGATAAATCAAATGTTCTTGATTTTCACCTTTCGCTGCCCAAATTGTTCTATTTGATGGTGTATAAATATATTTTATAATTCCTCTTTTTAATACATCGATAACATTTGTAGATCTACCAGGAAAAATTGTATCTAAAAAAGAAATGAATTCTTCATCTATTATTTTCTTTTTCTTCGCCTTTAAGAAAACTTGAGTTAATAACTCTTTTGACATGTTATCAATTTGCTCCTGCTAAATATATTATTATCAGTAATAAAAAAAGTATTCGTATTCGCATTGAAATTTTTAGTACTTTTTATATTTGAAAAAAGAGTGAAATGTAATACGAAAGAAAAAAACCTAATTATGTTAAGACTTTTTAAAATCAAAAACAAAAAGCGTATATGTTCAATTTGTAATGAATATGTTGATTCCAATAAAATCCATGTAATTTTAGAAATCACTACAGTACCACCAACTCTATTATTTTTCCATTTTCAACACTTTAGATGTTTTTTAGATACACTAAACCATTATTTTAAGAATAAAAATAATGAAAAGTTTGAGAACTTTTTAAAACAACCAATTTGTGAAATTGAACAAGAACAAAAAATGGCAGAGGAACAGGGGTTTGAAACAGATTTCGAAAATGATCTAAGCGAAATAAAAAATTTCCTTGTTTATAAAGGTATAAAAAAGACTTTAAAAAGCGAATTTATGTGTGTTATTTCTAAAAAAAAAACCACCATTAAAGAATGTTTTAAGTGTGAAATGGGAAAATTACTTTTATGCAATAAATGCATACTCTTTTCTATAAACCCTAATATGAATAAATATGAAATAAAAAAGAGATTATAAAATGTCGGAAATTAAAAGGAGCAAAAAAGTAAAAAAGCGCGGACATCGAAAAAAAAAATTTGGGGATGAAGAGACCAAAGTAATTTCCTTCCGGATAGCTAAAGCAGTCTATGAGAATAACAAAAAAGAGATTAGAAATAAAATTACTAAAGTTATAGAAACAGAAGTAAATAAGAAAAAAACAAAAAATTCAAAAGCTTGTTAATTATTATTTATAACTAAAAGGATTATTGACTCTTTGAACAATATTTTATATCTTCCAACTAGGTATTTTCCTTCAATCTCTGGGGCTGAATTTTATTTTCAACGGATGGCAGAGCTATTAATAAAAAGAAAATACTATAAAATTGATATATATACATCAGATGCTATTGACTTTAAAGCTTTAAGAGATATATCAGGTAAAATAATTACTCCCGAGAGCAAATATTTTAATGAAGTAAACAGTTTGAAGATAAATCGATTTAAAGTGAATTATAATATCTCATATCAAGAAATTTTGAAAAAATTGAAAACTATCCCTGCATATAAAGCATTAAATCTCCATGATGATACAACTGAAAAAATTTTAAGAAATGGACCTTATTTGGGAAATTTATTAGATTATCTATTTAATAAACAGAATTTGAATTACGATTTAATCCACACCACCTTTTTTCCTTATTTTAATTGCATTATTAGTTTAATTATTGGAAATTTTATAAAAAAACCAACAATTTGTACTCCATTTTTCCATTTTTCGAATCCACGATATACAGATTTTAATTTAATTGATGTATTAAATAAATTTGATTTGCTAATTGCTTGTACAAATCTTGAGAAACAATATTTAGTTCAAAAATGCAAAATTCTTCCAGAAAAAATTAAAGTTATTCCAATGGGGGTAGATTATAAAAAGTTTAAAGATAGTAATAAAAAATCTTGTTCTAATTATTCATTAAAACAGAATTTTTTTGGTAATAATGAAAAGAAATACAAACTAATTTTATTTTGTGGATATAAAAATTATGAAAAAGGAGCGCTGTCAATTCTAAAATCAATTCCCTATATTCTTAAAAAAATAAAAAAGATTTATTTTGTTTTTATTGGTCCTTCAACAATTGCTTTCAATCAAGAGTTATCTAAGATTCATAAACTTGAAAATGCGAGAATCATTAATTTCACTCCTGACAATATGACCGGTTATTTTGACAGAAAAAAAATAGCTGCCTTCAAAGAAGCAGATCTTTACTTAATGCCTAGTCGGAGCGATGCATTTGGAGTTTCATTTCTAGAAGCTTGGTCTACGGGAAAACCAGTCATTGGAGCACGAATAGGTGCGACTCCAGAAGTAATCAGAGAAAATATTGATGGATTATTAGTTGAATTTGATAATCCTGAAGATATAGCCCAAAAAGTTATCAGTCTTCTAAAAAATAAGAGGTTAAGGAAAAAATTGGGTTCAGCTGGGCAATTGAAGGTATCCCAAAAATATACATGGGATATTGTTGCCGAAGAAACACATTATACCTATCAAAAATTAATAATACAAAAAAAATGATAATGTTATGAAAAATATTTCTGGAAATCCATTTTTACAAAAACATGGCGGTAAAATACTAGTTGATAAAGTATCACTTGATGAAATATTTAATAGATTTAAAACACCATTACTTATTTTTTTGGAAAATAGAATTCGGTCCAATATAAAAACGTTTGTGAATGTTTTTCGGTCTGAATTTGAAAATTTTCAGTGTTTTTACTCATTTAAAGCTAATTTTCTTTCAGAAATTTGTAAAATCGTGCTTTCTGAAGGAATTGGAGCAGAAATTATAGGTTTACCAGAATTAAAGTTAGCATTAAAATTAGGATTCCCTTCTAATAAAATAATAGTAGGTGGCCCCTATTTATCAAAAGAACTAATCGAATCATGTGTAAAAAATCAGGTAAAAGAAATTATAATATATGATTTAGGTGATCTAAAAAAAATAAATTTAATTGCTAAGAAATTTAGCCATGTTCAAGATGTTTGTATCAGAGTCAATTCTCAAAAATATAAAAGTAGATTAGGTATTAAATTTGATGAAAAAAAAAATTCACACATTAAAGAAATATTTAATAATTATAAAAATGTCAAAATAAAATCAATACTCTCCCATTATAGCACTCAAATGAACGATTTCAGGCAATTCAAATTAAATATTAAAGCATTAGCATATAATTTAAAACTTTTATTAAAGTTTGGTGTAAAAATTGATAATATCAATCTTGGAGGCGGTTTTCCAGAAGCTATTGTTATGCCACAAGATCAACTAAGAGATATTGCTAGAAAAATTAAGTTGGAACTAAAGCAATTGGAAATTAACTATAATAATATTTCTTTTGAACCTGGAAGGTATTTTATAGGGGATGCGGGATTATTTATTTCAAAAATTATAAAAGTTAGTGAAGATAGATGGATATTTTTAAATATTGGAAACCATATTTGCCCAAAATTTGCGAGGGGTACTTTAAGGTTTTATAATGCTTCTCAAATTGATGAACCGCACAAATGCAAGACTTCAATTGCAGGGATAATACCTACAGATCAAGATGTATTAGCAAAAAACTATTTTTTCACTAAAAACTTAAGAAAAGGAGATAAGGTATTAGTAACAAATACAGGAGCCTATTGCCTTACTTTTTCAAACAGATTTCCATATTTATTGCCAAAAATTCTTTTAGTAAACGATAATAGTTATAGACAAATTTTCGATCCGAAATTGGACAGAGACTTTTCATTAAATTAAATTTTAATCAAACTCATTACTATTATGCTATATAATATATCGATATTATATTAATTCTAATTTTTTCCTAATGATTCTTTATGCAAATTATATTAAAATTTGATAAATATGGAATCATTTATAAAAAATGCACGCAAAAGAGAAATAATTGGACTACAGACAGAAAACTTTGGTTATGCTAATATTAAAATATTTGGATGTGGTGGTGCTGGTAATAATACAATTAATAGGTTAATGAAAATTGGGATAAGGGGAGCAAAATGTGTAGCTGTTAATACAGACTGTCAACACTTAGATAGTGTTGAATCTCATATTAAAATACTAATTGGGAAAAATTTAACAAAGGGTCTAGGGGCAGGGGGAAACCCAGAAATCGGCAGAGCTGCAGCTGAAGAATCTCGTGAAGATTTGACTAAAATTTTGAGAGAATCAAACTTAGTCTTTATTACATGTGGAGAAGGTGGAGGAACAGGTACAGGAAGTGCTCCTATCATTGCTGAAATAGCGAAGTTAGAAGGTGCAATTGTAGTTGGAGTAGTAACATTACCATTTGATACCGAAATTGGACGTATTGATAAAGCTAAAATGGGTTTAAATCTATTAAAACGATATGTAGATACCTTAGTGGTAATAGATAACAACAGATTATTAGAAATTGCCCCCAATTTACCGATTATAGAAGCTTTCAGTGTAGCAGATGAAGTTTTAGCTACTATGGTTAAAGGAATAACAGAAACAATTTCTTTACCTTCTCTAATTAATTTGGATTTTGCTGATGTTAGAACTATTTTAAGTACTGGAGGAGTAGCAATTGTTGGTGTTGGTGAATCTAGTGGAAAAGAAAATCGGGTTGAGGATGCAATTGAAGATGCGCTCAATACTCCATTATTAGATGTAAGTATTGATGGTGCAAAAGGTGCTTTAATCCATATTTGTGGAGGTAATGATATGACGTTAGCAGAGGCAAATTCAGTAGCTAAGAAAATTTCAGAAAAAATGGATATGAACGATTCAATGGTAATTTGGGGTGCTCGAGTTTCAGATGAATTTGATGGACTTTTAAGAGTTATGCTTTTAATAACTGGTATAAAATCGCCTCAAATTTTTGGGAGTGGGTTTTCTTTGAATCAAACACTTTATAATTCTAAACCAAATAAGTCTTCAAAATTAGGGTTATCTGATGATATTTTTAATATTGGAGAAATAACTTTTGATTAATATGTTTTTTTAGTCTTACTTTTTATAATTCTTTATATAGGATAATATATGAAGAATAAGTTTTCACCAGAGATTCAATCAGAAATAAATGAAATAATAGATAAAATTCAAAGATGGAAAAATATCTTTAATTATAAAATTGACTTTTATTTTGATGGCTGGGCAATTTTCTTAAGAGAGAAGAGTGCTTATCCTAGATTTATTATAATTTTTAAATCCTATAATGAAAATAGGTATTTAATTAAAAGTTTTGAAGTCTCTTTTAAAGAATTCCAAAAAGAAGAATTTAAAGAATTATATTCTAATGATAACATCAGTACTATGAATAATTTATTGAAGGAATTAAAAGATATTATTTATGGAAAAGATCTAATAAAAGAAGCCTCAAATCTTTATAACAAAATGTTCATAAATTGAGAATTAAAATTCAGGTTTATACATTTGTCTGAATTGTTCTTTTTTTTTTTCATTGTATTTATTTTCTAAAAATTTTAGAACAACATGATGAGGGACTCCATTTATTAACATACTTACTGCTTTTCTAGCAATTTGTAAATTATCATAATCTGCGATAATCGAGACTGTTTTTCCGTACACAGAAACAAAACTTTCAGCAAATCTTTCAATTGCTCTTCTCATTTCCCCATTTCTTCCGATTATTCGCCCTTTTACACGTTTAATTCTTTTATCTGATTTTCCAATAATTTTTAATAGATTAAATATCTCAATCTCATAGTTATCTTCTAATAATTTCAGAGCTTTAATTGGATTAAAACCTCTATTGATTGCAGTAACTACTTTTTGAGCCGTGAAAACATTCAGTGGTACATAGTTTGGATCATCTGGCTTTGGCAATATCTCGCAATTTCCTGATTTACTATCTAAATTAATTATCACTCCTAATTTATTTTCGATATCTTTTTTTACTTCTCCGTCTCGACCAATCAGAACAGCTATTCGATTCTTTCCAATCTTCATTTTAATACATTGGTATTATATCTTTTCTATACCTTATGATTTTTCAGTTATCTGTCTTTATGACATTGTAATAAAACTCTTTAGGATCTGGTGTTTCTATTCCTAATTTTTCAAAGTATTTAAAAATATTTTTTATATCTCTTACTAAATATACTTCAGCTTTTGGATGGTGAATAGATACTGCTTGAGAAATATCAATTATAACAGGTTTTTGATTATGATATAATATATTAAATTCACTAAGATCTCCATGAACTAATTTAGCTTTCTGGTATAATTGTTTTATAAAATTCAATATCTCATTCATAAGCTTTACAGGCTCTTTAGGTGATTTAATATCTTTTAATAAAGGGGCAGGAATTGATTCAAATCCTATATAATCCATGATTAAAATATTATCTTTTATATAAATAGGATTAGGAACGCTTAAACCGACTTTATATGCTCGGGTAAGATTTTTAAACTCTTTACTTGCCCATAGAAAAATAACTTTTGAAATATTTCGAGGAATTTTTTTAAATCTGGGATCTCCGATAATATAATTTCTCATCCATTTTGAAGTATTACTATCAATCTTATAGATTTTAAGAGCAACTTCCCTTCCATTCAAATCATATGCTAAATAAATGTTTGCTTCCTTCCCTGCTGAAATAATCCCTTCTACACGTTCTAATGGACCATTTCTTAATAATTTACTCAAGTTAAAAATAGTCCTTTCATCAAAAACAGATTCTATAGTTGCTCTTTTCTTTGATTGATCTATTTTCTTAATTCTTTTATTATCAATTTTTCTTTTTTGAATTTCATCTATATTTCTATGAAATTCTTTATCTAGTTCAATATCCGCTGTATCGTCATAATCTTCTGAAGTATCCTTGTTATTTTTTTCCAATAACTTTTCCTCTATAAATTTTTTTTAACTATTTTTCCATTAAAGAAATAAGAATAGTCTTTTATCAATTTAGTGTTATTCTCACCCCTAAGAATAACTTTATTTTTTGTAATATTTTCAACACTGAAATTTTGACCTTCAACAATAATAATATCATTATTTGTAAAAGGTAAAAATTTTATTAAGGTTTTAAATCTATAGAGGTTTTTCCCTCTTTGTGTATCTCTCCCTACTAATTTTTTTGTTCGCTTTAGTAAAAAGTTGTATTTTAACTTCAAGAACTTGATTAAATAATTCATTAACTCATTTGTACTGAGATATAAATCTACTCCATATTTCTGATTCTCTATTTTTGAAATATATTGTTTATGGTCATTTTCAAAAGCTTGCTCCGCAAAATTGTTAATCTCTTCTAAAACTTGTTTAATTAAATCGAATTGATCTTCATCTTTAACACGTAATTGGATTATAGACAAAAAATATGTTCCTCCCCTTAAATTCGAACAATTTTTACATAACGTATGATTTAAATTTAATTTTATTGTTTCTTGGTGTTTTATATTGTAATTCTTCTTTAAAACACCTTGAATTACTACCTCAAGTGATTTAAGTAAATCTTTTGAAGAATAAACAAAACTGTCTTCATTTAACGAGAGATCGAAGTCAATATTATCTCTTTTTAAGAATGATTTTAATAAGAATCTTTGAACAGCTTGCTCTATAATAGAAAATAAGTCGTTATTTATAGGTTCAATCCATATATCCTTTTTAGAAAAACTACCACAATCAAGACAAATATTTATTGATAAATGATCAGGTAATTCGAATAATGGATGTTCTTTTAAATAGCATTCAAGACACATTCCAAAATGAGGATCATCTTCCCCTAATGTTTTTCCACATACCGCACAAAATCGATTTGGCATTAAAACATCATCTTTAAAGCCATAGGAATTCCACATATAGTTTTGTAATGTTGGATTATTTCCCTCTCAATTGCTTTTTTTATTATTTTTTCTCCAACTATATTGAAATATGATGCATTTTCCAAAATAAAAATTGCCTCTTCAAGATTTAATAGCGTTCCTCCAAAAAATTGGTTAGAAATTTCGATTCTCAAATTTCCCTCTTTAAAAACTTTATTAAGTAATTCTGCATCACAACAGGCTATAGTTTCAATGTCTTCTTTAACATGAACTTTAAGGTATACTTTCATCACTTAATCACTATTAATTTTTTATTTATTTCTCTTTAATTTCTTCTCTAGCTCCACAAGCAGTGCATTTTAAAAATAATTTTTTTCCCTCTCTTTGAATTTGAGTATCCGGTTTATTACAAATGCTACATAAAACGTATGATCTAGTATAATTTTCAATCAATCGGTTTAATACTTGATCTTTATATTGTCCTTTTAAAAACAATTGTTGTCCTCTAATTTCCCCCATCGTCCCTGCTTTTTTTAGGAAAATCCCAAGAAAATGTTTCCTGTCTCTATTAAGAGTGCTAATAATTTTATTAAAATTTGTAATAAATGTATTCCTACTTTCAATCCGAAGTTCTACTTTTGGTATTTCAAATCTTGACAATTTTCTAACATTCTCTGGAATCTTTTCATAGGCCTTATCCAACAATTCATCGTAATTATTTAAATCCATTATGTTATTCACTAATTACATGTTTTATAAATATTAAATCAAGCATAAGAAAAATAGTTTTCCTTTATTATCTAAAAAATTAGAAATACAAATTAAATTAGAATGCCTCAAAATTATCATTATCAGATTCGTAAATACGTGATTCTAAGATCAAATCTTTAATGATATTTCTTAATTTACCCTCGGGAATTTTAATTTCTTGTCTTAACGTTTCAAAATTTATTCCATTTCCCCTAGCAGAATACTCTTCAACAACTAAATAAACCTTTTCCTTTATTTCATTATCCTCAGAAACTTTCTCATCCTTTTCAAATAGTGTCTTGACATCTATTTCATCTGAGAAATCTTTACTATTGGCATCTAAGTTAATCATTTCTGGGATTTCTTGGATCTCTCCGGATTTTATTTTGTTAATTATTTCAGCATTCCTTAGTAAAATAAGATTAGGTTCATCTACTTTTTTCATAATTTCTATCCATAGGGAAATATAATCTCCGTACTTACTTATCCTACCCATTACTTCTACAATATCACCCTTATTAACATCAATAAATTTTTCTGGGTTTATATTCCTTATTGTAGCTCTGATCATACCTGTACTGTCATCCAAATCAAAATCAAGTCTAATATTTGAATTAATATTTTCTTCTAACCCTAAATCCATATCAGTTATCTCTGTTAATTGTTCCCTTTTGTTAATAACAGTTCCTATTATTCGAATACGTTTAACCTTTCCAAATATAGTATGAAAAAATTTCTCGTTTTCATCATATTGCCCTTCAATAATATGTTTAATCCAACATTGAACAGCGGGATTTCTCTTATAGCTCATTAAATCTTCCATCTCATACCTTTTTCTTACTTTAATATTTTAAAATTAACTAATTTTTCAATATAGAAATTCCTATTAACCTAATAATATTTAAAACCCTCCTCTCTTAAACCCTTTAAATAGTCAAATTCTTTACTGAATAGGGAAATTATTGAAAATGGTAGCGGGGGTTCGATTTGAACGAACGATCTCAGGGTCTCTCTAGGGCAATTAATTGCTATTTATGAGCCCTGCGGCATAAACCAGGCTAGCCCACCCCGCTATTGAAGCATTTATGGGTGTGATTCCTATGCGATATATCTATTTATATATATAACATTATAAACTAATAATTTAATCTTTTTCGATTTTTAATAGGCATTTATTCTTTTTATCTCAAAATGTTAGATATATAAACAATAACTTTAACTTCTAATTTAAATTAGATATCAAAAAAGTACTTACTTTAATGGAACTTCATGTCTTTATTTGATATAATTTTAGATTTCATTTTAAATCCATGGTTCATTTTATCTTTACTATTTTGGGTTTTTGTTTTACTTTTAGTTCGTTTGTTGAGAAATAAAAAAGAAGCATATTATCTCTGGTTTCCATTTCTGGCAATGTTTAAAACAAAAAGATTAAATAAATTCATATTGAAAATTTCCAGAAAAGCACCTAAATTTTGGAAAATCTTTTGGACTATAGGTATATTTGTTTCATTTAGCTTTACTATTTATGCGCTTTATTACTTATTTACGAACTTTATTAATTTAATTTTTAGACCTAGCCCTACACAAGCTATAGTTCCTCTTATTCCGGGAGTTACAATCGGTTTACCCACTCTTTTCTATCTAATTCTTCCATTGTTATTTATTTTAACAACCCATGAACTTGCTCATGGAATTTCAGCAGGGGCTGAGGGTGTGGATGTTAAATCTACTGGTGTTCTTGGAGCAGGTCTTTTTTTTCTTATAGGTTTTGGTGCGTTTGTAGAAGTTGATGAAAGAGAATTAAATTCTCAAAAATTTCACAGAAATACAAGATTACGAATCGCAGCGGCAGGAACATATGTAAATGGTATTACGGCAGGGGTTGCGTTCATACTATTATTAAGTTTTCCACTCCTTATCTCTCCCTTTTATCGGCAAGTCACTCAGGTGATTAGTGTAGTCCCAGAAATAGAAGGGGGAATAAACGAAGGAAATCTGTCTAATGGTGATGTTATTTTAGCAATTAAAAAGAAAGATACTGGAGATGATGAATATGTCTTTCTTGATAGCAATGCGGGAAGAACTCTTTCAAATATCTTAAATAATCGAACTAGCCTACAATGTTCTATTGGGGATAATTTAACATTCAGAATCTATAGTCCCTCTACAGATAGCTATTCAGAGAAAAATGTAACATTAGGACCTCGATACTATATAGGGATCCTTTATGAATATATCTCAGATACTGAGCTACAAATAACTAGAATCTATTCAGCGAGTGAAGGAGGAAATAATTACAATAAAAATTTAACAGTAGGATTAAATATTACCAAAATAAACGGAGTTCCAATAAATCAAATTAACGGAGAGACATTAGAGAAAGCATTAACAGCATTCAATTTAAACACTATTAATTTTAGTACAGATTCTGATACATATATTTTAGATGTTAATACAACAGGTGTAAAAATTGGAATTTATAGTTACCCGATTTTTATGCACAAAAACGACGTGGCTAAATTTTTTACTAGTTTTTGGCCAGAATTTTGGTTAAGAGAAATCGTCTGGCTTTTTGTTATCGCTTTCAGTATAACTCTCTTTAATATGCTTCCTTTACCTGTGTTTGATGGTGATAGAATAGTGAAAGAATTACTTAATTGGGGTTTTGGAGAAGATTACAAAACGACTAGGAGAAAAACCGATAAAGTTATTTTCAAAAAGGATGAGATGGATCTCAATTTATCAGAATACCGAGTAGAGAAAGTAGATAATGTTAAAATCCTAATAGAAAATCAAAATAATATAAGAGATCAAACCGAAATTATTTTGCCTGAAGATAAATATACTTTAATCGATAAAATTGGTGATGGTTTTAAAGATACACTTTCTTTAAATCTTCCTGAACAAACAAAATTAGAAGACGGGTCATTAATTGAGATAAGTTATGAATATTGGCATGATGAAAAACGTAAAATTAAAAAAACTATTCTGAATATTCTTCGATACTTTACTTTGTTTATTCTTGTGGGTAATTTTATTTTATCTTTTGTAAAGTTTGGTGGAATACTATTTTGGATTTAACCTTTAACTATTATTTTTTTAAATGACTTTAATGAGTAATTATAGTATATTTCTGAAAAAAGGAAATTGTTCATATTGCAATAACACTGGTGTAATCCAAAGAAAATATTCAGGAGAAAATCTATGTCCAGAGTGTTTTCAAAAAAATATTGAAAAAATTATTTATAAAACGATTTCCAAGTATAATATGCTAAAATCTAATGATAGAATCATAATTGCTTTATCAGGTGGAAAAGATTCAATTACTCTCCTTCATAACTTAAAAATCATACAAAATCGAACACATAACTCTAAACCAATAATAGCCTTAATTATAGATGAAGGTATAAAAGAATATAGAGAAAATAGTATTAAAAAAGCCAAAAAATTTTGCAAAGAAAATAATATTGCCTATAAAATTATTTCATTTAAAGAGAAAATAGGTAAGACTTTAGATGAGATAATTAATATAAAAAAGAAAACACCAAATTATAAATATGCTTGTAATTATTGTGCAACAATAAGAAGAAGGTTATTAAACGATGGTGCAAAAGAATTAGGGGGCACAGTATTAGCAATGGGACATAATCTTACTGATTTCGCAGAAACGTATCTAATGAATATTCTCTATAAGCGCCTAGATATTATAGCAAATCAGTATTTTTCAAAGGAAGAGAATAATGAGATGAACCAATTTTATATTAAAAAAATTTCACCATTAATACGAATCCCTGAAGAAGAAATCTTCTTATATGCAAATATTAAAAAATTGGACTACTATCCTTCTCATTGTCCTTATAGAGAAAAAGATCCAATCATTAGAAAAAGAGTATTAGATTTCATTCAAGATTGCAAAAGATTTAGCCCAGAAATAGAATTCAATCTACTTAATGGTTTTTTAGAATTATCTAAAACACTCTATTACTATAGAGAACAAAAAAGTTACAAATTTTGCCAAAAATGTGGTTATCCATGTGGGAATGGAAAAATCTGTAACTATTGTAGCTATGTTCAAGAATTTTCTCAATAAGGTTACTTAATTAAGTATTTTCCCATTTCCTTTAATTTCTCATATTCTCGAATTTCTTCCTTAAATAAAGGAACTTCAATTAAATTTTTGTGTAATTTTTCCTGAAATATTTCTCGTATTTTAACTACGTTTTTTTGTTGCATTTCTCGTCTACTTTTACAAAAATCACATAACTCAGATCTGTCTTGATATAATTGATTAATTACGATATTAGAAACGGGAATATCATATTTAATCAGCTCATTCAACAGTCTCCCAGTCTCTAATATTGCCATTTCTTCTGGTATCATTACAATAACAAAGGAATTTTTTATTGGATTAGAAAGATCATCTCTTGCATTTATTATCGATTGGTTCAACCTCTCTAATACTTCTAATGAATTATCTTTTTTCTTCTCTTCTCGAGTGAACATTCTCTTCAACGCTCCAAACATCTTACCTAATCTCAATCTCATTTTAATAAGCTTACCAATCCAACCAGACAATGTTTCAGGAAGCCCTAAGAATCGTAATGTATGTCCTGTAGGTGCTGTGTCAAAAATCACTAAATCATAGTCATGTTCAGTCTCAATAAATTCTAAAATCTTACCAAAAGCCAGAGCTTCATCAATTCCAGGTGGATTCATTGAAGTTAAATCTTCCATATCACCTAATAATGACATTCCTCCCATCATATCGCCAATTCCCATATCTTCTAAGGGATTTATTTCTATTAAACCCTTAAAATCTTCCATATTCGCTTTTGGATTTATTTCTAAAGCAGTTAAGTTATCTATATCTACAATAGGCGTAGGCATACCAGGAAGTAATTCAACTCCAAGACTATCACCTAATGAATGAGCTGGGTCAGTACTAATGATTAACGTATTCCTTCCATGTTCTGCAGCCCATATTGCTGAACTTGCGGCACAACTAGTTTTTCCAACTCCTCCTTTCCCACCAAACATTATAATTTTTAAGTTTAATAACAAATCTCTTAATTCCATTTTGAAATCTATACCTTTCATATAATTTAAAACATAGAACAAACTCTTCATTAAGCTAATAATCTATCTTATATCGGAGGATTGCTGCAATTCCTCCAAAAGTACTAAATAACATTTCTCCTTCTTCTGTTTCTGTAGATAAAATATCAATCTCCGTTCCAGTTGATTCAGCAATTTCTCCTAACTCTTCTATGATTGATTTCTCTTCTACTACATTAAAAGTATTTGAACTACATTCAGGACATGATTCATCTTGTATCTCTTCCTGAAATTTTTCAAGATTATATTCTTTGACTGTTCTCGATTCTATATATCCACAATTTGAACATTCTAGCTTAAGGTTAAATAAATCCAATTTCTCTGAAAGAATTAAAGTATCTACTGCTCCATAATTTAAGGCTCTTTGAATGTCATCTAATCCATAGGAAGCTAAACCCGAGTCAATGGAAACTTCTTTCATAAAACGTTGCATTATTTGCTTTTCTCGAATATATTTTACATCTTCTATCTTATCTTTAACCTTTTCTATTAAAGCTCGAATTCCTTCAGTCCCTCCATACCCTAGGTCTACCACATCTAAAATTTTTTCTCGTAATCTATAATCTAAACTCTCATCATTAACAAATTTTTCTTTAGATTGACCGGGACCACCTACAAATATACCTTGTAAATCTTCAATAGGTAGAAATAGTTCATTTACTGTATCTGAAATTCTTCGATAAAAAAGTTTTTCTCCTTCTTCAATCAACCTCTCGAAACGTCTTTGAGATTGACCTCCAGCTCTGTGTTTACTATGAATTCCAGATGTAAATTCTCTAATTATTTCAACTTTATTTCCTTTAATATATCCTACTGCTGATTCTTTCCTGCCAATAACTAGTAATCCATAAGTCTCTTTCGGCGAAAGCATTTCTTCTAACGGCCACAATAAAAATTCACTAGCGCAATGATACCTAAACGTTACTACTCTATCAGGAGGTTCAACTATATATAACTCATTTTTCTCTGTACCAGGTGTATTACTTTGCGGAATTGCCCCCGAAAACATAACTAAGCCATTTTCAGGAACATCTTTAATATTTTTTAATTGTCCTAAAAGACTGGATATACTATCTAATACATTCTTTCGTGTTAATTTCGATTTTATATTCTGACTTTCACTAATTTCATTTTTTAAATGATTTGTTACATCTGAAATCTTTCTATCGTGAGGAATGTATACAGATATCAATTCAGTATGAAAACCTTTCTTACTTCTAAGATCTTCTAAGAGTTGTTTCGTTTTATAGATCCTTAAATCATTAGGCTTCTTTTTTACATCAGAACTCATATGCATCTACAAATTTTTAAAATTTTACAAAAGATTAATAGTTTTTCTTTATATCAATCTATATAAAGAACTATATTAAAAGATTTGAAGGATTATGACTTCGAATGAAAACCGAAACCCCTCAGTTCCTAAAACTCACCCACGCTATGAAAGTTTGAAATATCGTCATAAAATTATCGAAGGTATGAAAAATCTAGTAGTTGCTGAAGCAGGCTTAATAGCACATGGAAGGGGTGAATGTTTTGATTATATTTTAGGCGAAAGAACTACAGATTCTGCTAAAAAGGCGATTGAGGCAGCTGTGGCTGCTTTATTAGTAGCTGAGAAACCTGTTATCAGTGTAAATGGAAATGTTGCCGCTTTAATTCCAGAAGAACTCGTAAAATTATCAAAAATTCTAGAGATTCCTCTCGAAATCAATTTGTTTTATCAAAAAAAAGGAAGAATTAAAGCAATTAAAAATGTTTTATCTAATGCAGGAGCAACTAAAATTCACGGTGTTGACCCAAAGAAAATGGTTGAACTTGAGGGTCTTGAAAGTAATAGAAGAAAAGTTGAATTAATTGCTAATGCCGATATAGTCATGGTTCCATTAGAAGATGGAGATAGGACAGAAAAGCTCAAGAAATTAAATAAAAAAGTTATCGCAGTTGATTTAAATCCCTTAAGTAGAACGTCACTATGGGCAGATATTACCATCGTTGATAATATTGTAAGAACAATTCCAGAAATGATAAAAATCACAAAAGAATTAAAAAAACTAAATGATATACAATTGAATGAAATTGTCCAAAATTTTAATAACAAATTAAATATTCAAGATACCTTAGATTTAATTATTCAATACCTCGAAACCCAAAAAAAAAGCATTT
>Ga0209635_10000300_pt1 | contig 32739 bp, 31 predicted proteins | sample DeeMarSWOR230_32_FD_187463 | JGI IMG/M metagenome (GOLD analysis project Ga0209635, IMG submission 187463) | Marine sediment microbial communities from White Oak River estuary, North Carolina - WOR-2-30_32 (SPAdes) (version 2) | ecosystem: Environmental > Aquatic > Marine > Intertidal zone >...
TGCGTATCATTATTGTAAACATAGATCGTTGCGTCTTTTATAGATTCTCCTGTATCCGAAGTATTATAATAAAATTTAAAGTCTACCTCCTCTCCAATTAAAATTTTCTCCGGAAAATCCTTAATTACGGATATTTGACTTCCCCAAAGGGGATATATGAAAATGTTATCCATTTTAACAGTCCAATTTAATAAATTTTCAGACATATTTGCAATCACTACAAATTTTAAGCCTAATTCGTAAAATTGGTCTATTTGGAGATATTGAGAAACATTTAACCGAAGTTCTTTCCAATTATATGAAATTTGAGATATGGTTTCGTTTTTTATTAATGAAGTATTTAAATAAATTTCTAAATTTAAGGATTTAACTCCAATTACATTTAAAATGCAATAATTTACAATTAACTGAAAATCTGAATTTGAACAATTCTTATAAAAAGTTTGATTTAATTCTGTCCAACCATCAAATAAATTAGCTTGATTTTGGTATGACGAAAACTCAAAATTCTCTTCTTGAATATTATAGTATGACCGAAATCTATAATCAGAAGTTGAATTTTCCCAAAAATTTTGTGTTTGAAATTCTGAATTTCTTATCAAATTCTTAAAAGGAAGTTTCCAAAAGTAAATATTATCGACATATAATTTAAAGTCGCAATAATTAACAGTATTTAAATATAATTGAATTTCAAAATTAATCAAATAGTCTCCTCCATCCTTAACAAAATCAGGTATATCTATTGAATATTCAATTGGTAAAGAAGTAGATAAATACTGTTTTGACCAAATATTAGTATCGTTAATATAAACGGACAATATACTAAAGGAAATATTTTTAAAATTAGCAACAACGGTGGTAAAATTCAATGTATATGTTATATTAAACAATTTTTCAACCGATATAGTTTGGTTAAAGGACGCTTTTTCTAAAAATACTTTTGGAATTTGAAATATGTTATCAGAGGTTATATAATCTAAACGAACATAATTCCCCCCATAAAAAGAGGAAAAATTAACTAAAAAAATATCTTTAGGTGCTTCAAGTCCGCTTAAAGTAATATTTACATATTGAGGACCAGATCCAGTATAATATCCTTGTCCATATCCACCAAAAGGAGTACCATCCTCATTATAAATTGTAATAGTTGCACCTGAGGCACCATCTAAAATATATAATGAAATAATATCTCCGTCTTCTAAAAATCCTTTAAATTTCATTATTAAATGGCTTTTTTTGTCCACATTAATGGATTGACCATCACCTTTATTGCGTAATTTGTCATATACGTCAGCTCCATCTAAAAAGGCAAATTCTAAATCATTCTTAACTTTATTTTTTTCTGAAGCGGGACTAGTATGATTAAATTGAGCGCATTCATCAACAGAATTCCATTTTGAAGTGATATTATTAGTACTTGTGAAATTCCAATATGTTGCTGTATTAAATTCCGATTCTCTTAACAAATTTTCAGAATCAAAAGGAGATTCTCCCAATGCGCCAATAGGGTATTCTATCTTATTATTAAAGTCATTAATAACAAAATTATTCTCTAAATTTGCAAAATTATTAAATAAATATAATCCTATAAGAAATCCCAAGAGAAAAGCAAAGTATATGACTATTCTTTTCCTAAATTTTACCACCTAACCATAATTGAACTATTGATGTAATTTATCATAAAACCCTTAGTTAACCCTTAACAGGGAATATATAAAAAAATGGATATTTAAATTTTAACAAAATTATCTAAAAATAGATTATGTTAAAATTTCCTAATGATTTGAACACTATATCCCCACAGTTGGGGATGGTAATTTTTCATTTACAGAAGAACGAGAGGATTAATACAGTTATTGGACTTCAAAAGTTGTTGGATGCGGCTTTGATTGTGAATCCTGTGGAGCTATTTAAGATTCTTGAGAGTTCTGAGGCGGATGCTCAGGAGTTATCAAGAAAAATTAAAAGTATATTGTAGTTTTAATTTACTATTTCTTTTATATTATTTATAGGATTTGATTTCGGGAGAATGTTCTCATATATTAATAATGATATACAGTCTCTCTTTTAGCACAGTCTTTTGAAAATTTTCTCTTTCTTTCAATTTTAATAACTTAAATACTATCTAAAATTACAATACACAAATCCAATTTCATATTTTTTGGGATGTTTATGGAGGAAGAAAAAATTATTGAAGAATTAAAAAAATTAGAAGAAAAGGTTGGTATTAATATAGAAATTAATCAAGATATTCGAACTATTCTCATGGTTATAATGGTCACTTTAGTACTTTTCATGTTTTTGTTGTTAACAAGTTTTCCTGATCCCGCTATTGCCTCTATTATTATTATAAGTCCATTGTTGTTAGGAATGTTTGTAATAATGAGAAGAAGGGGTACGATCTGAATAATGTACTATATGCACTTTATTAGTTATTCCTAATGATGTGTATAAAACTCTTGAGAGTTCTGAAGCGGATGCTCAGGAGTTATCGAGAAAAATTAAGGCAATAATATAAAAGACTTTTTTAATACTTTTCTTATTTCAATTTAATTGAGATTCTAATATAGTAAATTAGAATAGAAATTATATGTCAAGTAGGCACAGAATGTTTAAATAATAGTTCTTTTATTAACTTTATTAACATAATAGAAATGAAAGTCTAACAATGAGGATTGAAACTAATGGCTACATTATATATTTCTGATATGTATACACTATTTAATGCGAATAAAATGGTCGCTATTCCATATTTCGGTCCAAGAAGAATGGGATATGGATTAGCAGGTTCTGTATTAATGGATTTGACAGTTCTTGAAAAAGTTGAAATAGTTGGGAATCGTCTTAAAATTATTGATTCATCACCCATAGGAGATGATTTTCTTGATGGTGTCCTATCGCTAATTTCAAAATTAGAACACAATAAGAAGATTAAATATTATATTAAAAGTATACTACACGAAGGGGGTAATGTATTTCAACTTTTTTTTGATCACTTAGAATTTTTAAACTATATGAAACTCTCATTTACTAGAAAAAGATTTCTCCCTACTGCTACCGTTGAATTTGTTAATGATGAGCTCAGAGAAAAAGTCTTTAATAATATAAGAGAAATTCTTTTAGAAAACAAGCCTCTATCTGATAAGTCCTCGTGGTATGTGTTAAGCTTATTAAGAGCAACTAGTTCATATAGAGATATATTTGGTAAAGAATATAAAAAACAAGTAAAAAACCGAATGAAAGAGCTTATCGGTAACGAACCTATTGGAAAGGGGGTTAAAAGTGTAATCCGTGAAGCGGAAACTGCAGCTCCAAGTGACTCTGGAGATTGAAATAAAAATAAATGAATTAACAGGATTAACCAGAAGCGAGATTAGAAATCTCCTTCTGAGGCGAATGTTCAGGAGTTATCTCGAAAGATTAAGATTATCTTATAATTTTTATAGATTCATTTTAAATTACTTAATTTTTGTATCTGGAGAATTCTGAAAGTTATTATTTTTTAAGAATTATTTTCATCCAACCATTAGTTAATATCATTTGGAAGTTGTTTTTGAATTTTGTGAGTTCAAGAAGCCTTTTAATTTTGGTATTGAATATTTTCCATGGAAATCCATGTGCTTTCTGGATTTGGCTAACAATGTGATATTTAAAAGCACCATATTGTTGTTTCAATTTGAGAATTTCATTTTTAGGAGGATTTGAGCATCCATCATAAATCCAAGCCTCACAATCAGGCTTTAAAATACGATAACACTCATTAAAAACCTTGAATGGATGCTTCCAGTGGTGAAATGAACCGGTACTAGCTATTAAATCAACAGAATTATTTTCAAAAGGAAGATTTATAGCGTTTGCTAACTTAAACTTCACATTTTTAAGACCTCTAGCGTTCCCCGAAGCGATCTCAACCATTTTTTTACTTAAATCAATCCCATAAATTTTTAATTTAGGTGCTCTTTTTGCTATTTCTATTGATAAGAAGCCTGTACCCGACCCTACATCAATAAGAATTCCCTTATTTATTTTTTGAGCAATTTTTTGGGCAATTCTTAATTCTGGTTTACTTAAGATTATTTTTATGAGAGCATTATAAAGAATAGCACCAGGAGGAGGGATTGCTTCAAATTTTACTTGGAGATCTCTAAGAATTTTAGCTAAGCCCATTTAATTCCTCTGTTTTATAATTATAAATATGTTTATATGTAAGGTAAAAATTTATCTAGAGTTATTTTCGCTCCTATTTTTGAGGGGATTTCAACTGCTTTTTTTACATCATTATACGAATAACCCTTATTATAGAGATTTTCTATTGCAGGAGAGAAGACTTTTTTATAATATTTTTCACCAATCTTATTAATAATCTTATCAAATTCTTTTGTTGTTATCCATTTTTCTTGTTTTCTATGGGTTAATGATACCCCTTTCTCCTTTCCTTTTTGTTCTAATTTATATTTTTGAGGTTCCTTTCCTAAGCGTGCTTGATATCCAACAATAGCAATTACAATACCATGAATCTTTGCTTCTTCATCATTATGTCCCGCTTCTAGCCAGTCAATACGATGATATTCAGAGATGATATCCCATTTACCTATTTTAATTTCTTTAATCTCTTCTAATTCTTTTGAGTTCAAACCTTTCGTTGACATTAGGAGGTCTATAATGTTTCATGTATATTTATAAAAATAAATAAGTAAATTGACATTTTATTTCTTTTAGTTATTTATTAATATAAAAAAAGTAAAAATAGTAAATGAAAGAAATTTAAAGAGTGAAAATTTCGATCTTTATAAAATTTATATAAACCAGAATTTTAAGATATATAAATAGAAAAAATTCAATTAAACTTACTTTAATCTTTAATTGAGCTTCTAATTTAATTATACCTATTCTTTAACTTAATATTAGCAAAAATTATTGAAGAATAGCGAAGTAATTGCGATTTAGGATTTAATAAGATTGAAATAAAGCTAAAAATTTTTAAAGATATGGAATTTGGAAAAGGATATTGTGCTAAAGTTGACGATCGTTTCAGTATTCATATTGCAGAAAACACTGAAGAGGAAATAGAAGCTATCATTAATTTAAATATGGAAGTTCATCAAAATGAGGTATTACAAACATTCATCCATCAGATTTTTATAGAATATCCCCGAAAAAGTGAGATTTTATGGTTATATATCAAGGATAATAAAGAAAATAAGCAAGTTTCTTCTATCTGTTTAGCTCCTTTAGAATGGCAAATTGAAGACATTATTTTACCTGTATGTATAATGGAGTTTGTTGGAACACTTGAACAATATAGGGGAAAAGGCTTTATCAAAATTTTAAATGAACTTTATGAAAATATAATGGACCAAAATGGCTATATTCTTTCAGTTATAACAGGGATACCATATTTTTACCGTAGTTTAGGATATGAATATGTTTCATCTCTCGATGAGAGAATAACGATTCCAGCATCCAAAATCCCTAAAAAGAAATATGAAAGTATAAACATTAGAAAAGCTAATTCTAGCGATATTCCCTTTATTGAATCAAAATACACTCAGTTCCATAGGAATTTCTATATCTTTAATAGATTTGATCCAGAATGTTTTAGGTTTAAATATTTAAAGGACCAATTTAATTCAGAAGTTAGATCTACTTATATTTTTGAAGATGCTGGTGTACCTATTAATTATTTTTCTTTTGGAATGAGTTATGATAATCAAAATTTTGAGATTTATAGTTCAGACTTAAACAAAAAAGAAATGATAACTTTACTTCAATTCATTAAAACAATGGGAACCTATAATGAAAATGATATTATCAATCTCAGTATTAATGAGCATTTACCAGTGTTTAACTATATCATATCTTTAGGAGGAACACATGTTTCAACTTATGGGTGGCAGGTAAAAATTCCAAATTTGGAAAAATTTTTTCATCTAATAAAGAAAATAATTGAAAATAGGGTAAAATATTCTGAATTCAAAGGATTAACTAAAACTATAAGAATTAGTGATTATAATAATACAATCGAATTAGATTTTAAAAAAGGAAAAATTGAGAAGATTGAAATTGAAAAAGAGTATCAGAACCTTAAGCCTATAGATCTTAGTATTCCTGGAGCTCTTTTATTTAAATTATTAGTAGGAGATAGAACTATTGATGAAATTAATTACATTATTAAAGATGCTCTAGTAAGTATTTCATCAAAAAAATTAATTGAAACTATGTTTCCAAAAAAAAAGAGTTTGTTTGGATCGTATCTATAGATAAGATATTAACTTTCTAGAGATTGTGAAGAGTTTTATATGTATTTTTGTAATTTTATTTGTTTATATGTTTAGAATTTCTTGTATTTCTTCTATATGATTGATTATCGTGGAAAAATGAGCTTGGTTTAGGAAAAAATTGCCAATGCAAATAGGAATGATTTCATATACTAATTTCCCCATTGTCTCTAAAAAATTTTAATGTTTATAAATAAAATCAACCTAATTATTAACTATTTACAAATTATATTTTACAACATATATATGGGGACTTTAATCTGAAATCAAACGAAAAATTAAAGAAAATCATTTCAATTACTTTTGGAATCACTTTCATTTTATCAGCTATGACATCTTTTAGTCGCAATTTCAATATGAAATATAGTGATAAAAGTTCAGATAAAAACAGCGATTTTTCTTTAGAATATGAAAATTTTAAACTCTCAAAAGTATCAGGAAGTATTCAGATAGATGGCAATTCAGGTTGGATTAGCGCAAAAAATGCAGGAATATGTACAGGTTCAGGCACTTATTTTGATCCTTACGTTATAGAAGATTTAGAAATAAATGCTAAACGTATGGGAAGTTGCATCTTGATAGAAAATTCCTATGTACACTTTAAAATTGAAAATTGTACTTTATTCAATGCAAGAACTCAATTTCAAACTATAGCAGGAATCTATTTTAATAATGTTGTAAATGGAAAAATCATCAATAATAATTGTTCAATTAATGATAACGGGATTTATTTATATCAGAGCTATAATAATGAAATTTTGAATAATACTGCAAATAGTAACGAGGTTTCTGGGATAAATTTAGAACAAAGCAGTAATAATGTGATTTCAGGAAATATTGTAAAATATAATACCAATGATGGGATAAAAATAGTTGGATCTTCTAATACCATTTCGGGAAATATAGTAATTCATAATGGTTATTTTGAAATACATGCTTTTTATGCTCATAATAATGTTTTTTCTGAAAACACCGCACATGCCATAATTTTATACGTAACTACTTCCAATATCCTTTCAGGAAACAAGGTAAGCAATGGCAGTGGGATAGTTCTCTTTGATAGTAATAATACCAACATTTTTAACAACATCATATATAATAACTGGGGTGGAATAAAGTTATTAGAAAGTTATAATAACAAAATTACAGGAAACACAGCAAGCAACAACAATGACCATGGGATACATCTAGAAAAGAGTCATTATAATACAGTCTCGGGGAACACCGCGAGCAATAGTAACTATGGGATATTTTTAACCTATAGTAGAAATAATCACATTTTATTAAATACAATCACAGATAATGGTATTGGTATTCATATTTACAAGTCTAAATGTAATCAAATTTTGAATAATTCATTTAGCGGCAATGATATAGAAAAACAAGGCACTCAGGAAGAATGTGATCCTTTCCCTCTTGAAATTGTATTGGCTATAGTGATTCCTATTGTCGGTATTACACTGATTGTAACTGGGATGGTAATTTATAAAAGAAAAAAGAGTCGGGGGACTGAAATTAAGTACCCAAAAAAAGAAGGCAAGAAAGAGGGTTTTAAAGAGATTAAATATCCTAAGAGTGAAGAAAGGAGAAAAAGGTTAGATTCTGATGAAAAATTTTAAGAAGATTTATAGGGGTCAAATATCTCTATAGTATCGAGGCGGATGCTCAGGATCCATCGAGAAAAATTAAGAGTCCATTATAAAGAGATTTTTTTTAATTGAAATCATAATGAAATGGATAAGAATACAACAATCTAAAATTTGAATACATGAAAAGTGTAATTTTCTTTATATAAGTTGTAGATTTTTATGCATTTGAGCAATGGTGTCAACTAATTTACTGAGTACTAAAAAATTTATAATATATTTCAATTTAATTATTATAGCTCTGGCAATTACGTTACTCCTTTTAAATTTAGATGTATTTTATGTTTCTCATGCTAGTACAGGGATGCTACCTATTATTACGTATCAAACATATTCAACAGCGGAGACCTCATATCTATATGTACTCATTATTTCAATTGGAATTAGTTCATATATCTTTTTAACAAAGAGATTAAAAAAATGGGAATCTCTTCGAATTTTGTTTATATCTTTATTAAGTACTATTCCAATAATTTTCCTAATGCTTTTGATTATAAATCCTCATTTTGTAATAATATTTCCAACTGGAAATGCCCCTACTAGACTAATTGAGATATTTCCGGGCTTACTATTTATTATGATTCTCTTTATTGCATTTTTTGTAAATATGCTTTTAATGATTCAACAAGAGAAATATCTTTCTAAATATTTTATAGCCTTGTCTTTGTTTATTGGAGCATTATTAATTAGTCATGTTATTCATGAATCTGGACATGCGTTATTCGTATTAATAAGTGGTGGGGAAATTGTTGAATTTTATCCTTTTCCAATCTTTTTAGATGGGTTCTTAAGAACTGGGTTTGTCTCATATCAAAATGTTTCTTCAACTTTAGTTCCATTAGTCATTCTAGGAGGAGAAATCCTGCAATGGATTGCAATTCTAATAATTCTATTCATTTTACTCCGCATAAAAATTCCAAAAATGTTAACTATATTTTTAACCTTTTTATTAGCAATATCCTGGTTAGATTTTCCACTTTATACAATTAATAATGCTCTGGGCTTACCTCATTGGTTTGTAATTGGTTGTACTCATGGTGATATCATTAGTTTCACGATTTATACGGGATTCCCTCTTTGGGCAATGATCCTCTTAGCTTCTTTACAATTGTTAATAGGGATCATAATTCTCTACTTTAAAGTATTTATTAAGTATGTTTCAGTAAGAATTCATTTAAAAAAAGATATTCTCCCCTAATAGGTTAAAATTCTTTAAAATGCCCAGTTTTTAAAATTAAAAAAAAAAGTTTATTTGTTTTCTTTAGTGAATTCTAATTTACTTTTTTAAGTCATCTATAACTTCTTGAACTTGATCTAGTGTTGCGATGGCTTTAATATCAAATTTGGTAAATGGAACATATGACTGTAATGTTTTACCAAGTTCTACCTCAGAGGCTTCTATGATGCTATAACCTTTTGTTTCCCCTGCGAATGCACCCCAATCCTTTGTTATCCCTTCTTGCATATTTTTCCTAATTAAGGCTAATAAACCATTCCAACCGATACCTCTTTCTTTTCGATCAATTGGAATTTTGGTCCAATCTACTTCCCATAGAACTAAATATTTACCCATAAATTATCACTCTCTTAAATTTTTTTGAATTATATTTTTATATTCATTGGACGTTCATGTACAAATTTCTGTACCAAGCTTTTTATTATTTTACACTATTTAAAAACTCTTCTTGAAATTAAAAGAAAATTTAGAGTTAAAAAGAAATTATTAATGATAATTGACTTATCGAAATTGCTTAACAAGGTATTAATCATTGCTTCTGAGGAGACGATTTATGTTCTCGAGGGTGTAATAAAAATTGAAATGAAAACAAATGAATTAACATGTTTTGCCAGAACCGAGATTAGAAATCTATTCCAAACAATTAATATAGTATTGAATTATATTATTATTTTTCAACCGCTAGGATAAGGCTTATTAATATTAGGGTTCTTTTAATATTATGAGATTTGGATATTGTGTAAGAGATCCATCACATCATACTTATCCCGAAATTAGGGACTTAGCAGTAAGAGTTGAAGGATTAGGGTTTGAATCGATTCATATTACCGATCACTTTTTTAGAGCTGGTGTCACTAAAGTTCGTGACGATAAAGTAATAAAACAGCCTTTCTTAGAGTCTATAACGCTCTTGGCAGCTTTGGCAATAGAAACACATAGGATAAAGTTAGGGCATATAGTATTGAATAACTCATTTCGAAATCCGGCTTACTTAGCAAAAGTAATATTAACTCTAGATCATATTTCTAATGGTCGTGCTTTATTATGGTTAGGAGCAGGGTGGTTTAAGGAAGAATACTTGGCATATAGTTACCCATTTCCTATGCCAAAAAGAAGAGTAGATGAGTTAGAGGAATCACTGACTATCTATAAGAAAATATTTACTGAAGAGGAGACTACTTTTGAAGGAAAATTTTGGAAACTAGAAAAACATTGGAATTTTCCTAAATCCATTCAAAAACCTTATCCACAGATAGTCGTGGGGACAAATGGAACGCGAATGATTGATATTGCTTGTAGAGAAGCAGATGGAATAAATCTACCTTATTTAATTCCTCGAGATCAAAAAAGATTCAGAGATAGTATTTCTACGATTAACGAAAAATTGAACAAATACAAACGAGATTCTTCAGAGTTTGAGATCTCACTTTATGCTTATATTACAATAGTAGATAACCAAGTAGCAATTGAAAGGTTAAGAAAAGAGAAAAACATCTTTAAATCCAATTTGAAATACCTATTTATAGGAAATACTGAAAATATTAAAGAAAAAATAAAGGAATTTGAAAATTTAGGAGTAGAAAAAATGGTTATTGTAGTAGAAAGCCCCGATATTGTTGATCCTCTCGATATTTTTTGCAAAAAAATAATGTGATAAGGTAAATTTAGATTGCTCTCAAAGTATTTTTACACATATTAATTAAGTTAAATGTTTTATATAGGAATGAATTAAATGAAACTAAAATAGCTCATATTCATAATTTACTAAGTCGTGAATAGAGAACTCTAATTTAGAACATTGTGATTGTATGGAAGAAAAAATCAATATGTATTATAATATTGCCCAGAGTCAAATAGGCGACATAATACCTAAAAACACGGCCTTAATTGTTGTAGATATGCAAAAATATCAAGTAAAGAAGGATTATGCTGCATACAAAGCACTTAATAAAGTTACTCCGGGAATTCTAAATTATTTTGTAGATGAAATAGAAAGAAAGGTAACTCCAAATCTGCGAAAATTGATAGATTTTTGTCATGAAGTTGGAATCACAGTAGTATACACAAAATTTTCAAGTTTTATGCCGGATGGAAGCGATTTATCAAAAAACTGGAAACTTTTAAATCAAACTGCTAAGGATATCGTAGGAGAGGTCGGATTTCCTCACATATCTCACCCCAGCTCTGATATAATTAATGAATTAAAGCCTGAAGATGGAGATTTCGTACTACAGAAAAACACGAGTGGAACTTTTATCTCAACGAGGCTCGACAGTTTCTTAAGAAATATGGAAATTGAAACAGTTCTAGTTTCTGGAGTTGTGACGAATTTTTGTGTGCACTCAACTGCTCGAGAAGCTGTTGACTATAATTTTCAAGTAGTTATTGTAGAAGACTGTTGTGCGGCCTGGTCTCCTGATATTCATCAAGCTACCCTAAAATCATTTGGATTAATATATGGCTATGTATTGACACATGATAAGCTCATAAAAAAAGTCACTAGATTAATGAAAAAAGCCAAAAAAGAAGTCGTAGCGCCTTAAGATGAAAAAAACATATACTCTTCAAAATTCTTTGAAAAAATTAAATTAAGATTATAAATTTCATTTTCATAATATCTTGTTTTTTATTATTTTAGGCGATTAGATTTTTAAACTATTGTTCTTTTTTCGCTTACAAATTTGTCATCTTAGAAATTCGGACTCATAACCATAGTACTTGATAAAAAAAGAGTTTTTTATATGAATAGAACTCTAAGAATACTACTAGGGATTATAATAATAACAATTGGGATAGGACAAGCAATATTTATTGGTTTGAATAATAGAAATAAAGTTCTTTGGGAATATGGTGGAGGATTTCCTCAAGCACATAATGGAGCTACTAATATAAATGTTCCCCCAAATCCCATCGCAGGAAATAAGTTTGCTATAAAAGTTATTGCTGATTTTTTCAATGTATATTATATGCATTTATATAATTATGGTAGTATAAATTTCACAAATCAAAATAGTGGAAGAATTTTTGTATTTGAATATAATCTGATTTATTCTGAAGATGTAAAGGTCGATGTAAAAGAAAACCAATGGTCTTTACCTTCAGGAGGGTATAACGTGACGTGGGAAAATCATAATTGTGCATATAAGTATAAATTAATCAAATCTGGTATAGGTTATCCATATAATAGTCTATTATTATTTGGATCAGTAATTATTTCAGTAACTTTCATAATATTGGGTATATTAACAATAATTTACGCATTGGAGATTATAGAAAACCCCAAAAAGAATAAAATAATCTAATTTATAAATTAAAGAAAAATCACAGCTTTTTTCCCTTACTGTGAAAGAATAGGTTTATCTATTAAAAAAATTGGAATCATGCTCTTTTAAGCTATCGGTAAGAACCAAACACAATTTTTTTAATATTTTTGTGTCAACTTTATCGATTGTATCATTAAGAGTATGCATGTAATCATATGCTTCCACTTCACCAATTCCATATCCTTGAAGTCCCCTATCTCCTAAAAAGCCTCCATCTGAATGAGTGCCAAACACTCTTTTCGTAATAAAATGGTGGATATTAAGATTTCTTTTGTTATTCAAAAGCAAATAATTCACATCCTTTGCGTGATCTCCTTCCTTTCCTCCTGGAAATAGATAAACATGATTAGCGATTGATTCAAAATTAAATATTATCGACTTTTTAGGATCGAAATTTTCCTTATTATTATAAAAATGCCTAATCCCCATTGTTCCGCATTCTTCAGCTCCAGTAAAAAGGAACCATAAATTGTAATTTTTTAATCTGTTTTCAGGAATAGCATAATAGTTTACCAGTTCCAAATTACACACGATACCAGAAGCGTTATCAACGGCACCACTAGAACTATTATCAGTAGTATTAAGGAGCGTTAATATAGAAGCAAATATGTTTAATACTAATGGAAATAAACCGATAATATAAAATAATGTTTCAAATTCTATAAATACTGAGTTTTTAAGGATTATGACTGCAGAAAGAATGATTGATGAAGAGATCCATAACTTTATTATCCTTATACGTATTTTAATCTTGAATCTTTGCCCCTTGGAATCTATATGACTCATGAACATTATAATTCTATCATTATTCTTTATATCATTTGATAGGGTTTTAATCTTTACAAGAATGTTTTGGGAATGCAATCTTGAAATAAATTGGATTTTTTCAGGTCTTCTCGTTAAAATTACAGATGCAATCACTATACCAAGTAATATAAAGACAAAAACCGAAAACAATATCATATAGATATTCAAGTATAGTAAAAATAATATTAAAGAAATGGATAAAAATGTCAATTTAGGATAAATCCTCGAATAAAACGTGCTAAACGTAAATCGTTGGGCTTCATGTTCTAGATTTAAATTCTCTACTTCTCGTTTTATTTTATTAAAAGCTTTAAGTTCAAACCCTGTTCCAGATAATCGAGGAAAAGCAAACTCTTTAAGATTTTTTTGAATTCTGGCTTTTTCAATCATAATATGGATGAAAACGAGACTAAAATATATAAATAAGTAAAGTTGTTTAGCTTTTATTTTTTGTTATACTAATTACTCGTTTTTTTACATGAAAGAATTAAAAAAAAAATTATTAAAAGATACTTCAAAATCATTTAAGAAAGAATTATTGATTTTATCAAATTTAGAATTATCAAACCATTTAAAAAACTTTGAAAAAAAGTTTGAGTTCTTATTCTTATTATAATATTTCTTAAAAGATCTTTCATAATCAAACAACAACAAGCTATTCAATTCTGCAATATAGGATTTTTGAAAAATTAATGAATTTTCCGGTTCAGGCATATTCTAATATCCCTCGTGCATAATTTATTTGATTATAAGCACTTGTTAAGCATTTCTCAGCATCATGTACAATTGAATTAATAATATTTGCAACAGAATCAATGTTATTTACAAGTCCACAACTTTGTCCTAAAAGCACGATTCCATCATTAACATTTCCCTTATATGCTTTTTCTAATTTTACTACTCCTTCTCTTATTACCTCCATTGATGTCTCTTCGGCACGTTTTTCAGTCTTATTTGAAACTACAGTATTATTATCTGCATATTTATTTTTCCATACTCTAGCGGGGCCAAAAACTCCTGTTACTAATTTAGTATCTGATATAGTTGAATTTTTAACTATAGTCTTATAATTTTCATGGAATTCGCATTCATTTGATGCAATAAGTCTAGTTCCCATACAAATTGCCCCAGCTCCCATAGCTAAAGCTGATGCTAATCCTTCGCCAGTAGCATAGCCTCCACTAGCAATCACTGGTATTTCTGGTAATTCATTTCTTATTTGCTGTAAAAGAACTAACGTGCTTGTATTATCATAAGATTGATGACCTCCACCTTCATGTCCAGTTGCAACAACACCATCAACTCCAATTTTGATCACTTTTTTCGCAAGATCTAAGGAAGGTATTACATGAAAATTTTTGATGTTTGATCTTTCTTTTAGCGTTTTAAAATATTTGTTGTACAAGATTTTTGGTGATCCAGCACTTGTAATTAAATAAGTACATTGATCTTTTATTTTTGGATTTTCCATTATGAATCTTGGAATTTGTCTACATAATTTTATTGCATCAGGTTGCAATGCAGCCGTTCTAATATTTAGTCCAAAAGGTTTATCAGTATACTCAACGACAGTCTTCATACTTTCTTTTAATTGATTTGTTGTGATTCCTTCACTTAATGTTACATGGCTTAAGACACCTAAACCACCAGCTTCTGAGACAGCAATTGTTAATTTTGTCGTATAAAAGGGTCCCATGGGCGCAGCTACAATAGGATGTTTAATACCTAACATTTCAGTTATTTCTGTTTTAATTACCAATTTCTCCAACCTCTTTATATTAAAGATTTTTTTAAATCACTGAATTTCTATTCAATGAACATCTATTCAATTCACCGTATTTCTAATTAAATAGATAGATAGTTGAATTATCTGCATCCTATATAAGTTTAATCTTTTCCCCAATATTATGAAAAATCGTATATTCAATATAAGCTTTAGAAGAATCTTTAACACATACAAAGATTTATTAGATAAATTTAAGATATTGAATGAACGATCATTCAAAATTAAAGTAGGAGTAGTATTTGATTTAATCTGAGTTATTAAAAAAAGTAATCTTATTTAATAAAGCTAAAAAAATTCTTTTGAATTTGAATAATATTAAGTTGATAAAAGGAAAGCAATGTTTAGTGAATTTTTGGATTTAACTTTAATAATTGGACTCCATTTGATTTAATAAAGGCAAGATATAAATCTTATTTAAAGAAAAAAAGATTAAAAAGAATAATTATAATGAGAAAAATAGAATTACAGGATGTTATTGATACTCATCTTCCTATTGATGAAGTTATTCAACGTATTATGGACTTTTGTAATCAAAATCAGATTAAGATAAAAAAAGTGAATGATAAATTAATAACCGGCATGTATGGTTCTAGATTACAAGCTCATACAAGAGGTATGCGTGCTGAACCTTCAATTTTACCAGTAAAAATTTCAATTAATTTCCAAGGTAATGGAAATAGTATAGAATTAAATGTTCTAATGAAGGAAGGTTTCATTGGTTTTCCTCCGATATTACTTAAGAAGAAATATCCATTAATCTTTGCTCGATTAATGAATAACCTAAAATTGCAGTTCCATAAAAAAATGTATATAAAAGAACATTCAAGTAAATGCAACAATTGCGGTAAAGATATTTTATATGAGAACCAACGATATTGTGAAGTATGTGGTTATGAATTATTGAAAAAGTAAGAAATATCTGTTTCTTTTTTTAAAATTTGATGCTTATTTCTATAAGATTAACTCCCATTGTTCTTCTGTTAAATTTTGCCCCCAGATCTGGTGTATTTTAGATTCAATCAATTGAAATCCGTTTTTAGAATACAGCCTGCGAGCTATTATAAGATCACTAAATGTCCCTAAAATTACTTTTTGATAACCGTGGGACTTACAGAAACTAATAGCTTCATGTATTAATTTTGTACCGATCCCCTTATTTCGCACGTGAGGTTCTACTAGAAGCCATCGGAGTTGCGCAGTAATGTCGTTCACTTTGACAATAGCAATTGAACCAACAATTTCAGTTCCCTTTTCAGCAATCCATAATTTATCTTTAGTTTTATCATAATTTTCAATGAATTTTGCCATATATTTAGCCACATACGCTTCAAAAGTCTCATCAAGTTGATATTCGTTTGCATAAATCACACCATGTCGGGAAGTGATATAACCAATATCTCCTGGTTTATGGGAACGTAGACTATAAAATTCTGATTTTTCTTGTTCACTTTTTAAAATATTTTCAATTGTTCTCATGCTATTCACAAGAATTACTTGATCTTCAGCATTTATATTAGTGAGGAGTATTTTTATCTGTTCATTTGCTTTCTCTTGAAGTTCTGAAATCACTTTTTGTCCCTTAGTTGTTAATGAGAGTAGTTGTTTACGTCTGTCATCATTTGAGCGTTGTTTATCAATTAAATTTTTCTCTTCAAAACCACTTAATATTCTGCTGAGATATGCTGAATCCAAATTAAGCAGTTTAACAAGTTCAGCTGCAGTGGTAGTTGACAAACGATTAAGTTCGAACATTATTCTGACTTCAGTTAGAGAATAATCACTTTTTAATAATGTTCGATCTAATAATCCTAACAAATTGGTATAGAAACGATTAAAACTTCTTATTTTTCCTATTCTCTCTAAATTTATATTCATGATATTAAGCAATATAAAATGATTTTGTCAATTTAAATCTTGATAGAAGCAACTAAATATTTGACAATATCAAGTAATTATTTTAATTTTTTGTTTAGTGCATAATACCTGTTCTTCTCTCAGAATCTATAATTTTGTGGAGAGGAAAGGAATTAATTTTTCCATTTTTTTTGTTCAATAGGATACAAATAATCTAAGATTAGTCTAATAGGTAAAAGCATCATTCCCCCATAATAAGGATTTTCATCACTCTTACTCTCAACCTCATCAGGGATTTCATTATAAAGATTAAAGATTTTTTTATAAAACAATTTTGCATTTTCAGGAGTGTAAAATGCAACTGAATGGAACATTTTAGTATCCTCGGCGATAAGGTAAATTTTTTTAAAAATCGAGACTGCTTCCTCTATGTTTCCTCTTTCAAATTTTTCTCTTAAGGATTCAAGAAATTCTATCCAATTTTTAAGAATACTTTGATTCAAAACCGCAAAAGACCTAAGAAGATCTATTTTATTTTTACAATATACTTCACTAAATTTTTCTGGTCTTCCTCTCTCAGAATCTTTTTCTACCCAAGAATAGTACTTTCTTTTAATATTACTTCGAGATTTTTCTTCACGAGATACTCGAACAAATCCGGCATCCATCATTTTTTTAAGATGTTCATAAATTGTGCTCTTGGATTTTCCAATTCTTCTGCTTAAATCTAAAATGCTCAATTCTCGGTATATAATGAGAAAATTACATATTTGAAAGCGAGTTTTAGAACGTACTATATTATCAATGGTTAACTTTTCAGATTTTTGATTTTTTGATTTTATCATAAAAACATCATTTTTTGTTAAGATTTTCCGAATGATTGGTTTTAATCATAAAAAACGAATGTTTAAATATTCGATTTTTTTATAATATAACTATCGTTTGGAATTATTTAAATTTTCCTTCTATATAATCTAAAAGTTTATACTGATGCAGGATAAAGAATTGGAAAAAATACCACAAATAGAAACTTATGTTGGTAATAAATCATTTAAAAGTTATTTATTATTTTGGTTTGGTCAAAATATCTCATTATTGGGATCATCCATAGTTCAATTTGCGATAATTTGGTGGATTACAGTTGAAACAGAAAGTGCCATATTCTTATCAATTGCTTCAGTTATTACATTTCTTCCGCAAGTTATTACTATCCCAATTGCGGGAGTCTTTGCTGATAAATGGAATCGAAGATTAGCTCTTATTGTTATAGATTTTTCGCAAGCATTTTTCACTTTTATATTAATTTTAATTTTTCTTGGAGGGTGGGGAACTGTGTGGATTGTTGTGTTATTTAATTTTGTACGTAGTATATTTCAGGCATTTCATATGCCAACTGTTGATGCCATAGTTCCTGCAATGGTTCCTAAAGATAAGTTGACTCGAATGAATAGTGTTAACAATTTATTTATGGGATTAATCAGATTTGTTGCACCATTTATTGGTGCAGTTTTTTTAATTTTTTGGTCAATAACAGAAATTCTTTGGATTGATGTTATTACATTTATAATAGCAGTAATCCCTCTATTATTTATATCAATTCCTTCTATAAAAAGTAATCAAAATGAACAAGAAAAATATTCCTTTGCACATGAGTTTAAAGAAGGACTTTTATTATTAAAAACTACCCCTGGTTTTTCAATTTTAGCACTCTGGTCACTGTCAGTTAATTTCCTTTCAGTTCCATTCGTTACTTTATTACCTTACTTTGTAAAAGTTACACATTCTGGTACAGAATTGAATTATGCTATATTATTGGCATGCATTCAAGCAGGATCGATAATAGGTGCTTTAGTTATTTCTATAAAAAAAAACTGGAACAGAAAAATACTCATAATTATGGGCGGTGCTGCTATAACGTTTATAGGATGCTTATTTGTGGCATTAGCTCCACCAGGATTCTTTCTTATGATTGGTATTGGGATTTTCATAAGAGGATTTACATCAGCTATAGGACTTCCTGTTTATTTTACAATCTTACAAACAGCTGTTCCACCCGAAAAACAGGGAAGAATATTTTCAATCGATGCAACAATATCTTTTGCAATTATGCCTGTTGGTATGGCGATAGCAGGCCCATTAGCTAATTTTATGGGAATTGTAAATTTTTTTATTATACTTTCAATTTCAGGGATTCTTGTTAATATTGCATTTTATTTCTTTACAGGCATTAGAAAAATAAACTACTGAATTAATATTTTTGGAACATCGATTGAGGACTTTTCAAGTATTTAATTGCTGTAGGCCATTCTCGAATATTCTCAACTTGAGTCACATTTCTAATACTTTCATAATCAATATTAAGTATCTTGTTTCACTTTTTTTGTATCTGAATATTTATTATATTGCTAATTACAACAATTATCGTAAATAAATCCAGTCCTACTAAGATCCAATTTAACATAATATTTCCTAAAAATAAAAGAAAGATAAGAAAGGCAGATAGTGCTACTTTGATAATTAATAATTTTATAGGAATCCCTATTTTAAAAATCTATCATTATCTTAATGGTTCTCCACATTTTGTGCAAAATTTCTCGGCTCCAACCCTTCTATTTCCACAATTCTGACAAAACATACCAATATTTGATTCTTGAACTTGATTAACCATTCTATCTGAATAGAATTTTGCGATCCTTCGGGATCTGATTAATGAGTAAATACAGATAATTAAAAGAACAAATAAAAATGAATAATAGGGCAACATAGTGACCACCATCCTAATAAAATAATCGATATCTTGGTAAGGATAAGGCTCGAAAATCCAATAGAAAATTGAATAAAATAAGGACCATACTATCATAGAAAGAAAACAAATTCCTATTAGTAGAATAAATATAATAATTACTGATTGTTTCTGGGTTATTTTAAAGCCAAACCATGTTATTTTATGTTTGCTCATTTTTCACCCTCTGATTTAGAGATTGTAAATTTCTTATTAATTATGAACTAAACTGTAAAAAGTACTTATAAATGTTTGGTATAAATAATTATTTTGTCTCTATTGGATTTAGTTAAAATAGAATTAATATAACTCCGATTAACGTTAAACTAACGCCTAGAAAGCCTTTTTTTGATAATTTTTCTTTATTTATTAAATATGAAAAGGGAATGGTAAACAATGGTAAGGCTGTGGAAATTAGAGACATAAATGAGGCCCCTGCAATGTGAACTGCTTCTCCAAAGAATAGACTTCCGAGTGAATAACTAAGTATAGCAGATATAATCAGAATTTTCCACGTATTTCGAGATTTAGGAATTGGTTGTTTTTTCCCCTCAATTAATGCTATCATACTTAGAACAGAAGCTGCAAATAGGAATCTTATCATCATAGCAATCATAGTACTTAGAATTCTTAAATTCAAAATGATATTAACTTGACTAACGGAAAAATCTGATAAAGCAATACCAATAGCCCATGAAACAGCAGCAACAGTAGCCCATAAAGTTCCCTTCAGAGTATTCAGAAAAGTCTTACTCTTTAAATTAATTTGGTTGTTAGAATTTTGATCTTCGATAAATAGAGTAGTATCATTACTAATTTTTTTTGTTTTTTCTTTGGTAATAATAATTACACCAAATCCGATTAATATTCCTGAGAAGATCATTAATATCGAAAATGAACGATTTAAAAACAGTGTAGCAAAAATTATCGTAAAAAAAGGAGAAGTAGTGGTAATAGCAAGAGCTTTAGCGGGGCCTAAAGTCTTTTGTGAGTGAAGATATGCTGTATCTCCTACTATTACAGTAAATAAAACACTTATCATCAACATTAGAATGATAAATAATGAAAGTGAAAATATTTGTATTAAAATGCCAAACGATAAGCAAATTATAAAAAATGTTAGAAACCCAACGGTAGCTCTTACAGTATTTTGAAATATTGGGGTAGCTTCATTTTCTATCTTTCTAGCTAAAACAAAAGAAAGAGCAAAACATATGTTTGTAAGAATTGCGGCTAATTCTCCATACATTAATATTTTTTTCTCTTTTTAAAAGTTCTAAAATTAATGATATTAAGTATTGTCAAGGTTGAGAACTTTAAAATTATTTCTAACTTATAATAAATTAGTTTTGATCTGAAATCTCTATAAAGTCTAGTTATAGGATGTGTTTTTCAAGAATAAAAATGAAAAAAAGAAACAGAAATAGTATACAATTAAATAAATATATCGGAAGTTTTAATTACTATAGTTCTTCTAATTTTGTACCACATTCTATACACTGGTTAATATTGAATGAATTTGGATGACCACATATAGGACAGAAGTTTGCTGGCAGACCAGTATTTTCTGATCCCGTTATATTACAAATTTCATTAAATTTTTCTTGGAATGTTTCATCTGCTTTATGAAATAATTTAAAGTCTTGAATTCCAATTTGATGCGCCCATTGTTTTAATATATTTTGTGGTACCGACCATGAAAATCCTCTTGCTATAATAAACTTAAATTTAATGCTGATGTATGTAATCCTTTCAAAAGGATGATATCCAAACGTCATTTCATAAGTTTCTCTAAAAGTTGAACCATAAGGACGTATTGATCCACCATGTTTTATTTTAAGTTCGCGATAAAGAGTATTAGATGAGATAAATTGATCCTGAATTTTGCCTTTATGATTTTGCCAAAATGTTAAAGTTTTATTCCAAACATCATTGATATGCAAATTGGTCTTATAACTTCCAAATCTTTTTACCATATTATCAGCTTTTTCTTAATTTTTTATTATTTATATATTTTTATATATACCTGAATATATATATCTTTTGATACACATAATGGATATATTAAAATATTTTGATTTTAAGATTTAGGGGTAATTACGCATTCATAAAAAAAATATATCTCTATATATATCAATCTTGATCTTTTTAGTAAAATTTCTTTAAAAAATTGGCTTTTAAAAATATAATTTTAGAAGTATAATCATGATCATTGACCATTGCGAAAAAAGAATCAGTATTAAAATTGTTTATTTTGGTCCTGCTTTTTCTGGTAAGACAACTTCTATTAAGGCTTTATTTTCTCATTTTGGTAAATCAGAAGCACTCCATAGTATTGAAAGTACAGTAAATCGGACTTTATTTTTTGATTATGGTACGGTTTCATTTCAAAATCAGGATTGGAGATTAAAGCTTCATATTTATACTACTACAGGTCAAGATTTCTATTTTGTTACTAGACCAATTACATTACGAGCGGTTGATGGTATAATATTTGTTATAGATTCTCAAAAAGAAGTTTATGAACGAAATTTAGCATCTTGGAAAGAACTTCTTTCCTATTTTCAAGAAACTCTTAAAGATATTCCTATTATCATTGCTTTCAATAAACAAGATTTACCTAAGAAATTTAATCCTACAGAATTCTTGAATGAAATAAAATATTATGAATACAAAAATGTAGATTCACGATATACCATAGCAATTAGTGGAGAAGGCGTTTTAGCTTGTTTTGAAGATATTCTAAGATTAGTTTTAAGGAAATATTATAAGCATAAATTAGTTTCGGTCGTAAATTGATAAAGTATACTTCAACTATTCATCCTTACTATCAGAGTTTTGACTTATCAAGTTTTTTATCCATTCAATTTTAGTAGGATTATGCTTTTTAGCTTCTTCATGTAATTCCTTGGCCTTAATATTATCTGGTTCAATCTCTAATAAGTAATTACAAAAATCTAATGTATTTTCATAGAATCCAAGATCAGATGTTAATAATGCTAATTCATAAAGAGTTTTAGTATCAGTTGGGCTTTTCAATACGATTGTATTTAATTTTTCATTAAACTTCATGTAAGCTTCAACAAATTTTACTACTTTTTCCGCAGGTTGGATGACATCTTCATGCCCTTCTAGTAATATGTCTATATTTAATTCTAAGAGTTTGGGCAACGATTTAAGATAAGTATCTAGGTTTCCTCCATGAATATTAATAGCTATCCCAGGAAGATCTCCACCAAATAAAATTTTTTTCCCTCCCGTTTCTAAAAGATAAGCTACTGAACCGGGAGTATGTCCAGGAATGTGAATACACTTAAACTCATAATTTCCAAATTTTAAAATCTCATTATCTTCTTTAATTTGATAAGTTACTTCAATAGGTTCGTACTTATAATCTGCAAATTGTTGAGCAGTAGTTGGATCCCTAATTTTTAATTCATTATCTTCACTATCTAGTTCATGTGCATAGAATTTGATGTCCTTATTAAATTCTTTAAGCTTATGACATGCTCCATAATGATCTATATGCCCGTGTGTTATAAGACAGTGTTTAATTTCTTTTAGATCAAACCCATCTTTCTCTATAACTCGGATTAATTCAATATCCATCCCCGCATCAATCAACACTAATCCATCATCACTATTAGTATCAACCATGTACACGCATGATCCCATAGTATTGGGTTCATACGGCTTAACTATATACACATTATCTACAACTTGTCTCAATAATCTCACGATTTAAATTTAAAGCAATTAAAGTGAGTATGAATATTTAATACCTTTAAAAATGTTTTGTTTTATCAAAAAATCCTGTAGAAATATTAAGATTAGTGCTCCAATATTTTTTCTCAATACCATTAGTACTAAGCTATAGCTTAATACAAATTTATTCAAAGTAGGATTATAAAACTCGAGTTTCTGATTGTGAAATTGTTTTGATTGGTCTTAAAACTACACAAACTCTCTCCACACTTCTTACATCAGCACGAGCCCGAAAAGATTCTATCAGCGCATCTAACTCAATGATTTCTGGAACGTTCACTTTTAGGAGGACTCCACACTCCCCAGCAAGGAAATATACTTCTTCACATTGAGGGAGAACTTGGGCTTCTCGTAACAATTCTTTTGTCTCAGCTAGACTTTTTGGAATAAGTGTAAGAAATGCAATGATACATCTCTCATCTTCGCGACAAATCCTAATAGTAAATTTTTCAATTACTCCTTCTTCTTGAAGTTTGATGACACGTTTTCTTACTGTTGACTCAGACAAATTTACCTTAGGATCTCCCGCAATTTCATGATATGGTCTTCTAGAATCCTCAAGTAGCATTTCAAGAATCCTTTTATCCTTATCATCTAAATTTTTCATTCTTAATTCCGCCTTTTTTTTTTTTTAACTGATTTAAAAAAATCTTAATTTAAATTTTAAAAACTTATTTTTTTTTATTTTAATACTCCTATTTTTAGAATTCTTTAAGAAGTGGTTCAAATAACCGTTCATAATGTACTGCCATGCAATGAATTCCTGCAGCTTTCGTGGTTTTTTTAATTTCTTTAATAAATGGTTCGAAAAAGTCCAGATTAATCTTATCAATCGCCGCATATTTTTCTTTCTTATCTTTAATTTTTTTAGTTGCTTTTAAAGCGTTGAGAAAATCTTTAGGAACGGAAACTCCGGGAATATATTCATTGAAATACCAGGCAATTCCGTAATTTTTAATTGGGAATAATCCAAGCAAAACAGGTGTATTGAATTTTTCTAATTCCTTTAAAAACTCCTTAGCGTCATCTACATCAAAACTTGTTTGGGTTTGTATAAAATCAGCACCAACTTCTACTTTTCTACCAACTTTTAAAATTTCTGGTTCTCTTGGATTTGAATTTGGATTTGCGGCACATCCCACGTTTATTTGCGGTTTTCCACCAGCTATCTCATTACCTACTAAATCAGTTCCTTCATCAACCATTTTTGAAACGAGGTCTATCAACTGAGTAGAATCTAAATCATAAACTGGTCTTGCATTGCTATGATCTCCAAGAGCAGAATGATCTCCTGTTAATGCTAGCAAATTTTTAAGACCGAGTATCGATCCACCTAATATGTCCCCAAATAAGGCAATTCGATTTCTATCTCGAACAGTCATCTGCCAGATTGCTTCTAATCCAACTTTTTCTTGGACTAAATAACAGGGAACCATAGAACATGTATAAGCATCTCCTTGTGGTCCATCAGTAACATTAGCTGCTACTATTTTTCCAGTTTTTTTCATTTCTTCTGCAGAATGTAGGACATGTTTTAAATCAAAATCTTTTTCAGGTTCTAATTCCCCAGTGAATACAAACTTTCCTTCTCGTATAGTCTTAACTAAATTGCTATAAGCGGGTCTCTGTGGCATTTTACACCTCTTCCTCCTTTTTTGGTTCTTCTTCACTTGAAATAGGTTCATAGATATGCATAAATCTTGGGCTAGACCATATCTGATAATTCCTTGGAGGTCTATAAGTTGTGAATAGATCAAGTCTATTAAATTTCTTCAAACGTTCCCAGATTTTTACCCACGCACAATCATGTATATATCCTCCTACTTCACATTTCCCTTCAACTTGTCCTCCACAAGGACCGTTACTTAGGTTTTTAGCACATCCCGCCATGGGACAAATACCCCCTGTAACCCCCAGTAAGCATTCTCCACACGTTTCACAATACTCAACAAAATAATTTTCTCCATTATTCTCTGCTCCGCCAAACATACTGTTTTGTGCGGGGAACGTGAGAATGGTGGGAAAAATTCTGTTAAGCATTCCTACTCCTAAACCGCATGCTAATGATACAATCGCATCAAACTCTTCAATAAAAGGTCTTATTGTTGTTGCTGCAATTCTATCATCACATTGTCTTAGAACAGTGATAGCCTTCCACTTTAATTGTTTACCTTCACTCCTTGCTTTTAATTCAAGCATTTGTGCTAAAACTTTTGCTTCATTAATTGAACGTGGAGGTTGACAACAACCATCACATCCAGCAACAAGGATTTTGGAGTATGGTTTTATCATATCATATATTTCATCAATATCCTTTTGTTTAGTTATAATCATATTAAAAATCACTTAATTTTATGAACTTGATAAAATTCTTATTCTGTTATTACAATTTCTTTTTTTTTATAATCATTTTCAATAGGACCCAATTTTTTTAACTTTTCTGTGAATTGTGTAATAGTCTCAGCAAATATTTTTCCTTCACTTGCAGAGACCCATTTTCGCAAGAATCTTTCTGGATTAATGCCAAGTTTTGCAATTATTTTTTCAATCTCATTAGTTCTTCTTAATGTATCTTGATTTCCCGCGATGTAATGGCAATCCCCGAGATGGCACCCTCCAACAAAAACACCATCAGCCCCTTCTAAGAATGCTTGTAATATAAAGCTCTTTGGAATACCACCAGAACACATAACTCGTATGGTTCTTATATTAGGTGGATATTGATACCGACTTACCCCGGCTAAGTCTGCTCCAGCATAACTGCACCAGTTACAGAGAAACGCAACTATTCTTGGCTGTCCATTTGAAGCTATAGCTTTAGCTGCTTCAGTTATCATTGGTTCAATTTGAATCCGACCAAAATGACTCATTGTTATAGCTTCTGCGGGACATTCAGCGGCACAATCTCCGCAACCTTTACAAAGTAAAGGATTAACTTCAGATATCATTAAACCTTCTTCATATTTTACACCTACAGCACCATAATTACACACTTCAGCGCATCTATTGCAACCAATACATAAAGCGGGATCAACCTTAGAGATAACTCCTTCAGTAATTAAAATATCTTTTGATAAAATTGTAGTAGCTCTAGAGGCAGCTGACATTGCCTGCGCTATACTTTCACTAATAGTAGCAGTTCCGCGAGCAGTTCCACACAAAAATATACCATCAGTCGCGAAATCTGAAGGTCTAAGTTTTACATGGGCTTCTAAGAAAAAATTATCGTCATTGGTAGGAACCTTTAACATTTTTGCTAATATTTCATTAGCTTCACCATCGGCAATAATACCTGCGCTTAGTGCGACCAAATCTGCATTTATTTTAATATTTCCTAGAGTTGGTTTATCTATATAGACACCTAATGCCCCATTTTCTAACTTAATTTCTGGTGGTTTGTGTTCGTTGAATCTGAGAAATATTATTCCCTTTTCTCTTGCTAAATTGTAATATTTTTCTTTAAAGCCATATGTTCTTATGTCTCTATATAAAACGGTGATATTTAGATTTGGATTGATTTCTTTTGCCTTTAAGGCATTTTTAATAGCTTCACTACAACACATCCTACTGCAATAAGGATTTTCTTCGTTTCTAGAACCGACGCACTGTATCATCACGATTGATTTCAAATTGTTAATTTTTTCTTCTTGCGTAAAAAGAATTTTTTCAAGCTCTGACTGTAATATAACTCTATCATCTTTACCAAAAAGAAATTCACCATTTTTTGGTTGATATTCGTGTGCTCCAGTGGCTACTATAATAATACCATGCTGAAACTCTTTCTTTTGTTTATTTTCACCAAATGTAATTTTGGTACTAAAGTTACAGACATAACCACCTATTGAGTTAATTCTAGCGTTAAGGAATACATTAATAAGCTTATGATTATTGACTTTATCGATTAAATCTTTAAGAAATTCTTGAACATTATAATATTCAATAGTTTGATAGATATTATTGGAAAATCCTCCTAATTTTTCACTTTTTTCAACGAGAAAGACTTCAAATCCTTGATTTGCAAGATTTAACGCTGCTGTCATTCCCGCAACACCACCTCCAATTATCATTCCTTTGTGAATGACTTCTACTTGCTGTTCTTGAAGTGGGATTAATTTTCGAGCTTTAGCAACAGCCATTCTAACTAAGTCTTTCGCTTTTTCTGTTGCTTCCTCTGGTTCATGCATATGCACCCATGAGCACTGATCCCGAATATTTGCTAAATCAAAGAGATATTTATTTAACCCTGCTTCTCTAATGGTAGCCTGAAATAAAGGTTCATGAGTCCTAGGAGTACATGAAGCAACTATCACTCTATTTAAATTATGCTCTTTAATCTGTTCTTTAATGTTAGCCTGAGTGTCAGCAGAGCATGTATATAAATTCATTTCAGCATAAATCACATCAGGTAATTGGTTTGCATAATCAACAACTTCAGGAACATCCACCACACCTCCAATATTAATACCACAATGACATATGAAAACACCAATTCTTGGAGGTTCTCCACTAACATCAATTTCATTTGGCAACTCTTTCTCAGTGACTAATGTGTTTCTAACATCAGATAAAAGAATATTCACAGCACCTGCTGCAGCACTAGCTTCTACAACTGTTTCTGGAATATCTTTAGGTTCTGAAATCATTCCGCAAACATATATTCCTTCTCTAGAGGTTTCCACTGGTGAAAATGGTTTTGTCTTACAAAAGTCATAAGCATTCAATTCAATATTTAACTTTTTAGCCAAGTCTTTTGTACTGTGATTTGGTAAAGCTCCTACTGCCAAAACAACTAAATTAAAAACCTCACTCTTTACTTTTCCATTTTCATCTTCAAAATGAAGAATTAGATCTTTTGTTTCAGATATTTCTTTAATATCTGATATTCTACTTCGAATATATCTTATACCATATTCTTGTTGAGCACGTTCAATATATTTATCGAAATCTTTTCCAACAGCTCTCACATCCATTGAGAAGATTGTAGGTTTAATAATTTCCATATGTTCTTTTGCAATTACTGCTTCTTTAGCAGTATACATACAACAAACTGAAGAGCAATATTCTGCGCCATGCTTTTTATCTCTTGACCCCACGCACTGTAGAAATGCCACTTTTTTTGGAATGATTCCATCAGAGGGTCTAAGGATAAGACCAGAATGAGGACCACTTGCACTTAATATCCGTTCAAATTCAATACTAGTGACCACATTTAAATATTTACTGTAACCGTATTGTTGCGTAATACTAGGGTCATATTCATCAAACCCAAGTGCTAAAACAATAGCCCCAACATTCAGAGTAGTTAACTTATCTTCTAGAGTATAATCTATTGCCTTAGCTTTACACACTCCTTTGCAAAAACCACATCCAATACATATATCCTGATCAATTGAAAACACTAAAGGAACCGCTTGTGGAAATTTTACGGATATAGCAGATCTATTTGATAGCCCCTCATTAAAAAAATCAATAGCTTCTACAGGACATTCTTGAGCACATACACCACAACCTGTACATTTTTCTTGATCTAACAGTAATGATTTTTGTTTCAATTCAACAGTAAAATTTCCAGGATTTCCCTCAATTTTTTCTAAATTTGTATTAATTAAAAGGGTTATATTTTCATGACGTCCAGCTGCAACCAATTTAGGAGCGAGGATGCATATAGAACAATCATTTGTAGGAAAAGTTTTATCTAATTGAGACATAACACCTCCAATACTCATTGATGATTCAGCTAAATAGACCTTAAAACCAGAGTCTGCTAAATCCATGGAAGCTTGGATACCTGCTATTCCTCCTCCTATTACCAGAACTGAGCCAATTTTTTCCATTTTTAGACCTCTTTAATCGAAATAAAAGTGGGAATTTCTTTATTTATTTGATCAACATCAACTAAACCTCGAGCTCGAAGAGTTACAATATGTTGCAATACTTTATGAGGTTCAACATCAATTTCATTTGCAATATCTGGCACAGATTTACCTTTTTCTTTTATTTTTTCTAGGATTTTATGGCGAATAATTTCATTTTCAATAGCATTATCGAGTATTTCCTCAAATTCATCTGTTGGTATTATTTCTCCATAGACATTTCCTTCTGTTGTTAATTCTCTTTGTCGGGCAACCAAAGCTCTTAACCTTGTATCGCATAAAGCAAATTTAACAGCATTTAGATTGTCTATAATTTCTTTTTTTAGTTTTTTAGTTTTTACGGGAGATGGTCCCAATTTACGGATATGTTCGGTGAAATCACTAACTATTTGAGCGAAACGATTTCCTTCGGCAGCTGAAACCCAGTCAAGACGTACTCGGTTAGAGAAATCTATCATTGATAATGCTTTACTTAACATTTTCATCTTTAATTCTGCTTCATAATTGCCACTAATATAATGACAGTCTCCTAAATGACATCCTAACACCAGTACACCATCAATACCATTTATAAAAGCTTCAGCTATAAATACGGGATCAACTCTTCCAGAACACATGACACGAATGACTCTGACATTGGTAGGATATTGAATTCGACTTACACCTGCTAAGTCTGCGCCTGCATATGAACACCAATTACATAAAAATCCTAAAATTTTTGGCTCAAATACCACTTATTCTCCACCTCCATAAGTTACTATTTCAGCAATAATTTGATCGCTAGTAAAGTGGTGTATCGTTATGGCATTTTGTGGACAACTAGCTCCACATACTCCACAACCTTTGCACACAACTTTATTAACTATTACAGTATCTGTTTCTTCATCTTTAGATATAGCACTATAGGGACAAATTTTAATACATGCTTCACATCCTACACATAAATCGGTATTAACTTCTGCAGTAGAACCCTCAACTTCGAGCATTTCTTTCGAGAGTATTGTACTTGCTCTAGATGCTGCTGCATTTGATTGTGATATTGATTCAGATATATCTGCTGGCCAATGCGCTGAGCCACACACAAATACTCCATCAGTTGCGAAATCAACAGGTCTTAGTTTAACATGAGCTTCTAAAAAGAAGTCATTTTCTTCTAATGGGACTTTTAGCATTTTAGCTAATTGTTCCGAATCTTCATTAGCAATAAGAGGCATTGATAATACCACAAGATCATAGGGGAATCCAATAATTTGATTCATAAATTCATTATAGACCTCAATATGATCCTTCTTAATAGTTGGAGGTTTCTCTGGCAAGTATTTTATAAATAAAATTCCCATCTCTCTTGCTTTTCTATAATATTCCTCATAGGTAACACCTTGAGTTTGAATATCTCTAAAAATTATATTAATATTAGCAGCTGGATTTGCTTCTTTAATTAAGATTGCATTTTTGAGAGCCGTCATACAGCAGATATTTGAACAATACTTTCGTTCTTCATTTCTACAACCAACACATTGAATCATAGTGATATTGTTAGCGGTAATTGAATTCTCTTTTAACAATCCCTCTAATTCTAATTGACTTATTATGGTTTTTCCATTATAATTATAATATCCTTCTGGTGATAAAACCTTCGCTCCTGTAGCAACAATTATAGCACCTACTTCAAGTTCATTAACCTTTTTATTTTGGAGAATATACACTTTATAATTCCCTACATATCCTTCAATCTTTTCTATTATAGCAGATTTATAGACATCGATGTTTTTATGATTCTCCACTAAATTTCTTGTTTCTAATATATTTAACGCATCTTCATTAGTAGGATATACTTTATTTAAGTGTCTTAATAATCCTCCTAATTCAGAGTCTTTTTCAATTAAACTTACTTTAAAGTTCTGGTTTGCTAGATTTAAAGCAGCATTCATTCCTGCGATTCCACCACCTATAACTATGGCTGAAGGTGTTACGCTAACTTGCATTTTCTCTAATGGTTCTAATAGAGCAGCCTTATGGACACCCATTCTAATGAGATCCTTGGCTTTTTCAGTACCTTTTTCTGGTTCTTTCATATGAACCCAAGAATCTTGATCTCGAATATTTACCATTTCAAATAAATAAGGATTTAAACCTGCTTCTTGACAAGTTGATCGAAATAAAGGTTCGTGAGTTCGTGGGGAACAAGATGCAACAATAACCCGATTTAATTCATGTTCTTTTATATTTTCTCTGATCTCGCTTAATCCAACTTCTGAACATGTATACAAGTTAGCCGCACTATAAACTACATTTGGTAAACTTTTGGTGTATTCTGTCAACTCAGAAATATTTAAAACCCCACCTATATTAGTACCGCAATGACAAATAAAAACACCAATTCTAATATCTTCATTCGACATCTTTTTCACCCCCTCATTACTATTTCCGCTGCTTTAGCAGCTGCTCCACTTGCATCAATAACTGAAGTTGGAATATCCATTGGTTCTCTACAGGCACCACAGAGAAAAATTCCTTCTCTAGAAGATATTTGTGGCTGATAACTATCTCCCTTGAAGAAATTAAAATCATTTACTTTTATTCCTAAAATATTAGCTAATTCTACAGCATCTTTTTTAGGCACCATCGTAGTAGCTAAAATTACTAAGTCAAATTTAAGTTTTTTAACATGTGAAGTATTAATATCTTCATAAATAATAAGAGGATTTCTTTGATCATCTTCTAGTATTTTCGCTACTTTTCCTTTAATATAGGTAATAGAAGATTCATCTTCCCCGCGTTGAATATATTCTCGAAAGCCTTTCCCTGCTGCTCTAAGATCAATATAAAATATTGAAGTCTCTATTTCATTATTATGTTCATAAGCAATCATAGCTTCTTTAGTGGTATACATACAACAACATGATGAACAATATGGATTATTCTTTATATCTCTTGAACCAACACAATTAATAAAAGCAAGCTTTGTAGGTTCATTTTTATCCGAAGGTCTCGTTAAATGTCCACCCAAAGGTCCTGAAGCACAAATTAATCGTTCAAATTCTAGAGCAGTAACAACATTAGGATATCTCCCATATCCTAAAGATTCAAGAGATTTTGGATCAAATATATCATAACCAGTTGCTACAATAATTGATCCTATGTTTAAGTTAATTTCCTCATCCTTTTGATCGAAATCAATCGCTTCTCTCTCACATACTTTTTCACAAATTCTACAAGCATTTTTTGTAAAAAATAAGCAGTTTTCCCTGTCTATAGTCATTATTGAAGGCACTCCTTGAACATAATCAATGTATATTGCCCTACGTTTCCTTAATTTCATATCAAATTCGTCATCTACCCTCATTGGACATTTTTCTATACATTGTCCACAATTTATACACTCCTC
>Ga0209635_10000302_pt1 | contig 32695 bp, 33 predicted proteins | sample DeeMarSWOR230_32_FD_187463 | JGI IMG/M metagenome (GOLD analysis project Ga0209635, IMG submission 187463) | Marine sediment microbial communities from White Oak River estuary, North Carolina - WOR-2-30_32 (SPAdes) (version 2) | ecosystem: Environmental > Aquatic > Marine > Intertidal zone >...
GTGACATTGACCCATGCGTTTTTTTCCCACTAACTATTGGAAATATCCTCAAAGATGATTTTGAGGAAGTTTGGAAAAATAATAAGATATTAGCTGAATTAAGAGATAGAGAAAAATTAAAAGATTCATGTTTAAACTGTGAATATAAATATTATTGTGGTGGATGTCGTGCAAGAGCATATGCATATAAAGGGGATTACCTCGCAGGCGATATTGGTTGCATTAGAAATAATAAATAAATTATAAAAAAATAAATAATAATAAAATGTATCTTTTTTTCTGAGTAAGACGTAATTAATTTCATAAAAAAAATCTAAGATTTCTAATAGAAAAAACAAAACTATTACTTATGCAAGAATTTTTATCGATATTTTTATATTAAAATCTTTCACAGCGTTTTTAATATTATTGTGGGCTTAATTCTTTGTTAATTTTTAAAAAATGATTGATAAGTAATTATTTAATTTAAATTTTTAAATAAAAATTTAATTCCAATAATAATCCATCTAGGATCCATTTCTTTTAAGGATCGATTTAAAAATCTAAACCATAAAGATGGATTATAATAAAATCTGTTATATCCTTTAATCGTAAAATCTATTATTTCTTTTGTTGTAAAATTTCCTAGATTTTTTAATGAATCCGTATAAATAAAATGTCCATCTTTTTTGTAATTAATTTTCCCGTCTTTTTCTGCTTCATACCATATATCTGAACCATAAACATAACGAAGAGCAAAAAAACTAACCATGTCTAACGGTAAAGATGTAGCAAATTTTATTGTTTTTTGAATATGTTTTTCTGTTTCTATTGGGGCTCCTAGAATAAAACTTCCTATTGTTAAAAAACCCATTTTGTGACTTAGTTCAATGGTTTTTACTACTTTTGAAAGTGTTAATTTTTTATTGTAATAATCAAGAACATCTTGGTTTCCTGATTCTATTCCAAAATTGATAATTTCAACACCTGCTTTTTTCATTTTTTTATATAATTTTTCATCACCAGAATCAGCTCTTGCTTCGTTTATCCATAATCTTAGATTATAATCTTTTTTGATTATATAATCCATTATTTTTTCTATTCTTATTTTATCTGCAAGAAGATTATCATCTGAAAAAGCTATTGTTGTATATCCTTGTGATACAATTTCATCAATTTCTTTTATTACACTTTTTATAGATCTTTGTTGGTAATATGGAATATGAGCTTTAAGTCCACAAAAACGACATCTTTGGGGGCATCCTCTTGAGGTTAATATTGAGGTTACTTTCCCTTTTCCAAATTTTGTATTCATAATATGTCCATAGATATATTTATCTGTTAAATGACGAGCTGGGAAAGGTAATTTATCTAAGTTCTCAATTTTGTTTTCTTTTAAATTATGAATAATTTTGTTATTTTTTTTGTAGTATATTCCTGGTAAGTTTTTTATTGGTTTTTTTAATTTAATTGATTCTATTATAGAAGTTATTACAGTTTCTCCAGGTCCTCGGACTGCAATATCTGCATTAAATTCTTTTAACGATTCTTCTGTTAAAAGTGATACATGTGGACCTCCGATTATTAATTTAATTTTTGGATTTATCTCATGTAATTTTTTTGCAATGTTCAATGCAAATTGTTTATCTCTAGGTTGACTATAAATTGTAAGACCTACAACATCGCTTTTTCCGGCTATTTTTTTGATTTTATTTTCATTTATTTGTTCAGCATTTCCATCAATGATTTCAATATTATAATCATTCATTTCTAGAATCTTTCCCAGATATAATAATCCTAATGGAGGAAAAGATGCTTTTAATTCTATTTTTTTACTGATAGCAATTTCATAGTTACCTGTAGAGCAGTTAATTAAGGTGATATACATTTTTTTATTTACCCCTTGTTAAAATAATTGTTTTTGCTAATAATAGTATAATTTCAAAAACAAAACTTTGTCTTAACTTATTATTTTTTATAATATATTCCTCCCTATTGATTTAAATCTTTTAACTTAATATAAATTTATCTAAAAAATTTTTTGTAATATTATTACTATTTAAATAATTATTTTTTCACAAAATGTAACAAAATTATTTTATCTTTAAATATATTTTCAGATACTATTCAACATTTTAACGGAATATAAAGAATTAAATTCATTAATATTTTTATTTTAATATCCTCGTGAAATAAATGTATAGTACGATTTGAAAGAAATGATCAAAAAAACTGGATTTATACATGTAGGCTCTAAATCTCGACGGAAGTACTTAAATATATTTTTTCTCCTGTTGAAAAATAATAAAAATGTTATTTTTCACTGGAACTTGAAAAGAAAAGGATTTTTACCCAGTTAAATTTACTCAAGAGTTCTTTTGTGTTTTTCTGTCGCTGGGCAAAATTTTAATAGAGTAAAGGAACTTAACTTTTGATGGTGGAAAGGAGAAATGGTTAATCTTAGAAGAGAGCTTGGTTTAAAGGAAGTCATAGCGACTGTTGTAACTTCTGTTATAGGTGGAGGATTATTTCTTACTACTATTCAGATTCAAGATAAAGTTCCAGTCGGCTCGTCAGTTATTCTTTCATATGTAATTGCAGCTATTCCCGCTCTTTTTATAGCATTATGTTATGCTGTGTTGTCTTCTGCTATTCCTTCTTCTGGAGGGGAATATGTATTCATTAGTCGAATACTTGATCCTTTCATGGGTTTTATTGTAACTTGGGCTAGATGGTTTGCAATGATTGCAGTTATTGCTGCAATGTCTGTTGGTGATATTTCAATTCTAAATCACTTTTTTAAGATACTTCAAATGGATAACGTTGCTGTTTTTGTAGCAACTTATATCCAGATTATTGCAATTATTTTGGTTATTTTGTTTTTACTAGTGAATTATCTTGGTGTAAAAATATACGGACGTGTTCAAACAATAATGTTTGTGTTACTGATGATAGGACTTTTTTCACTGATATTATTCGGCTTGCCTCATGTAAATTTCAACAACTTAAGCTCTTCTTTTAATCCTGATTTATCACTTATTGCCCAAGCTAGTAGCCTTATTTTCTTTAGTTATATTGGATTTAGTGCTATAACTGATGCGGGGGATGAGGTAAAAGATCCTAAAAAAACACTGCCACGTGGAATAATTATCTCAATTTTTACTATTGCCTTAGTTTACATCCTTGTGGCTATTGTTATCTATGGTGCTATGTCACCTTCTTTTTATGCATCTTATGATTTTGCTAATGGCTCTGTTGCAAATGTCGCAGCAAATTTCTTACCATTTATTATTGCTGCTTTTGTAGCTTTTGCAGGTTCAATTGCAATTATTTCAGATATTAATCCTACTATTCTTTCAACTTCTCGTTTAGCATTTGCATGGGCTAGAGACAGAATCGTTCCAGAAAGACTTGCAGAATTAAACAAGTATAAAGTTCCAAAATGGACTCTTTTAATAAATGCAGTAATGGCAATTGGTATCATTATTCTTGCAAAGGCATTTATTGAAGCAGTAATGATGATTAATATGGCAGTTTTAATTATTTTTATCACTATTTCAATTACTGCATTAATATTGCCGTATAAACATCCAGAGATTTACAAGAAAGCCCAGTTTAAAATTAGGATACTTCCTATAATTGCTTTAGCTGGACTTATATCATCATCACTATTTCTTATGTTTATATTAAGACTTCCCGGTGCAATGCTTGGATTTTTATTTCTAATAACATGGATCTCTGTTGGTAGTATAGTTTATATTTATACTCAAGAAAAACATCAACTGCATTGGAGACTACAGAAACAGCAGAGAAAAGAAAAAGAAGAGTCAGATAAAGAGCTAATAAAAAAATTATTTGATAACGAAAAAGACAAAATTTTGAAGAAGAAAAAATAATTTATGGTTTTATACATAAAACACAAAAAATTTAATTTTAAGCATTGAGCGTTGAGGCGGGTACGTATTTACAAAATTTAAAAGTCCACACTAAAAATACATTACGAAAACAAATTTATTTTTTACCAAAAATTCTTTTAAACGGATTTTTTAGTATTTTAAAAATTTCGTTATATTTTATCTCTCCTGTGATAAATGAATTAATAATCTCATTTCCAATAAAATTTTCTGAGCCGAACCAGAATGATAAATTTGGAAAATGATGAAACAAAGATTCATAGAGCTTTGCCCATTTATGCACATCAAATAATTTCGAGCTAATATTTCTATTATACTCAAATGCTAGATCATAGTTTTTGCTTCTGAAATAGTTTAGAATTTGTTTTGATGCAATTTGACTGTTGATAAAAGCATAATACATTCCTTCACCAGTAAATGGGTCTGCTAATCCTGCTGCATCACCCACAAGCATGATATTATTCCTTGCAATAGGTTTATTATAATCTCGTATTGGAATCAATGCATATCGTGGTTTAATGCTGTTATCCAATTGCCAAAAATCCTGAAAATCCTTCCACATGTTTTTCCGAGCACGAGGAGCTGGATATAAAGATGTAAAAAGACCTGCTGTGATCTTTTCTGATTTCGGAAAAATATATCCAACAAGGCCAGGATATTTTTTCATTATTTGACACAATGCATATTCATCAAAATATTCGTCAAACTTTGGTCCAATAGGTCCTTCCCAAGAAGACGATACATCAAACCTTTTAAATGGATATAAATCAATAAGTTTGTTTAAATGAATATTAAATCCCCATGCGCCTATTAATATATCATAGCTTACCTTATGCTTCTTGTTCTTCTCAAAGTATGTAATAGTGTTTTCTTTTTGATTGATTTTTTGGATGGAAACGTTGTCTTTAAAGAAAACTGTTTTATCATCCACAGCCATTTTCATAAGAAAATCGTCTAGCTTTGAGCGATATGTCATATATATTATTGCTTTTTCTGGTTCTGTAAATGTGAACCTGTTGTTTCGTAGATATAATCCTTTTCTTATTGTTTTTTCTACAATACTTTTAACATTCTCATTTTCTGAAAACAGTATATCATATGTTTTCTTAGATAATCCCCCAGCACATGTTTTATACCTGGGAAATATGTCTTTTTCCAATAACAATATGTCGATGCCTTGGTTTTTAAGTTTGTATGCCAAATAGCTTCCAGCAGGTCCCGCTCCTATTATTATAACATTGTACTTATTCATGACACAAAAATTAAATCTTACATTTGATTTAAAATCTATGCTTTCTTCATTTAAATAATGTCTTGTTTTATATTTTATTAAATTGGTTTAATTTCATTATTTTCACAAATAACTTTGTAATACAAAGTATTATATAGTACAAATGACATATATATAATGTAGTTGATTAAAATGACTGAAAAAATAGATTTAAAAAAAATTGAGAAACAAACATATCGATTTACATTTACCGATGGTCTTTATGACATAGCATATGGATCTCTGATATTCTTTATTGCTATTGCTCCGATTTTAAGAGAAATACTATATCCTAGTTACATAATTTTTTTAGTTTTACCTGCTCCTTTAATTCTCATTCTTGGAAAAATATATATTACTATCCCAAGAATTGGAATTGCAAAATTCAATCAAAAAAGAACTAAATCAAGAAATAAAATAGGACTTTTAATTGCAATACTTTTTCCAATAACTGTAATATTGGTTGTTCTAACATTTTTAGGTGTTTATAATATTAAAGTAGGAGGTTATATAGTACCAGTAGGTGCAGGATTATTTGCTCTTATTTTACTTAGTGTTATTGCATACATTATGGATTACCCGCATTTTTATCTCTACGCAGTTTCAATTGGTCTTGGAATCCCTTTAGCAGCATTATTAAAACCTATCTTTGGAGATCCACTGCATTACATAATTAGCTTTGGAATATCAGGGACTCTGATCCTTCTCTATGGAATAATTACACTTATCAAATTTATAAAAAAGTATCCAACACTTAAAGAGGATATATCTAATGTCAAAGGATAAAAATAACATTATAGATGAGATCTATACTCTAAATTCTATTGATAAGTTAATTCATGAGCCAGCTCGATTAAACATTATGACCCATCTTTATGTTGTTGAAAGTGCTGATTTCCTTTTCATGATGCGACAAACCGGATTAACATTTGGAAATCTATCTGCCCATATGAGTAAGCTTGAAGAAGCAGGATATATTGATATTATTAAGGAATTTGTTGGGAAAAAACCTCATACAATGTTAAAATTAACCAAAAAAGGAAGAAAAGCTTTTGATGAGTATAGAAAAAAAATGAAACAGTTCTTTAATGAACTTTAAGAGGTTATAAGATGAAAGAAAAACAAATATTTGGTGTATTATTTGTAATAGGGATCTTAACAGCCTTAATAGGAGCTACTTTAATGTGGTTTGGAATAGCTCCTCTACCCTTGAGAATTACCATAGTTATTCTCGGGATGAGTTTAATTGCTTTATCTGATCCTATTGCAAAATCAAAAAATATCTAACCGGAGAAAATCGGTATTTTTACTGGTAAAACTGATTTCAAATCTAGTCCTTTATTACTATTCAAATGTGGGCCTTATATACTATTTATCAACATAGTTAGTTTAAAAAATAAAATTAATCATTTTTTTCAATTAATTTAACTTTTAAATGATTTCTGATATAATTTAAAAATTCATGAAATAGAGACTCTTTAATTCCCCCTTTAATAATAATATCGATAGAATGAATTTTTTTTGGATGTATTCTTCGTATGATAATATCAGCAGTACATGTATCATTATCGTCTTTCTTTGCTTGGAGTTCGATCATGTTTCCTTCTTTGGATTTTTTAGATAGTTCAATGAGTACTTCAATGGTTTTTTTTAAATCGTGACCATTTTCAGGATCTTCATAAATTGTTTTACCATCTAAAACTATTTTTATCATATTGTGAAACTTTGCTTTAGCAAGTCCGCGTGCTATCAATTCAGCAGTTGGAATAACTTTAAAATGCTCCTCAATCTCTGTTAACCCTGTTATTTGTTTAATTTTTTTAATGAAAAAATTTGAAGAAACAAAAAGTGTTTGTTCGACGTTAATATCCAATGAAAGTTCTATTGTTTTAAGTATTTTTTTTTCTTTGCTCCGAGTAACATGTGATTTCTTTACATTAGTACTTGGATGAGTCGCATTGATCCATTTCATCACTTCTGTTGGTGAATAAACACAAGGCGGTTCTACAAAATCATATTTACCCATAATATCAACTTCAAAATAACTAATTTGATCCTAGTTATAATAATTTCTATAGTATTAACTTATATTCTGACTTTTTTTAAAATATTTTTACTATTAAAAATGAGTCTAAATCTCGACGGAAGAATAACTTATTTTTTTCCTGTTAAAAATCACTTAAAACATAATCAATAAATGACTTTACAATTGAGATTTGAATCCCTTTTCCTGACACAAATATATTATAAAAAACAGAAGCATTGACACAAGTTTAAATTCATAGTTTTTGCTCGTAATCCTTAAATAATATAATAGAATGACAAAGGTAAATGAGTACTACTTTGGATATTTTTATCTTCCTACTCACCGTTGGCTTCATTTCGCTAAGTGGTGTTCTCATGCCAGGTCCTGTTTTTGCTGCTTCGATTATAAAGGGGGTAGAAAGGAAACATGCTGGTGCTTGGATAGCTTTAGGTCATCTCTCGGTTGAGGTTCCTTTAATTCTGTGTATCATTGCAGGATTGTATTATGTGTTTACGAATCAATGGGTGAAAGCAGTTATTGGACTGTTCGGTGGTTTGTTACTGATTTTTCTTGGTATTCGTATGATTCAAATGAGGAGGGAAAAAGAAGCAATCAAAACAGCATTTCCATATCACCCATTTGTCGCAGGTTTGATCACTACGATTTCCAATCCTTATTTCATTCTTTGGTGGGCAACTGTCGGTGCATCTTTAATCATCTGGGCTCTTGCTTTTGGTTTGACAGGTATTATTGGATTCATTGTTGTCCATGAATGTTGCGATCTGGGTTGGGATTATTTTGTTGCTTATGCATCTTTTAAATCTCGTAATTTATGGACGGAGAAGAGAAAAGCGTATATCTTTGGCATTTGTGGTTTGTTACTTGTTGTCTTTGGTGTCTATTTCATGCTGGTGTTCTGGTTAGGATAATAAAAAAATAGATGTTAAAGGGTTCAAATCTCTTTCTTTACACTTTTTTATTAATTAATTTAAATAAAAACAATTTCTTCTTGTTGAATGATATAAACAGAGGCGGTATCTATTTAATGAATGTGATGATAATTGAAAACAGTATAAAATATAAAAATATATTTAAATAATTATATAGTGGAAAACATTTAAATCTTATTCTTTGATTAAATATGATATGATTGATTTAGAAAAATATAAATTAGCAAAATATTTTCTTTTTAGCAGTTTATATTTTTCTGAAGGATTAAAATGGTCTATCTGGGTGGTAGTACTTCCTTTATATTTTGATGATTTAAGTATTTCACCAACAATATTGGGTCTTGTAATAGCGATTACAGGTATACCAACAATGATAAAGTTCATATTTGGTGGCGTAATCGATTATTTCATTAAGTACGGAAGAAAAAAATTTGTTCTTATTGGCGGGTTAACTGCATCAATCTCTCTTTTTATCGTTGCCTTTATTAATCCTGATACTTCATTGATTCCCTTCATGCTAATCTTTTTTATTGGAACTATTGGTATTACATTTTTAGATGTTGCTTCAGATGCATGGGCTATTGAAATAACAAAAGAAAAAGAACGAGGGAAAATCAATGGTGCAATGTTTGCAGGTATTTTCATAGGGATGGGCGCTGGATCAATATTGTTTACTCAAATTGCAAGTAATTTTAGTTATAGTGCAGTGTTTTTAGTATGTAGTTTAATGGTATTTTTAATAATTCTTTACCCTCTGGCTGTTAAAGAAATTAAAAAGGTTAAAAGAATTGAAAAAATGACATCAGCTATTATTGATGAGTTTAAAAAAAAGTACGTACAAATTTTCTGCCTTTTTGCACCAGCATCTGCAATAAGTGGAGGTTTACTACTCATCGTTGTTCCGTTATATATGAAAAATGTTCTTATGATAGATGTTGCACAGGTCGGCTTAATAGCTGCGATATTCCCGACTACAAATATTTTTGGCTCATTAGTCGGTGGAACCATGGCTGATAGTTGGGGTCGAAAACCTACAATATATGCAGTTTTTATTGGTAGCATGATTTTTTCAGCTTCATTAATCTTTGCAGATACATGGCAGATTTTGGCTGTTCTTTATGGTATAATTGGTTTCTTATTTGGTGGTCTCTACGCGTCTGTAGGTGCATTATCAATGGATGTTACAAACCCACGACTTGCTGGTACTCAATTTTCCATTTATATGGCTTTATTTAATGTTGGTGAGGTTGGAATAGGTAATGGAATGGCTGGAATATTATTAGATAATCTTGGTTATGAACGAGTTTTTTTATTCGCAGGTTTATTTTATGGATTAGCTATATTAATCCTATACTATATTAGATTAAAAAAGAAGAATAATTAAAAATTGAAATATAAAATTATCTTAAAATTTCATATCTTAGTTCTGCGTTTGAATTAGCTCAGTTTTTGAATTGTCTGCATTAATAAGTACAAGATCATTTTTTTCGAGAATAAAAATAGACAACACTTGCATTAAGTATAAGCATAGAACCAATAATGCCGATGGGTAAAAAACGAAAAAAACCTGATACTTCTTTTCCATTTAGCAACATATAAACATAAAAGGCAAGTGCAGGATAAATAGGCAAAGCTGATACTAAAAATCTTATTTTTAATATTCTCATATCACGCTTTTTATTTCTGTAGACTGAGTAATAAATTATTGATAAAACAATCATTCCAACCCACAGAATTGATATGCTTATTAATGGATAATTAAACAAAGTAAGAGTTAAATACCAAATTAAAAGTAAGAAGAGTGTTATTATTACAGATATTGTGTCCTCTTTTTTAATATCCATTTTATCAACAATTCTACTAATTCTTTTTCGGAATCACTCTTTTAATTATAAATTGATTCCTTATATTCATTAAAAATTTAAAAAAAAAAGAAAATGAGGATTAAAGCAGTCCCCAAATACCTACAATAATAGCAATTATTCCAATAATAGTTTGAAATGATCCGAGCCATTTTGCAAGTCTTTCAAGATGTGTCCCCAATGCCGGGTATTGCAGGAAGAAGTCCAGCAATCAAAATAAGCCCCACTATGATTGCAACAATGCTTTGGATTGATGACCACCAAACAATTGCGACAATAATCGCAATGAGCCCAATGATAGTTTGAAATCCACCAAGCCACTTTGCAAGTTTCACTAGATATTTTCCCATTGCAGGTATAGCTTCTAAAATTCCTATGCAGAGTATCAACCCTGCTATTATATTCATCACTGCTACTGCTAAATCCATAATATTTCCTCACCTATATAGTTAAGATGTAATTTTATTGTACTATTAAAGATTTCTATAAAATTAAGGATAAGAAATAAAAAAAAATAATATTTAGTTAAAATAAAATTAACAAGAAAATTAATATTTTGATACCTATTTTACAATAATTAATTATAAGAAAAAATTTATTCTTAGATAAGTAGATGTTAAATATGAATGAAAATAAGATTCTGCATATCAAAAATAGAAACGAATGGCGTAAATGGTTAGAAATAAATCACAAGAATATCAACGAAGTTTGGCTAATTCATTATAAAAATCCCTTTAATAAAAAAAGTATTAATCATTTCGAAGCAGTTGAAGAAGCACTTTGTTTTGGTTGGATTGATAGCAAACTAAAAAAAATTGATAAGGAAAGTTTTATTTTAAGATATTCTCCACGTAGACCAAAAAGCATCTGGTCAAAAATAAATAAAGAAAAGGCTGAAGAATTAATTGCTTTAGGTAAAATGACAAAATCAGGTTTAGAAAAAATAAAAGATGCAAAAAAACAAGGACTTTGGGATACAGCATATACTAACCTAGTAAAAGATCGGTTACCTTCTGATTTAAAAAATTCTCTTATGCAAAATAAAACAGCATGGAATAATTTTCAGAAATTTGCAAATAGTTATAGAAATATGTATATTGGTTGGGTAAGGAGTGCTAAGACAAAAGAAACAAGAAAAAGAAGAATTAGTGAAGTTGTAAAACGGGCAGCAAAAAATAAAAAACCAGGAATTGAGTAAATAAATTAAAGTAAAATTAGATTAAAAAAATGGTAAATTGTTATGGTAACTGATTTGTTAAAAAAATTTGAAAATAAAAAAATTTCTAAAGAAAAACTTGCTGAAAAGGTTTTACAAGATTTCAAATTACTCCCAGAAATAATAAATGCTATGGATTCAAACAAAGCAGCAATCAGATATGGTTGTGGAAAAGTTTTAATGGATTTGAGTGAAACAAATACAAATGAATTATATCCATTCATGGATAATTTTATTACATATTTGGACAGCAAATATAGAATTATTACCTGGCAAGCAATGGCGATTATAGCGAATCTTACCAAGGTTGATAAAAAGAAAAAATTTGATGAAATTTTTGAAAAATATTACAATTTTATAAACGATGAATATATGGTTACAGTTGCTAATGTTGTCGGTCATTCTGGTAAAATTGCACTTGCAAAACCTTATCTTATTCCAAAAATCACAGAAAAACTTCTTTCGGTTAATAAGGTTAAAACAACACCTCATTTAACAAAAGAGTGTAAACTAGTTATTGCTGAAAAAGCAATTCAATCTTTTGATTTATTCTTTGAAAAAACTAATCAAAAGGAAAAGATAATATCATTTGTTAAGAAATATATCATCAGTACAAGAAAATCTTTAAAAACCAAAGCACAAGATTTTTTAAAAAAATGGACTTAAGATTTTTTTATTTATTCATCGATATCATATAGAATCTATACAGAACAATAAAAGAATAAATTACCCAGAAAAATAAATTATAAAAGAATATCTTTTATACAAATATTTACTAATTCATTAATACTTTTTGATGCATCAATCTTCATAAATCTTTTTTCTACGGCCAGTTTTAGATAATTTTTCTGTACTTTTTCAAGAAATGATAATCTCTCAAAAGGAATCAGATTTTTCCTATTTTTAATCCTAGAAAGACCCTTCTTTGGATTAATAACAAAAACAAATGTTCTATCTGGAATAATATAATGATTTTTTGAAAGCTCCTTTAACCATTTTATAGGATTATTAATAACATCTTGTAACTGTGCAGCCTGATATGCATAAGTTGAATCAATATAACGATCACATAGAACAATTTTACCGGTCTTAAGCCATTTCTGGATTTGTTTGCCGTGTTCAATTCTATCTGCAATAAAGACAAAGGTTGTTACAAATGGATCAGCATTGTTCTTAATACATTTTTTAACCTGTTTACCAATCCAAGAATCAGTTGGCTCATAGGTTAATTCAACATCAAATCCCTTTAATCTCAACTCTTTGTACACAAGTTTTGAAATAGTAGATTTACCTGAACCGTCTATTCCCTCAAATGTTATGAAATGTTTCATTTACTTGATCTCTCCTGATTCCATTTTGCAGTATAATAACTCAAAGGATGCTTTTTCTTTTTACAAAGCTCATCTATCTCCTCAACAGGACATATACCATAAGTGCGCATCTTATCACAACCAGGTGGTTTATAAGATGTTGAAGAGATACTACCAGTTATATGTTCTACTTGATATCTAGTTTTTTCTTCTTCAAAATCTGGTGCCGTTGAAAATATCTGTAGTATTTCTTTGTTACTAAGTTTTAATGAATGTAAAAATGAAACAAGCGCAAATCTACCCATATGTGGAACATTTTCACCAGCCTGTACTGCTGACAGAATATTTCTTATACAAGGTGGTAATTTTTTGTTATCAAGTTTACCTATGGGAACAGTTTCAATATTTTTTTTATGCATCATGACCATATTTTGTATTCTTATTATATCAGATGAGAAATATTTGTAAATGGATTTATCACAGCTTCTATTATCCAGTTCATCATTGATTCTATGTCTTAGGGCTTCTTGAATTATTCTGGCAAGATCTTTGTGAGAGATGCTAATATAGCCTTTTTCCATATCACGGTTTATCATCTTCCATTGCTTATACCTAGTGGGTGCATTGCGGAGATAATCAACAAAATATATACTCAGTTTGTTTGTATCATCAAAATATTTCACATTTAAACTAAATTCTTTTACAATATCAACCAAATAAGAAGTAGGTTCATTTATTAAACTTTTATAAGCATGAACTGCTTCTCCAAGGGCATAACGTCTTTTGAAATAAACATCCTCAATACATACAGCTATCATTCTTGAAATTGGATATGATAAAAGCTCCATTATACAGTCTGTGTCTGTTACTAAACTACGATCTCCAACATCCCTGCTTTTAAAAGCATTATCTAGTCTTTCTAATCCCCTTGTGCGTGCTCGTTCATATAAAGGATCATTTAAAAGTTCTTGTATTGACAAATTGTTTTCTGTAACATATTTTTTTGAAGCATTTAGGAACGGGTATTTAGACAGTATTTGCAAATCCTTCATTTTATATCTCTTTAAACAGGATAACTAATTTTATATTAATATTTATAGACATATTATCATTTTGACATATTTCTTAGATATGTATTTAAATAAATTGTTATAAAACCATTAAATGAAGGTATAAAGGATGAGAAAATTCGAGAATTTGTTTAATTTTAAACCAAAGAAGGAACAAATTGAACCACAAGAGGACGAGCATAAATATTTATTATGGCAAGAAGGAATTAGTAAGGATTTATTTTCCTTTTGGAATTCAATAAAAAAATAGTTTTAAAATTCAATTGTCTAAATTTTCATCTCAAAATTTTAAGTAGTAGAAGTTATATTATGCCCTTGGTTTTTTAAGGGCTCGTAGCTTAGACCGGTGGAGCGACTGGCTCATAACCAGTTGGTCGCAGGTTCAAATCCTGCCGGGCCCATTTTTACTAATTAAAGAAACAATTTGAGATAGTACCACAAACCCAAAACAATCTCAATTTTCTCTCCTGGACAAAATTTAATAATCCTGCCAAAAATATTACTCAAAATAAATACCGTTTTATTTTAATAAACACTTATTATAAAAGTTTAAATATTACTGGTGAATTCCCAAGGAGAGGTTTTTAACATATGATGACAAATAATATTAAAAATAAAAAAGCAGACCTTGCAGGACCAGGTATAGGTAACTATAATGAGTTAGAGAAAAAACTACCAAAGAACTACAAATCTTTATTGAGTTTAAAAGATACACAAAAAGCAATTTTTGCTGCAAAACGATATATAGAAGATAATTTAGCTAAAGAACTTAATCTTATAATGGTAACAGTTCCTCTTATTGTTGATAAAGAAAGTGGTGTAAATGATTACCTAGATCGTGATGGTTCACGAACACCTGTAGAGTTTCCCTGCGGGCTGGGAATAAATCCACGTATACAAGCACAGATAATACAAGCAGCCACAAAATGGAAACGAATGGCTTTAAAAGAATTTGACTTTAAAGTCGGCGAAGGTATTAACACTGACATGAGAGCAGTACGTAAGGATTACTTCCTTGATCACGATCATAGTTCCTATGTAGATCAATGGGATTGGGAAAAGGTCATTACAAAAGACCAACGAAATCTAAACTATCTAAAAGATACGGTTAATAGAATTTGGAAAATAATAAAAGAAGCAGAAGAACAGGTTCTTAATGAATTTCCAGCACTTTCCACAGAAGAATATCCAGATTTACCAAGAAAATTAGAATTCTTCCATGCTGAAGAGATTTTGGATATGTATCCTAATCTACCACGTAAACAGCGAGAAACAGAAATCCTACAGGATCATCCTGCTATTTTTATTATAGGAATTGGATCGGTTTTAAAAGATGGTTATCCCCATGAAATGCGGGCAGCTGATTATGATGATTGGATAACAGATACTTCAAAAGAGAGTGGAAAACAAACACATGGATTAAATGGTGATATTCTAGTTTGGAACCCAGTTACACAGCGACGTCATGAACTATCTTCGATGGGTATTAGAGTTACTCCAGAGACTTTAAAGAAACAATTAGAAATGTCTGAACAAACCGATTTCCTTAAACTACCTTACCATCAAGCAATAATAAACAACAGGATTCCACTAAGTATAGGTGGAGGAATAGGACAATCTAGAACATATATGTATCTACTAAAGAAAGCACATTTAGGGGAAGTCAGTGTTACAGTCTGGCCACAGATTCTAAAAGATATATGCTCAAAAAAGAACATTCATGTACTTGAATAAAATTCTTTACTCTTTTTTAGTTGAAATTTCAAATTCTTAATCAGTAGTGATTAATATTTTTCTTCTAAAAAGTAAAAAAATTATTTTAAAATTTCTTTATCTAGCTGTAAGTTACTAGAAAATCACCTGGATATTCATCAGAAATTGTTGGATGCTGATCACCTGTTGTTAAGATTACTACCAATGGATATGCAAAACTAAAGGCTTCTTCTGCAGAATTTATACCATCTTGATTACCAGTAAAATCAGCCCATCCATTAAATCCACTGGTTATAAAATCTGAAAAATATGACCCATATGAATACTCTTCTTCTTCACAGGACATCAAAACTATTCTTCCTTTAGCTGAAAGTTCTTCAACCATCCCTTGAGTATATTTTGCAGAGTCGAAATTTTTTGAAATTGAATTTTTATTAATAATTTTTGGGCTTCCAAATTTTAAAGGATTATAACTTTTTAAAGGGTCGTTAAATCCGCCGCTAAAACAGCTATCAATTATTACACATAATCCCTCTGACTGAAAGAATCTAAAGAAAAAGTTTAACATGTCATCAGTAATATGATCAAATCTTTCAAAACCAAAGTACAAAGTTAATACTTCATCATCTCCGTCGGTTTCGTCCTTAGGTGGAATGTCCCAAGGCATACCATTTCTTTTTAGTGGACCTCCATGTGTAGTAATATAAACAAGAGAATAATCATCCTTATCCTCATTTCGAATTAGCCAAATTAGTTCTCTAATTATATTAATAAGAGTTGCTTGACTACCTTTTAAAACATGTATATGATCTGCTTGCCAATTTGGTGAATTTAAAAGAGAACTGTAAAGATTATCAACAGCTTCTAACATTGAAGGTCTGTTCATATCTGGATTATTATAGTAAACACCTACAGCAACAAGTAAAGCCCAATATTCTGAACCTTGGTTAACCTCTTGATTTTTTATATCAGTGATTCTTTCTGAAATCTGATTTTTATTTGCTTTTATTAATGTACTATTACATATTGGAGTAAATATTAATCCAATTATAATAAATAATATAAATATTGTTAAGATGCCTTTTTTAAGTATAATTTTAATAATTTTACCTCCTTAATATATTAAATATGTAATACTATCATGTTTATATATTATTGCCTTTAGTAGATTTTTATTTTAGAAAAGTCTTATAAAATGATAACTATTTGCTATTTTTTTAATAGGGATGCAAAATTATAGTTTGAGAAATTAAAAGGACTTGAAAAAATTATGGATTTAGCATCAATATACGATTCGGATATTTTTAGATGGGTTATTCTTCCAATCTTGATTTTTATAGCACGCTTAATTGATGTTAGTTTAGGCACATTAAGAATTATGTTTATTTCTCGTGGTTTAAAATATCTAGCTCCATTAATTGGTTTTATTGAAATCAATATCTGGTTGCTAGCAATTGGTCAGATAATACTCAACTTAAATAATATTGCTTGTACAGTAGCATATGCAGCTGGTTTTGCTTTGGGTAATCTTCTTGGAATTTCAATCGAAGAAAGATTATCAATAGGTTTAGTATTGATAAGAATAATTACAAAACGTGATGCTGAAAAACTTGTCGATTGTCTCAAAAAAGAAAAATATGGTGTAACAGTACTTGATGCAGAAGGAGTAAATGGAAAAGTAAAGATTATTTTTGCTGTTATTCGACGAAAAGATCTACGTGAAACTATAAATCAAATTGAAAGGATTCATCCAAATGCATTTTATACAGTTGAGGATGTACGATCTGTTGGTGAGGCTATTCTTCCTGTATCAAAAGTTAAGGGGTTTGGATTTCTTAGAAAAGGTAAATAATAAAGATTAAAATTTAAATTGAAATAAAATTATGTAACCTTCTAAAGGCTTGGATTTTATCTTTTTTGTCAATATTTGCTGATTCAATACCAGTTTTTAAAAACTCTATTGATTCATCCATTGCTTTTCTATCTACAGGAAAAGGTACTCCATCTTTTCCACCCACAGTAAAGCTATATTTTACAGGATCTTTCCATGAAGGTTTTTCTCCATAAACAAGATCGGAAATTAGCGCAAGTGCTCTCACAGTATTAGGTCCAACTCCACGTAAGGCTAATAATTCTTCGTAGTTTGTTGGATGAATATCATATATTTCTTTCATTTTTTGCCAATTGATTGATCTTGGCATATTTAGATAAGGTAATTTTACCATGTTAAATTTGGGATTCATCCAAGAATCTAGGGTTTGTTGATTTTTTTGCTTTGCAAGTCTTGCCCAATCATGTTTAAGATGCTGAGGATTATCATTAACTAAATCAACAGATATTTTTTGAGTATTGATACTTTGTTTTGCAGTCATATCTAATACGTTTTCTTGACGGCCATCTCCAACTATTGCGTTATGTGGTTCACAGACAAAATTTTCAACATGATTTGATAACCAGTGGTATCGACGAGCATAATTATTTTCAGAATTCAAGCCTTGTTGAATAACCGCCCATTTACCATTTTCAGAAAAAATTAATACATGATGATAGAGATTGTAACCATCTTGTATCGCAGTATTATCTATTTTTGCAGTCATACGACTGAAGTATATCAATTCTTTTATTGTAGTAGTTGAAAGATTGTAAAGTTCCCCTATTTGTTTTATTTCATCTGGTGTTTTTCTTGATGTTTTGCCTTTACCACCTGCAATGGCAAAACCAAATTCCTGGGGATCAATTGCTTCTTTTAATGCACCACAAGTCACGGTAGTGCATCCAGAACTGTGCCAATCGTAACCAAGAACACAAGAAAGAGCTTGAAACCAGAAAGGATCTGAAATTCTATGTAAAAACTCGTCTTTACCATATTCGTAGATTATAACTTCAGTTATTCCTTTAGATAATGCAACCATTCTCTTGAATAACCATTTTGGTGCTTTACCATTATGTAAAGGGAGGTTTGCAACACCTGTTTTTGGCATTATTAACAGTTTTTTATCGATTTAATATAATATAACTTTTTTCTACAGGTCAATAAAAGTATTTGAATTTTAAGACAAAAAATTTGAATAGTTTCAATGAACCCTCTTTTACATATATAAACTATAAAATATAATACACTACTAGATTGACGCAAGATATGGGGGACATGCCAGCCTCCAAATTGCTGGCATTTCTGCCAATTATTAAGATCAAGCATCCCATTCCTTCCATCCCATCCTCCTCTTTTTTTCTTTACAAAATTTATGACAGTCTTTTTAACGAATTACCATATATCTTATGTAAAATGCAAAGACAACTAACATCATTTGACATATATGTTATAGTTTCAGAGCTGCAGGAGCTCCTTGGAAGTAACATAGATAAAATTTATCAAATAACTCAAAACGAGTTATTAATTAGATTAAAAAATATTAATACAAAAAAAAAGGAAAATATTTTTATTAGAAATGGTGAACTAATCTGTATTACAAATAAAGATTTTAAAATACCATTAAAACCAAGTGTTTTTGCAATGACATTACGCAAATATTTACAAAATGGGAAAATAATAGAAATTACACAACACGAATTTGATAGAGTAATAAAATTCAGAATTAGTAGAAAAGAAGGAGTCTATAGTCTTTATATAGAGTTATTCTCAACTGGCAACATCGTGCTTGTAGATCAAAATGGTAAAATAATTTTGCCCTTTATCAGACAAACTTGGGAACATAGATCAATTAAAGGTAAAGAAACCTATATTCCTCCTCCTTCTCAAATAAATCCATTTAATTTAACGAAAGAAAAATTCATAGAATTATTGAAAGAAAGTGAAACAGATATTGTCAGAACACTTGCAGTAACTTTAAATCTTAGTGGAAGAATTGCCGAAGAAATTTGTGCAAGAGCAGATATTGATAAAAACATAAAAATCAAAGATTTAAATGATGAAATTATTACAAAACTTTTTGATGCTCTAACAGATTTTCTAAACTATTTCAAAGAAAAAAAGTTTGAACCAATTATTGTAAGAAAGGGCAATGAATTAATCGATATTATACCTATTAAATTTTTAATTTATAAAAATTTGGATTTTGAATATATTAGTAGTTTAGTAAGGGGTTTAGAAAATTTTATTGAAAAAAAGAAATTCGAAAAAAAAATTGACAATGAAACAGAGAAATTAACTGGGAAATTAAATAGACAGCTTTTACAGCAAAAAGAAGCTGTTGAAAAATTGAAATTAGAAATTGATTCTAAAAAATTTAAAGGGGATTTAATTTATCTTAATTATCAGGATATTGAGAATCTTATAAAAGATATTAATGAAAATAACATTGTTGATTTAAATAAATATGAAATTGTTAAACAATTTGATCCGACAAAAAACCTTCTTATTGTAAATCTAAAAGATATAAATGGTAAAACTTATGAAACTAAAATAAATTATAGAAAATCTGTTTCAGAAAACGCAGAAAAATCTTATAATGAAGTTAAAAAATTAAGAAGTAAACTAGATGGTACAGAAAAATCTATTAAAAAAACTTTACAACAAATAGAACAACTAAATTTTAGAAAACAGAAAGAAGAAAAACATGAGGAAATAATTATAAGAAAGAAGGAGAAAATTTTTTGGTTTGAAAAATTTAGATGGTTTATATCAAGTGAGGGTAATATTGTAATTGGTGGAAAAGATGCAAAAACAAATGAATTTTTAGTTAAAAAATATTTGAAAGAAGGTGATAGATATGCACATGCTGATGTTCACGGAGCACCCAGTGTCATTATAAAAAATAAAGGTTTAGATGATGAACATATAAATATTTCTGATAAAACTCTTGAAGAAGCATGTATATTTGCAGCAGTTTATTCAAAAGCCTGGAAAAAGTTTGCTGATGCTCAGGTTTACTGGGTTTTACCTGAGCAGGTTAGTAAAACTCCTGGAAGTGGTGAGTTTATACCAAAGGGTGCTTTTATTATACGTGGGAAACGTAATTATTATAGGTGTAAACTTGAGCTTGCTATTGGTAAAATTGAGTTACAAGGTTATATAAAAATTATGGCAGGTCCGATTAATTCAGTTAAAGTATTATCCAAAAAATATGCGATAATTACTCCTGGAGAAAAGGAAAAAATTGATATTGCACGTGTACTTTCAAAAGCATTTGAAGTTACTATAGATGAGGTTGACAGAGTTCTTCCACCTGGAGGAATAAATATAGTTAAAACAATCGGTTTTGAGTTATTAAAGTGATTAATTATGCAGGTAGTGTTTAAGGATTTGAAACATGGGGAAATAGTACTTATTCCTGAAAACCTTGATGATATCTGGCATCTTTATAATATTATTGAAAAAGGTGATTTAGTTAGAGCTGTTACTTTTAGAACAGATGAACAAAAGGCTGATAAAATAAGATCAAAGAAACCTGAAAAAAAAAGAATGATTCTTGGAATCAGGGTTACAGAGGTGAAGTTCCATGAGTTTTCAGATAGATTAAGAATTCATGGAAAGATAGAAGAAGGCCCACAAAATCTTGGATCTTTTCACACATTAAATATAAAAGCAGATGAAATGGAGAAATTATCCATTGTAAAAGAAAAATGGCAGGAATTTCAGTTGCAGAGGTTGGACGAAGCAGTTAAAATGCGTTCTGAACCTATAATTACTTTTGTTTCTCTTGATGAGGATGATGCAACTATTGCAGTTCTAAGGCAAAGTGGTGTTCAATTTGTAGCAGATATTTATTCCAGACGTTCTGGCAAAATGTATGAAAGTAAGGACACAACAAATGAATATTTTGGTGAAATAATTTCTGTTGTTAAAACAAACAAAACAAAGGATTCTACCTTGGTAATCATCGGCCCTGGTTTTGCAAAGGATCATCTTTTAAAATATGGACGAGAAAAAGAGCCTAAACTTTTTGAAAAATGTATAGTTTACGGAACTGGCCACTCTGGTATGAATGGAATTCAAGAAGCAATAAAGGTAGGTGTTATTAATCAAATAACAAAAGAAAATAGAGTGGTATTTGAAACAAATCTCATTGAAAAATTATTTGAGGAAATAAAAAAAGATGGACTTGCAACTTATGGTGAAAATGAAGTAAGAAATGCTTTAAGTACTGGGGCTGTAGAACGATTATTAGTTTCAGATGTTTTAATTAGGCAAACAATAGGAGAGGAACTACTGAGACTAGCCAAAGAAAATAACAGTTTATTTACCATAATTAATACTATGCATGATGCTGGTAAAAAAATAGAAGGAATAGGTGGTATTGCCGCTCTTCTTAGATATAAAATATAAAAAAAAATGTTTATTTAAATCCAGTGTTTGTTAAATGTGAATATAAATCTCCGTTATCATCTTGATTACTCATAGGTGGCGTATTATCTTCTAGTTCTTCATACTCATAGTCATAGTATTCATAGGTAATAATCAAGTTAAATTTATTTCCTTTATCTCTTAAAAAATTCAAAAATTTAAGTGGTCTTATAGTAAGTGCTTTTTCACCTGTAACTACTTTTACATTTAAATTAAAAGTCGCTGTGTTTTGTCCAAAATATTTTTCATTTACATATTCCATTGGGTCAAAATTTTCATCTTCAGTTGTAAAAATTTCATCCTGTGGAACATCATTTATCATAAAATCTCCAATAGATTTGTCAGCACTTTTTGTACTTTTATGAGTTATTTCTTCACCTAAATAGTCTATTTTAACAGTTAATGTATCTTCACCCTTTCTAAAAAGTAAACCTCTTGTGTAATCATCTTTCCAATTAATCCAAAAATTAACATCTGTTAAAACTTTCCCTTCACTTAAATCAATTACAATATCAGCTAAAAATTCCTGTTTTTTTACTGCTCTGTCAGTAAATGTTACGTTTTCTTCATTTGATACCCATGTATATTCATAAGTTTTTTCTTTTATAACCTTTGGAACTTCTTCCTCGGGAGAACTATAGACAAAAATAGCAATTCCAGCAATTATTAAGATAATTACTCCAATTATTGCTATCAATTTGTCACTTTTTTTTAAAGCCATAAATTCACCCTAATTTAATATATATTAACTTATATTTTTCTATAATTATAAGTATATTCTCCCCTTTATTAAGTTTTTCCTATTTTTCTAACATTATTATATAACATACTATATAAAGATAACTATTTTTAATTAATCACTATTGGTAAAACATAACCACATTTTGTGCATTTACCGTTTTTAAGACCTTCTAAATTTATTGAATAACCAACTCTTTTAATACAAATATTTCCACATCTAGGACACGATGTATTTTCATAATCACCATGAATGACATTTCCTAAATATGGATACAAAACACCAACTTCCTTGGCAGTATGATATATTCTTTTAAGAGTATTCATTGGAGTCGTTGGTATGTTAATCATATTATAATCAGGATGAAATCTTGAAAAATGAACCGGGGTATTTTTATCTAATTTTTCAACCACCCATTTACAAAAAGCCTTAACCTCGTTTAAGGAGTCATTATAACCGGGTATAACTAGATATGTTAGTTCAATGTGAATTCCAAGATCTTTTGCCAATTCACATGTTTTAAGTACAGGCTCTAAACGAGCTTTACAAATTTTTCTATAAAAATCTTCGGTAAAAGCTTTAACATCAATATTCATTGCGTCCAAACAACTTGAAAGCTCTTTTAGCGGTTCTTCAGTAATATAACCATTTGTAACATAACAAGTATACAAACCTGCCTTTTTAACAAGTTTAGCAGAATCATAACAAAACTCATGCCAAATAGTAGGTTCATTATATGTATAGGAAACACCTTGACAGCTGTATTCTTTTGCTAGACTGACTACATCATCAGGCGTAATTTCTTTTAGGTAAGGTGAATCTGAATCAGCTGTTGAAATACTGTAATTCTGACAATGACTGCATTTAAAATTACATCCAACTGTCCCCATAGAAAAAGCATATGAACCAGGGTGAAAATGATACAATGGTTTTTTTTCTATAGGATCTGCAGCAAGAGATGAAGTAGAACCGTAAATTAATGTGAATAATTTACCTTGTTCATTTTTTCGAACACCACATATTCCAACTTTATCCTCACTTATTTTACAGTTTTGCGAACAAAGACTGCATTGAACCTTTGTTCCTTGAATTTTTTTCCAAAAACTCGCTTCTTTTTTCATTATAATATTTCAAATAGAAAAACGGAGTATATAATATTAATTACCCAATACTAAGCCTTTTAAACTGCGAATAAAACCTCTCTTTGGATACTGGTCGTTAATCTGAGGTTCCATTCTACTGTAATCATCAAGAGCTTTATCTGTTCTCAAAATGTAACTGGCGTAATAAAATGCTTCTTCAACAGATATTTCTCCATTTTTAAAAATTTTAAGAATTGTTGGTCTACCTCTATGTAAAATACCACGTTTATATCCGTCAGCCTCACCTGATGTAAGCCCATAAAACCATATTTGTGAAAACAAAGGCCCCTTAACTGTACTAGTATAACCTGGTCTGAATTTACTTGTAGCAGTTATGATAACTCTACTTGGTCTAGGTAATTTAGACCTAAGTAAGAAAGATTCTCGAAAACCAAATATTGTTTTATCAGCAAAACCTCCGCTGAAACAAGCATCAATAATGACACATATTTTATCTGATCTTAAGCCAGTTAAAAGAGCTCCTAATTCTTTATCTGAAATTGTATCATCCCAAAAGAAAACCTCACTTTTTTCAAGTATTTTTCCACCAGTTATAGTATTATTTATATTCCCGTAACCATGACCAGCAATCCAAATGAAAACCTCGCTGTCGTCAAAATTACTTGCCTCATCTGTAATGTAGGAGATAGTTGATTCAACTACATCCTTTAACGCGCCAGCATAGGTTATATCATACTGGTGTTTTCTTTCCTGCAAAGTCATTATTGGCTCACCAAAACCATTATCTCTTCTTATCCATCCGTCATCAAAAAGAATAAAAATATTTTTAGTTGAATAGTCAAGTTTAGTTATAAAAAATGAAACCATTTCCTCAGCCAAATTTAGAGCGCCATTACCCAGTTTGCTTTCATTATCTTTTGGAAAGTTTGAAGCAGAAATAAAAACAGCCCATCTATGGGATTCAGTTTCACTTATTTCTGGATTTTCAACTCTTAGTTTTATTTCATCATAATCTGAATAATCTATGCCATCCCAGGATCTTACATTTATTGTATAGATACCATTTTCAATTTTATAAATATCCCAGGTATAAATCCATTTTGTTGTACCATCAGCATCCCTCCACTCATTATTTATTAAAATCTCTACTTTTTCTAAAGTATCATTACCATCAGGATCAGAAGCAATACCACTTATTGTAACAATTTTTGAAACAGATTCTCCGTCGTTAGGATAATCTATAATTATAAAGGGTTTATGATTCTTAGTACCACTTTCTATTTTAATGTATCCAGAAAATAACATGTATATTAATGATGCAACAATTATGAGAGTTATTACTACAATTATCCTCTTGTACATAAGATACAACATATTATTTATATTATATTATTTAAATGTTTTATTTAACAATCGTTGTCCTAAATATAAAATAACCAGTTAAAAAATGATTATTAGTAATTATTAAAATATATTCAAAAAGTTTATCATAATAGTTTTGTTTTCGCTAGTTGAAAACGGGGCATTATCTTGAAAAAAATGACGTATGCTGAAAGTGGAGTTGACATTTTCAAGGCTGAAAAAGCAATAGAAAAATTACTTTCAAGTATCAAATACAAAAGAAAAGGAACAGGTAAACCTTTAGGCGGACATTATGCAGGTATGATAGAATTTGGAAAATATGCTCTTGTTCTATGCACAGATGGAGTTGGAACTAAAGTGATGATTGCATCTGAACTTAAAAAATGGGATACTGTAGGAATAGACTGTATTGCAATGAATGTAAACGATGCAATATGCGTAGGAGCAGAACCACTTGCTTTTGTTGATTATCTAGCAATAGAAGAACCAAAACCTGAAATAACAAAAGAAATAGGTAAAGGACTTGAAAAAGGTGCAGAATTATCAAATATTTCAATAATAAGTGGAGAAACTGCATCACTACCTGAATTAATTAACGGTTTTGATCTAGCAGGAACATGTTTAGCATACGTTAAAAAAGACAAATTAGTCATTGGTGATAAAATAAAACCCAAAGACATTATTATTGGATTAAGTAGCAGTGGTGTACACTCAAATGGTTATACACTTGTCAGGAAAATAATAAAAAAATCAGGTTTTTCTTATAATGACAAATTTCCAGATGGACTATACCCAGGAAGAACCATTGGTGAAATACTGCTTACCCCAACCACAATTTATGTTAAAGAAATTTTAGGGTTACTTAAAAAGGTTGATGTACATGGTATTGCGCATATAACGGGGTCAGGTCTTTGGAATCTACCAAGATTAAATGAAAAAGTAAAATACGTAATTGATAATCCTTTTGAACCTCAACCGATTTATAAATTCCTTCAGAAATATGGAAACATAGATGACAAAGAAATGTATCAGACATTTAATATGGGTATGGGACTTGCGGTTGTTTTATCAGAAAAAGATCTAGAAAAATCAATGAAAATCCTTAAAAAATATTCAAAATCTAAAGTAAAAATTGTTGGAAAAATAGAAAAAGGATCTGGTGTCGAATTTAAAAAACTTGGATTAAAATACAAGGATTAATTTTTAAAGAAATAATATTAAAACCAAACCAATAATTAATGATATTATAATCAATCCAATAAAATAAAGAAACTTTCTTTTTTCGTCCTTTGTAAGTCTCTGCGTAGGATAATAACCATGTTTAAGTTTATATTCTGATTCTGGCAAATTAAAGTCTAATCTACGATCTAGCACATCGGAAATATTTTTTTCAAATTTCGCCCCACAGAACATACATATTCGGGCTTCAATTGGTATTTCACATGAACATTTAGGACAAGGAGCTACAAGTGCTGGTTTAATCTTGCCTTGACTAATATTTTGATAAACATTTCTAAAGATTTTAAAAAATAATAAATAAGCAATTAAAGCCGTAATATTTAAAGTAAATGTACCTAAAACCAAAAGTACATATGCAAATTTCAATTGTATGTTTTGTCCCTTGGTTGCTAATTTTTTAACAAGACAAATTAAAGAAAATCCAAATAATAAATGAGAAGAAATTGAAAGCACAATTACTAAATAAAATTGAAACATTATTGATGAAGAAAATCCATGTGAAGAAGCAGCGATAAATGCTGTACCACCAGTAAAACCTTCACCTATTGATAGGTTTATAAAATATAATACCAAATAGACAATAATCAATGATGTTGCTACTAATACATTTGATTCATGTATATCACTAAATTCCCTTCGTCCATTTACCATATTTGCAAGACCAAGGATAAGAACAATAAAAACTAAAATATATAGAAAAACAATAGCAATTACAAAGAAAAATTTTGAAGCTGAAAGAGATAACAAATTTTCTTGATTAATTGAAAGAATAGTAGATATTAATAAAATAATGAAAAGTAAACTAAAATGTAAAATAAAATACTTATAAATATACTTTAAACCTATTTCTGTTAAAGATTTTGATTGCTTATCGCCCATCCTTTTTCTCCCAATTTTTATAATATTTCTTAATAACATATATGTTATCAAATTTAATAACTTATTGATATTTTTTATATTAAAAGGCCATTGTTAATAATTCCATCTTAAAAAAAAGAAACTAATGTAAATATTCCAATTAAAATTGGTTGATGCAAAATGTAAATAATAAGTGAATGCCTTCCCAAAAATGTAGTAATTTTTATAGGCTTAAGATGGGCTTTATCATTTAATGCAAATTTTCGATTACCTTTTTCATATAATGTGTTTCCTAATGAAATACCAACAAGAACAACACCAAACCAAGGAAGAAGTGGAAAGTAATCAACTGTATAAAAATCAGATGTAGTAAATCCTAGCCATAAAAGCCATGGAAAATCAAATGTTAAGGTTTTAATGTATATGCCAACTCCGATAAACAAGATACCTAAAAGAAACGGTTGAATTTTGTAACGAATAAAAGGATAAACTAGAATAATTGAAATGCCTATGCAATGAAGCACACCAAATATTATGAATCCTCTGGGTAAGTATAACCAAGTAACAAGTGTTATGAATAAACCTATGCAAAAAATAAAAGAACCTCTGCGAAGAAATTTCCATCGCATTTTATTTTTTGTTAATGTTTTTTGTGCTTTTGAATAACTTAATGTCAATGAAACTCCTACAAGTATTATAAAGATTGTTGCATTAAAATAAACATAAATTAGGAAATAACTATCGTATAAATTAATAGAAATATAATCAAAGAAGTTCAAATCAAATAGAATATGAAAAATAATCATCATTACTACTGCAATACCACGGACTGTATCGATTTCCCAGAATCTAGGTTTATGTGTTGCAACCACAAAAATTACTAAAAATGATTATACTTATAAATGTGGTGAAAAAATATTTTAAAAAAAGAAAAGGTAGCGGGGAATGGATTTGAACCATTGGTCTACGGGTTATGGGCCCGTCGGGATCTCCTGGCTACCCCACCCTTATAGGTATTACCAATAGGTATATACTCGCTATGATGGGTAGTTATCCCCGCAGTATATTTGGTTAATCTTTTGGGAATAATGTTTCTCATACTTAAATCTAGTACTTATTATTTATACAAAATTTTCAAAAATACTAATTTAATTAAAAAATTAAAATACCATAATATTAAGCTATACAAAAAACATATAAACTAAATATGAAATAAACAAACAAAGAGGATATTTGAATATGGATATTAAAACACATCTTGTAAAGAAGATGGCACGAGAGACCAGAGTTTGCACAAATTGTAATAACAAAATAAATGCTGGTGAAATTTATCATCATGAAGAAGGTGTTAAGGAACATCTTCATTCGCTTATAGCACGTCAGTTTTGTAATAATTGTTATACTAAATATGGTGAAATAATACTTCTTTCTAAAAAATAAAAAATTACTATTAACAATATTTTTTCAAAAAGATTTTTCATGTATATTTGTATTAGGAGTAATTAAAGCAGGGGTGCCCCAGCTTGGTTAAGGGGCAGGGCTTAGGAGTGTCAATATTTAGGCTTGTTTTACGGCCTTTGCACTAAGATACCCTGTGACGTAGGTCATCGAGAGTTCAAATCTCTCCCCCTGCATCCATTTAAATACTCAACAGGAGAAAAACTCATTTTTTATAAAAAAAGATTTGAACTTGAAGTTAAAATCTTTTTTCCTGCACTTTTTTCAGAAAAAATCTAAATAAAAGTATTAACGATATTGCAGAATCCTATTATTTTTCCAAAAAAAGTATGGTGAGTAATAAAAAAAATTTCTTATTTAAAATTACTATCTCAGCTCTCCATTTTTTTTTCTATATTTTTCTATATAGCCAAAAGAAAAATATGTATATAAAAATACAATTCCAAAAAAGAAGAGTATTATACCAATGCTGCTGAATATTTTTAAAATGATTATAAAAATATCGCTTATTTTAAAAATATTATACTCAAAACCTACTTTCGCAAATATTAGAGATATAATTGAGGTTAAAAATAGCATACTTGACTTAAATAATCTTGACACGGTTTCTTTATATTTTTTTTGCTCAAAAACTCCTCCTAAAAATGTTACAGTAAAAAAAGGTATTAAAATTGGTATAAACAAATTAATAATTTCTATTTGATTGTTTTGAAACCAAATTAAATAAATAATGTAATAAATTGTAATATTACAGGTAATTATCAAAAAAATAAGAATTAAAATATATAATATATGATAAAAGGCATCGCTATGATTTTTTTTATTTTCTTTTTTCATCTTCGACCTTTAAATGCAATTTCAAAACAAATGTTTGTTTAAAAACTTCTCCTTCTATGAGTAATTATTATACATTATCTTTAATAATAACAGTAAACTCCAATTCAAATCCCTTTCCCACACACATTTTTCGATTACTGATAACCTCCATTTTTCGTAATTGTTTTAAATACAAATCTGTTCCAAAATAAAGATGATATTATGGTTGAGGAAGGAAAGTTATCAAGAATGCAATTAGTACAAATAGCACCAAGCACTACTCTATATAAAATAGTCATCATCATTAGTTTTTTAAGTTTGTTTTTAGTTTGGATAGTTCCATTGATTTTTGATAGCAGCTTTTTTGATGATTTAGGTGCATCGTTACTTGTTGTGACTAATCCTACACTCATTGCGTTAGCAACAGCTCTTTTAGGATTTGCGGGATTACAAGCGAAAAAAAATAAATAATCATTTCTTTATTTATTTTTCACACTGTTTGATTATCATCCGGGTGCTGCTAGAGAACTAAAATTGGGGTTTACAGAGGAATTAACGGATATATCACATAGATTATTATGTCAGCGGAAAAATGGGAAATCATTGCTGATTCTAATCCTTTTCTCCAATAGAGCCACCCAAAGATCACTCCGCCGATACCGTTTAAGAGAATGGCTCGCATAATAATTGCTGGGGTAATAGCAGAAAGTTCAGAGGTTATAGTAAGATGTCCTATACCAAAGAAGATGGCAGCAATAATAATGGCAATCCATATACTAAGATATGTCGGTTTTCCATCATCAGTTTTCTTAATTTTAAAAAAAATCCAAATAAGAAGACTCATGAATAATAAACGCATCAATATTTCCTCATTTACCCCACCATAAAACGCTCCTAAGAACCCTTGCCATACTGGTGGAAAGTTGACATCCAGGCTTATGCCACCAAAATAAGACAGGAGGTTATCTGCAATAAGCATCAGAATGCCAGCGAGGAAACCAAGCCCAATTGAGATTCCCAGTATTGATTTTAAGTATGATTTTACTTCTTTTTTTTCAGTTAATCGCTCTAAAATTGGGACGCCAAAGCCGATTTTTTTCGACAAAAATAAGCCAAGAAAAGTTACAACGAAAAAAAGAATTGAATTAATAATTATACTAAATATTAAACCCTCTAATGGGACTTCTGATAACAAAATTCCTTGTAGTGTAAATTGAAAGGGAATAACAGCAATAGCACCAACAATACTAGCTCCAAAAAGAATCCAAAATACTCTCCAATTTATGCCTAAAAGCTTTGTCATTTTTCTCCACACCAGTTAAAATAAGTATGCTATTTATCTATCTTAAATGTTATGAAATATTAGAAGATTGTTAGTATGTTTCTATCTTCAAAATCAATCCTTACTATACACGTAAACCGGTGTTCCAAAACAAATCTCTTATTTTAAAAGAGGATAAAAAAATTAATACAGATTCACAGGTGTGTAAAATAAAAAATTCAGATGAAATTGGAGTTCTAACAGAAGAATTTCAGTTTTGAAACCGAAGTATCGCGGCTTTTTTTGCTTACTTCCATGTCGTAAGTATCTTTTCCCGGTTGAATGTTGCTTTCACAAAATAGAACAACCCCAAGTCAAGTGCCCCATACAACCCCGCAAACACCAGCACCGTAAGTGGTGAGAGTGGTAGAATACCAAGCACTCCAAAAATCATCAGCGCTACCACAGGCATAATGACAAACCCACCAAGCTGCTGAGCAGCCCGCACGTCACTGACTTTCGAGGAGACAAGTACACAGGCAAGCACACTCATCAAACAGACTGCTGGTGCTAATACAAGTATTGATAAAATCCAAGTGAGATTCGGCAGCAGTGGATAGTCTACCTGTGGAATCAGTAATACATCAAGTAGTACAACACCGATCACAAACGCAAGAAACGTCGACCCCATCGTGGGGACAAATGATGAAAAAATCTTGCCTGCAAGTAACTCACTATCAGTCGTTGGTGTCGCTAGTAATGGTTCTAAACTACGATTGTTCTTCTCCCCGACTATACTATACGTCGCAATAAGCGTTGGGAGCGCCGCGGGGGTAATAATAAAGATCATTAGCATTAAGTTAAGAATCATCGGAAGTGTCTGATCGATCGCTGATGGTTTAGTTCTCTTAAAAAGAAGGGTTGATGACACCGAAAGAATATGCTGACCATCTAGCGCTTTTCCCTCTGAACTAATCACTGTGACGTTCTCAAGATAAGATTCTGCTAGTGAACTTTTGTATATTGTAGAATCTTTCACTGTTGTATTCTCAAGGATACAGGATTCAATAATGCAATTTGAAAGCTGAACGTTCCGTAGTGTCTTATGTTGCAGGATCATTCCCGTAAACGAACTATCCTCAATGGTGTGATTCGTCCATGGAACTACTGTATCATCAGGGAGATTGCCTATTTCAAGTAAACCATTGACATCCCATGGTTCTTCAGGTGAGATCATAGTCGTCATAGGTACGAAGTACACCAATGGTAAGACTGCACCAAAAAGAATAGGCATTGCGACAAGCGACCCGATGATGAGTTTCTGTTTTCGAAACTCAGCGAGATCCTTCCGCATTACAATCCAAGCGTTTCTCCAATGCATTACTAACCCGCCTCCCCGATGAGTTTTAAATACACGTCCTCCAAGGAATATTCCTCCTCAGACACAAATTGCACCTGTAGCCCATGCTGGATCAACCAGGAGATTACCTGTGGGTTTTCCTGCTCAGGATCGCTTACATTCAAGATTAACTGATTACCGTTCACCTGTGCTTTAGAGACATATTTAAGGGACGATATCTCCGTCAACAATGACTGAGGAATTTTCTGAATTGTGATCCTAATAGTGCGAGCAAAGAGACCTTGTGCTAACTTTTTTGGGTTTCCAACTTTTACGATTTTATTTTTCACCACCGCGACGGTATCACAGATACGCTCAGCCTCTGCAAGATTATGGGTATTAATTAGAATCGTATTTCCCTGTTTTTTCAGCTCAAGAATGTATTCGCGGACAATTTTTGATGCAGCAGGATCAAGACCGGCGGTTGGTTCATCAAGGAAGATATACTTCGGGTCATGGGTTAACGCACGTGAAATAGCGACCTTCTGTTTCATTCCCTTTGAAAACCCGCCGACTGGTTCATTGCGTCGGTCCCACAACCCAAGATCGGTTAAGGTCGTTCGAATCGACTCTTCCCGCTTTTGTTTTGGTATACCGTAGAACTGACCATAAAAATCAAGGTTCTGGTACGCCCCAAGAGTCTCATATAGTCCAGGCACCTCCGGCAGCAGACCAATTATCCTACGAATTTTCTGCACATCCTTCTTATCACGAATGTCATATGAGTCGATGTGGGCTGTACCTGAGGTAGGTTGAATCAGACAGGACAGCATCCGCATGGTCGTAGTTTTCCCTGCACCATTTGGACCAAGCAGTCCGAAGATACAGCCATCTGGTATCTCTAAG
>Ga0209635_10000303_pt1 | contig 32646 bp, 30 predicted proteins | sample DeeMarSWOR230_32_FD_187463 | JGI IMG/M metagenome (GOLD analysis project Ga0209635, IMG submission 187463) | Marine sediment microbial communities from White Oak River estuary, North Carolina - WOR-2-30_32 (SPAdes) (version 2) | ecosystem: Environmental > Aquatic > Marine > Intertidal zone >...
TCGAGACCACATTGGCACAGCCGGAGGCCCCCGGCAAGTGGCACGAATGGCGAGTGACCAGACTTGATGGCGCTGAGCTTGTCTTCAACGCCCTGCCGATGTATGACACGAAGAACCATCTCCAGGAAGATATTCACCGGTACCAGCTGTTTGCTAACGGCCATCTCATCGAGACCGAGGTCGAGCGGCTTTCACTGCGACTTTACGAACCAGCACGATTCCAAAAGCTACTCGAAGACACCGGTTTTACTGATATCCAGGCAACCAGGGCCTATGAGGACACTGAAATAGATGGAAGCGAAAAAGTCGTCATTTTCCGGTGTCGAAAGATGTGATTGAGCAGCGGAAATATATAGAGATTAGAATAAGACAGTCGCTCAGGGCTCCGAAACATAACCGATTGAGTAGCTGATGGCATCGCTGGTGGTTATCTCACTGCGGAATGACAGGATGATATACACCAAATTCCAGATGTCAACGTCAGTGACTATATCTATCTGGGCCGAGGTATCTCCCGTGTCCAGTAGACCGCTCGCCCAGGTGATGTAAAACGTATCGACGTCCACCCCATCGGCAGTCATGCCAATAGACTGGCCGTTCCAGACATCGTTCAGACTCTCGCCTTCGGTGCCATCCCAGAGCTTCGTATCGTTGAGAGCAATGTAATCCCCATTGTAATAGTCATCCCCTTCGGTAACGAAACAAGACATGGTCGCTGCGTTGACCTCCCCGGCAATTGGTGCTGGTACCAAGAAACCGCTCAGTATGCCCCCTTCCTCCCCGTCACTATCGAAGTCAAGATTGGTATTATGATTACAATAAAGGAAGTTATCGTAGAGATATAACTGGTGCCCCTCGGTCTCGGGGCTTGTGTAGATGATAATCAACGACCATCCCGCATAAGCCCATTCATCATCGGTGTCGGCATTTACCCCACCCACGGTGTAGGTCCCGTTACCGGGATGCCTTCCACCAGCACCTTCGGTCGAATACTCCCGGACCAGCCCCGTAACATCCCTGCAACTGGAATACGAATAGCCATGAGGATTGCCGTAGTTCATGTTATCAATTACCTGCGATGTGTCGGCAACCAGCTCCCCGGAACCCTGGGTGGGAGTCCCGTCATCAAAGTAGACTTGGGTGCCATCTATCTTAAAGATAGCTGTGGTATCCGCCATTGGCATGGCACACTGGTAGATAACAATATTGTCAACATAACAGTACTCAGCAAGACCACTGAAGCCATGAAGGTATAACCTCACCTTAAAGTTTGACGTCAGGTACTCATCCGGAATACCATAGGCGAAGTCAGTCGGGGGGTTGTCATCACGAAAGGCTTCGATATTGCTACCCCACGTATTACCACCATCAGCGGAGAAGGCGAAGTATAGTCGGTCATTTGGGTCCGCTGTCCAACTTGCATCCTGCTCCCAGGCTATGGCCATATCTTCACCAGAGTAGGCACTCAGGTCCAGGCTGGACTCCATGGTAAGATACCGGTCAGACTCACTGCCCTCATGGTGTCCCTGGAACCTCCCAGAGTTAATACTCCAATCATCCCCGGCGTTCCAGTTATCGAAATTGCTACAACTATCCGAGAATATACTTGGAGTAACGGAAATTGTGATGTCATCAATGTAACAGTACTCCCAGCTGTCACCAAAGTCATCTAGATAGAACCTGAACTTGAAGTCGTCCGTGAGGTATCCAGCAGGGATAATGTAGTTGAACTCGGCTGGTGGGTTATCATCATGAAAAGCCTCAATATTACCCCCCCAAGTATTACCACCGTCAGCAGAGAAGGCAAAATAGAGCCCGTCAGACGGATCCGCTGACCAACTTGCATCCTGCTCCCAGGAAACGGTTACCTCATCGCCAGCATATTCGCTTAAATCCAGGCTGGACTGCATAGTGAGATACCGGTCAGACTCGCCGCCATTATGGTGCCCCCGGAACCTTCCGAAGCTGATGACCCAGTCGGGCCCGGCGCCACTCCAGTCGCTCATGTCAGAGCAGTCATCCTCCCATATTATCTGTTTGTCGGGGGTATCATCTTCTATCCCCTCAAACCACCCTGACCAGTAGAGATAAGCAGCGGTTACCGAGGCATTATCCGGAATGTCGTCAACCGTTGCTGAGCTCTCCGCAAGCAGCGTGTCACGCCGGGGTCCGCCCCAATCCGGATTTTCATCCAGCATCAGGCTATTGCCGATGGCTCGATAATCGCCCGAAAATGCCGAACCAAGTTTTCGTATCTCACTCTTTACATTGTAGCTCTCGACCTTGGTATCACCAGCAGTAGAGGTAATATGGTAGACCCGGCTGTCGGCATCCCAGGAATAAGGCACGTCCGAGACCCCACTTGTCGTTACCCAAGATACAGTTGCGGGTAAAGCGCCTGGTTGATTGGCAGTATACTGAAAGGTAATGACACTCCTCTGCTCGGTAGCTCCAGCGTCCACTCCCGGAAAATCAGCAAAGGGAGTTGGGTCAAAGTCCCAAATAATTGCCTGCCCACCGGCATGGCCCTGAGTTGTAGGTGCCCCAAAGCTACTTGAGCCCGCCACGTATTGAAAACCAGTTGATAACCAGACACCCAGTGTCTCGATTTCAAGCACATCACCATCGTCAGGATAAAAGATTATGTCTATCTGGCAGGTCGATGCATCCGGAGCACTACCAAATACTATCAGCTTACCAGACTCAATAATATTCCTGGCTTTAACCTTGTTTGGTTCTGATATGCCAAGTGGTATCCATTCATGCTCCAAGGAGACACTGACATCCTTTGCATTAAGCTGCTCCGAAAGATTATAGCTCCAGGTGGTATTGTAGTCATATATGTCATAGGAAGGGCTAGTCAAGACAGAAGCAAGGTCACCGTACTTAATCTGCCACATGGCATGCTCCAGCCCGCTGTCAGCCGAATACACCTCTTCTGCCTTAGCCTCGTATATTTGACCTGTCTTGAGCCCGGTTATTGACAATGACAGCAGAGGTGGAAGCAAGAGGCCACCAACAAGGAGTAGCAGCATCACCAGAAGCAACGTCTGGCCACTCTCAGACTTCACCTGTTTGAAAAATCTTATCAAATGTCTAATACGCATAATTCACAAGCGTCATAGACCCGGTCTCGGGTCAACCGTACATTCCTGACTTTCACTCATCGTCCGCCAGCCCTCACCCACAGAGACAGCCAAATTAAAAGTAAGCATGCCCCCGGTAAACTCAAAGCTGGTCTGGGCAGGGTCGATATTCTCCGCTACGAGGAGCGTGCTCTCATCACCGTCGATGGAGTAGGTGCGTACCAGCTTGCCATCATCCAAGTCATAGGTCACCACGTGTTGGGAGCTGTCCCATTCAACCCATGACAGCACCAGCGGTAAGCCGGACTCTCCTGGGTCTACCTCCACTGTCTGTGCCATCTTGGCATCGCGCTTAATCCAGTAAGCAGCATTCCGAAACTCATTGACTGCGAGGGTATGGTCACTGTTTCTGACACTTGTATTAAATGTCTGAGCAATGCCCATAACCACACCACCACCAATTAGGCTGGCAATAGTAACGGCCACCAGCATCTCAACAATAGTGAAACCCCTTTGCCCCCTACTGGCTGACATTATCCTACTGAACATGTTCACTTTACTTTGTAAGCCTCTACAGTGGCCGCCCTTATACCCCTATAACTGACCGCCACCACTATCTTCTGCAGACCGTCATCGTCATCGGAGCCATCTCCTTCCGGATCCAGCAAGATGGTGGTACAGCTTAAGCTATAACCAGTGGGTATGCTTGAAATCAAGGCATATTCGGGAGGATACTCAACGTTATAAGGCTGGTTCCGCACATACTCCATCTGCCCTTCCGCCAGGTTCTGCGCGGTAGTCTGCGCATCGTTGGTAAGAGTAGCCTTAGAAGAAGTGCCCAAGGCACCAAGAATGCCAGCAGCAATCATTCCGAGCAGTGCCAGCGATATTAGCACCTCAAGTAAGGTAAACCCCGCCTGATTTCTCATTGCGCTGTCTCCCGAATATGTGTGATGACTAACCAGAAACCTAGATGATAGCCTATCTGGTAACCTCGACAGCGAAGCATATCGAAGTAAGCCCTTCCTCGTCTGTGAACTCTCTGATCTCGGCAATGCGGGTATCAGCAAATCCCTCCGCCTCCAGAGCATCTATGTAACTGAGAACAGTGAAGGGGTTATCTACCGTACCCTCCACACGAATAGTGCTTGCATTCATCTCGATTGATGTAAAGTAGGTTAGAGGCGGCAGATCCACCGTCACCACGTCAAGATTCTCCGCAAAGCTACCTCCCGTGGTGAGAACTGCCTGATACTCCTGTCTCAACTCTTCCAGAATCGCGTTTAACTCACTTATGGCAGCCTCGACTTCCGCTGCATCAGCTTTCGCTGTACTAAGAGCCTTCTCTGCCAGAAAGAGCTCCTGGGTCTTTATTTCCTTCTCAGACTCAAGACGCACCGTTTCAGCCGCAGCCTCACTCTTAATCAGGAAAAATGGGATCAAGAGACCGGCGATGATCCCCAGAGCAAGGTAGGCAAGCACGTGCCGCGTTGATATTTGAAGGCGCTTGGTGGGGTATGTTCCCGCAAGAATGTTGAGCTGCGTATCGTGGAAACCGTTGGTCGCCTTTGTCTTCCGGAGAGCCAGACCCATATTGGCCGCATAAAGAGCAACCGGTAAATCAGGCCGGAAATCCAAGGGAGGGACCAGAGGTCTGACCGGGTATTCCATTTCAGACTGTACAAGCTCGGTGGTGGCGGTATCAAGTGCCAGCTGTCCCGTCAGCAGCAACGGCGTATCGACACTGAGTGGGTTCTCCGCATGACCACTGTTGTAATACTTCACCGTTCTGGACAGTTCATCGGCCAGCTGCCTGACATGGTCCTGAATAGTGGCACCATCACCTTTAGGAGTCACCGAGTGCATCACCTCAGTATTACCGTTGACCGCGAGGACGATGTCGAAACAGTCGGGCTCCATCGCAACTATTATGGCATCGCTTTTACCAGGTGCCCTGGCTAGGGCAAGCGGCTTCAGGTCCATGATATAGGGTTTTATTCCAGCAACATTCAGTGTTTCAACCACGGCGGTGACAAGGTTACGTGGCACACCCAGCACGAAGAAGTCCTGTTCCCCATCCTTTGCGTCAATGGACTGCCATGAAAGGTACATCTCCTCCACGGGCAGCGGCATTTCACGCTTCGCTCCGCGCCAGATGGCTTCTTCCACAAGGTTTGGCTCTACCTGTGGCAGGCTCAGGACACGGTAGGTGAAGGACATACCGGTGACACTGACAATGACTCTGTCCCTAGGGATTCTCCTTGACTGAAACAGGAGACGAATAGCTTCACCGACAGCCTTCGGCTGCAAAACAAGACCATCCCTGACCAGTCCTGGGGCCAGAGGCGTGCTTCCCCAATTCTTCACCCGCCCCCCCTTCACCGAGAAGGCCCGGACATCACCAGCGCTGATGCTAAGCGTAACATACGTTCTACTAAATAGCCCTTTAATCATCATCTATCTCCTTAATCGGTGAGAAACTGAGCCAAGACAACCAAATCCAGTTCAGCTACGACAGGCGTGGCCTCCCCGGCGTAGACCTCACTTTCCTCTCCAGCTACAGTAACGTTTAACTGGTCCACCAAAAGAGTATTGAACTCGCCGTTCTCCAGAGAGTCAATGAATTCGCTTACCTGTGCAAAGGTTCCTTCGACTTCAACACTGATCTGGAAAACACGGTAGGTTTTCGTGCCAACACTTCTCTTTGACCACGGTGCGGTAACCAAGGGAATAGCCTTGACTCCGGTCTCCTGGGCCAAGTTGAGAATGGCCTCAATAACATCACTGTTGTTAACCTCGCTGGGAATCGTCTCCTGTTCAGCGGCCAAACTGGCCTGAAGCATCACCAGCTCCTCAAGACGATCCGGAGGAGGCTCCTCCAGGTCTTGAATCGATTGGTCGATTTCTTCGATTTCAGAAAGCAGGCGGTCTTGCTCCGAACCCTGCTTCAGATAGCCCGAGGTCAAGACGCCATAAACCGCCAACAGGATGACGACTGCAACAGCAACGGCTAGTTTGTTCATTAGATACCCCCTCTATCTCAGGTCCTTATAGACCCATTCTCTTCTTTTCTATGCGATTAATCCATAGCCCCCACTATGGAATACAATGGTCCGATAAAAGACAGAGCCACGAAACCGACCAGCAAGCCGGCGGCCAGTGTCATAGCAGGCTCTATCATCCTCACCAGGCCAGAAATTCTCTGATCAACACTATACTCAAAACGGTCAGCGATATTGGCAATCATACCCTCGAGGTCACCGGTCTTCTCTCCCACTGCCACCATTTCCACCAGGAGTTTGGGAAATAGCCCTATCTCCGCCATCGGTTGTGATAGGCCCTGTCCCTGAATCAACTTATCCCTCAGTTCTACCAGGGCCTGCCGGATAACACTATTCCCAAAGGACGGGACTACGATGTCCATTATATCCGGTAGCTGCAACCCGGCTTTCAGTAGCATCGCTGTTGTATGGCAGAAGTGGTGCATGTTACGTTGCAGGATAATAGAACCAATCACAGGTAGCCGCAACAGCAACCTGTCAATTTTCAATTTCACAGCCGGTTGCCTGATGCAAAAACCAACCAGACCGGCAAATGCAACCAAACCTCCCAGAATATGGAGCTTATAAGCTATCAGGAAATCTGAAATGCCAATCAGCATTCTAGTCACAAAAGGTAGCTCAGCATCGACCGCCGCGAACATGTCGACTAGAGGTGGCAAGGCTACTGTAATCAGCACAACGGATACACCAAGCCCCATTACGGCTATTAAGCTAGGATATGCAAGGGCACCCCTAATCTTCTTCTTCGTTGCCGCCTGTTTGTCCTGGTAAGTAGCTATATGTTTCAGGCCCGCCTCGAGGCTTCCTGATTGCTCGCTTGCTTTCATCACCTGACAGTAGGTATGAGAGAATACCTGTGGGTGCTTTCTAATCGCCGCCGAGAAAGAACTGCCTCCCCGAAGCTCGTTTATCAACTCGGTGATAATCTTTTTAAAAGCAGGGCGGGTGGCTTGATCCTCCAGCAACTGTAGTGCATTGAGGATAGTGACCCCAGCTTCAATCAACGAGGCTAGTTCACGTGAAAAATCGATTACGTCCTGGCCCTTCACCCCAAAAAAGGTGGGCATCATTTGCCGGAAGCTCGCTTTGGGTCGCACTTCTGTCAGGCTAATGATACGCTGGTATCCTGCCCGGTACAGAGCATCCTCCGCTATAGCTTCAGACGCCCCATCAATGGTACCCTTGACAGTCTTCCTATCTGCAGTATAGGCTGTATATTCGTATATCAAAATCCCCTCCCATTCGACTTTTTGCCATCAGGCGATTGACATGATGCTACGCACTACTTCGCTCACTGAGGTAATGCCCTCTTTTACCTTCAGCATACCGTCGCGCTTCATTGTCACCATTCCTTCCTCGATTGCCTCGGTCCTGATATCATCAGCGCTGATATTGGTGAGTAACAATCTCCGAAGTCTCTCACTCATAACCAAGAGCTCAAAAATTCCGGTACGCCCCCGGTAGCCAGTATTGGCACAGGTTTTGCACCCCGTACCAACGTATAACGTAGCTGGTTCATCTCCCATCACCGTAGAGTAGGCAACTCGTTCTTCCATCGTCAGTTCTGACGGGACAGTGCAATAAGGGCAGATACGTCGAATCATCCGCTGAGAAACAATACCGGCCAGTGTTGAAGAGATAAGATATGGCTCGACACCTAGGTCCATCAGCCGAAAAACCATACTGACAGCATCATTGGCATGTATTGAGGCCAGCACCAGGTGCCCGGTGAGGGATGCCTGGACTGCCGTCTCTGCTGTATCTCTATCACGTATCTCGCCGACCAGAATAATATCAGGGTCATGCCGGACGATAGCCCGCAGCCCGCTAGCATAGGTAATGCCAGCCTTAGGATTGACCTGCGTCTGACTGATATCTGGGAACCGGTACTCAATGGGGTCCTCAATTGTGAGGATATTGTTCCCATCTCGATCAATCTCATTAATCGATGCATAGAGGGTAGTCGTCTTACCCGAGCCTGTCGGACCACCAACCAATATCAGGCCGTACGGGCTTTTCAGTAGTGCTTGATATTTCTTGAGCGTGTCAAGGCGGAAGCCAAGCTCAGACAGGGTGAAAAGAGAAAGGGACTTATCAAGAATCCGCAGTGTTACACGTTCACCGTAGGCCGTCGCCATGGTGGCAGCCCGAATGTCAACATCCCTGTTCCCTACCTTGACAGAAAATTGGCCATCCTGGGGGCGTCTTTGCTCTGCTATGTTCATTTCAGCCAGGATTTTAATCCGGGACAAAAGGGGCACGTGGGCAGCTAGTGGCAGGGCGAACATATTATGCAAGATGCCATCAATACGGTAACGGACACGCAGGCCGTGCTCGTTCGGCTCCAGATGAATATCCGACGCTCTGTCCCGGACTGCCTGCTTGATAAGCAGGTCCAGACTCTGAGCAATCGGCGTACTGGAAATCACCTTTGAAGTTAAGACTGATTCTTCTTCTTTAGCAGGCTTGGTAAACTGACTCACCTGCTTCTCTATTTCACTACTGGACCGATAGCTAAGGTCTATCGCCCGCTCAATATCAGAAGGAACGCCTAGTGCCACCTCTATCCTCATCGCCGTCTGCGCCCTGATGTCACGGATAGCTCGGATATTATCGGGATAAGCCATGACCACTATCAGTGCGTCGCCGACCACCTCGAGCGGAATGAGCGTAAATTTTCTGGCCATGTCCTCGGGGACCATTTTCAAGGCATCGGACTGCACCACACGTTTCTTCAAGTCAACCAGCGGCAGGTTCATCTGGATGCTGTACACTGCCGCCATATCTTCGGCTGTAACCATGCCCTGGCTTACCAGAATCTCGCCGAGCTTCCCAGCCTGCTTACGCTGAAGCTTCAAGGCATCCTCAAGCTGCTCCTGCGTAATCAGACCCTCCTCGACCAACAGCTGGCCGATAGGCTTGCGCATCACATTCTCAGCAGGTGTCTGTAGTCTTTCAATAGCCAACTTGTTTCTCCATTATTGCAACCTCTCCAATCCTAGCTACCGGTAAAGAGTAGTTGCTGCCCAGTTCATTCCCTCTTCCAACCTGAACCGTCAGCCACCCCATAGGCTCAATCCGGTAGCTATGCGAAACACTCAGTTCACTCCACCACCGTACAGTGTCGGCCTGGGCGTTGAGAAAATAGGCTACCTCTCCCACTGTCAGTACTGGGCTCTGTTGACAATCACGTGTCATATTGTTAGCCCCGCTATTCTAACCAAATTGAACCCTTCTCTAGACTGCAAGGCTACACCTGGCTTAGTTCATTCTTACATCCCCACCCTGTTTCAACAAGCGACTGGGGGCCAAGTATAATGAACCGAGCGGCCATACTTTGTGGAATGCAGAGACCATACATATGGCCTCCTATCACGCCTCGGATGAGCAAATGGCTAAGCATATTGGCACGAGTTGAGCCACCACCTATTGTCCAGACACTCCTGCCCCTAGGAAAAACCTTCTTCATATCCATACAAACTCCAACATTTCTACGGGATAGATTTCTCGGAGTGGGTCACTTAAATGACATTTTTATCTGAAGGTTGTATTATAATGGCGACTAGTTGACCCACCGCTATAAAATGTTAGAGACTCAAGTGAGTCACAAATTGAATGAGGAGGAAAAATGCGAACAAAAGAGCAGTACTTTCAGGGACTGTCCAAGATGAGGCGGAATCTCTACTACAACGGCGAGCTAATCGACCGCCTCGATGAGCGACAGATGGACTGCCTCAATACTATTGGCACCACCTTCGAGGAAGCCGCCAAGCCGGAGTATCAGGAACTGTGCACGGCTATCTCTCATCTCACCGGTGAGAGAATTAACCGCTTTAACCACATTCACCAGAACACGGATGACCTGCATAAAAAACAGGACATGACCCGTATGTATTGCCAGAAGGTAGCCGGCTGTATTCAGCGGTGCATGGGTATCGACGCCGTCAACGCCATCTACAATGTATCCTATGAAGCGGACAAATCAAACAACGGCGCCACTGAGTACCATGAGAATTTCAAAAAGTGGCTTACTCGCTTCCAGACCGAAGACCTGGTGGGCTGCTGCGCTCAGACAGACGTCAAGGGCGACCGGATGCTGAGGCCTGCCGACCAGCCGGATCCCGACGCCTACGTACGTATCAAGGAAAGACTGAGCGATGGCATCGTGGTCAGCGGCTGCAAGCTGCATATCTCTGAAGCCTCAGTGGCCGATGAGGTGCTGGTGGTACCTACGAGGGCATTACGCGAAGAGGATAAAGACTACGCCGTTGCTTTTGCCGTACCGGGCGACTGGGAAGGACTGAAGCAGACAGTTACCATCAGGAACTACAGGCCCAGGCAGCATTTCCCCCGTGGGTTTATGCAGGGTGCCACCGATTCCTATATGATTTTTGACGACTGTTTCGTACCGTGGGAAAGAGTATTCCTGGCAGGTGAGTGGCAACATGGTGGCGTCCTGGCATTATTATTTGCCCTGTTCCACCGTCACTCATATTCTGGCTGCAAGCCCGCCCTCGGCGACATCCTGCTGGGCACGGCTGCTCTGGCTGCCGATGTAAACAATATTCAGAGAGCGCCGCATGTACGTGGACAGCTGGCCGAGATAATAATGGTTACAGAGCTCGGTTATGCTGCCGGATACACGGCCTCGGACCTCGGTAAACCAGAGGTCTACATGCCGGGCCAGGGCTTCATACCGTATGGTCCCGGTTCCTATATCCCTCATTCCATTTTCTGCAACGTCGGCCGCTGCCTGACTGGCGAAGCCGTCTTTCATGAGGCGGAGATACTCTGCGCAATATCGGGCGGGGTGCCAGCGACATTCCCACACGAGAAGGAGTTTGTCAATCCAGAGACCAGAGACCTGCTGCTGAAGTACACCACGCGCAGCTCCAAAATATCGCCCGAGGACCAGGCACAGTTCTGGCGCTTCATGGAAGACTCGCTGTGTTCAACGGCTTCAGGTGCAGCCAGGCTGGGGGCTTATCACGGAGGCGGTTCGCCCATCATGGAGCAGATTGCCATCACCACCCAGTATGATATCGAGGCAAGGAAGAAGCTGGTCAAGTACATCGCCGGCATGAGCGGAGGTGACCGCGAGGCCCTGGGTTAATATATGGCCCCGTCAGCTCTAGAGAGGTAAGAGCCGTTAGATTAGACATCACTTGACATCACTCTAGTTTACACGTAGACTGTGGGCACCGAGCCTGTGCTTACGAGTGAGTTGTGAAGTGCCCAAAGTGCCAAACAGAGAATCCTGAAGGTGTAAAGTTTTGTGGAGAGTGTGGGCAGTCGCTCCAGACAGAGTTGACCTGTCCAGAATGTGGTCATGTTAACCCCTCGGATGTTGAGTTCTGCTATGAATGCGGTCATCCTTTAACAGAACTGGCACAAGAGCCAACTTCCGAAGTGTCACCCCCCTCCCCTGAACCCACCTCCTTTGCCGGTGGGCGCTACCAAGTAAAGCAGTTCCTCGGTGAGGGCGGCAAGAAAAAAGTCTACCTTGCCCACGATAACACCCTCGACCGTGACGTTGCCTTTGCACTTATAAAGACCGAGAAACTGGACGACGAGGCCCGTACCCGTATCCAGCGTGAAGCTCAGGCTATAGGCAGACTCGGTGACCACCACAATATCGTCACCATCTATGACTTCGGGGAGCACGAAAAACAGCCCTATATCGTTCTACCTGTGATGGCGGGGGGCGATGTCGAGGGGCTTATCGAGAAAGCACCTGAACACCGACTCCCCCTCGAGCAGGCTATCGATATTACCAAGTCAGTCTGTCAGGGCTTAGAGTTCGCCCATTCGAAGGGTATCATCCACCGCGACCTCAAGCCGGGTAACGTCTGGTTGAGTGCCGACGGTACTGCCAAGCTCGGTGACTTCGGCCTGGCGGTGGCGGTCGACCTTTCTCGCCTTACCCAGTCGGGTATGATGGTGGGCACAGTGTCCTACATGCCACCGGAGCAGGCGATGGGCGGCAAGGTAACACCGAAAGCAGACCTCTACTCCCTGGGGGCGATGCTCTACGAGATGGTTACAGGGAGACCCCCCTTCATCGGGGATGACTCGGTGGCTATCATCGGGCAGCATATCAATACATCAGTGGTGTCGCCCGCCTGGCACAGGGCGGACCTGCCAGCGGGGCTAGAGGTACTGATTTTACAGCTGCTGGAGAAAGACCCGGAGAAAAGACCTGACTCTGCTGCTGATGTGCTCAAAGCCCTGGAATCAATCGAGCAGGGCAAGGTGACCGAGACGGTATCGCAGGTAACGGCCGCTCCGGAAAGTCCCCTCTACCGCCGTGTCTTTGTTGGTCGTGAGCCGGAGCAAAAGCAGCTACAGGCGGCTTTTGATGGGGCTATGTCGGGGCAGGGCGCTTTGATGATGGTAGTGGGTGAGCCAGGTATCGGTAAGACCGCCCTTTGCGAGCAGCTGTCTACCTACGTAACCCTTCGTGGCGGCAAGACCCTGGTGGGTCACTGCTACGAGGAGGGCTCTTTGTCACTGCCCTACCTGGCCTTTGTGGAGGCAATGCGTTCCTATGTACTGTCACGAGAGACCAGAGACCTGAGGAGGGAGCTTGGGACAGGGGCGGCTGACGTTGCTCGTATAGTGTCCGAGGTAAGGGAGAAACTGAAGGTAGAACCGAGACCACCAGAAAGCCCCGAGGAGGAGCGCTACCGTCTCTTCCAGGCGGTGACCAGCTTCCTCACAAATGCTGCCAAAGTCCAGCCGCTATTGATTGTATTAGAAGACCTGCACGACTCCGATAAGGGTACATTGGAGATGCTAACTCACGTCTCGCGTAACCTCGGTGGTGCAAGGCTCGTCATTGTCGGTACCTACCGTGATGTGGAAGTAGACCGTACTCACCCCCTGTCGGCGGCGCTGGCTGAGCTACGTCGTGTTGCCACCTTTAACCGCATCCTGCTGCGGGGTCTCAATGCCGATGAAGTTAGAAGGATGCTGGAGAGCATCGTCAGGCAGGAGGTGCCCTGGGGACTGGCCGAGGCAGTACACCGCCAGACTGAGGGCAACCCTCTCTTTGTACAGGAGGTGGTACGCTATCTGGTCGAAGAAGGTCTTATCAGCCGGGAAGAAGGACAGTGGCGGGCTACCACACTTGAAATGAGTATTCCCGAAGGGCTGCGGGATGTTGTCGGTAAACGCCTCTCGGGTCTGAGCCAGGAATGTAATCGAATCCTGTCTATTGCCTCAGTGATAGGCAGGGAGTTCCGGCTGGCTGTACTGCAGAAGGTGGCCGGTGTATCAGATGACGAGCTATTCGCTGCCCTAGAGGAGGCAAAAGGAGCTGCCGTAGTAGAGGAGCGCTCCGCTGTGGGAGCGGCAGTGACTTATCGCTTTACCCATGCCTTCTTCCGCCAGACGCTATATGAAGAGATTATCGCCCCAAGGAGAATACGGCTCCACCAGCAGGTAGGTAAAGCACTGGAAGAAGTGTACGAAAAGCGTCTTAAAGAACACGCCACCGAGCTGGCCGAGCACTTTTCCTATTCTTCTGACCCAGCTGACCTGGCCAAGGCAGTCAGCTATGGTGAGATGGCCGCACAACGGGCAATGTCTGTTTATGCCTATGGAGAGGCGGTACGTCTGCTGGAGCAGGCACTTAAAGTGCAGGAAGTGCTTGACCCGGAGGACAAGGGCAAGCGGTGTGACCTGCTGGTGGCTCTGAGTGAGGCTTTGTGTGCCACTATGGAACCTAGGCGTCTACTTGACAAAGAGTTGCCGGAGTTATTCTCGCTGGCCGAGACCATAAAGAATAATGAATATGCCTCTCTGGCCTGCATCTTTGCAATAAGAGCACTTGTCATTGAGCAGGGGGCTGTGGGTGTAGCGACACCGGAAGCAGTCTTGTGGGCAGAGCGGGCTGACCAATACGCTCGGCCGGAAACAGTAGAGCGTGCTACTGCGGATGCGTGTCTTGGGGCTGTAAGGTTCGCCACTGGCGACCGGAAATCAGCACGTAAGCTTTTGGATAAAGCCCTCGAACAAGCCAGTCGCCTTGGTGACCCTGAAACATTCTGGATTGCAGCTTCATTCTGGATAAGTTATTCTCAAGCCCCACATCACTTTAAAAAAGCCGCATCTCTGGCCAATGAAATTATGCTTACAACACGGCCAAAGAGGTTAGAACCGGCTTCTCTCGGACTTAGATGTGCAAGTCTTGCTTTTCTCGCTTCAGGGCAGCGGCAACAAGCTCAGGAGTGCTGTGACGAGTTGCGGAATCTATATGAGCGCACCGGCCATAATTGGTGTTTCTTCCGTTACATGACCTTGAATGCCTTGATGGCAGCCATAGATGGCCACCTGGAGGAGGTTGTGCAGATAGGACGTCAGATGATAGCTCGCGGACAGGAATTAGGTATAGCGGTCTTAGCTTTCGGGCTGGCAAGAAACGCTGATTTGAGACCCAGACTCTATCTCGGGAGAAATCTCGAACGTTTTGAACAAACTTACCGCGATGGGTTACAAGGCTTGGGTATGCAGCCTGATGCGGCGCTATGTTTAATTAATGCCTACTTGGGTCGGTCTGTTGAGGTGGAAGAAATGCTGGAGCGACTGGTGGTTAAACGTCCTCATTTCGGTACTGCCGACGACGAGGTTCAGGTACAGGGGGAAATGGCGTATCTGGAGGCTGCTGTGCTGGTTGGGCACCGGCAGGCAGCAGAGATGCTACTGAAACGTTTTACCGGCAGCAATGTCTGTACACCTGGTGATACCTACATTACGTGCGTTTCACGTCACCTCGGAGCCGCCGCAGCCCTTCTCGGCAGACCAGAGGAAGCTCGCAACCACTATCAGGAAGCCATCAGGGTCTGTACTGACATGAGGTTCCGCCCGGAGCTGGCCCTCACCCGCCTCCAGCTTGCCGAGATGCTCTTAGAACACTACCCCGATGAGAAGTCTGAGGCTCTGGAGCACTTGGACTTTGCCATCAAGGAGTTCCGTGAGATGAAGATGCAGCCCTCCCTAGAGAGGGCGCTGCGGCATAAGGAGATTCTGGGGGCTTAAATTCGGCTTCCGTTATACACTCTGGTGCAATCCTCACAAGGACCCGGAAACATTTGACGCTCTCAGTATCTAACCATTATTATAACCCAGATACACGAGGTATAAGAACATCACTATACGAAGCGTCTTGAAAAGCTATTCACCATTAAACCGAGGGAAAGTCAGGTAGGAGGCGACCATTGGCAAACGTAGCTGTGATGACTGACAGTGTAGCCTGCATACCCCGAGAACTGGCCAAACAGCACCAAATCAAGGTAGTCCCGGCCGCACATATCTCCGTTGACGGCAAAATCTACATCGATGGTGAAACTATCAGCGCCACCGAGGCCTACGCGCTTATCAAAAAAGACCCAGACAAATTCGTTACTTCAGCCATACCGCCCGATTACCTTCTGAATGCTTACGAAGAGCTGAGCAAACAATCGAATCAAATCCTTTTTATCACCATTGCCTCTTCACTGAGTGCGGTCAACCGGACAGCCGGTATAGCCGCTGACCTGCTCAAGGAAAAATCCCCGGACATTACGGTGCGCATCGTCGACTCCCGAGCCTGTGCTTCCACACAGGGCCTGGTTGTTCTGGAGGCTGCCAGGGCTGCCGCTCAGGGCAAGAGCCTGGAGGAGACCGCTGCCATAGCCCAGAGGGTCAGGGAGAAGTCTGGCGGCGTGATGATGCTGGACACGTTACGCTATATCTACCGCAGCGGGCGCATGTCAAAAACAGCCTCAAGAATAGTCTCCCTGCTTAATATCAAGCCGATTAACAGATTAACCGATGAAGGTACTATCGAAATGGTCGACAGAACCAGGAAAAGCCTGGACGGCATCAACCGCCTGATTAAGTCTATCAGTAAGGAAGCTGAAACGGACTCCCTGCACCTCATGGTCACTCATGCTGCGGCCCCTGACAGAGCGGAATACCTGGTTGAGCAGCTTAAACAGAGGTTCAATTGCCTCAGCATGATAATCAGTGACTTCAGTCCAGTAATGGGTTACGGGGCCGGACCCGCCTGCCTTTTTGTTGGCTTTCATCCCGAAATTGATAAATAAGATATAGCTGAGGTCGAAAAACTGTAGCTAAACTCTACCGCCTTCTGGGTAAGAGTCACCGGTATCTCGTCATTTATCAATACTCAGCGACTTCATGCTTGCCCTGGCATTATCTCAGCGGTCGGGATTCTTAGAAAGGCTCTGACCACGGCAGGGTCAAACTGGGTACCAGCACACTGCTCGATTTCGCGAATTACACTGGCAGGAGACATGGCACTGCGGTATGGGCGATCAGAGGTCATGGCATCAAAGGTATCAGCCACCGCCAGTATTCTGGCTCCCAGGGGAATATCCTCGCCGACTACACTTTGATTAAGTCCGTTACCATCATAGCGGGCATGGTGATGGGTGATTATTTCCAGCACTCTTTCATTGGCAACCGGCTTGACGATACGAGGGCCTATCAAGGCGTGGGTCATGACATGGTTGTACTCTTCGGGAGTCAGGTTGCCTGGCTTGTTCTGAATGGCCGAGTCAACCGCTATCTTCCCGACATCATGGAGCAAGGCTCCCCAGCGAAGGTCCTCCAGCATATCTGGCGGCAAATCTAGTCTTTGACCAATGGCGAGCGCAACATTGGTCACCCTGCGAGAATGTCCCCCAGTATACGGGTCTTTAGCTTCAAGCGCAAACACCAGAGATTCAATGGCACCAAGGAATATCCTACGTATTTCCTTGGTCTGCTCCTTGACTTCCTGCTCCAGTTGTTGCTGGTACCTCTTTATATCGAGCTCCAGACCTCGTATTCGTAGAGTTCGGTCAATACTTATCATAACCTTGTCAAGGTCAAAGGGTTTGATTATATAGTCGTGAGCTCCCTCTTTCATACACTGAATAACAATATCGGTGTCGGTAAGAGCGGTAGCCATAATAACCGCTGTCTCAGGGTGGCTTTGTCTGATTTCAGGAAGCAGTTCACTTCCTGGCTTCCCTGGCATCTTGATATCCAGTATTGCCAGTTCAGGGGCTTTTTCTTCCAGTCTCGCTTTCGCCTCGTCAGCATTACCAGCTTCCGTACAAAGATAGCCCTCCCTCGTCAGCTTCCTGCAGAGAGCTTTTCTGATGACTTGTTCATCATCGACAACTAGTATGCTGGCCTTTTCAACTGCCGTAACCATTCCCTATTGTTCCCTTTGTTTCAACAGCCATATTCCAGTTCAGAGAACCGGCAACACGATTCGCTCCATGGCCTTTCTTACCACCACTCTCAGTTCATCAGGGGTAAACGGCTTCGGTATAAGCGGCACGTCTGGCTCTTTCACCACAAATACCTTAACATCGTCACTCAAAACATCGCCGGTGGTGAACACCACCCGGTTGGCAAGCTCCGGATGTTTCTCCTTTAAATACCAGTAGAACTCGATACCATTCATCTCAGGCGTCCTGATATCGCTGAGGAAAAGGTGATACTTTCCCCTACCCAACATATCTATGGCGGCCATCCCATTAGCAGCAATCTCCACCTCGAAACCCTCAGTACTGAGCACCCGGTCACATACCCGAGCGATAACCGGCTCGTCCTCAATCACCAAGGCTTTCATTCCATCTCCAACATTACATTCCATACAAATACTCCTTGTTCATCGGCCCTCAAGGGGTAGCTCCACGACGAAGGTAGCTCCCTTGCCTACCTCACTCTGGGCATATACCTTGCCGCCGTGCTGAGTCACTATGCCATAGCAGATACTCAGTCCTAATCCCGTTCCCTTCCCTACTTCCTTGGTGGTGAAAAAGGGGTCAAACAGTCGATTCAGGTCTTCATGGGGAATCCCCGGACCATTATCGGAAAAGGAAATACTGACATGGCCATCAAGTTTCCTGGTAGTAATGGTTAGCAAGCCTGTATTGCGAGTCTCAGCCATGGCGCTTTCAGCATTGAGAACGATGTTGAGAAAAACCTGCTGCATCTGATGGTAGTCAACTATAATTTCAGGGAGATTGGGATCAAGTTGAGTCTCCACTTCTATGTTATTTACCCTTTGTTCATAGGCACGCAATCGCAGGACATCTTCTATCAACCTATTCACCTGCGTCGCTTCCCGCACAGGGGCATGTTTTCGGCTAAAAGCCAGAAGGTTTCTTACTATCGTGGCAGCGCGCTGCGCCTCGCTATATATGTCACCGATATCCTCCCTGAGCTCCGCGGGGGGATCGCCCTCAAGAAGTAACTGAGAGAGTGAGACAATACCAGTAAGTGGATTATTAAGCTCGTGAGCAACGCCAGCCGACATTTCACCAATTGAAGACAGGCGATCAGTAAGAAATAACCTTTCCTGCTTTTGTCTCTCCTCAGTCACATCCTTGAGTATGACCAGGGCTTCCTTTTCTCCCATCTTCATTATGGTGGCCACCAGTATCTTATTGTGCCCATTCAGCCCATATTTGAACTCCAAACTGATCTCAGATTCCTGTTCCGTGAAAACCTTCGGCAACGACTCCAATAGAGCAGGGTCAGGAATGAGCTCGCCGATTGACCTCCCTACCACTTCATGCCTATTCATACCAAAAGTATCGTAGAATGCTGCGTTGGCCAGAATCACGCCGTTGTTTTTCCCCACAACGAGAACAGCATCCGGTATCTTTGCCAATATATGGTCAATCAAGTCCTTCTGAGCCTTGAGTTCCTCCTCCGCCTGTTTCTGCTCGGTGATGTCAATAGTCACCCCCCTAAGTCCAATAGCCTTGCCATCTCTGATTACGGATGTAGAGTAAATAATAACCGGAAGTGTTGTGCCGTCTCTCCTGAGCAAAGTATATTCAATGCCACCAAGTTTCTCACCTTTCAATATTCTCTGGATGTTTTCTTTCATTCTGTCCCGTTCCTCAGGGATGCAGGTGTCAAGGGCACACAAAGGAGCAGCATTAACTTCCTCTGTGGTATAGCCAAGCATCTCAATAGAACGCTGGTTAGCGAAAGTGATGTTGTATTTGTCATCCATTTCATAGACGCCTTGTGGTAGGAGATTGACCAGGTCCCTGAACCGGCGTCGGCTTTCCCGCAGTTCCTGTTCCGCCTGCTTCTGTTCGGTGATATCTATAACGTTCCCCAGAACAGCCCGCGCCCCCTGGTACTGAATTGGTGCGACCGTCTCCATGAGCCACCTGATCTCCCCGGTATTGCTGACAGTCCTGAACTCATACGGTGCAGTACGCATTCCCTTCAGCATTTCCACCGCGTTTTGTCTAACTATCTCTCTGTCTTCCGGATGGACCATAGCCAGAGGCTCGGAACCGAGCATCTCATTTTCGGTAAAGCCCTCATCACTGAGGAACTGAGGATTAGCAAAGACAAACTTGCCATCCTGGACAACGTACATACCAGCGGGTGACCTGAGTGACAAAGTCTGGAAGATATCTTCCACACTTACGTCATGTACTGGTTGATTCTTATCTACTGACCCTGCCATCTGCTAATTACTCAGCCTCTTCGGTGTAGCCTGTTCACCTCTCGTTGTTTTCAGCCTGTCCAATCTTCTGGACATGATGGACCTTGGCCTTCAGCCTGGCCACATCATTATTGGTAAACAGTCTCCAACCCCGCCAATCCCGGTGCTCTACATCAGGAAAGGAGCCATCTCGGAACCACCGCAACAATGTCATCCTACTGATACCTGCCTTGGCACAGGCTTCAGAAGTCCTGTAGAACTTTCTACCATTGAGTGTTAAAGGCATGAAAACAGCCTCAAATACGTATTTTTACTAATTAAATATATTCAGATATAGTTATATTTGTACATTATTATTATTATTTATGACAATCACCCAAAGGTACTTGTTGATAAGTAAATAGTACTAGACAGTACTATTTGGCAGGTATCAAGGGTAAATAATAGTCAGAGCTTTTAAAGATAACTTCAGCCTGTCCACTTTGTAAACAAGTGAGCATAGTGATAGAATCATGGCCACGTACTGCCGTTATATCCCGGTTTTCAGGAGGTAAGATGAGTCCTGCAATAGAAGCAGCCGTGAAAAAGACCGAGCCTATGACGGTGGCCTTCATCGCCGTGAAAGGGCACTTCGAACAGATTCCTACAGCCTTCAACAGGCTCTATGGCTGGATTAGCGAGAAGGGATATAAGGCACGCGGTCCGGCAATTACGGTCTACTATGATATACCCGGGCAGGTCCCTGATGACGAACTGCGTTGGGAGCTACGCAGCCAGATATCGGGAGATATAGCTGAAAGCGAACCCGATGAGGAGGGCCTAGGAGTGAAGCACCTGGAAGCCACTCAGGTAGCAGCGGCGATGCACCGGGGCCCCTACGAGAAACTGGAAGAGACTTATCAGGCCTTGACGCTCTGGGTGGAGGAAAACGACTACGAGATAAACGGCCCACCTGAAGAAGCCTACTACAATGACCCTGCGCAAACACCATCCGGGGAACCACTCACGGAAATCAGGTTCCCGGTACGCAGAACGTGATAGTGGATGTGGGACAATAGGTAGAATTTTCAAGCTGGAATTTAGCCTCACGATTTAGTTATAGCTAATGACAAAAATCTTTCGCCCACCTATGCAAAAAACCCTATTGCCTTCTCTTTGCTCTTGATGTTATAATTTTGGATATAGTACAAATGTTCTCATCAACTTTCAACTAATGGTTACTGGGTATGATTACACTTATTAGTACTAATCGAAAATCGGCTATCCTTTCTCCTTCCGGCCTAGCTTGCTTAAAAGGCACACCAGCAATCAATCTAACATCAGGATGTGCGCACGGGTGCCTTTACTGCTATGCTCGCGGATACAGTACTTATCCCGGTGAAAGCAAGGTGGTAGTCTATAACAACACTCTGGATAAACTTAAAAGAGAACTTCTGTCCAAAAGAAGTAAACCACGAGTAGTTTATTTCAGCCCATCGAGTGATATGTTCCAACCCATACCTGATGTGTTAGAGCTCTGTTATTCTCTTCTAGAACTCCTATTTTCTAAGGGCATCGGAGTTGCTTTTTTGACCAAGGGATGTATCCCTGATAAAACCATGAGGCTCCTAATCAACCATGCCGACATGGTAAAGGCACAAGTAGGAATCATCACGCCGGATGATAGCGTAAGGTGTATATTTGAGCCGAATGCCACTAGCATTGAAATGCGACTTCAACAAATGGGGAAAATGGTTGGTGGTGGCATAGCAGTTGAGGCAAGGCTTATGCCCATTTTGCCCGGTATAACGGATGCCGCTGATTCTCTAGACCGGTTGTTTCAAATGATAGCAAATACTGGAGTAGAACGAGCCGCAATTAGTACCCTTTTTCTCAGGCCAGCTATTGCAGAATCATTGAGACGACTTATCCCTGATGAGCAGGCCGTGAAGATTCTGCTGGACTTATATAGAGGCACAGAACGCCTTGCAGTGCACGCCGGGCATTCCTCTGTAATCCCACTGCCACGTCTGAAGAGAGAGGAAACCTATACTCGTGTCAGACAAATGGCCAGAAAATATTCCATAGAGGTGTCCGTGTGTGGTTGCATGAATCCTGACATTGGCGGTACGTGCAACATCGGGGGCAAGTGGCTATTACCGTATATACAACCAAGCTTGTTCGACTAATAAGTGGATTTGCATAAGAAAAGACCTGTTTAGAAGGGATAGATTGATGTGTCAGATTCGAATTGAGTTTTACCGAAGGTTTTGTTGTGCTTTGGTGGAGATAGGGGGAATCGAACCCCCAACCTCTGCATTGCGAACGCAGTGCTCTCCCAATTGAGCTATATCCCCACGCCTTAACACCACATTATAACACGCCCCTCCTTGTCAGTCACCGCCTGTTGTTGCTATACTTAGGCTGTTTTACGATGCAAAAGACTATCAGCTTTGAGACTATCATCGGGCTGGAAGTGCACGCGCAGCTACAGACCCGGAGCAAGATGTTCTGCTGCTGCAGTACTGACTATGCCAGCGCCCCGCCCAATACCCACGTCTGCCCGGTATGCCTTGGTATGCCAGGTGTATTGCCAGTCATCAACCAGCAAGCCATAGAGTACACGGCCATGACTGCACTGGCGTTGAATTGCACCATCTCAGAGTACACCAAGTTCGACCGCAAGAATTACCCCTACCCGGACCTGATGAAGGGATACCAGATTTCCCAGTACGATGCCCCTATCGGGCATGACGGCTGGCTGAACATCGAGGTGGACGGTGAGACAAAGAGGGTGGGCATAACCCGCGTCCACCTCGAGGAGGACGTCGCCAAGCTGACGCACCGCAACGGTCCTGGCAATGAAGCCTACAGCCTGGTGGACGTTAACCGCTCCGGGGTACCATTGATGGAAATCGTCGGTGAGCCGGACTTACGCTCCCCGGAAGAGGCCCGGCAATACCTCATCAAGCTGCGTAGTATCCTGCGCTACCTGGGTGTATCCACCGCCAACATGGAAGAAGGTAGCTTCCGCTGTGATGCCAATATCAGTATCCGCACCGAAGACGGCGATGAGTCCACCGCCAAGGTCGAGGTCAAGAACATGAACAGCTTCCGGGCGGTGTACCGCGCCATGAAATACGAAGCCCAGAGGCAACGGCGCGCCGTTGAGCGCGGTGAAAGGCTTATCCAGGAGACCCGGGGCTGGGTGGAGGAGACGGGCAAGACCGTCTCACAGCGCAGCAAGGAATACGCCCACGACTATCGCTACTTTCCGGAGCCGGACCTGCCCCCATTGACACTCAGCCGGGAATGGGTGGAGAAGATAAAGGCAAAACTGCCGGAGCTCCCCGAAGCCAAACGTGACCGCTTCATGACCGAATACGGTCTGCCACTCTACGATGCTACCCTACTGACCAATACCAAGGAAATGGCTGACTATTTCGAAGGCTGTATGAAAACAGCTGAGGCAAGCAAGCTACCGGCAGCCGAAAGAGCCAAACTATTCAGCAACTGGATTTTAGGTGAATTTAGTCGCATAATGAACGCTGAGAACATAGAAGTGCCCGACCTTGCAGAGAAGATAAGCGTTGAAAAGCTCAGCGGATTGCTTGTCCTCGAATCCCAGGGGGTAATCAATACGGCTACCGCCAAGTCAGTGCTCGCAGAGATATATAAAACTGGCAAATCAGCCAAGGAGATAATCGACGAGAAAGGTCTCAGCCAGATTACCGATTCCGGAGAGATTGAGGATGCTGTCAGCCAGGCAATAACCGCCAACCCACAGGCAGTAGCCGACTTCAAGGGCGGAAAGGATACAGCCCTCAAGTTCCTTGTCGGACAGGTAATGAGGGCAACCAGGGGCCGGGCCAATCCACAACAAGCCAATGAACTGTTAGTAAAAAAGCTTAAGGAAGAATAGCATGGAGACTGCCTTTAATGTTATCCAGATAATCGTATCCGTAGCCCTGATATTGGTGATTACACTCCAGGTGAAAGGTGGTGGGCTCGGGGGCATCTTTGGTCAGGCAGATTCTGTTTACCGCACAAAAAGGGGGGTGGAAAGAAGGCTGTTCCAGCTTACTATAGTTCTGGTAGTCCTTTTTGTCATTTTCTCAATCGTCTCGATATTGGTTTCCTAGCAATTGGCCACGATGAGTTCCATAATTACCTTAACCACCGATTTCGGCCCGAGCGACTCCTATGTAGCCGCCATGAAGGGCGTCATTCTCGGTATCAATCCCGAAGCAAAATTGGTTGACATCTGCCATACCATCAGTCCCCAGGATATCGCCCAGGCCGCCTTTATTCTGGGCACCGCGTATCAGTCCTTCCCGAAGGGAACGGTACACCTGGTGGTGGTCGACCCCGGAGTGGGCAGTGAACGAAGGGCTGTTATCCTGCGAACGCCATCAGCCGATTTCGTCGCTCCAGATAATGGCGTGCTGAGCTACGTAATAGAAGAGTCATCACCCGGCCCGACAGACGAGCACCAGCAAAGGGAACTGGCCCCGGCGCTTGAGGCGTTTGCCATCACTAATCCCCATTACTGGCGAGAGCCGGTCAGTCCTACCTTTCATGGTCGCGACATTTTTGCCCCGGTGGCCGCCCATATATCGCTGGGCCACCCACCGGCCGATTTCGGCGAAAAAATAACCTCACTGGAGACACTCCTGCTCACCCGACCACACCAGGAGCCGTCTGGCACCGTCGTCGGGCACATTCTGCATATCGACAGCTTCGGTAACCTGATTACCGATATCACTGCCCAATACCTGTCACCTGAAGGCAAGTCACTGGATATCAAGATAGGCAAACATACTATTCACAGATTGAGCCGCACTTACGCCGAAGCTGAAGGGCTACTGGCGCTCATCGGCAGCAGTGACCGTCTTGAGATATCCATAAAAGGAGGCAGCGCCCACAACTTACTCAACGCCGAAGTAGGCGACGAGGTAAGGGTAAGCCCACACGGTTAAAAAGGAGAAACAAAAACATATGAAAAAATGGCTGATGGTAATCAGGGCACCCTTCTTACCCCTTTCCGTGGTATTAGCCTTCCTGGGTACCTGTATCGCCTGGTACTACGGAGCCTTCCACCTCGGCCATGCTCTTCTTGCGGGCTTCGGGCTGCTGCTAGCCCATATCAGTGTCGACGTGCTTAACGAATACTTCGACTACCGGAGCGGCGTAGACCTCAGGACCCAGAGAACCCCGTTCAGTGGCGGCAGTGGCGCTCTGCCTCAAGGACTGGTTACACCCAGGCAGGCGCTCTGGTTGGGACTGGGCGTCCTCATAGCAATTGTACCGATAGGTATCTACTTTATCGTGGACAAAGGTTGGGAACTGGCACCGCTGCTGGTGGTAGCGGCCGCACTCATCGTCTTCTATACCCCCTATATCCTGAAGATGGGCTGGCCAGAGTGGGCCCCGGGAGTGGGGATGGGCTCCCTGCCCGTCCTGGGGGCATTCTTCATTCAGACCGGTGAATACACCCTGCCGGCAGTAATCGCCGCAATACCATCCGGTATTCTGGTACACAACCTGCTCCTGCTAAACGAATTCCCAGACGTTGAAGCCGACGCTTCCGCCAACCGCCGCACACTGCCGATAGTCGCTGGCAAGAGAAAAGCAGCCCTGTTCTACTCAGCGATGACCGTGCTCGTCTACCTGTGGATTATAGGCTGGGTTATTGCCGGTGAGATGCCGGCCTTCTCCCTGCTCGGTCTCCTGACCTTACCTATGGCAGCCAAGGCAATTCTTGGCTCGATGAAACACGACGACATGAGCAAGCTGGGACCAGCCATGGCAGCTAATGTCATGGTCGTCCTGATAACGCAGCTTCTCATGGGTATCGGCTATATCCTGGCAAGGGTGGTGGGAGGATAGCAACATCTAAACAAAAGAGGGGAGGGGTATATGCCTCGATGTGACCTGGTACTACTGCACGCGCCCAGCGTATACGATTTTCGTGAGAAACCTATCCTGTACGGACCGGTCAGCGACCAAATTCCGTCGTCACCGGTGTTCGAGATGTACCCCATCGGCCTTACCAGCATTGCCGAGTACCTGGAACGTGCTGGCTACCGGGTGCGCATCGTCAATCTGGCTGTAAGGATGCTGACCGACCGTAACTTTGACGCCGAGGCGATGATAGCAAAACTCGAGGCACCCGTCTTCGGCATCGACCTGCACTGGATGGTGCACTGTCACGGTTCAATCGAGGTAGCCCGGCTGGTTAAAAAACATCACCCCGAAGCCAAAGTCCTGTTCGGCGGTTTCTCTGCATCCTACTGGTACCGACAACTGATGGAGTACCCCGTGATAGACTATATCCTTCGCGGCGATTCCACCGAGGAGCCGCTTCGGCAACTTATACACTGCATCCAGAACAACAAAGAGCCGGAAATGGTGCCCAATCTTGTCTGGCGTGACAGCCAGGGCGAAATACGAGAAAATCCCTTCAATCACGTCCCAACCGACCTCAGTCACGTGATGCAGAGACATTATGTCAACACAATACGCTCGGTTATCAGGTACCGCGACCTCGCCAGCTATACGCCTTATGCCGGGTGGAAGGACTACCCTATCAGCGCCGTGTTCACCTGCCGCGGCTGCACCCACAACTGCACTATTTGCGGCGGTTCCGCTACAGCCTTTCGTAATTCCTTTTCTCGCCCTAAGCCGGTATTCCGTTCCCCAGAGGCTGTTGCTCGGGATATCAAGCAGATTTCACGTTTCAGCAACGGACCGGCCTTCGTCCTCGGTGACCTGCGACAGGCCGAAGACAACTACGCCCGCGAGCTGTTCCAGCTGCTCTGCGAAAAGAAGGTCAAAAATCAGCTTATCTTCGAGGTGTTCGAACCCGCCCCGAAAGAGTTCCTTCAAAAGATGGGGCAAGCAGCACCGGACTTCTGCCTAGAGATGTCCCCGGAGTCGCACGACCCCGAGGTAAGGAAGGCGGAGGGCAGACACTTCACGACAGAGGCGATGGAGCAGACCTTTCGCGATGCCCTTGATGCCGGTGCCAGCCGCATCGACGTCTTCTTCATGATGGGCATCGGCAAGCAAACACCGCAATCGATCCTGGATACCGTCGAGTACTGCGGCCATCTGCTGGACAGGTTCGGCAGGGACAAAAGACTCTTCCCCTTTATTGCCCCCCTAGCCCCCTTCCTCGACCCAGGCAGCCCCGCCTTCGAGAACCCGGACAAACACGGCTACCGCCTCCTTTTCAAGACGGTGGAGGAGCACCGACAGGCACTTTTGCAGCCAAGCTGGAAATACTCTCTGAACTACGAAACGGAATGGATGAGTCGTGAGCAACTTGTAGAGACTGCCTATACGGCCATGATACGACTGAACAGTTTGAAGGCAGAATACGGTGTCATCTCTCAAGAGATGGCGGAGGCAGAGAACCAGCGGCTCGAAGCCGCCCAAGCAATGAGACACACCATCGACGAGATAGTGGTAAGGGGCGACCATGAAGCCTTAAACAACCTTAAAGACGAGATTGACCGGATAAACCTGTCGGCTCATACCCACTGGGAGGAGTTAAAGCTCCCTGTAGGGGCTACGCCGGTAAGGTTCCTGCGTTCGCTCCTGTCCTGGGCAACTGGCCGATAATAGGCTACACTATCACCACCCCGGTCCCGTAGGCCAGAATCTCAGAAGCATTACTCATTATCATCGAGGTGGTAAACCTAAGTCCGATGATGGCATTCGCCCCCTGACTCTCGGCATCCTCTACCATACGTTGAAGGGCTTGCTCTCGTGACTCAGCCATCATCTTGGTATAGTCGATTATCTCACCACCCACCAGACTCCGCAGCCCAGCCATGATGTCCCTGCCCACATGCCTCGCCCGGATGGTGCTTCCTCTAACCAGACCAATGGTGCGGGTGATATTCTTACCCTCTATCTTCTCCGCGGTGGTAATAATCATTTATCAACCTCCTTGAAATCCTCTTTCTTGGCCTTACTTAATCTATCCTTAATAGCCACGCCAATGAGAATCAATAACCCAATCCCGATGGCCCCGACAGCTATTCTAATCAGGATATGAATCTCGCTTGAAGTGAAAAAAGCCTGGAGTGACCACCCGATCAAAGCTATTATGCCTATACCAATGAAGATAAAAGCCACGTTCTGCAGCATTTCATTGCCTCCTTTTTAAAACGGTTCGGGTAACACGTATTCTAATCCTGTGCCTCTACAAGACTCTTGAGATTGTTTATGATTTCCTGAATACGCTTTCCTACCACACCACCCATCAGCGCTACTAGCATTCTGCCAAGAACTCCCCAAGGCATCTCCAATTCCTCGGTACACGTAAATTTACTCCCCGATGGAGTGGCCTCAATAGCCCACACCTGGTCGTCTCTTCTAGTACTGGCTGGCCCCGAGGTCATCCTGAATGCCAGCCTCTCGTTCTCCACCCATTCCGTGACCTCATAGCTGAGCTTCATCAGCATGGGGCCGTTCTTCTCCTCATAATAGAAGGTAGTGCCTACACCACTGCGCTGCTCGCCGGTATACTCAAACTTCGCAAGTAGGGTAAACCACTGCATTATCTTCTCAGGCTCGACGAGGAAGGGCCAGATTTTCTCAGGCGGTGCGGCAATCTCTATAGACCTCTGTATCCTCATACCTGCCTCCTTGCCATCACTTGAATGTACAAATGATAGAAGGGCTAGTTACTGCTTCTCACTTTCGGCAAACCCAATCATGTTGAGGATTTCATTCATACACTGGCTGCAAGCCTTCACTATTTCTTAATGCCACACGCCAGCATCATCTTGGGCATCCCCAGCCCCTTATCATATTTGATGGAGACCTCAGAGAACCCGGCATCTTCCATCATCTGCCGCACTTCACCTTCGGTCAAGGCACTCATCCCATAGTTCTTAACTTCCTTGGAATGGTCTTTTCCATCTTCGGCGTTGTACTCTATGCTGACGACTGCCCTTCCTCCGGGGCGCAATACCCTACACATTTCCTTCAAAGACTCTAGAGGTTTGGGGAACACAATAAAACTACCCATCGAGGTGACCGCACTGAACCTGTTATCTTCCCAGGGGAGTTGCGATGCCTCGCCATGAACGATTGCTGCCGTTCCGGCTGCGATGCGGTCCCTATGTTTATTAGTTGCCATCTCGACCATGACCTCAGAGTAGTCAAGAGCAGCGATGCTGTTCACGTGAGAGGCATACCTTTTCAGGAAATAGCCAGCTCCACAGCCAACATCAAGGACATCATCTTCGGGCTGTAGATTCAATACCGGAGCGACACGCTTATATATGGCACTATGACCGAGAGGCATAACCCAGCCTACAAAACGACCTACCAATCCCCTGGGTAGCAAAGGCTGGGGGAGTTTCTTCGTTGGAGCATCCACCTTTACACCTCCTTTGATTACCTTTTACGCTTCCACACCGTCCCCTGGGGGGTATCCTCAAGGGCGATACCTGCTTCGGCCAGTCTAGCCCGAATAAAATCAGCTAAATCAAACCTCTTCTCTTTCCTCGCAGCATCACGAACACCAGTGAGAAGATTTAGATAGCCACGAACATGTTCTAAATCTTGAGCCTCAGTTACTTTCTGAACCACCCACTCGAGCTTAAGCCGACGGGCTTCTGCTACCGTATCGTTCCAAAGACCTTTCGCTACCTCTTCGGCAAGATCAGACGCCTCCGCCTCTTTCAAGGTCAACCCAAGCACACCGGCCAGCTCTGCCAGTATGTTACAAGCCTTAGATGCGTCCATTCCGGCCTCGCCGGCGCGGTTGATTTCCCGAGCCAAGTCAAAGAGAGCAGCCAGTGCCTGCGCTGTGCCGAAATCATCGTCCATCGCCGCAATAAAGCGATTGTGGTAGTCTTCCGTGTCTATTTGCGCCTCACTCTGGCTTCCCTCACTCATCCGGCTGGCCGTCTGACGCAGTCGCTCCGCCCCCCTCTCCGACGCCTCTAAGGTCTCCTCGGAATAGGTCAGGGGACTGCGGTAGTACGAACTGAGGATAAAGATGCGGATGGCGTCGGCGCTGTATTTTTCAAGGGCTTCCCGTATCGTTATCAGGTTGCCCAGTGAGCGGCTCATCTTGGCTTCGTCCGTCTCGTGCATCTTGAGCAGCCCGTTGTGCAGCCAGTATTTAACGAATGGTTTCTTGCCGGTGAAGCTCTCCGACTGCGCAATCTCATTCTCGTGGTGGGGGAACAAAACGTCCTGCCCGCCGCCGTGGATGTCAATCTGCTCTCCCAGGTACCTGATGGACATGGCACTGCACTCGATGTGCCAGCCCGGCCTCCCCTTTCCCCAAGGACTGTCCCAGGACGGCTCGTCCGGTTTCGACTCCTTCCACAGGAGGAAGTCCATCGGGTGCTCCTTGTCTTCTCCCGGCTCGATTCGCGCCCCGGCCATCATCTGTTCCAGGCTGCGTCCGGACAGCTTACCGTAGTCAGGGACATTCCTTACTCGAAAATAGACATTACCACCGACAGCATAGGCGAAACCCTTATCAACCAGGCCCTGAACAATCTCTATCATCTTGTCTATCTCGCCCATGGCGCGGGGATAGACATGCGCCGGAAGGACGTTCAGATCCTTCATATCCTCGTCATAGCGTTCGACATACTTCTGGGTCAGCTCCGGAACAGAAACGCCCTGTTTATTGGCGTGGGCAATGATATTGTCCTCAATATCGGTAATATTCTGGACATGCTTGACCTTATAGCCACGAAACTCAAGGTAGCGCCGGACGACGTCGAAGAAGATATAGCTCATGGCATGGCCAATATGGGCATCGGCGTAGGGATTAATGCCACAGACATACATCGTTACCTCATCGCTCTGGGGCACGCCTGCGTGCCGTAACGCACTCTGGCGTGCAGGCACGAACTCCTCTTTCTGTCCCGAAAGGGTATTGAAGACCTTCATGCTATTTCCTTCCTTACCACTGAACCGGTTCAGCCTGCCCGCCGTCCCTCCGGGACTCCGGCAGGCGGGCCTCCTCAAGCAGGGCAACTGCGATGGCGGCAATCCCCTCCCCCCGACCGGTGAAGCCGAGCCCCTCTGAGGTGCTGGCCTTGATGCTTACCCGTCCGACCTCAATCCCCAGCGCCTGGCCAAACCGCTCACACATCCGGTCAATATAGTCCCTCAACCGGGGCTCTTCGGCGATAACCGTAGCATCGATATTAGCCACCTGCCAGTCGTTCTCTGCCAGCTCGTCCCGCACCCGTTCCAGCAATACCATACTGGAGATATTCTGGTACTCCGCATCACCGGGTGGGAAGTGGCTACCGATATCGCCCAGTGCCGCCGCTCCGAGCAGGGCATCGATTACAGCGTGAGTCAGGACATCGGCATCGCTCCAGCCCTCCAGACCCCGCTCAAAGGGGATAACGACGCCTCCGAGCACGAGTTGATGCCCCGGAGCGAGCGCATGGACATCGTAGCCAATACCGACACGCATTTATTCCTGCCTCTTGCGCCAGAGGACCTCGGCCAGGGCCAGGTCTTCGGGCGTGGTCACTTTAATATTATCATAGGAACCCCGATAGAGCTTCACCTCGTAGCCCAGCTTTTCCACGAGCGAAGCATCGTCAGTAACGTCTTCCTTTAATCGGCGATAGGCTTTATTGATGATGTCAGACCGGAACACCTGCGGGGTCTGGACGGCCCATAGGCTTTCCCGCGCGGGCGTGTACTGGACTATCCTATCCCCTCCGGCAACCTTGATGGTATCGGTCACCGGCACTGCCGCCACCGCCACCCCCGTATCCTTGGCCGTTTTCAGACCCGTATCAATCAGGTCGGGGGTTACCAGGGGGCGGGCACCGTCATGGATAACGACCCACTCGCATTTCTCGAGGCTATCCAGTCCGGCCTTCACCGAGTCTTGACGCCGCGCCCCGCCAGTACAAGTATCTATCTCCTTTGACCAGTCATGCCCGAGTATCATCTTGCGTACTTCAGCCAGTTTTTCCTCACGGATGACGACGACAATCTGCTCAATGGCCGGGCAGTCATTGAAGGCCGCTATTACCCGCGCCAGCAACGGCTCACCACCGATAAGGGCGAACAATTTGTCCTCCCCACCCATTCGCTTACTTTCGCCGGCCGCCACGATAACAGCCCCGGCACCATTCTTTTTACTCATACCTGTATTTAACTCACACTCTCACCAGGATTGAGTTGAGTTTACCACATTAGCCTCGGATTTGAAACAACTGGAGGATTATGTTGACTTTCTATTTTTAAGAAGTTATATTTGTTTGGTATGGAAAACCTGAGAAAGTATGGAAGCGAGCCTTTCAGTTTATCTGTCATTCACGGGGGGCCGGGGGCGCCGGGAGATGTGGCACCGGTGGCTAGAGAGCTTTCCTCTGTTAAGGGGATTCTTGAGCCGCTTCAAACAGCAGCAACGCTTGAAGGACAGATCCAAGAGCTGAAGAATGTTTTAGAGAAGAACGGAGCTATTCCTCTCACATTGATAGGTCACTCATGGGGTGCCATGCTCAGTTTCATTTTTACCGGCCGGTATCCTTCGCTGGTCAAAAAGCTCATACTCGTCGGAGGTGGACCATTCGAAGAGAAATACGACGCACATATTGTTGGAACTATTTTGAGCCGGCTGAGCGAAGAAGAGAGAGTGGAAGCCCTGTCCCTAATAGAAACCCTTAACTACCCTGGCATTGATTACAAGAACCCGCTCATGGGCTAGCTTTTCAGTTTATTTGCCAAAGCTGATTCATATGACCCCCTGCCCCATGATAGTAAGCTACTGGAATACCAGTTTTATATTAATCAGAATGTACAGAAAGGATTTAAAGAACTGAGAACCAGTGGGGAACTGCTGGAGCTTGGTAAGAAAATCCAGTGTCCTGTACTGGCAATACATGGCGACTACGACTCCCACCTCCCCGAGGGGGCACAAGAACCCCTTTCTCGCATTCTGAAAGACTTTAGGTTCATCCTCCTGGAGAAATGCGGTCATTATCCCTGGCTGGAACTGAGCGCCAGAGACAAATTTTATGATATTCTTAAG
>Ga0209635_10000304_pt1 | contig 32620 bp, 38 predicted proteins | sample DeeMarSWOR230_32_FD_187463 | JGI IMG/M metagenome (GOLD analysis project Ga0209635, IMG submission 187463) | Marine sediment microbial communities from White Oak River estuary, North Carolina - WOR-2-30_32 (SPAdes) (version 2) | ecosystem: Environmental > Aquatic > Marine > Intertidal zone >...
GGGGGGGGGGGGGGGGGAGATTTAGACACGTATTTGTTAACACACTAATGATTTAGCCCAATGAAAATTTAATTTTGCAATCAGGAATAATTTCGATTGAAACTTTAAGGTTTGAAGGTTGTTTCGGATCTTTGTTCAACTCACTAAAAAACTTGTATTTTATTATTAATATTAACTTTAAGTTAGAATCCTATACTCAGCCTTTTATTTTAGAAAATCAAGCAGTCTCTCCAGCAATGGGAAACGTTCCCAAATCTAAATGTCATATGGTTCTTTTGCGGGATGCCAATCAAACTGGACCCACGGTATCAATAAAAATATACCTAATTTTCCAAGGATTAATTTTGGAAGCAATCTAGGTCTATCCCAATAGTTTCCAGACCAACGAATAAATTTAGAATTTTTGAAAGAAGCACTTCGTTTATTATCAATGAAATTATTTTTTATAACCTTTGTAAACAATGACCCCCCTAGAAATATTCCGAATTCATAATTATTTGAAATCAAATTTGAAGATATTAACAAAGCACTACCGCCATAGGCTAAAATTCCATATTTGTTACTGTTTATTTCGTTACCTGAAATTTCATACCCCTCATTAAAATGAGAACTCCATGTATAAAAAATACCTGCCTCTGAACATGATAAGATAATATTATTAATTATACTACTTTGTTTACAATCATATAATGCTATTCCATAAACTGAACCATTAATATAATTTCTTTCAAAATCTGAAACTTCATCAAATACAACCCAAATCCCCCGATATATATTATCAATAAACTTATTATCCCTAATAATATTTTTATAACCTCCATACTGTCTATAACCATTCTGATTTTGTGAAATGATATTATCTTTAATTAAACTATAACACCCACGATTATTGATTCCAGAATCCGAATTATTATCTCCACTATTTTGTATAGTAAAACCACTGATGTTCACCCAATTAGCATAATACCATATATACACGACATCTCCAGTTTTATTTCCATCAATAACTGTTGTCTCTTTATCTTCACCTATTAGACTTATAGATTTATTCACTATTAGATGTTCATAATATGGTGAACTATCATCATAGACAAACACTGTATCTCCCTCACTTGCATTATCTATAGCATCCTGAATCTTACTATAGTTCCCTTCTCCACTTCCACCAACATAAAGAGTATTACCATTAGATAGTAGTAAAAAAGATTCCTTTACATTATCTATAGCAACTGATGGATTAATACAGGTTCCCAGAAACAGGATTGTTATACCAACAACTATTAGGATGTTTTTATTCATCTTATACACCTATGACGTGGGGTTCAGGTGGTCTTAAATCTTCTATTTCATCAGCAATTACTCTGGTATATACTGCATAACCAAAAAAATTATACTCAAAAGCACCAAGAAAATATAATGTAAGACCTAATCCTATGAAACCAAGTGCAATACCAACCTGTGAACCCCTTGCCCAAAAACCATCAGTAGTGAGGAATTTACCAACCCAGGTTTCAGACCATTTTGTTTCTGCAAACCATAAAAAACCAACACGAGGTCTTGGTAGCACAATTATAGGAAGCGTTACTCCTATTCCACCACTTGTTATAAAACAAAAAATAGCAGTACCAACATTCCCATCTGAAGAAATTATCAATGGATTATTATTAATAGAATTAAAATTTGTTTTTCCAAACCAATTCTTTAAAAGTTGTCGTAGATTAATTCCATTTTTAAGTATACTTGAAAGTATAAATCTTAAAACAGGAGCTTTAATTCTTAATCTATTATCATTTTGTCTTTGTAGTGCATTAAGCCAGTAAGGATTTAATATTGATAGAACATCTTCTTTTGAAAGTCCCTCTGGTATCAAACCATGTTCGTCTAATAAATCAACAAACCTAATTTTTAACTGTTGTGTCTCTTCACTTTTTGGTTCATATACAATTTTATATTTCAATTCTTGATATACATCAAAAATATATTTAGCATCATCATCAGACAGAGTCACTTCATTTTGTCTTGTACCTGTATCATCAAAAGTATGAAATGACAAAATTGCATTATTTTGATTTTCAACCTTTTCATCTGAACTGGTTATGTTAATTTTATTATAATCTGAAATATTAGCAGTAATAGCTGGAACTATACTTACTCCAACAAACAAAAGAATAATACCAATTACCAGAGTTTTACTTAACAGGGAACTCTTTTTCTCCAAACTTTACAACCTCCCTCAATATTAACAACATTATAGGGATATTTAAATGTTACAACAACAAAAAATATAACAAAAAACGGTACTAAAAGGAACTTTAAGTATTAGTCCGGTAGGCAGTGCTAAAAACTAATCCAAAATCTTGGACCATAAAAAAACAATTAGTCCAATTCTATCTTTTTTAATTTAATATCAGTGGAGCTTATGATTAATTTTATAATATGATATAAGTTTATAAAAAAACAATGATAAAGACAAGAAGAGCAACTATAGAAGATGCAAATGTAATAATTGATTTTCAGATTAGTTTGGCATTAGAAACAGAAAACCTGAATTTAGATAAAAAAATAGTTAGAAAAGGTGTTACTAAAGTTTTCAACGACGTATCAAAAGGAAAATACTATATAATTTTTGAAAATGATAAGATTGTAGGTTCTCTTCTTATAACATCTGAATGGAGTGATTGGAGAAATGGAAGCATATTGTGGATACAATCACTTTATATTGATCCTCTTTATAGGAGAAAAGGTCTTTTTAAACATGTGTATAATTATCTAAAAAAAATGGTTGATAAATCAGACCAATTACTTGGATTGAGGCTTTATGTAGATAAATTAAATAAAGATGCTCAAATAGTGTATGAAAATGTAGGTATGAATGGAGATCATTATGGATTATATGAATGGATTAAGTAAAATAATAATTATTTATAATTTTATTATAGGGTGATTTGGACACATATTTGTTAACAAATCAGAGTGGGGACCAATTTTTAAAAAATTATCGTTTTCTCCTGTTAAAATTCTAATTTTACGCGGGGAGGGAGATTTAAGCGCGTATATGTTAACATATGTGTTAACACATTTTTGAAATCATATCTTTTGAAACGATTTTTACATTTTTCGTGATTTGTGGAGATGAAAGCAGTAAAAAATTTAGTGAGGGAAAGAGATCTAGACTTCAAGTTCAAATCTTTTTTATTGATGTCAATATTAGGATTCGGTCCTAATATTGGGAGCATTTTTCAGAGTCCATCAAGAGATCTATCAATATTTTATTTAAATAAGGAAATAATATGGGCATAGTTCCATGGTATTAATCCATGTACTAGTTTCTACTTTTTCCACATAAGGCATTTCTAAAATATATTCTCTCAATTCGCATAAATGTTGAAAATTTTTTACCACTATAATCGAAATTAAATCATATTTTCCAACTAATTTTGATGCTACAATTACACTTGGAATTTTTATTATTTCTTCAAGAACTTGTGATGAATATGCTGGTTTCACATCAACTCCAAAACGGGCAATAAATGAATAACCAATTTTTTTAGGATTAATTATAACTGTTGAACTGACTATAATTCCTTGTTCTTTAAGCCGTTCAAACCTGTTACTTATTGTATCAGGAGATACATCTATTTTTCTTGCAATTTCCCTAAATGAGATTCTTGCATCTTTTTTTAACATTTCAAGAATAGTGATATCAATATTATCCAATTTCATATATGTCACCTATTCAAATTCAAAGTTTTTCGGACATAACAGAGGTTTATCAACAAATATTCCTACATCAGCGCTTTTTACTTGTGGAAAATCTTCAATTTTATCTTTTGTTATCCCGATTTGTTCAATATCTTCTAATAAAAATATTGCTTCGATATCATATTGCCCAATCGATTTCGTAACAACACATAATCCCTTCATTTTTTTAATCATGTTAAGAACTGAATCGGAGAATTTTTGTTCGACTTTAATCCCGATTATTACTAAATTTCCTTGACCCATTTTTTTAGGATCAACCACAATTGTGCTCCCTCTTATTACTTCATTTTCTATCAGTTTATTGTATCTGTTTTTTATTGTATCTGTAGAAATATTACACTGATTTGCGATTTCTTTAAAAGAAGTTCTTATATCTTTTTGCAAGGTTCTTAATATCGTAATATCTATTTCATCTAACTTTCTATTTTCCATATAACGTCATTCTCCAACTTAATTTCTAATAAAAGTATGTTTTTTTATTTAATAATTCTTCCTTTATCGTAATTTTAGTAGTAAAACCTTATATTTTTTATTAATTTCTACATTATTTGTTAATTTTCAAAATATTTTTATTAATTGTCAAAAAAAAATAAAATATATAGGACAATATAGTAATTTTTATAAATATTAAATGGTTAATGGTTTTTAGTTTAACATTATCTAAAAGATTCTTTGAGGTCATAACTATGAAGTTAACGCCCGGAAAATGGTTAGAAAAATTCGAAAAAGAAGGAAAAGCAGATGAAGTTTTTTTAATAATTGGGAAAAAAGAATTTACGCCCAGACAAATCGCTTCCATGGATTATGTCTTTTGGAAACATGTTGTAAAATCTGTTTAATATTATGCCAATTAAAATAATAATTACTGGTGGAACATTCGATAAGGAATATAATGAACATAAAGGTGAGTTATATTTTAATAAAACACATGTATCTGAAATGTTAAAACTGGGGAGATCAAGAGTTGAACTTAAGATTGTTAAATTGATGATGCGTGATAGTTTACATATGACTGATTCTGATATTAATGTTATTTTAAAAGAATGCCAAAATTCTGAAGAGGATAAAATCCTAATTACGCATGGAACTGATAAAATGGCTAATACTGCTAGGGTGTTAGGGCAATCTGTTAAAAATAAAACAATAGTTCTTACAGGTGCAATAATTCCTTATGCATTTGGTAGTTCTGATGGCATGTTTAATTTAGGAAGTGCTTTAGCCTTTGTTCAAACCTTGCCATATGGAGTTTATATTGCTATGAATGGGAGATATTTTCATTATAATAAGGTAAGTAAGAATAAACAAAATGGTAATTTTGAAGAAATAAATGTTGAAGTAAAATAATAAGATTTGGATAAGAAATGTCTATTGGATTTATACTTATAAAAGCAGCACCTGCGCTTGAACATGAAGTTTATAATAACTTGTCAAAAATACAAGCAATACTTGAATTACAACCTCTTTTTGGTGAATATGATTTGATTGCAAAAATTGAAGCAGAAGATTTTGAAAAACTTGGTGAAATAGTAATAAATAACATAAGGTCTTTAAAAGGAGTAATAGATACAAAAACATTAACAGGGACAAAGTTCTAATAATGGATGAATTAAAATTCAGACCTCAATTTAGGGTTTAAATCTCTTTTTTACCCACAAAAACAGAGTAATGAAAAAAATGACGGTTTTCTACTGTTGGAAGCATATAAGTGCAGTGGAAGGGATTTGAACCCTTGCAGATCAAAATCGCTTTAATTTTCTTCAGTAATAATATTAGTGTTAATCATTAACGGGCTAAATATTTACGCGTGGAGGGAGATTTATACGCGTATATGTTAACACATGTGTTAACACATTTTTGGAATCGTATCTGTTGGAATGATTTTTGCATTTTTCGTGATTTATGGCTATAAACGCAGTGAAAAAATTAGTGCAGTGAGATGGGATTTGAACATTCCTTAGAACTCTCTTTCTTTTCGTTACATTAATAATCTACCTCGTTTATCTTTTTATCGGCAAGGGTTTAATCCACAAACATTCCTTGGTGCTCAAAGCACAATTTGGCAAGTGGTTGAAGGACCCCCAATCACGTAGAGAGGCTCAAAGGAGGCCTAGTTCAAATCTGGGGGTGCCCTTGCCCTCAGATATTTTTATTTTTTGTTCAATATAGGAGGACTCTAAAGTTTTTTTTATGATGCTCTATATGTTTCTTTATTGGTTAGCATGTGCCAGATTATTGTAAGCATTTTTCGTGCAGCTGCTCTTCTTGCAGTTTTGAATCCCTTTTTTTCTTTGATTTTATAGTAATAGTCTTGGAATCTTGGTTCAAGCATGATTGCTCTTCCTGAGCATTCGTATATGATCCATTTCAGCCATTTGTTCACAGCTGTGTTGTGAACAGTTCGTTCAGTGGTACCGGTTTGATAAATACCGCAGCAAAGTCCTGCGTAGCTTACTAGTTCTTTTGGGTTTGAAAAGCGTTTTATATCTCCGATTTCTGCTAGTATCATTAATGATGAGAATTCTGCGATTCCTGGCATGCTCATGAGCATGGTTGTTTCTTTCTTGTTTTGTGAAATTCTTTTGATTCTTCTCATCACTTCTCTTTCTTCTTCTTTTAAGCTGTGGTATACATGAACGAGATTCTTTATATCTGGGTCTTTTTCAGCAAGTTTTGATAATGTTTCTTCTTTTGAGAGTTTACTGTACTTTGCACCTTTTCTTAGTAAGTATCCTCGTATCTTTCCTTGAATTTGTGTTCTTAGTCTTGTGAGGTTGGCTTTGTGTCTTGTTAGGTCTCTGAATTGGAGTGTTTGTTCATCTGGTATCCATACCTCTGGTAGATAATGGGTTCTTAGTAGATCTGCAAGTGTTTTAGCATCAATCTTATCCATCTTTTTATTCCCAGCAATATCATGGGTTTTCTTCGGGTTTGCAAGCTTAACTTCGTATCCTATTTCTGTTAAAATCTTGTGTACTCCTCTCCACATTCCACATGCTTCTATTGCGATTGTTATTTCTGAGCTTGGAATATTGCATAGGAATCTTTCTAATGCTTTTTTTGAAGATGGAAAATTGTGTTCTCTTTTTATGTTTCCATCTTTATCCATTATGCATCCTGCAAGGTTTTCCTTGTGGATGTCTATGCCTCCATATAGTTTTTCCATACTTTTTTATCACCACCTAAATGTGCTTATAATGGCAATAAGCACTTTTTAGGATTATTTTTTTTAGAAAAAGAGTTCTACTGCCATCACCAAAATACATGTAAAATTAAATCTTTGCTCCTGTTGAACATAAAAAGCACACGATATACAAATTCTTATATATTCATAAATTATGTTAATTATCAACAAATAAATATTTTTAAGGGAGGAAAAAAATATAATAAAAAAGAAAATCGCAGTAATTTTCGTTTGTTTACTATTGATAGCATCTTGTGCGAGTTTTTTACTTATTACAAAATCAGAAAACAAACCAACTTTGAACACAAGTGAGACAAAAAATTCTTCTGAAAATCTATTGAATGGTGGCTGGTATGAAGTTAAAAATAATATTCCTATTCTTCATCTGAATGGCTCTTATTACCGAATGGGGTATCAACAAGGTTTTTTAATAAAAGAGAAAATACTACAATATTATCGAGCATTATTGGCTTATTTTAAGAGCAATAATTTTCCTTATGGGCAACTTTTAGATATATGGAATTCAACTTTTCGTAACATACCAAAGTGCTATATTGATGAAATGCATGGGATTGCTGACGGTGCAAATATTTCCTTTGAATATGTTGCTGTTGAAAATATTATGTGTTTGGTTTTATATTATTTATGGTCAGCACCAGCAGGTTGTACTGGTATTGCTGCGTGGGGTCCTGCGACACGTGATGGACGATTATATCATATGAGAAGTAATGATATGGATAGAATTATGAGAGATCCAGAAACAGGTGCTGGTATATGGGATACAGCAGTTTTGTTTGTGAGGACACCAACGGATGCTTATTCATCAGTTTCACCAGATTTTCCAGGATTAGCATGCACTTGGAACGGAATAAACGAACATAAAATATCAATAGGGGAAACATATTGTCGCACAGAAGATATTACATTTGATGGAATAGGTGAAGCATTTAGGATTAGAATGGCACTTGATTCAGCAGATTCAGCAGAAGATGCAATCGATATCTTAGGTTCGAATAGGGCAGAGGGTTGCAATATTATCGTTTCTGATGGGAACATTCCAACAGCGTATATTATTGAGCAGACAGCAAATCATTTGTATATTGGTTCATGGGGTAGCAAAACAGAATCTAATCGACCATGTTGGAAAATAAACCATGTTATCAGAAGAGGCAATTTTTTTGAAAACTCTGAGTTGATAAAAACCCAGCCGTATAAATTTACTCCACGTTTATGGACCTTCCGCTTTTTATTAAAAAATATGTTTGGTTTTAAGAATGTTGACGACACTTGGAATTTAGCCTGGAAATGGCTAGTATATAAGGCTTTAAGTAAAGGGATAATGAAAAATTGGGGTGAACTTGACCTTACTACAATCATGCAACTAACAAGGAATACGTATGATTATAACTATAATATTTTTTGGAAATACTATGGTAAAAAAACGGATTGGTATTCATCTGAATCTGGTCTTATTCCTTGCTGGCAATGGGTTGCTTGCCCTGAGAACGGTAATTTCTTGTTATCCATGGCACATAAGGAGACCTCAGCACATAAGATGCCAACGGTATTGTTCAATATCTATGATTTAATAGATGCTATGCCTCCTTAAAAAAGTGCAGGGGAAGGGATTTCTACATTTATGTGTTAACAAATCGGAGCGGGGACCACTTTTTATAAAAAATATTTTTTTCTCCTGTAAAAATAGCATTTTTACGCGGGGAGGGAGATTCGAACTCCCGAGGTCGTAAGACCAATGGATTAGCAATCCATCGCCGTGCCGGGCTGGGCCATCCCCGCATTAAGAAGGGAAATGAAACAGTTTGATAAAAAGGTTATGCAAATACCACTTTTGGAGCTTGTGATGAATCCAAGGTAATATTAAAATATAGCAGGCTTGTTATGATTATTATTATGGGGGACTGGACTGAAAAGTATAGACCAAAAAGTCTAGATGATATTGTAGGTAATGAACGTGCTATAATTGAACTAAGAAAATGGGCTAATTCTTGGATAAACGGTAAACCAAAAATAAAAGCAGTTATTTTATCAGGTAAACCAGGTACTGGAAAAACTAGTAGTGCGCTTGCTTTAGCAAGTGATTTTAAATGGACAGCAATTGAGTTAAATACATCGGATGCAAGAAATGCTGAGAAGATTAAAAAAGTAGCAACTTATGGTTCAGTAAACGAAACATTTTCTGATAATGGAGCATTTATATCTTCACTTGATGGGGGAAGAAAGTTGATTATTCTGGATGAAGCAGATAATCTTTATGAAAGAGCAGGAGAATCATTTAAAAATGGTAGCGACCTAAGTGATAAAGGTGGTAAAAAAGCAATTGTCGACACAATAAAAACAACAAATCAGCCTATAATTTTGATAGTAAATGATTACTATAATCTTATAAAAGGTGGTGGGGAGTCATTAAAGGAAATGTGCAAATTAATAAGATTTTATAATCCTTACCCAAACTTAATTTTTAACTTTCTAAAAAGAATTTGTTTAAGAGAAGGAATAAATGTTGATCAAAAGGTGCTACAAACAATCGCAGATAGATGTAAAGGTGATATTCGCTCTGCACTAAATGATTTACAATCTCTTTGTCTTAACAGAACACAAGTTGATGTAAAATCACTAAATGTCTTAGGATACCGAGATAGAGAAAAAGAAATTTTTGATGCATTAAGAGAAGTCTTCAAAACTAGAAATATAAAGGCAATACGTGAAAGTATTTCTCATTTAGATGTAGATCCAAAAATGGTTTTATTATGGATAAATGAAAATCTACCTTTGGAATACAGGGATATAAACGATTTAGCAAATGGATATGAAGCTATATCAAAAGCTGATATATTCTTAGGAAGAACTGCTAAAACACAAAATTATTCATTATGGTCATATTCATGTGATATAATGAATGGTGGGGTTGCAACTTCAAAAACCCATGAATATCCAAACGATAAATATAATTTCCCTACATGGTTAAGAGAAAGAAAGGATATAAAAATAAGCTTAGAAACTAGAGAGATCATAGCTAAAAAAATAAGTAAAATATGTCATAATTCAGGTAAAAAAAGTAAAGAATTTTTTTTACCATATTTTATATTTATGTTTAGGAATAATATAAAATTTGCAATAATGATGAAAAATAAACTTGATCTTTCTGAAGCTGAAATAAAATATCTATTAGGAAAAGAATATCAACACAGATTAAAAGAAATTACGAGTTCACAAGAAATATTTTCAAAAAAACAAGCTTCTTTAGAAAAAACAAAAGAAAAAGATAAAAAAGAAAATTTACAACAAAGTTTGCTAGACTTTTGATTTTTTCATATCATCAAGCTTCTTCATTGTTTCTACTGTTTCTTGTTTATACTGTTCCTTAATCTTGTGATATGTATCATCTGATATTTCTTTTGCTCTGTATTGTTTTTCAAGATCTTTTAGTAGTGACATCAAAAGAGACTTTTTTGTAGTTAATAATTCTTCTGTTGTGCTTATAATTTCCTTAATTTTAGGCTTTTTTCTAAGTCTTAAACTGTAAATAAAAATTATTAATATCACTATTAATAAAACTGCTATTATTATGTAATAAATAAATACCGATTCTTTTGGCATCTCCACTGTTTTATAAATAGGAATTGTTAATTGGATTCCTACTGCACTTTTTAAGGCTGAGTAAAGTATTTTATTGTCATATGTTATTGTGATTGAACTTGTATTTTGTAATAATTTTTTCTCAAAATTTTTTGTATTTTTATCAAGGAAATAATTAATTTCTACTGTTATTTGGTCACCAATTTTTATTTCCATAGTTGAAACGTTTATAGAGTATTTTGTTTCATCATTAATATATGTAAATAAATTTCCATTTACAAGAAAAACTATATTATTTGCCCCATTTTGAATCCAAAAATCTAACGTGTTAATAGACTCATTAGTATTAGACTGCAAAATGATTAATTCATTAATTCCTAAATTATCATCATCTTCTGTAGTAATTGTAATTTCGTGATTTATCGCATCTAAATTCTGAGCATTTACAGTATGCGTTGATAAAATTAATATTATAATTATGCTTAATGCTGAAATAATTAAAGTTTTATTCATAAACTCCTAAAAAACTTCATAAATTAACTTGTTTATGTATTTTTCTAAATTAACGAAAGATGTAAAAATACGTTGTTTGTTTCTGTTTCTATCATGAAAATAAAAAATATTCAATTAAAATCTATAGAGGCAAGGCGTTATATAAATCCTGATGAACGCCCTAGACAAGTACGCATAGATCATAATAGTACGGTTACTAATTTTATATATACAAAAGATAATGATGCAAATATTGATTTTCAATACACTGCTAGTTATGGTCCGGTTGGTATGATTAAAATCGAAGGTACTTTATTACTAGAAAGTGATGATGTTAAAAAAATGTCAAAAGAGTGGAATGATACTCGAAAGATGCCGAATCAAATTGCGAGTCATATTCATACTGCTGTTATGCATTCATGCGTACCAGAAGCAGTTACTATAGCTAAAGATTTAGGACTACCTCCACCAATTCCCCTGCCTCAAGTTAGACTTGGTGCTACCCCAAAAACAGGGCAATCCGGTCCAGAAGTTGCATAAAAAATAATTCTAATAAATTAAGTGTGTATTCTCTTTTTTAATGGAATCAATAGTTATAGGTCTTGGAGGTTCAGTTATACTATCTGAGGATATCACAATATCTTATTTTAAAAATCTAATAATTTTACTAAAGGATTTAAGCAAGAAATATAAAATTTATCTTGTAGTAGGAGGAGGAAAAACAGCAAGAACATACATCAAATTAGGTCGAGACCTTAATTTAAGTGAGGAAAAGTTAGATCAAATAGGAATTGAAATAACCAGACTTAATGCTAAACTAATTGCAAATATAATAGATATTTCTAATAAATACATACCTCAAACAACAGATGAAGCCAAGAATATAAAGAAACAAATTGTGGTAATGGGCGGAACATCACCTGGTCATAGTACTGATATGGTTGGAGCGGAACTTGCAGAAAAAATTAGTGCTTCAAAATATATAATAGCTACAAATGTTGATGGTATTTATGATAAAGACCCAAATAAATTCAAAGATGCGGTTCAATTAAAAGAAATTTCAATTAAACAATTAATACAAAAATATGGTACAAACTGGGATGCAGCCGGTCAAAACATAGTGATTGATGGTCCTACTTTAGAAATCATCGAGAGAGCAAATTTACCGACTTTTGTTTTAAATGGGAAAAAATTAGATGAACTAAAAAAAGCAATTACAAACCAATCTTTTAATGGAACAATAATAAAAAAATAAAAAAAAGAAAAAATTAAATTTAACGAATTACATCAATTCCAAACTTTGATGATGTTACTGTTTTTACTTGATTTCTTTCTGTGACCGAGGCACTTTTTGGTCCAAGTAGATTTGGTGATTGAACACCGGTCATAATAGCCATAACTCTACATTTTCCTTCAAATTCCGGAAGTACTCTTGCACCAAGAATAACATTTGAATAACAATCAAGATCCTGAGTAAGAGATTTTGCCACTTCTTGAACATATTTTAAACTCATATTTGGTCCACCGGTGATATGTACAAGTGCACCATTTGCTCCCTTGTAATCCACATTAAGTAATGGATGGTTAAGGGCCTCATGTACAATTGTTTCCACTCCTGCATCCTCATCAGCTTCACCCCACAGCATTACTGATAAACCACCTTGGTTCATAATAGACTTTAAATCAGCATAATCCAAGTTAATAAGCGAGGGAACGGTAATTGTTTCAGATATACCTTTAACTGTTTCTGCTATCATCTGATCCATAACCGAAAATGCCTGGTTTATAGGTAGGTTTGGAACAAATTCTAAAAGTCTGTTGTTATCAAGTACAACCGTGCTATCTGCTTTTACTCTTAATTTGTCAAGACCTTCATCTGCCTTAATAAGTCTTGCCCTTTCTACATTAAATGGAGTTGAAACCATACATGTTACAATTGATTCATTTTTCTTGGCAATTTCAGCAACAACAGAAGATGAACCTGTACCAGTACCACCACCCATACCAGCGGTTATAAAAACTAGATCAGAATCTTTTAGTAATTCTTCAATTTCATCACTTGATTCACGTGCAGCGCGCTCTGCTACATCAGGAAAACCACCAGCACCAAGTCCTCTTGTTAACCTTTTACCAATTAAAATTTTATGATCAGCTTCAACTAGATCAAGTGCCATTTTATCTGTATTTATTGCTATAGTTTTTGCCCCTTTAACACCTAACTTATTTAATCTTGTTATTGTGTTTCCTCCAGCACCACCACAACCAACTATTGTTATTTGTGGGACACCAAACATATCATTATCTGCTTTTAATCTATTTTCTTCATCTTTTTTTTGTTCTATTGCATTAGCAATAAAAGATTCCATATTATTTGTGTTTTTTTCCATACCATTCCTCCTATACTGGTAGTAAGAAGGGCGCCTCATCCCGTAGGCGTCCTTCTATTAGGGGTTGCATCCCATCCCCTCCAATTCCTTTTTAAACTTATTTTTTTATGTAAGGCTCAATGGATTCAATTGCAACTTCCAATTCTTGAACTTTTTTAATTTTTTCAGCTTTTTCAATAATTGAATTTGCATAATTTTTTATAAAATCATTTACTGCATGACGAATAACTTCGGACCGAGTCGCAAATTCACCAGCTCTTACAAATAAATCAATTGAATGAATGTGGTGATGCGGCAGTCTTATTGTTATTCGTTGTGTCTCCATTTTTCTCCTCACACATATTACATTTGTCAAACTCGGGAAGCCATCTTTATATGTCAATTAAACATCCTTTATTAGACGAATAAATGACATAAGATGTCTTTCGTCTGACGAATGTAGAAATGAATACGCCGTTTGGTTTAAATAATTTTCGCCATTTTTAAGCAACTGCACATGCAGATGAATATGTAAAATTTTTATCTTTGTACAATTTGACCAAATGCAACTGCTCCAGAAATTTTTTCTATTTTAACTTTTACTGTTGTTCCTTTGACTGCCCCAGAAACATAAATAATAAATTTATCAAAATAAGCAATACCATCTCCTTTTTTCCCTATATCTTTTATTTCAAGATCATAAGTCATGCCTTCTCTTAATGTTTCAGATGGTTGCTGAACTGTCTTTTTCTTACGTGATTTAACAGAACGAAAAGCACCACATGCATCACATCTAATTAACATTGTTCTTCCTTGTTTAACAAGATGTGTGTCTGGTTTATTGCATTCAGAACACATTACAAAAGTGTCTATATAGTCCATTAATTTCTCTTGTATATCTCTAGCAGGAATCTTCCCTTGAAAAACTACTCTAGGACCATTCAATTCCCCTGCTGTACCTAAACCACCTAATAAAAATTTTAAGATTAAATCTGGGGAACGATTAACAGCATCAGAAATTTTATCAAAATTTTTTATGACAGTTGAATTACCTTCATAAAATATTTCTGCTTTCGGTAATTTAAATCTATCTTCAACTAATTCTTTTTTTGGAGTTGCTTCAATAACTTTTTTTAATAATTTATTGTAGTCAAAATCACTCATTTTCTAAAAGATAATACAAATAGGTATCTAAAAAACTTCCGTTTAAAAAAATTATTTCCCCTCTAAAATCCCTTAATACTTAATTATCTTTGGGTTTAATTTCGTACCCATAATTAGTATTCCTTCTTTCATTGCTTTTTCAGCAACTTCAATCTTTTTTGTATAGATTTTACTACTTCCTTTTCTCCAATACCATACGAAATCAGACATTCTCTCCCCTATTTTTATAAATTTTTTTACCAAAACCTATACATAACTTGTTTAAATATTTTTTTAATATTCTAAATTTATATTGATTAACAAAAAGATATTAATATATAATCCTGTTACTGAAAAAACCTAAGTAATAAATTAATTTAATGGAGAATTAAAATGGTAGAATTCAGAGTTGTAGTAAATGATACTAAAAACGGAAAATCATATCAAGTACAGGTAAGTGGACATCATGCTAATTCATTAATAGGAAAAAAAATTGGTGATGAAGTTGATGGAATTTTTATTTCTCTTCCGGGTTATAAATTAAACATTACAGGAGGAACTGATAAAGATGGATTTACCATGAAAAAGGATCTTCCTGGAACAGTTAGAAGAAAGCTACTTTTAAGTGAAGGTAAAGGTTTTAAATCACTAGAAAAAGGCATGAGAAAGAAAAAATCTGTTAGAGGAAATACTATAAATCAGGATATTGTTCAAATAAATATGAAAGTAGCAAAAGCAGGCTCTAAACCAATAGATAACCTAATAAAATTAGAAGATAAAGGAGAAAGTCCTAAAGAGGAAAAAACTGAGAATAAATAAGGAGAACTATAATGAGTGTTCCTCAACAACCCGAAATAAATATAGGCATGATAGGTCATGTAGACCATGGAAAAACAACGTTGACTCAAAGGTTATCTGGAAAATGGACTGATGAACATTCCGAGGAAATAAAAAGAGGTATATCAATAAAACTTGGCTATGCTGATGCTGCTTTTTATAAATGTACAAATTGTAAAGAACCTCAATGTTATTGCACAAGTGATAAATGTCTAGTTTGTGGTGGAAAAACAAATTTATTACGTGTTGTTTCATTTGTTGATGCACCAGGTCATGAAACCTTAATGGCAATAATGCTTTCAGGTGCTGCTATTATGGATGGTGCTATTTTAGTTATTGCAGCAAATGAGCCATGTCCGCAACCTCAAACAAGAGAACATCTAACAGCTTTGGATATTGCTGGAATTAAAAATATAGTGATTGTTCAAAATAAAATTGATTTAGTTACAGAAAAAAATGCCATAAAACATTATGAACAAATTTTAAAATTCATAGAAGGTACTTGTGCTGAAGGTGCACCAATAATACCTGTAAGTGCCCATCAAAATATCAATATAGATGTTCTAATAAAAGCATTACAGAGTTATATTCCTACCCCAAAAAGAGATTTAACTAAACCTCCAATTATGTATGCAGCTAGAAGTTTTGATATAAATAAACCTGGTCTAAGACCTAAAGATTTAAAAGGTGGTGTGATAGGTGGTTCACTTATTCAAGGTATTTTGAAACATGGTGAGGAGATTGAGATTTGTCCTGGAAGGAAAATTGAAGTTGAAGGTAAAAAAACAACTGAGGCAATCACAACAAATATTGAATCATTAATAACAGGTGGTAAATTAGTTAAACAAGCTTCACCAGGTGGATTAATTGCTATAGGTACAAACCTTGATCCAGCTAGAACAAAATCAGATTCTTTTGCTGGTAAAGTTATTGGAAAAGTTGGACAATTACCTCCAACATTAGAAAGTTTTAACTTATCTATTACCTTGTTAAAAAGAGTAGTAGGTACTATAGAGGAAAAAAATGTAGAACCCATAAAAACAAATGAACCATTAATGCTTACCATTGGAACTGCTACAACCGTAGGAATTGTGTCAAAATTTCATGGGGACAAGATTAGTGTAGAATTAAAATTACCTGTTTGTGCTAATATAGGACAAAGAATAGCAATTAGTAGAAGGATCGATGGTAGATGGCATCTGATTGGTTACGGCAAAATAGAGATACAATAATTGTCCTTGATAGTAATGCAGTGATGATGCTTTTTGAATTTTCTGTAGACTTAGAGGGTGAACTTACTCGTTTGTTTGGTAAATTTAAAATTTTTATTCCTAAACCTGTTATTAATGAACTAAAATTTTTATCAGAACATGGAAAAGGTAGAAAAAAACATATTGCTAAACCCGCTTTAAAATTAATAGAAAAATATGATGTTATTGATGCTTATGGAAAAGGTGATCAGGCAATTCTTAATTTAGCTAAAAAATTAAATTGTATAGTTTTAACAAACGATAAAAAACTTAGGAGTAAATTGAAAAAATTATCATTACATGCTGTTTACCTTAGAGGCAAAAGTAAACTTGTTTCAGAATAAGAAATTGTTTGGAAAGTTTTTATAAACAAAGGTTATATTCTGCATTTTACTAAGTCGGGGTGGCTCAGCCTGGTTAGAGCGCCTGACTCATAAGCTCAGCTAAAGGGTTCGTGTATAGCCTTGCGCTAAGAAATCAGGAGGTCGCGGGTTCAACTCCCGCCCCCGACATGACAAATCATTAGCTTGTCTTATTAAACAGGCGAAAAAACAGTCCAATTTAATTATCTATAATCCTATTTACTCAAAAAAACTGTTGCTGTAGATCTCAGACTGTTTTCTTGTCATTAAATTAATAAACATGGGCCTGAATATCTTTTTCGAGTAACTGCTTGGGATTATCAATAAATGTAATCAAAAGACTTTATCTAACAAATAAATCCTTTAGCTACTCAGATACACCATGAAGACATATTGTTAACAAATGTATGTCTCTTGGTTAGAAAATAAGAGAGACGACACATGATTGAAAATTGGATGATTTTTTTAGGGATTCTTCTTTTGTTCATAATAGGTTTTTTTATATTCATTCCACGAAGAAATTATCCTAAAAATTTGAAGGATTTATTGCAGCGTTTAAGAAGTTATACCTTCTTGATAGTAGTGATTATTATAATAGTCGCCATGCAGCTTATTGAAATTAATTTTATCGATCAGTATGTAACCACTTTCGTTGGTTATGATTATGCACAATTTATACACAGTTTTGAAGGAGACCGAGTCATATGGTTTTCCCAATTCTGGATTCCATCGGTTGTTTATTTTTTTATCATAATTTATTTCATCGTCTACATTTTTGCGCTTTGGTTTACACCATTTTCTTTTATATTTTCTAATGAAAAACAAGAAATGAAGGTTTTTACCTATGGGCTTTTGCTCATTTACTTAATTGCGCTTCCTTTCTATCTGTTTTTTCCTGTTACAAACGTCTATACATATTATGGTATTACGTCCACCATAGAGATGACTGTGCCTTCTATCGAACAATTTTTCTATTCGACGACAACTGTGAACAATTGCGTTCCTTCGCTACATGTTGCATTAGCTCTTCTCATTGCTGAATCTGCATGGCTTACCAAACGGAAATTGTTTAAATATTTTACAGCTATAAACGCAGTGCTTGTGATTATTGCTGTAGTTTATTTGGGGATTCATTGGATTAGTGACGTAATTGGAGGAACTCTGCTTTCTGTAGGTGTATTCCTTGCACTTAAACGTTATATTAAAGAATAACCCTAAAAACTTAGTTTATTGTTTGGGCTTTGTAATCTAAATATTCATTATATAAAATTATTTTGTGGATAATAATCACTTTTATTGGAAGAAAGAGGATTGTGGGTGGCTAAAACACGATTTTCTCAATTTTTTTAGACGGACATTGAAGAATTATCATGATATCCACTTTGAAATGTAATCATTTATATTGGTTTCCAGAAAATAAAGTTGATTTAAAATCAATGGTTTCTTAAACAAATTATACATTTAAAATAATGTGAAAATCATGGAAATATCATTTTCCTGGATAGATTTAGAATTTATAGGGCGAATTATACTTTCAGCAATACTTGGGGCTATTATTGGGTTTGAACGCGAGATAAGACATAAACCCGCAGGTCTAAGAACTCATATGTTTATATGCATGGGCTCAACATTATTCACCATTTCTTCTCTTTATCTCATCCCATCATATACAGGACAACTTGTTGATGTTACTCGGATTGCAGCAGGTATTGTTACTGGGACAGCATTTATTGGTGCTGGTAGTATAATTGCATTTAAAGAAGATGTGAAAGGACTTACCACTGCAGCAAGTCTCTGGGTAATAGGTGCTATAGGACTTATGGTCGGTATAGGCAACTATCTATTTCCGATCATAGCTACAATAATTGCATTTATAATTCTTCGTTTTGGTCCAGTTGTAGAAAAAAAAGTTAAATAAAAAATAAATGTCCTAAATATTTCAAATAGCTCTGTTTTTTTTATTCATGATAGCAATTAGCATTTATACAAGAGACCTTTGAAAAAAGTCCTCTTTCAATATAATCTAGTATAATTTTTATTTTATTTATATTTGATTATTGTTTTTAATTCATGATTCTTTCAATTTTAAAATAGAAAAAATCTGAAAATTAATACTAATGCCAGAATCTTTATAACAAACTTTAGGATTTCGCTTATTATGAAAGAACAATATCATATTATCTGGGAAATTATTCTGGTTATTGCATCGGTTTTTATTTTTAGAAGTGTATGGCTTCTTCTCGATTTTCATTTTGGTACTACTTTATTAATTCCTTTTCTTTTAATAGGAATTTTAATTTCAATTCCGCCATTATACATATTAAACAGACATTTAGAGGACAGAAAGAAAAAATAACAAATTAATAATAAAGAATATGAATATTAGGAGATGATATAATGGATATGAAACAGGAGGAAATAGCTACACTCCATGATTTACATGTTGATAAAACCCAGCTTATGAAAATGGTAAGTGATGTTGCAGTTGAAAGACCAGTCACAGTTGTTATGCCTATGTTGTATAACGAATTAAAAAATGATGCTTTGGAAAATATTTTGAAGCATCTAAATAAATGTATATACTTAAAAGAAGTTATTGTACCATTAGCTGCAAATAATAAAGAGGAATTTGATCATGTAAAACGATTTTTTTCAAAGTTGTCAATACCGAAATTAATAATTTGGTGCAATGGTCCAAAAATCACTGATCTTTTAAATCAATTACGACCAAAAGGTTTAGAATTAACAAGTTATAGCGGAAAAGGCCGCGATGTATGGATTGCACTTGGTATAGCAAGTATAGAATCGTATGGTATAGCTTTTCATGATGCAGATATCCTAAGTTATGATGAAATGTTTCCAACAAAACTATTATATCCCATATTAGAACCTGAACTTGATTTTAAATTCAACAAAGGATACTATGCTCGAACGGATATTGAAAAAAAACTGATTTATGGTCGAGTGTTTCGTTTATTTCTTCAACCTCTTCTAAGATCATTTATTGATATCTTAGAAAATGAACCTAGTTTTATTCGTTTTTTACGTTCATTTCGATATCCGATTTCAGGTGAATTTGCATTAACTAGTGATTTAGCACGTGATCTTGATATCCCCCATGGATGGGGAATTGAGATAGGTGTTATGGCTGAGATTTATCGTAATATAGCATTGAAAAGAGTTTGTCAGACTGATCTTGGTTTTTTTGAACATAAACATCAGGAAATTGGAGATTCTACAAAAGGGCTTGTAAAAATGTCAGGCGATATCTTTAAAAGTCTATTGAGAGTTTTAATTGAAGAAGATCATATTAAAATTTCCAGATCATTTTTATTGTCTCTAAGAGTTTTATATCATAAAAACGCCAAAAGCTCTATTAAAAAATATCATGCAGATGCTCTTTTTAATGGTATAAACTATGATAGACATATAGAAGAATCCATGGTGGAAAAATTCAGTAATGAACTTATGACTGCTGGTAATAAATACAGATTAGAGCCGGTGTATACCCGTTTGCCAGATTGGTTGAGAACAATGTCTGCTAAAAGAAAAATCAGGGAAGAATTACTTGAAATTGTAATCGAAGAAAATAAGACTTAATAGAATGTATTAATAATAAAATAAATTATTAAAGTTAAATCATGACAAGATTTTTCTTTGAATCAGTTTTGTAGATATACATTCTCACATCTTAATAAAAAAAATAGAATTCAACGTTTTTCAATTTTTATTTATTGAATTTTCATCAATTCATAAATAAAATTGAACATCCACATTTTTCAACAATTTTACGATTTGTACTTTTAACGGGAAATCCAAGTAAATCAGTTTTCTTTCGTTCCTGTCCAATGACAATTAAATTTGCATTAATACTTTTTGCAGCTTGAACAGTTTCCTCATCAAAATTACCGTTTACCATTTTAGCATCTATCCCATCTTTTTTCATATCTTCAACAAATGTTTGACCTTTTTCAATTAAATCTTTTTGTGACATACTCACAAAACGCTTAGTGTTCTCATCGAACAAAAGATTATCTCGTGTATCAATAATATATATCAATTGAAGGTCCCAGTTAAATAATTTGGAAAGCTCAGCACTAGTCTGAATTATTTTCTCATTTGGAGTAAGATTAGAACATATAGCAAGCAAAGTTTGATTACCAGGTGTACCAATTATCCAAAGAGGGATATTGATATCATCTAGAATGCGATATTTCAACAAACACCATTTTTCATACCCCATAAGAACTAAATCATAGTCATTAGATTCTATTTCATTTTTTATAATATTACTAAATTCGCCTTCCAAAATTTTAAAATTTGGAATTATACCTTTATCCTTAAAAATATTATTCGCATCAAAAAAAATGATGATATTAGCTGTCTGCATTTGACTTTTAATAATAATTTCCTTTGTTTCCTTTTTTTCAACTTGTGTTCTAAATATATTTGATTTTTTATCTGTTTGATTCAGAGTTTTTTCTTCGATAATATATATAATGGTTACCTTGCTTTCAAAATGCTTTGCAAGGGGCGCTCCTTTTTCTAAAGCCTCCTTTGAATAATACTCAGAAGAAATTGGGATTAATATGTTTTTAAACATATGAGAGTTTCACCCTGGTTTTTGTATAACTAATTTTTTTCATTATATAGCCTCGAGATGAAGTATTCCAATCCAGTAGAATATAGCAACACAAAATATTATACCGATGCATATAATATTTGCGATAACTCCAGCTTTAAAAAGATCACGGGTAGAAAAATACCCTGAAGAATATGCAATGGCATTACCAGGTGTGCCGATCACCAGCATAAAGGCAAGACCACCACAGAGCGCGATAATCATAGAAGAAAGTAGAGGATTAAAACCGATTTTATCAGCAACCGCGATTCCAATCGGTAACAAAATAGCAACTGCACCAACATTGGACATAACATTGGTTAATAAAATCGTTAAAAGAATCATCATGAGGATAACAACATACAAGTTATCACCAACGATGTTAAAAATAATATCAGCAAGCCATGCTCCTGCTCCAGTGTTTTGTATACCGACACCAAGAGTGATTGCTCCACCATAAAGTAAGATAATACCCCAAGGTACCCGCTGTTCAACATCATTCCATGATATACATCCAGAGAAAAACAGTAAAACACCGCTAAGAATTGCAATAGCAGCTAGTCCAAAATATTGTTGCGATGAAAAAAGGATCCATAAAAAAATAGTAAAAATAAGTATACCAAGAACAATTCCTTCATGAATCTTCATTTTCCCTTCTGCACTTACTTGTCTGTTTATTTCTTTTTTTGCATCTGAAATATCTTTTAAATCAATCGGGAAAGAAAATATCAACACAAGCCAGACAATAGGCAAAGCAATAAAAACAATAGGCATGGAATAAAGACACCAATCAAAAAAAGTAACATTAATTGGAGGAGACAAATCAGCTAGAATGCCAATGGTCAAGGGATTTCTTGCACCACCTACCAATGTTCCAAGGCTTCCTATCGAACAACCGTAAGCTATACTCAACATACTTATTTTCCCAAAATTACTCTGGCGAGGTACTACCTTTGTCGCGATAAGAATAGAAGTTATTATGGGTAAAAACAATGCAGCAACTCCGTGCTCAGGCATAACAAAAGATAAAAACGAACAAGATGTCATAATGCCGAGTGTAAAAAATTTTGGATGATTTTCGAAAAAATGTAGAAAATGTAAAGCTATTCGTCTATGTAATCCATGTTTTTCTATTGCTGCAGCAAGAATAAATGCGCCAATCAAAAAAAAGACTGCTTTGTTCCCAAATGAAGAAAAAACATCACCTGCTGATATAACGCCAAGCAATGGTTGAAGAATCATGATAAAGAGGCTGGTAATAGCAAGAGGCATTGGTTCTGTGATCCAGAGAATTGCAGCCATTATCAGTATACCAATCATGATTTGTCCATCATGTGATAATCCTTCTGGGGTTGGAAGAACATATGATAAAAAAACAATAAAAAATGCTATCATCATAATAAAGTAAGAAGTCCTTTTTGGAAAAAACACACCATTTTTTAGCTTAAGGTTTTTTTTGATTGTATTTTTCTTTTCCGATGTAGATAACTTACCCATTATAGATTTCGCATAATTGAATGTACTTCTTTATTAAATATTTTACAATTTAATAAGATATTTTTTATTACATATATCAAATCATTATTTTTCCTATTAATTTTTATAAAAAATAAACTAATTTTAACTTGTCTAGAAAATTATTTCCTTAAAAAATATTATTAAATTTTTTTCTATATAAGTCGTGTTTTTTGTTTTTCTTGCATTAACCACAAAGCAATTGGTTTTACATCCTCAGCTTTGGCATTTCTTGTTTCAATCCAACTATTTAGAACCTCATTTGATGCATCTTTACAACATTCTTCACAAGCAAAAAATCTATTAAATAAAACCAATCCTGAAAGATTTTCATCAAAAGAAATATCTTGTCCACAGAGGTCACATATACCTAAAGTTTTTAAATTCATTTTAGTAACTGTTTCATCTTCTTCTACTATTTCAAATATATCCTCAGGAGAAATATTTTCAGGAATTATTTCTTTGGAAATTTTTTCATTATTGTTTCTTGATATATCAATATTATCAGATTTTTCTTTTTTTGCTTCTTCAGTTGAACCAAATTCTGCTTTTAATTTTTTAACATGTAAAAATATTTCTTCTAAATCCTTTTTATGAGAATTTTCAAACATTGTACTCACTTAATCCAAATTTTTAGTAGATTTTAATATTTTACTTATTTTAAAAAATATTGTCTAAAATAAGCTACTTGCTCTAATTTGTACAGCTGGATCTTTAGATATCTCTTGGATTTTTCTGGTAAGATCTTCAAATCCCTCAAGGGTGTCAATATCAAATTTACCTAATAAAATCCCATCATTAGTAACAAGGCTAATTTCTCTAGTAGCTTTGGGTAATTTATTATTTTGTTTCATAATTGTAACTAAATCATCTTTGGTATTTACATTAGAAACCTGTGACTTAATCTGTTCTTCTAATAAATTGGATATAAATTTTGATCTGTCACCGATTATATCTAATCTATCAATTTTATCAATTAATTCACTTGATAATTCTAAAATTATTGTTTTTTTATCCATATAAATGTAAAAATGCATCACTAGTATTTTAAATTTTTTACCAAAAAATTCTTTTTTAGTTTTATAATTTGATTTTATTTTTAATAAATAATGTTTTAAAATTATAATATATTATTTATTTTGAGGAGAAAAATAATGACAATAGATCGCACATTAAATGAACTTCGAAAAAAAGAACATGAATTAAATTGTTAATTAACTGAAGATGGTTATGGTCCGAGAGAAATAGAAATAATTGGATATTATTTAAAAAGAATCGCGGCAAGTTATCTAAGCTATTTTATGCATAAAGAATTAGCTGAAGTTGAAGAAACTGGAGAAGATATAAAAGAATCTATTGAAAAAAATACTAGTAGAATTCTAAAAGGGTAAAATATCACTAAATATTGTTAATAATGCAAAACCCATTGCAAAAAATATGTATTGAAGATACATTAATGACCATGCATGAACATTTTCAAAAGTATCGCTTTCTGTTCCTCTGAGGATTAAATAAAAGATAAATATACTAAATATAACTAAAAAAGTTAAAGACCAAAGATAAGGTCTTAGCGCTCCTTGATTAATGAATATTGGAATAAATATGAATGGAAAAAACATGAAAGGAAAACTTATCAAAGCTGTTTTTTTATTACCATATGTATTTATTAAAGTATGAACACCTGTTTTTTTATCTGCTTCGGAATCTGTTATGTCCTTTGTTGCCATTCCTCCAATTAAATAAATAGTGCTAATCAATCCTATTGCTACAGGAGTTGGTTCAAATGGATTAGCACCAAAAACACTCCAAGAAGCCAATATCCCTAAAATACCTCTAGGTATAGCAATCCATACTTGATTAATAAATAGATATTTTTTCATTCTAGGTGGAAGAGAATATGTAACAGTAAAAACCATTATCAAAAATATAAATATGCCAAACCAGACATTTATTGTAACAGCTCTTAGCAATGCAAAAAGATAAAGTAAATATGCAAGACTTTGTGCTGTATCGGCTCTAATTATTCCTTTTGGTATTGGTCTGTATGGTTTAGATATTTTATCGGCCTCTACATCTGTTGCTTGGTTTAATGCGTTAGATGCAGCATTTACTAAGACAATAGTAAAACTTGTTTGTCCAACAATTATAAACCAATCTGCGGTTATTGGAATTTGATCTCTATTAAAAATTAAACTGGCTGTTGCTATAGCCATAGAAACTAAAAAAGGGGCTGCCAAAGTAAATGGTCTAACTAGATCAATTCCTGCTCGTGCTTGTTTTGAAAGGAATCTGGTTCTTGCATATGGTTCTTTCATAGTTAGTTTTGGGATACCTTGTTTACTATCACCTGTTTTTGGATTACTCATTGTTAATTTGTATAGAAGCTCGTATATTAATGTTTTTTTCCATTTTTTTTAAAGAATATATATTAAGTAGATTTAAAAATTTATAATCAAAATAATATTTTATCAAGAAAAAATTTTAATTCATATTGATAAAATCTTTGTAAGGATTTTACCTGAATTTAATGCACAATTAATACCTATCCCTGGAGCTTTTACACAATCGCCAACTAAAAATAAATTGTTTATTGGTGTCTCAATTTTCGGTTTGTCATTATCTATTGTTTTTGCAACTCCATCAAGATGCCATATTGATGAATAAATTGCCCATTTTAGATCATTTTTAAAATTAGGTATAAGGTGTTTCAGATTTTTATCAAGCAAATCTCTAAGTTTTTCCAATATTTTTTTGTTTCTTGCTTCATCTGGTGAACAAATTATATAAGATTGAACTAGAAACTCTCCTTTAGGTGAAAGAGCTGATTCTGGAAGGGTTGACATAAAATCAATCATTCCAACAACATCATTTCCCTCCAATCCAATGTTTCTTTCTATAAAATGAAATGTTTTACCAACAAGATCGGGATTAATTGTTTTCAAAGAATAATATGCACAGAGACTACCTGTTCCATTAAGTGATTTAATTTTTTTTACATAATCATTTGGAAAAAATTTTTCATCCGCAATACTAAAAAGATTTTGAATAATAATATTAGAAACAACTACATCAAAATAATACTCTTTATTTTTAACTAAAACACCAATTGCTTTATTATTATTTATAATTATTTTTTCAACAGCTGTATTTAAAATAATTTTTCCTTCATTTTTAATGATATAATCAGATAATTTTTTTGTTATACTGCTAAGACCACCTTTAGGGTAACCAACAGGTTTTGATCCTTTTAATAGATTTTTTTGCGCACGTAACATCTCGCCTGTTGAAATTTTATCAAGATTATTCATGGTTGTAATTGAACGAGAAAATATCTCAAGTATAAGTTTCATTTTACCTTTACCGTATTTGTTTATTGTTTCTGTCATTGAAATAGAATCTAATTTTTGCATTGTTTTTTCACCAGCAAAAATAAGCCTAGAAATATTTGGTAAAATCTTCAATTTATCAACTCTTGATAAAAATGGATAATCATATCCGTTTTCTTTTATAAAACCGACATTTGATTCTAAAATTTCTATATGATCATTTAATTGAGATAAAATGTTGTTTGTATTTGATAAAACTCCTCCACCAATAGCATGATATCCTAGATCAAGATTGTAACCATCTAATAATTTTTTTTTAAAAATTGTTTCTAAATCAGGTTTTGAAAAAACAATTTCCATATTGAAATGGGAAAGAAGGGTTCTGTATTCTTCAATTGAAAATTTTGAAGGATTAATTGATAGAGCTCTTCCACCAATTATTGATTCTTTTTCAAATATTGTAACTTTATGACCTTGTTCGGTTAATAATGCACCTGCTGTTAAACCGCCGATTCCTGCACCGATTATACATACTGTTTTTGTATCCACCATTTTTACATCCTGGGTCTAAAAAGTTTATCACCAATAAGCGGTGTAAAAACTATGTACCATGCAATTGGGAAAATAATCAGTATTATTGAGTAAAATACTGATGGAACAATTGAAATCAGTATAATAGGAACTAAAGAATATCTTAAAAAAGATTGAATAGCTATATATTTTCTAATTTTATTTCTATTAAATGTTTTTATAGATAATAACTTGATACTAAAGAAAAGAACTCCTATTATAGCTAAACCTAATATTATAAGTTGCCAAACAAAATAATTATAGTTAAAAATTATAAATGGTAAAAACAGCAAAACAGCTGAAAATAATCTTATTCCAATACCAAATATTTTAAAACTATCAGAAATTGTAATGTTTACCCCTCGCATTTTTACACCCATATAAGAAGCAATATTTTTTACTCCCATTTTAGGATCATGGTCTGCATCTTTTATCCCACCTTCTATCGCATTCATGTGCATTATTTGATTAAAAGTTAAAATAAAAATAATCCATGTTATATTTGTGGGTTGGCCAAAGGATAAAGCGCCAAATAAAAATACAAAGGCTACTGAAATTGCAACAAGAAAATCTGATCCAATTATTTTTTTACCATAAAAATCATATGTACTACCAAGCATTCCAGCAATAAAAAGAGAAAGTAATGCTCCAAATTTTAGATAATCAAAAATTTGTCCATACCATAATATTCCAACTAATAAAAATGAAAAAAGAATAAAAAAGATACATATTATAAGTGCAGTTTTTGTTGATATATCTCCACTTACAAGTGGTTTTCCATGTAAATCTTTTGCCAGTTTATCAACTTTTATATCTGCATAATCATTTAATATAAAACCATAAAGTGCTGCAAGGGCACCTATAAAAAATAAAATTGTTAGACTATAAAAATCAAATACCCCTACTGAAATTGCACCTATAACTGGTGGTATTGCAAGTCCACCTATACCTGGAATTCTTAATAATCTTGCATATGCCACTATTTTTTTCATATAATCATTGAAAGAAAATATGTCTTTATGAGCTTTTCTGATAAATAAACTAATTAATTTTGTAAAATTTTAAAAAAATATATAAAAAAATTACATCGTCTTAGGTTGTAAAAATGTTCCATGTAAGATAATATTTGAAAATACAAAACCCAGCCCTGGAAAGAATACTAGTATTCCTGCCCATGGATTTAAAGCCATTAACATTATAGGAACAATCATAAAGTTTATCATATAATGGCTACCTATAAGTTTCCTTGCTTTCATTCTTTCAAATCGTCTCATTGAAAGAAGTTGGTGAGATAAAAAAAACATAACTAAACCTATTAAAGCGATAATTATCCATTGCACATATTGTAATATTGTAAATTCCTTTATATTCCATATAATAAAAAAAGGTAGGAAAACGACAATCAAATCAATTAATTGAATTCCATAAGCAAGAACTTTAAATTTTGAAGATATTTTTAAAGAACCATCAATAACTCTTACACCTAATTTTATCGCAATTGATTTTGCTCCTCTTATATAATCATTTTCAATATCTTTTAGTCCCCCTGCTATAAATTGCATATATAAAACTTGAATAGATCCAAGAATACATACTATCCATGCAATTAGCCTGATTTCATTTAAATTATTAATTGAAATTGCCGCTCCATATAAAATTAAAAAAAACACTCCTAAAGCAACAAATATATCCATCCCAGGTAATTTTTTACTTGTTAAATCATAAATTATAATAGAAGAAGCTGAAATTGCTAAAAGTATAAAAGGAAAATAATTCTGATTTTTATAACAAATATAAAAAGCTATAAAAAAAGCTAAAATGATTGTTATTGATGCAAAAATCCAAGCTTTATTTATAGAAATTGTTCCACTTATTAACGGTCGGTCACTTATTTCCTTTGATGTTTTATCGATTTTATAGTCAATAATATCATTAAAGACAAAACCAAAGGTGTGTCCTAGAAAACCCACTAAAAATAATAAAATAAGGTCTATAACGATATAATGCTCCATGGCAATAGCACCTAATACTGGAGAAATTCCCGTTAATACAGCATTAAAGGAACGTGCAAGCTTTAGATATTCTCTAAATTTCATATATATGGGGGTGTAATATTAGTCGATAAAATAAAAAGCTATCGTTTTAATATGATACGAGGATTAATAGCATATCTATTGGTTAATAATAGTCAATTTTTCTTGTATTTTACAAAATTTTTTATTTTATTTGTTTCATAATTTTTTTACCTAATAATTAACTAATACGGTTAAAAAAACAATAGAAATATCACAGAGATTTGAAAAGATATGATAGATAACATTAATTAATTATTAAATGATAAACCACAAATAATATAGGATAAATATTTAACATCTAGGTTTGAAAAAATGAATAAAAGTCCAATAGATATGAATTACGAGGAATTGGATAATCTTCTTAATAATTTTTTAAAAAATGAAAAACTTCCTTCAACAATACCATATAAATCTGAGGATATTAATTACACTAGACGTAGTAAAATTCCTATATTATTAAAAGCATTTTTTCGTTTAATGAAAGCTGAATTATTTTATCAATCTTACATAAAAAAACAACTTAGACCATTAAAAAATGAACAAAACATGTTTAAAATTTTAAAAGAAACAAAATGTATTAGAGCATTAAAGGTTTATTTATATTTAGGTAAAGTAGGATTGAATGATTTATTAATAAAACTTGGTAGCAGATTCGACGATAGGATATTTACTAATTTTGCAATAACTACTATGTTGTATGATGCATCTTTTGATGTAAAAAAGTTCCGACCTTACTTACGAGATTTTGATGCATTAATTATGCAAGCAAAACCTGTTGAACCAGTTGATGAATATTTAACTTTATTTAATAATGCCTTGAATTATTTACAAAAACGTTTGGATTCAACAACCTTTGAAAATTTTGTTCATTATGTACGTATTGAACATATATGTCAGTTAATGAGCATTTATCAACTTTCAGATAAAAAGATATCAAAGGATGATTTGTTAAAAATTACCTTTGCTAAAGGAGGTATTTCTGGATTAGCATTAATGTATATTATGGTTCCCAACTTAACCAGAGAGCAAGGAGTTGCTATTTATGAGCTAGGTTCAGTATTACAATTAATAGATGATATTAGCGATATTAATGAGGATATAAACGGTGGAATTCATACTCTTCCTAATCAAAAATTACTCAATTATAATGAATTAAAGCAAATGTATTGTGGAACAATAAATAATTTAATTGAAAAACTGGATATTGATCCAGATAAACCCAATGCATCGCTTGATATGTTGTGTTGGTTTTCTGATTCTATGTTAGAAAGAAGATATCGGTCATATTTTGATTCTTTATAAATTATTAATTATATGATAAGTTTTAGATAGAAAGATATTATTTAGTCTTACATGTTCAGAATGCTTGATAAACAAAAAATAAAATTTCAACCTAATGATATTTCAAATGTTGATGACGCAAGTCATTTAGAAGATAATTTTTCTAAAATCGAAACATGGTATTTTGATGGATATTTTAATGATAATTACAGCATGGTTGTATTGATTAATGTTTTACATATTAATGGTTTTGGTTTTGTATTAACAAGTTTATTTGTATATAAAGATGCTAAGCCAATAATATCAATTAGGAGGAGAGTCCCATTAAAAACATTTTTTGGTTCGACTGAAGACCCTATTATCAAAATAGGCGATAAAACCATTATTAATTATCAAGGACTAGATAAAAAAACGGGATTTTGGTCTTATAATATTTCTATGGGCGATACAACAAATGGTGTTAACCTTTTTTTTGTTCAAAAGAATAAATCATGGAAAGGAAATACACTACTTGGTCAATGGTTGGCTGTTCCACTTTTTGATGTTACAGGTTCACTATTTGTTAATGGGAAAAAGTTAAATGTTACAGGAGTGGGCTATCATGATCATAACATTTATTCATTATATGCACCGTTTTTAATTAAAGGTTATCATTTTGGTAAAATCCCTCTTAATAAATATAATATTACTTGGGCAAATGTTATGAATAGGAAAGGGTTTGATCAACCAATTATTGTTATAAATAAGCAAGATTCTTATGTTAGTGTTGATCCTTGTAATATTCAGTTTGTTGTTGAAAAAGAGCTTAGGAATAATAGGAAGACAATTCCAGAAATTTTTAAAATTTGTGTAAATAACGAATATGTTAATTTATCCGTTAAATGCCAGATGAATAGTATACATTATATTCATTTTCCTGCACTTAATTACTGGCGGTATCATATACATTATTTAGGTGAATTAACGATAGATTCTAAAAAAATAAATATAGATTTAATTGATATATCTGAATTACTAAGATTTTTTTAAAATTATTTTGTTTAATAAAAAAATAATTGCAAAGGAAAAATTATTATGTGAATAAATTTTACACTTAACAGCAATAATTATGTACAATAAACTAAAAAAAACAAAGTCTCCTAAGGAAGGTTTGAGATTTCTGAAAGCAGTCGAAATACAACCAAAAGACGATGCTTATCATATTAGTTCCCGTTTTTCTAATATTGAATGGTGGTATTTTGATGCAATTTTTAAAAATGGTTACAGCGTCCATATTGGTTTTAGAACATATCATATAAAAAAATTCGGAATGGTTCAATCAAGAATAAACATTTACAAAAATGGTAAAATAATTTCTGAAGAATTAAAAATAGATTTTTTTTCTAAATTTTTTATTGATCCTAATTTTCCAATAATCAAAATAAATGATAAAACAATTGTATATTTCGATAAGGAGTCTTATGAGAAAAATAAAGAATGGAGATACAGAATAAATATATGTATAAATAATAAAAAAGTAGATTTATTGTTTATTGGTACAACAAAAGGTTGGAAGATAGAAACAACAGATAATTGTTGGGTGGTTCCATTACCCAAGGCAAAAGTATCTGGTGAAATCGTTATTAATGGGGAAAAAATAGAAATTGAAGGCATTGGGTATCACGATCATAACTGGGGTTATTCTGTTACCACTGCTATGAATAATATCGGTTGGTATTGGGGTAGAATAAGTACAGAAACTATGAATGTTACATGGGCAAAAATAATTCAAAATTTTTCAAATAGTGATATTATTGCTGTAATAAACAAGGATAACAATAATTTCTATAATGTCTCTCCAGAGAATATCGAGATAACTACTAAAAAAAATGATATATATGAGCAAGGATTTTTTCCAAGAGAATTTGATTTAAAAATTAAAGATGAATCAACTAATGACTTTAAAATTAATTGTGATATTAAAATGAATACAATTGGAACTAAGTATAATAGAATATTTACTATAAAATATTGGAGATATCATGTTAAAACATATGGCCATATTACAATTGGTAATTACACTGAAAATCTTATTGATAAACCACAGATTATTGAATTATTAAAATTTAAAGCCAAAGAAGTTCTATAAAAATAATTAATTTTTAAATTATAATTTATTATTTATTTTAATTTATATTTACTAATATTTTAACAAGAACAAATTATAAAAATTTTACAAATTAGAAAAAAATGACATTTGTAT
>Ga0209635_10000306_pt1 | contig 32537 bp, 34 predicted proteins | sample DeeMarSWOR230_32_FD_187463 | JGI IMG/M metagenome (GOLD analysis project Ga0209635, IMG submission 187463) | Marine sediment microbial communities from White Oak River estuary, North Carolina - WOR-2-30_32 (SPAdes) (version 2) | ecosystem: Environmental > Aquatic > Marine > Intertidal zone >...
TTGAGCTGCGCCAGAACTACGGCAGCACCGAGGCTGGCCTTATCTCCTCGCATGGCCAAGGTGAAATCAAGTTCGAAAGCGTGGGGCGCCCGGCCATCGGCACGGAGGTGCGCATTACCGATAATGGTGAGCTACTGGTCAGGAACAACTGCCTGTTCCGAGGCTACCATCAGGATGATAAAAAGACCCTGGAAACGCTGATTGACGGGTGGTGTCGCACCGGCGATGCCGTCAACATCGACGATGATGGCCACCTGCTGTTCATTGACCGCATGGACCACATGGGAGAGCTACGCTCCGGCATAAAGTACGCGCCTCAGTACGTCGAGGGCCGACTCCGGTTCAGCCTCTACATCAAAGATGCCATGGTCATCGGTGGCAAGGACAAGGATTTTGTCTCGGCGATCATCAATATCGATTTCGGCATGGTCGGCAAATGGGCCGAGCGCCATCATATCCCCTACACTACCTTCGTCGACCTTTCGCAGAAGGAGGAGGTGGCCGACCTTATCCGGAAAGACCTGCTCCGGGTGAACGGCTATCTGCCAGAGCCAGCAAGGGTGCAGCGGTTTGTCCTCATGCACAAGGAATTTGACGCCGATGAGGCAGAGCTGACCCGTACCCGGAAGATCAGGCGCGAGTTTATGGAGGAACGTTATAAAGAACTGATTGAGTCAATGTATCACAACGGCAGCGAGATAACGGTACAGGCTCCAGTGACCTACCGGGACGGCCGAAAGGGTATGGTGAGCACCAGCATCAAGGTGAGGGACATCTCTTGAGGAACATTATATCAAATGGCTGAGCTCTTGCAATATTTAATTACCGGCATTTCCGTGGGTATGGTCTACGCGCTCATTGCCCTCGGCTTCGCTCTCATCTGGAAGTCGAGCAGCGTGGCTAATCTGGCCCTGGGGCAGATCGTGCTCATATCCTCATGGTTTACCTATGCCATGCTGGCGCAGGCTCAATTTCCCGTCTGGCTGGCATTCCCGCTGGTTATCCTCTTCGCCCTAGGCCTGGGCTGGACCATTGAGCGCTTTGCGCTGCGTCCCCTCATCGCCCAGCCGATTCTGGCGCTCATCACTGTGACGCTGGGCATAGGCTACTTCATCGAAGGCGTGGTAACCTTCATCTGGCCATGGAGCGTCGATGCGCTGCCCAGATTATTCCCCAGAGAGGTGGCCCACATCGGACCGGCGGTTATCTCCCAGGAATATATCTGGGTGGTCGGTATCTGCCTGGTAGTATTCGCCCTGCTGACCCTTTTCTTCCGCCATCACAAGATGGGCATTGCCATGAGGGCCACCGCCGACGACCAGATGGCAGTTCAGGCCTGCGGCATCCCGGTGACCACCGTTTTTTCCCGGTCGTGGATGTTCGCCTGCGTGGTGGCGGCAATTGGCGGGATACTGATTGCCAGTATCGGCGGCATCACGCATGGGCTGGTGCAGACCGGCCTCAAGGCATTCTCAGTGGTGATACTGGGCGGCCTTGACTCGTTCCTTGGCGCCGTCGTTGCCGGCCCTATAATCGGGCTCTGTGAGAGCCTTGGCGGCGGCTACCTCACCCCCTATCTCTGGGCGGGTGTGAAAGATATTATACCGTTCGTCATCATCATCATTGTTATGGTAATCAAGCCCTACGGGCTGTTTGGAGAAGTGCGCATTGAGAGGATTTAAAAATAACGAGATGAGTTTACCCAGCGACACACGAAATTCTATCCACGCACATGGTGCTTATCGAGAGGATTTAAATAGCAGATGAGTTTACCGAGCGGCACGCGGAATTATACTTACGCACAGGACATGGCCATCCTGCGCACCAAAACGCACTGGGCACTGTTTATTGGCTTCCTGGTACTACTGCTGACCGCGCCACTTTACCTGGGTAACTACTGGCTGGGTGTCGCCAACCTGATTGGCATCACCTTGATTGCCGCCATCGGATTGAATCTCCTTATTGGCTATTGCGGTCAGTTATCCATCGGCCATGCCGGTTTCATCGCCGTGGGCGCCTATACCTCCGCTGTGCTGACCAACCGGCTGGAACTGCCCTTCCTGGTGGGGCTTATCTGCGCCGGATTAATGGCCGGACTCATCGGGCTTATCTTCGGCCTGCCATCGGTGCGGGTCAAAGGTTTCTACCTGGCCATCACCACCATCGCTGCCCAGTTCATCATTATCTGGGTCATCAATCACTGGTCAATAACCGGCGGCTTCGTCGGTATCAAGGTGCCCTATGCATCAATCGCTGGCTTCGAGTTCCGGAGCGAGACCAGCCAGTTCTATCTTATCGTTAGCATCGCCGCCATCTGTACGTTCTTCGCCAAGAACCTAGCCAGGACGCGGGTCGGCCGGGCATTCATCGCCATCAGGGATAACGACCTAGCGGCGGAGGTGATGGGCATCAATCTTCTGTACTACAAGCTGCTCGCCTTCTTCATCGGCTGTTTTATGGCTGGAATTGCCGGCTCGCTGCTGGCCCACTGGATCGGCTTCCTCAATGCGGAGCAGTTCAGCCTGACGGAATCGATCCTGTACATCGGCATGATCATTATCGGCGGCCTCGGGACCACCATTGGCCCGATATTCGGCGTCGTCTTCATACGGCTGCTCCAGCAGATTCTAACGGTGGAAATCGTGCCTTTTCTGGAAAGGACGTTCACTATGTTGCCCGCCGGATTTGCCACTGGTGTGACTCCGATGTTATTCGGCCTAGTTATCATCCTTTTTCTGATACTTGAGCCGAGGGGCCTTGCCCACCGCTGGGCATTGTTTAAGTCGGCCTATCGGCTCTGGCCATTTTCGTATTAATCTCAAGAAGGAGGTATCAATGCAATGTAACAACCTTTTTACCATGGAGCATCTCGATAGATAAAAGGAGGAAAAAATGAAATATAAAAAATGGGTAGTTATTGCTGGTGTACTCTGTCTCGCCCTGATGTTAGCCGTGCTGCCGTTACTCGGGAGCGCCTGCGCTGGCCCGGAAGAGAAAACGATTAAAGTTGGTATTTCAACTCCCTCCACCGGTCCAGCAGCAGAAAAGGGTGCCCCAATGGGGCATGCCAACCTCGACTGCATCAAGTATATAAACGAGGAACTGGGAGGCGTAGACGGCCATCCCATTGAGGCAGTCTGGCTGGACAATGCCTATGATGCCTCCAAGATGGTCACCAACGTAAAAAGGTTTATGGATGAAGGCTGTGTCCTGTTCACTACCTCCTCATCCAAGATGATGTCATCAGTTATGGAAATCGCCAACAGAGATGGATTTCCCGGCTTCGCTGCCTTCAACGCTCCGGTGTTGCACCGTCCGCCACAGCATATCTACGGGCAGATGCCGGATTACGGTGATGACTGGGTAGCCTTTTCCAGATACTATATGGAGAACATCTGGAAAGGTTCGGGCAAGCCGAAAATGGCAATGCACCTGCTCAATAATACTACCGGCTACGGTGCCCTGGATGCGGCCAAAGCCGCCGCCGATGAACTTGGCATCGAGATTCTGCCCCCGGAAGAACACGCCACCGATACCATCTCGGAGATTGAATCCCTAACCCGAATTAAGGAGCAGAACCCCGACGTTCTCTACATCTCCAGCACACCTGCGCCAACGGCCGTTATCATCAAGAACGCCGTTGAGCTGGGCATGTATCCCGGCGTCACCATCGGCCTCGGGCATGCCGGCATTACCAAAGCGCTGGTGGATATCGCCGGAGCTGACATTGTGGAAGGCGTGTATGGGGTATTCCCCACCGTGAACTGGGGTGATAATGTTCCCGGCATGGCCAAGATGACGGAATACTGTCAGAACCTGCACCCCGACGACTACGGCAATATGGACTACATCACCTCCTGGGCGCAAAGCCTGATTATTGCCGAAATTCTGAGAGTGGCCGTGGCCAATGCCGGCTACGACGTCCTGGCCAAAGGCGGCGAGGAGGCCTGGCAGGCAGTGGAGACTCAGGGCATTCAGAAGCTGAACTACGACGTCGGCGGTCTACACGGCCCGGTCATCTATACTCCCGGCGATAACCGTCTCTCCAAGTCGGTCAGACTTTTCCAGATACAGGGAGGCGAAATCACCCCCATAACCGATTGGATTGAAGCACCGCTTGTGAAATACGAAGAGTTTGACTGGTTTGGTCAGTAGCTAACGTCGATAGAGGGGCGCCGCTAAAGCGGCGCCCCCGCGGAGAATAAACTGAGATGCTCAAGCTGAACAACATTGAGGTCACCTACCTCAATGTCATTCGGGTGCTGCACGGCGTTTCACTGAGCGTGGATGATGGTGCCATTGTCACCCTGCTTGGCGCCAACGGCGCCGGCAAAAGTACCACACTAAAGGCAATCTCCGGTCTCCTCCATATCGAAGAGGGAGAGGTGACCGACGGCAGCATCATGTGGAATGATGATAGAATAGACCGCAAAAGCGCTGAAGAGATAGGAAAACTGGGTATCATTCAAGCCCTGGAAGGGCGCCGCGTCTTCGGCCACCTGACTGCGGAAGAAAACCTGATGGTTGGTGCCTACCAGCGCCACGACGGCCACGCCGTAAAACAGGACGTTGAGATGGTCTACCACTATTTCCCCCGGCTCAAAGACCTCCGCCGCAACACCGCCGGCTATCTCTCCGGGGGAGAACAGCAGATGCTGGTTATCGGCCGGGCCATGATGGCCGCCCCCAAGCTGATGATGCTGGACGAGCCGTCGCTCGGCCTGGCACCACTTCTGGTAGAGGAAATCTACGACATCATCAACCGTTTCAATATGGAACAGAAGACCTCGGTGCTGCTCGTCGAGCAGAACGTGAGGATAGCGCTCAGCATCGCCCACTACGGCTACGTCATGGAGAATGGCCGTATCGTCCTCGACGGCTCGGCGGATTTTCTCCGGAATAACGAGGACGTGAAGGAATTCTATATGGGGCTATCCGCCATGGGGGCGAAGAAAAGCTACCGCGAGGTAAAACACTACAAGAGGCGCAAGCGATGGCTGTGAAAAAGAAGCCGGATGAATTTTTCGATGACCTGGAAACGATGTCATCGGAGGCGCGAGAGAAGTATCAAAATGAGAAACTCGCGCAGACAGTAGCCCACGCCTATAGTCAGGCCCCGGCGGTAAAGGAACTATTTGACCGGGCCGGCATCAGCCCGGAAGGCATACGGACGGTAAGAGATTTACAAAGGCTCCCCATCACCAGAAAAACCGACCTCATTGAGCGGCAGAAAGCGAGTTCACCCTACGGAGGCTTCTCAGCCATTCCACCAGAGGATATTGACCGGGTCTTTATTTCCCCCGGCCCCGTCTACGAGCCGGTGCAGCACGAGGGCATCCGGTGGTTCGCCAAGGCTTTCTGGGCCGCCGGCTTCCAGAAAGGCGATGTGGTGGTGAACACTTTCACCTACCACCTGTCCCCGGCCGGCATTTTATTCCATGAGGCCATACGGGACTGCGGCGCCACCGTCGTGCCCACGGGAACCGGCAACACCGATATTCAGGTGCAGACCATGCACCATCTGAAAGCGACCGGCTTTATCGGCACGCCGAGTTTTCTGATGACCGTACTCAAGCGGGCGGAGGAAATGGGCTATAACGTTAAAAAAGACCTCTGTTTGAAACGCGCCTGGTTCACCGGAGAGATGCTCGCCCCGTCGCTGCGGGAAACGTTTGAAAAAGACTATGAAATAGACACCTATCAGGCCTACGCCGTCACCGAGAGCGGAGGTGCCCTCGCCTATGAGTGCCGCGAGAAAGCGGGAATGCACCTCATGGATGAGTATTTCATTGAAATCGTTGACCCGGAGACCGGCAGGCAGCTTGGCCCAGGAGAAGTCGGCGAAATCGTGGTAACGCCGCTGCACAACAGAAACTGGGGCCTTATCCGCTTTGGCACCGGCGACCTGTCATCATACACGACGGAACCATGCCCCTGCGGCCGTACTGCCCATCGCCTGACTGGTATCCTCGGCCGTGCCGGGGACGCGGTGAAGGTGAGGGGCATGTTCGTTGTCGCCCGGCAGGTTGAGCAGGTCTGCCTCAGCTCTGCGCCCGTGGCCCGATTTCAGGTCGCGGTGACCCGCCGTGAGCAACGCGATGAAATGAACCTTAAAGTTGAGCTCAAGCATGAGCTGAGCAGCGAGGAAAAGCAGAAGCTGGCCGGTGAACTGAGCCAGAATCTTCAGAATATCTGTCGGGTCAAACCGGACCGAATCGATTTTGTCTCCACGGGAACCATATCCGAAGAGCAGCCAAAAATCGTTGATGAGCGGACCTGGGAGTGAGTCCGTTTACCTGTCAGCGTTTTTCCTCGCCGAGGTAAGCCGCGATAACTTCGGGATTGGTTCTTACCTCGTCAGAAGTGCCTTCGGCGATTTTCCGCCCGAAATCAAGCACCACAATCCGATCCGCCAGGTCCATCACCACTCCCATATCGTGCTCCACGAGGACGATGCAATTTACGCCATCACGGAGGACCGGTGAATCGGGATATGTTTCCCCCTGACCTTCGAAAATATCGATGATAAACCGGGCGATATCCTCTTTCTCCTCAAGATTCATCCCGGCCATCGGCTCGTCAAGCAGAAGCACTTTCGGCTCTATGGCCAGCGCCCGCCCCAGCTCCACGCGCTTGCGCATGCCGTAAGGCAACATGCCCACCACCTTCTTCCGGATAGGCTCGATTTCCAGAAAATCGATGATATCCTCCACAGTCTTGCGGTGCCTTATCTCTTCATAATGCGCCGGACCGAAATACAGCGCGCTGCTGAGAAAGTTCTGCTTCATCAGAACGTGCCTTGCCGCCATGATATTGTCCAGGGTGCTCAGGCCGGTATAAAGCTCGATGTTCTGGAAGGTGCGCGCCAGACCCAGCTTGGCCGCCCGGTCCGGCCGGGTGCGGGTTATCCTCTGCCCCTCGAAATATATCTCCCCTTTTTGCGGTTTGTAGAAGCCGTTGATGCAATTCAGCAGACAGGTCTTGCCAGCCCCGTTCGGCCCGATGATGGCCAGTATTTCACTCTCCCGTATATCGAGACTCACATCAATCAGCGCTTTAACACCACCAAAGGAGAGGGAAAGGTTATCGATTCGTATCTTGACTTTGTTTTGGTTGATATCCTGAGCCATTTCCTTACGCAGAATCGGTCGAGCCTGCCTGATTTGCCTCTTCGGCAAATAACCGGTCGCGGTAATGGGTAACGCGACGGCACTCGGGGCCGATGCATTCCAGATGCCTTTTCAGCCGTCTGCTTTTTTGCCTCAACAATGCGGCTGTGTCCTTATCCGGATCACCGTATTTGGCAAACCCCACGCACCGCGCTAAACCATCCCTTTGCACGATGACGGTTACCTCGTCGTCAACATCTTCACAGTAGATCGTCGCTGCGGTTATCTGCCAGTCCATCATGGCTGAATCCCTTTTCCCCCCGATACCGCTACTAATATTACTATTATCCAATCTCGAATTTCAAACCGTCCTCAATTTTGTGGCTTAACCAGCGCCCTTGACAGACTGCTAACGCACGCATACAATACAGGCAAACAGAAAGGAGACAAAACTATGGTAACGTACAAGCATGACCATACTCACATTACCACTCCCGAACCCGATAAAATTATCGATTTCTATACCAAGGTAATTGGCGCCAAGGTCGTCAAAGAGATTGAGAGTGCCGGCCGGCGACTGGTGGACGTGGACCTCGGCGGCATACCGGTGCGAATCTCCAGCGGTACCGGCGCAGATAAAGACTGGACAGGTCCGAGGTACGGATTACACCATCTCGGCCTTGAAGTGGACAATATGGATGAATTCATCGCCCAAATGAGGGCCAACGCCGTCGAAATCGTCACCGAGCCGTTTCAGGCCGGCCCGGGGACCAGAGCTGCCTTTATCAAATGCCCGGATGGCGTGCTTTACGAGGTCATAGAAAAAAGCGCGGGCTAAACATATCACGAACCCGCCTATTGCGCCAGCTTTCGTCGGGCGAGAGATGCAGCCACTTCTACTGCTGCCCTCAGGTTATTGGGGTCGGCAGTACCTTTCCCTGCCTTCCCGTAGGCTGGGCCGTGGCTTGGGGTGGTGATGATGACCGGTGAACGGGCAAAAATTATCACAATCTCACCAAAATCGGCCATTTTCAAGGCGATATTGGCCTGGTCATGGTACATGTTGACCACACCATTGAATTGCCCCTGAAAAGCGCGTACGTATACGGTATCCGCGGGAATGGGCCCATAGACATCGATGCCCTTTTTCTTTGCCTCTTCTATGGCCGGGGCAATATGGTCGATTTCCTCCCTGCCCACCATGCCACCTTCCCCAGCGTGGGGATTGAGCGCCGCCACGGCAATACGCGGCGACTTCACTCCGTACATGGTAAGGACTTCCTGCAAAATCTCGATTGCCTCCAGGACATTTCCCCTGGTGATGAATTCGGGGATTTTTTGCAGCGGTACGTGCTCGGCAATGGTGACGCGGAAGATATTACCGCTTTTAGCCACCGCTTTCATCAAGGGCGCCTCCAGCTTCTCGTGCATCATTTCCGTTTCGTCATTGTATTTCTTCCCGCCCAGATTAAGCGTCTCCTTGACCAGAGGTCCAAAGTCCGCTCCGTCCACCTTGCCCTCTTTCGCCCACAGGGCCGACTGAATCAGAGCTTCGGCGGCCATCCACCCGGCTTCGGGATGAGGACGCCCCAGCGCCAGCAGCTCGCTGCCTCCCTGGTTTAAGTCCAGCGCCATCACCGGAGCATCGCTTACCGCCGCCTCCCCAATACTTCTGAAAACCGGCAGGTCGAATTTCGCCCCCAGCGCATCGAAACTGGCCTTCAGGACCTGCGCGTCTCCCACCACCAGCAGGCGGCAGTCTTCTGGAGGTCCGGCAACGATGACCTTGACCAGTATCTCCGGCCCGATTCCGGTAATATCTCCCTGTGTTACAGCAACAAGCGGTTTCTTTTTGCCCACCATTTTACTCTGTTCGTTCTCCTGCCCTGGTAATCGCTATTTGTTTCCGGCAAGGCGCTTTCGATTCTGCACCATCACGCTGGCCAGCTTGATGGCCTCGATAAGGCTGGTCGGGTCGGCGGTGCCTTTTCCCGCCTTGCCGAAGTTGGTGCCGTGGTCCACCGAGGTTCTGATAATGGGCAATCCCAAGGTAACATTAACGCCGTGGGTAATGCCGAGCATCTTGACGGCGATATGCCCCTGGTCATGGTACATGGCGATGGCGGCGTCAAACTGACCCTCATGGGTGCGCAGGAATACGGAGTCAGGCGGCAGCGGCCCGATGACGTTCATCCCCTGGCTCTTTGCCTGCTCAATGGCAGGCGTGATGTACTTTATCTCCTCATCCCCGAAGAGACCTCCCTCGCCGGAATGAGGGTTCAGCCCGGCGACGGCAATCTTCGGCTCGGCTATGCCCATCTGTTTCACCGCCTCATCGGTGAGCTTGAGCACGGTGAGTATCCGCGGCGGACGCGCCCGTTCTATTGCCTCGCGCAGCGAAACGTGCGTCGATACATGGCTGACACGCAGATTGCCCGTGACCAGCATCATGGCCACGTCCTTGACACCGCAGAGCTCGGCCAGCAACTGGGTATGCCCGTCATAGTGATACCCGGCTTTGTTCAGTGCTTCTTTGTTTATCGCCGAGGTTACGATGGCGTCCGTCTTCCCCGCCAAAGTCATCTCTGTCCCGAGCTTTATATACTCATAGGCTGCTTTGCCCGCCATCGGGTCAACCCGCCCTCTGGTCAGCTTATCGAGTTCAATATTATGTAAATCGATGACCTCAACGATATCATCCTGAAATTCAGCTTCAGCCGGTTCTTTGACTGCTTTTACCTCGCCGGGAGCCCTGGTAAAGGTGAATGCCTCTTTCATGGTCGCCGCATCCCCGATTACCACCGGCCGGCACAGTTTTCTAATTTCGGGCTCAGCCAGCGCTTTGGTGATTATCTCCGGCCCGGAGCCAGCGGCATCACCCATCGTGATGGCTAATAATGCTTTATCTTCTCCGCTCATGGCACTTTACCTCGCTCTAAATAAGCTATTGCCTTCACCATCGCCTCTTCCGTACCGAAGCCTCCCGCCTTGGTGACCACTCTCATCCCCTGGTACTGTCCGCCAATCAGTTCCCCTGCCGGCACACCGGCTTCAACCTCACCATTAACCTGAATGGCCGATACCTGCATCCGGCGGCAGACCTCCAGAGCGATGTCTCCGCCGGAGAGAAACAGGCCAGCAAATTTATGGGACGCCAGAATGCTGGCTACAATCTCCGCCATAACCCCGGCCATCGCCTGTTTCAGCTCTGGTACATACCGGGAGAAGGTGGACGATACGGCCACTCCCTTCCCTTCCCTTATTAAATTATCCGCTTCCTCCAGTACACTGCCAGGCCTGCCTGACAAAATATCCTCTTTATTCAGCTTTCCCACCTCCAGGTTCAATACTGGAAGGCCCAGCTTATCCCGTGCCTTGAGCAACTGGCTGGCGGCCACTTTGTTTCTCGTGCCTACCACCACCAGCGCCGGCCCGACCGCTTGTTCCTCTGATGACGTCCTCTCTGCCCTGGGTACATCAGCGAGAAGCAGGTGCAGTTCCCGTGCCAGGCCGCCGGAACCGCAGAGCAGCCATCTGCCTCCGGCCAGCGCCGCTGCCCGGGCAATATGGCTGAGATGGGACTGCTCCGTCACATCGCAGACCACGACTTCTTCCGGTCTATGGTTGATAGTCTCTTTGAGCGCCTCCGGTCCGGCTTCAATCTCCGCGACAGAAACGCAGCCCACTTTACAGTGCAGTGATTTTTCCAGCAGGCACGGTATGCTCGATTCTTTCACCGGAGATATCGGGTCGCTGGCAAACTGAGTTTCCGCCACCGGCACCTCGTTCACCAGCAAAATTCCGTCCAGTGTGGTTCGTCCCACTGCCGGGAAGGCCGGTGCCACCACCACCTTCTGGCTGGCCATTGCTTCAGCAGCTACCTGCAGCTCTTCTCCTATGTTCCCCCGGAGCGTGGAATCTATTTTCTTGTAGACGACCCTCCCCGCCATGCTCTGCATCGCCTGCCGCACCCGCTCACGGGCAATCTCCGGGGACTCGGCGCGACTGTTGGTGGTGATAACCAGCACCGTGGCATCACAGGAAAAATCCGGGTCGAGAACCACCACCGTGCTGAATTTTAGCCGGGCAAAATAACCGCTGCTGTCCATGGCACCGGTCAGGTCATCAGCCACGATACCCAGCTTTCGTGCCGTCACTTAAACCCTCTCGAGCTAGGGATAGAGTATGATCTTACCTGCTTTACCACCCTGTGCCAGTTCAATTCCTTTGGCGAAGTCCGCCAGCGGCATTCGATGGGTGATTACCGGCATCGGGTCAAATTTGCCCGAATCCATCAGGTTCTGCATATCGTACCAGGTCTGCCACATCATCCGTCCCGTGCTGCCAAATATTTTGGCTTCCTTGTAGATGACGTTGGCGGTGAGGTCAAGCGTCACCGGGTCAGAAGGAAGCCCCACCAGGCTTACCCTGCCTGCCCGCCGCACGACCGCGAACGTCGATTGAATGGCCTTGGGATTGCCGCTGATATCTATGGAGACGTCAACACCGCGCCCGCCAGTGGCATCGAGGATGGCCTTCACCGCATCTTCCTTGGCTGGATTGAGCAGGACGGCATCGGGGGCAAACTGGGGGACCATATTCAGCCTCATTTCTGAAGGTTCCACGGCAAATATCTTGCGGGCACCCCAGGCATGGATAGAGCCGAGCCCCATGAGCCCGATGGGTCCACAGCCGAAAACGGCCACGCTGCGGTTATTTATCTCCCCTTTGAGAATGCCGTTAACCGCCACCCCCCACGGCTCCAGAATGGCACCCAGGTCAGGATTGGTATCCTTGGGGAGCTTCCAGCAGCAAACCGCGGGGATTTTAGCGTATTCGGCAAAGACGCCATCAGTATGCACGCCGACGATGGCCATATTCTGGCAGATATGCTGAAGCCCAGTCTTGCACATAAAACAGGTCTCGTCTGGGATATGGGTTTCCACCGCCACCAAGTCGCCCACAGCGACATCAGCAACCTGGCTGCCCACTTTCACCACCTCACCGCTACACTCGTGGCCGAAAATCATCGGGGGTTTGATTCTGGCCTGAGCGAAGGGCGTCCACTCCATGATATGGATATCCGTGCCACAGATAGCCGCTGCCTTTACCTTAATCAACACATCTTTGGGACCGGGTTCAGGGATGTCAACATCCATAAATTTGGCTCCGGGAGCGGCTTTTTCTTTCACCACTGCTTTCATAGCGCTCATTCTGCCTCCTTTCAAGAGATATTTTGATTATACGCCAGCCGTTATTCAGGGGCAAGCAGAATTAATCTATGACAGATAATGAAATCGCAGGCAAGCAGGCTGCCTCATTCCTTTAACAACTTCACCAGGTCAAAGAGCGCGTAATAAGCCGCCCTCCGCTTCATCTGGTAGAGCCTACCGGAATAGCTCCGGACCGTGTGCAGGTCAGCCTTCTCACTATCGATGGCGATAAATACCGTGCCCGGCACCATGCCACTTTCCGGCTCAACGCCGCTTTCACCCTCGATGCCGATGCCGACCGTGGCCCCCATCTTCTGGCGCGCCAAGACCGCCATTGCCCTGGCCACCTCAGCCTTGTCCTCGCTATTAGCCAGATTCGGGTCAAGTCCCAGTGCTATCTTAACTTCGCTGGTAGCAGCAACCAAGCCGCCTTTGAAATAGCGCTCACTATCTGCGGCCGTGCCCAGCATATGGGTTAGAAAACCCCCGGTAAACGACTCAGCAACGGCCAGTGACAGACCTTCCTCAAGAAGCATTCTGCCCGCCACCCCCTCCTGGCTATCATCATCCACCCCCCAGATAATATCGCCCAGAATGGCCCTGACGTCAGCTTCACGCCTGGCTATCATCTCCCGCGCTTCCTCTTCAGTTTCTGCTTTCGCGGCGATGCGGATATAGATGCCATCGAGCTTGGCATAGGTCGCCAGCGTCGGATTTGGCGAGGGTGTCAGGTCGGCCAGCATTTCATCAACCTTGGCCTCTGACGTGCCAAACGTCTTTATCATGCGCGTTAGAATGGCCGCCCCCGCCCGCTTCTGCAATCGGGGTAAGACCTGATTTTCCCACATATACTGCATCTCTCCCGGAGGGCCAGGCATAGACACAATTATCTTTCCCTCTTTTTCCACCCACCAGCCCGGTGCGGTGCCCTGCGGGTTGACCAGCGCGGTGGAAGAAGGGATAAGCGTTGCCTGCCTGACATTGCTGGCCGGCATCTCCAGGCCACGTCGGGCAAAGAAATTTATCAGTTCCTGCTTCAGCTGCGGGGCCACCTTTAACTCCTCGCCAAGAAGCGCCGCAATGGCGTCACGGGTGAGGTCGTCCTGCGTTGGGCCAAGGCCTCCGGTGGTGAAAATTATATCCGACCTGTCCCACGCCTGCTTGAGAACACCCTGCAACCGCGCCGGATTATCACCCACCGCCGAAGTGAAATAAAGGTCGATGCCCAGTACCGATAACTGGCTGGCCAGAAATGAGGTATTTGTATCAACGATCTCGCCAAGCAGCAACTCGGTGCCGATGGAAATAATTTCCGCTTTCATTATATGCCCGTATTGTTTTTACACGGAAGTTGCACCCAATTATACCAGCAACGCTACCGAACCGCAAACAAGCGGCTGTCCTGTCCTTGACACGGGCGGTCAGTTTGGGTAACCTTGCTGATAGTGATTTATCTTACACCCGCCGGAAATATTCATAAGGAGGATTTTAACTTTGGGACTGAACGCGACCTATAACATGAAAAAAAGATTGCAGGCCGGCGAGAAGATTTTCGGGCAACTCGTCGGCCCGGGGGGCGACCCGGAGAAAACAGTCAAGGCACTTAAAGACCTGGGGGACGGGTTTGTGATGCTGGAAACAGAACACAGCCTTATCAATAAGGAAACCGTCTGGGAATATATCCAGGTCTGCCGCGATATGGATATGCCCCTTCTGATGCGCACCGAGGATAAGGCCGCCTTCTTCCGGTGTTACCTCGATGCCGGTGTGAACGGCTTGATGCTCCCTCTGGTAAATGCCATGGAAGAGGCTGCCCGCGCCGTTAGCATGTCATATTTTCCTCCCATTGGACACCGGGGTACCGGCATTGGTTTGAGCCCGTATTTGATTGATTCTCAGGACCTGACCAAAGTGCCATTCCGCTCCCTCATGGATTACGTCAATAACAATACGGTGCTATTCCCCCAGACGGAGAGCCTAGAGAACATCAGCGACCTGCACCGCATTCTGAGCCTGGAAGGCGTCACCGGCACCATTGTCGGGCCGTTTGACCTGGCAGTAAACATGGGAGATATGGACCCGAAAGCCGTGGCCACCGAAGTGGTTACCACGCCCGCCGTGGAGAAGAGGCTAAAGCAGATTCTCCAGATATGCCAGAAAGCGGGCAAGGTGGCCGGCATCGGGGGCTTTATCCCAGAGACTCTAGCCAAATGGGCCAAAGCGGGCTATAACCTGCTTCTGGTCGGCGCCGTTCTCAATGGGAATGTTGAGGCGTTACGTCCGGCCATCGAGCAGGCGCACGCACTTATAGACTGAAGATTTCAATGCCGGATTACGCATTGGCAAAACAAACATAGCAGGAGGAACCATAACATGGGCAGAAAAGCAAGAGTGGCCGTTACCCGCGACCTTTTTGACGAGAAAGGGAATTCGGTTAGCCCCGGGCCCGGGCCATCGGTGCTGGACAGGATATCGGACGTTGAGTGGGACAAGTTCCAGGAGTACCTGACGGAGGTTACCCCGGAGCAGACCCGCGGATTTGATATGGTGATTTCTTTCGCTCCCTACTGGACCAGACAGACACTATCCACCAGCCCGCAGCTTCTTTCCATTCACCGCGGCGGCGTGGGCTACGATATGGTGGATGTGCCTGCCTGTACCGATACCGGAGTCGCCCTCTTCATCGTCCCGGCGGCGGTGCGCCGGCCGGTAGCCACCGGAATCATGGCCCTGATGCTGGCACTGGCCACCCGCATCCGCGTCAAGGACATTGTAACCCGCGCCGGGAAATGGGACGAGGGAAGGAAAAACTATCCCGGCATCGGGCTGGGAGGAAAGACGCTGGGCTCGATTGGCGTGGGCAATATCGGTCATGACCTGTTCCGTCTCGCCAAACCTTTCGGTATGAAACATATCGCCTACGACCCCTATATCACCCAGGATGCGGTCAAAGACGTTGATGTGCAGCTCGTAGATATGGACACGGTGCTGGCCCAGTCAGACTTTGTGAACGTCAGCTGCCCTCTGAGTGAAAAGACCCGCCACCTCATCGGGGAAAAAGAACTGAAAAAGATGAAGAAGACGGCCTATATCATCAACACTTCACGTGGTCCGGTCATTGACGAGGCGGCGCTGGTCAAGGCGCTGAAAGAAGGCTGGATCCAGGGCGCTGGCATCGATGTGTATGAGCAGGAGCCAACCCCGACGGACAACCCTCTGTTCCAGTTGGACAACGTTATCTTAACCCCACATTCCATCGCCCTCACCGATGAGTTCTATACCACCATGTGGGAGGAAATTGCCAAACAGATACGCCAGATGATTGATGGCGGAAAACCAGCAACCCTCGTCAATCCGGAAGTCTGGGACAAGCCGGAGTTTCAAAACAAACTGAAAAAATTCCACCAGGAGATGAAGTAAGGAGGCTGGAAAATGGACATGTTTGACCTTTCAGGAAAAGTCGCCATCGTCACCGGCGGCAACCAGGGTATCGGCTTCGGGATTACGCGCGGCCTGGTGAGTGCCGGCGCCACCGTGGTCATCGCCAACCGGCGTGCCGCTGAGGGGCAGAAAGCGGCGGAAACGCTGAATAAAGAAGGGCTCAAGGCTGTAGCCATACCTACCGATGTAAGCCAGAAGTCTTCCATCGCGGCGATGGTACAAAAAGTGCTCGGCGAATATAAAAAGATCGATATCCTGGTCAACAACGCTGCCGTGATGATACGCAAACCGTTGGAGGACTTCGAGGAGAACGAGTGGGATACCATAATGAATACCAACCTGAGAGGGCTCTTCCTCTGCTGCCAGCTCGTCGGCAGGGAGATGATTAAACAGAAAAAGGGCAAGATAATAAACATCTCCTCCGTAGTGTCGCAGATAACGCAGCCGGGGCGGGGGGTCTATGCCATCGCCAAGGCCGGCGTCTCTCACCTGACCCGTGCCCTGGCCCTCGAGTGGAGCCGGTATAATATCAACGTCAATGCCATAGCCCCTGGCCTGACCATGACGCCAATCAACCAGAAATACTTTGAAGATAACCCGGCTGAACTGAAAAAGATGGTCAGTGATATACCGATAGGCCGGGAGGCCTACCCCAAGGACTATGCCGGTACGGCTGTGTTTCTGGCCTCGGATGCCTCCGACTACGTCACCGGCCAGACGCTGCTAGTTGACGGCGGCATGACCATCGTCTAGAGGGCTTTACTCCCAGAGGTCCAGAAATAAAAAGGGGGAGCCTTTATCCAGCTCCCCCTTCATAATATCGCCAACGCCTAATCCAGCACCTGCGGGTTGAGCGGGAATTTTGGCCTTTCCCCGCGAAAAACCCTCAGGATTTCCTCCGCGCATGTAGTCGCCATGCGCCGCATCGCCTCATGGGTGCCGCCGGCAATGTGCGGCGTACCGATGAAGTTTTCTAGGCGGAACAGAGGGTGGTCTGGGGACGGCGGCTCTTTGCGGAAAACATCCAGCCCCGCACCGGCTATTTTGCCTTCTGACAGGTGGTCATAGAGCGCCTCTTCATCAACGATGCCGCCCCGGGAGCTGTTTATCAGGAAGGCTTCCGGTTTCATCAAACTCAGCTCTCTGCTTCCGATGAGGTTGGCCGTCTCTTCTGTCAGCGGCACGCAGATGACGACGTAATCGGCATCGCGCAGTAAATCGTCCAGCTTCTCCACTTTGGCCACGCCCAGTTGGGTAGCCTTTTCCCGGGAAACATACGGGTCATAGCCAATGACCTTCATATTGAACCCCGCCTGGCACTGACGGGCAAGCGTGGAGCCGATGTGGCCCAGGCCAATGAGCCCCAGCGTCTTGTCCTTCAGCTCCACCCCCACCAGTTCTTTCCGTGACTTCGGCCTGCCCAGACGGATGCTCTGGTCAGCCACCACTATTTTCTTGGATATAGACAGCATCAGGCCCAGGTCGTGCTCGGCCACTGACTCGGCATTGTCCAGCGGCGTATTGATAACCACCACCTTTTTCTCCGTGGCCGCTTCGACATCAATATTGTCGACGCCGACGCCGTGCTTGGCGATAATCATCAGATTCTTCGCCTGCTCCAGCAGTTCCCGGTCGATTTCCCCCAGTCTGACGATGATGGCATGCGCCTCGGTGATAAAATCACGCAGAGGCTTACCCGGTTTCTCCGCTTCAAAAATAACATCAGCCACCTGTTCCAAAATCTCCGGACCGACCGGGTGTATCGTCTCAGGCACAATCACTTTTCTTCTGGCCATTTTCTCTCCCTCTCCGACAAGTCAGCTACTACTTGCGGACAAACTTCCGCAGCACATTGGGGCCGCGGTCAATGTGTCGGTTGTAGGAGGTCCAGGAGACCTCGCCAACGTAGATATCCCCGCGAGAGTCAAGCGCCACCGTATGAGGAGCGATAAAAACGGCATTTTCCAGATTTTCACCTGGTCGCGTCGCCCAGCGTGCCAGCAGTTCACCTTCCGGGCTGAAGATACTGAAACGCAAACACAACTCGGAGACATAGACAATGCCCTCGTCATCAATAAATACATCGGTGGGGCGGAACACATTCTCCCACTGGTCAAGGAATTTCCCGTTGCTGTCAAAAATCTGGATGCGACTGTTCTCCCGGTCAGGGATCCACACCCGCTCCTGCTTATCAACAAATACGTCGTGTGGCAATCGGAACTCACCCGGCCCATAGCCCGGCCCACCCCACGATAGCAGCAGCTTGCCGTCAGGAGTGAACTTGTGCACCCGGGCATTGCCGTAGCCGTCAGCTACGTAGATTGTCCCCGACTCAGTTACCGATACTCCGGTGGGGCGGTTAAATGGCGGGCCACCCCTAGCGATTGTGTTCAGGCTCCAGAAGAAGTCAAGGTATTCCTCGGAGTAGCCGGTATCTGATGGCTGGTCCTCGTTGCCCAGCGTCATGAGCACTTTCCCTTCCGGGCTGAATTTGCGCACGGTATGGTTCTTATCATCGGTGCAGTAGATGGCGCCATCGGGGCCAATACCACTGCCATGCGCGCGCTTGAAAAGCCCTTTACCCCACGAGGTCAGGAAGTTGCCTTCACGGTCAAAGACCATCACCGGATGTTCGGCACTTCGGTTCAGCACAAAAACGCGGTCCTGCGCATCGATGGAGATGCCGCCGATGTCCAGAAATGATGCCCCTGAGGGCAACTTAGCCCAATCATTCACCAGTTCATAGGTAAATTTGCCGGAGCCATATGGCATATTTTGATACCTCCTTCTTATTGCGTAATGAAATAGTCAATTCTGCCATGCGAAGATTCATGGTGTGAACTGCTTCCATTACTTTACGGTAAGAGCCCGCTTTCCGTCAAACAGCGGGGGCCACAATAGTTTGACTGGCGGCCACCCATGCAGTAAACTTGTGCCACAGGTTTACGATAATAATGCGTGGTATGAAGGAGGAACTATGTTCGACCTTATGATACGCGGAGGTCGGGTAATCGATGGGTCCGGCGGTCCCTGGTACTATGGTGACGTTGGCCTTCAGGGTGACCGAATCGCTGCTATCGGACGGCTTGAGCCTGCTCAGGCGAGCCTGACGATTGACGCCAGCGGACTTGTGGTCTGCCCCGGCTTCATCGATATGCACACCCATTCCGACATCATGATACTGGCCAAACCCAGGCATGAGGCCAAAGTGATGCAGGGTGTCACCTCCGACCTGCTGGGACTGGACGGTTTATCCTACGCCCCGCTGTCACCCGATAACCTGCGGATGATGCGGCGCTACCTTGCCGGTCTGAACGGCAACCCGAATATCTCCTGGAACTGGAACACGGTGGCTGAATTCCTGGCCAATTTTGACCGCAAGGTGGCGATTAACGTGGCCTACCTCGTGCCTCACAATGCTCTGCGCCTGGAAACGATGGGCTTTGTCGACCGCACTGCCACCAGCCAAGAAATGGCCGGAATGCAAGGGTTGATGGCGCAGGGGATGCGGGAGGGGGCGGTGGGTTTCTCCACCGGCCTTGATTACTTTCCCTGCCGTTACTCCGATGAGGCAGAGCTGGCGAAAATCTGCGAGGTGGTTGCTGAATACGACGGCCTCTCCGTCTGGCACGTGCGCAAAAACGACCTCGGCCTTATTGAGTCCATCAAAGAAGTGCTGCGGATTGCGGAAAGGACCGGGGTGAAGGCGCATTTCTCGCATTACTCGGTGTCATACCCCACCCGTCAAGGCACATCAACAGAGATGCTGGCGCTCATCGACGAGGCTCGGGCTAAAGGCGATGACGTCACTTTTGATAGCTACCCCTACATCGCCCAGAGCACGCTACTGCTCGTCTTTCTGCCGCGCTGGGTCCAGGAGGGCGGGCCAGAAGCAATCCTGGAGAGATTGAGCCATTCGGAAACGAGGGAAAAGATATGTGCTGATATAAGGGCTTTAAATGTCCCCTGGGACAAGTGCGTCCTTACCTGCGTGCCCTCTGAGAAAAACAGAGGCTACGTGGGCCGTACCATAATTGAAGCAGCGGAAATGGCCGGCAAGGAGGCAGTCCAGCTTGTCTGCGACCTGCTGCGGGAGGAAGAGCTGGCGGTGGGCCACCTCAGCCTGCTGGGCAACGAGGAGGACCTGCAGCGCATCATGAAGCACCCCTGCCACACGGCAGGCAGCGATGGCATACTCGTGGGGGATAAGCCCAATCCCCGTGCCTGGGGCACCTTCCCCCGTTACATCGCGCGCTACAGCCGCGAACTGGGCGTGCTCAGCCTTGAGGAAGTCATCCGCCACCTGACTTCAGCGCCGGCCCAGCGCCTTGGCCTGCACGACCGCGGTCTGATTAAAGAGGGATTGGCCGCCGACTTGGTCGTCTTCAACCCGGAGACAATAGCTGACAAAGCCACCTTTGAAGAGCCGAAGCAGTACCCGGTCGGGATTGACTATGTGCTGGTCAACGGCGCGGTGGTGGTGGAGAAGGGCAAGCACACGGGGGCACTGAATGGAAGAGTGCTACCGAAAGGTTAGCTATGGCAGGCTCGGCTTCACTTATATTGACACTTGTGCTAAAATATAAAGCTTGAACGGAGGAGTGTAGCTCAGTTTGGTAGAGCAGCGGTCTCCAAAACCGCCGGTCGGGGGTTCGAGTCCTCCCACTCCTGCCATAAGAGATAGCGCCGAGGTGGCGGAACTGGTAGACGCGCTAGCTTGAGGGGCTAGTGAGCGATAAGCTCGTGGGGGTTCAAATCCCCCCTTCGGCACCAACGGAATAGGAAAGCGGAAGTGGCTCAGCGGTAGAGCATCTCCTTGCCAAGGAGAGGGTCGCGAGTTCGAATCTCGTCTTCCGCTCCAGAGGCGACGTAGCCAAGTGGATAAGGCGGGGGTCTGCAAAACCCCTATTCACCGGTTCGAATCCGGTCGTCGCCTCCAGTTTTTATGACTCAATATGAATTAAACGAGGCTATCTTCTCCAGTGGCTCCCGGCGGTGTGGGGACTTCGCTTTCTTTTTATCGTAATAGCCCAGTGCTAGCAGGACGTCTATCTTCTTCTCTTTGGGGATATTCAGTATCTGTTTCACCGCCGATTCCTTGAACCAGCCTATCCAGCAGGTTCCCAGTCCCAGTTCCTCCGCCTGCAGGACAAAGTGCTCGCCGGCGATGCCGATATCGATGAGATAGTATCTTGTTCCCCGGAACATGCCGCCAATGCGGGCCAGAAACCTGCCCTTCTCCGAGACAATAACCACGATGACCGGCGCCTGTTTGCAGAAAGCGTTGATGAAATAGATACCGCGGAACGCTTTTTCGCAGAGTCTGTTCTTCAGCTCGGGGTCGTCGACGACGATGAACTTCCACGGCTGTGAATTGCAGGCCGAGGGAGCCTCCCTTGCCGCCTCCAGACACATCATGATCTTTTCCCGCTCCACAGGCGTGCCGAGGAAGCGGCGAATGCTTTTCCGCCCTTTTATCAGGTCAAGCAGTGCCATAATGTGTCTACGGTATGCTCAATACTAGGCCGATGGGACAGTGGTCGGAGCCCATCACCCCGGGCATGATAAAGGCCTGTTCCATCGAGGGCAATAGATTCTCGGTGACAAAGAAATAATCCAACCGCCAGCCGACGTTCCTCTCCCTGGCCCTCGATTTCAAATCCCACCAGGTGTACTGCTCCGGCTCGGGGTGGAAATGGCGGAAGGTGTCCACATAGCCGTGCTCCACCAGCTTGTCCAGCCAGGCTCGTTCCATGGGCAGAAAGCCGGAAATCTTCTCATTTTCCTTGGGCCGGGCGATATCTATCTCTTTGTGCGCCGTGTTGAAGTCGCCGCAGAGGATAAGACGGTCGCCCCTTTTGCGGCGGGGCTCGATGAAGTCAAAGAAGGCGTCGTAGAAGTCCATCTTGTACTTCAGCCTGACGGCATCTTTCTTTCCGTTGGGGAAATACACGTTGAAAAGAGCGAATTCCGTGTACTCGCTGATGATAACTCTGCCTTCTATGTCAAACTCCTCAATTCCAAGGCAGTTCTGGACGTGGTGTGGCTCCGTTTTACAAAAAGTAGCCACCCCTCCATAACCTTTTCGTTCCGGGTAGTTCCAGTAAACGCGGTAGCCCACAGGTTCACGCAGGCTGGCATCAAGCTGGTCAGGATTGGCCTTTGTTTCCTGAAGGCAGAGGATATCCGGCGACTCTCTTTCCAGCCATTCGACAAGACCGTGCCGCTGCGCCGCACGGATGCCGTTGACGTTCCAGCAGAGTATCTTCGTCTCTTTTGCCACAGCCGCCTCCACACGCGAGATGCGTTATTTCAGAGACTTCTCAATCCGGTCGATTTTATCCGGGGTCAGGGGCAATTCCGCGTTTTCCAGCACCGCGGTCACCATCAGCAGGTTCTCGTTGGAGACAATGTTTTCCGTGGACGCTTCAATGCAGAGCCTCTCTCCCGGCACCGTATCACGTAACAAAGCCAGCGTGTGCTTCCTAGTTGCCTCTGGCCCCATTGAGTATACCGACCCCGGGAAGCCCACCCAGATGACCTTGTCCGGCCAAGCTTCAAGCGCCTCCCCGATGGCAAGGTCACCCATCGGCGGCGGGTGCAGCGCCTCGATTATATCCAGCGGGGTTCGGGCAATCAAATCCTTGAGCACCCCCACCCGTCCGTCCATATGGCTGGCCAGCGGCTTGCCGTGTTCATGGCATATTTTGGCCATCTTTTCATACTCGGGCAGAAAATATTTCTCATAAAGCTTCGGGTTGACCAGCACGCCATCGATGTTATCACCGCACCAGATGATGTCCGCCGGCGACCTAGCGCCTATCTCATACATCGCTTCACGGCTTTTAGAGATGGCCTGGCACAGGTCTTCCACCAGGTCGGGGTACCTGGCATGATGGATAAAGAACCTTCCCCCCTCGCTCCCCACCCAGTCTATCATCAGCGTCTGCATCGGCTGGTGGGGCTGAATATCCATAACCACGCCTTCATCCTCCAGCCAGTTTTTTGCCTGCTCGAGAGGATAGTAGTCAGCGATATATTCGGTATGCTCCACGATGTATTTCACCACCGGGTAATCTTCCGGTTCTTTAATCAGGCGCGCGGTCTGCCAGGGCGTTATATCGTTCCAGCCGCGCATGCCGTGCCACTGGCCGGTTCCAGGCGCCCTCATCTCGTCCTGATAGACGGTCCCCACCGGCGTGGCAAAGATGCGGCGGTACACTGTCTGCCCGTCCTTCTTCAGCCACTGCTCGCTTATGTCAACGTCGTGTATTCTGGTCACATAGCTCGGCCTCGCCCAGCTGATGCCCATCCCACGGTTGCGACACTCCCGCTCCGCCCAGCCGATCTGCATGTGTCGCCAGTTATGGAGAAATGGCAATTTATCCGCCCGCTCTCTCCGGCTGGCCTTCATAATCCTTTCCCGGCGCGTCATCTCGGCCATGCTAGTTCCTCCTCTCCTGAACGCTGACCCACTCCACGCACTTCTTGACCCCCTCCAAGGCGTTGACCGCCTTATGGTCGGCACCGATGCTGGCAGCAAACTCTTCCGTTATCGGCGTACCGCCGAGAATTACCTTGACCTTATCTCTCATGCTGGCTGTCTTCAATCCCTCGATTACCTCGCCCATCCTGGGCATGGTGAGGGTGAGCAGCGCCGACATGCCCACAATTGACGGCTGATGCTCTTTCACCGCGTTAATAATCTTATCCGTGGCCACATCAACGCCCAAGTCAATCACCTCAAAACCCTGCACCCGCAGTAGGCTGCTGACGATGTTCTTACCCAGGTCATGGTGGTCCCCTTCCACGGTGGCGATAACCACCTTGCCCAGTTTCTGGGAACCCTCGCCTTTGATATATGGCGTCACCACATTTACCCCTTCCTTCATCACTTCCGCCGCCACCACCAGTTCGGAAAGGAAGTACTCGCCCTTCTCAAACTTGTCACCAACGATGGCCATGCCCGGCACCATGCCGTCGTTTATGGCCGCGTTCGGGTCAACGCCGGCTTCCATTGCCTCTTTGGCCGCTTTGACTACCGCCGCAAAATCCAGATTGACAATGCTCTCCTTCAATGCTGCCAGATGCTTATTTTCGCTCAATAGAAACCTCCTGAAGCGTACTCTCTTGAACCTTAATTATGCAATAGGGCTGAAACCGGTAACATGATAGATATAACGCGGTGGGAAGCCACTCACCGCCCGGTTCACCTTCTTTTTCAGGTGGCACCTGCTCCTGCGTTTGTCCTCAAACTCGATTTCGAACATGTCGCCTTCATCAAGAGGAACGTATTCAGCGAGGGTCAGTTCACCCCACCAGTTGGTGGCTGCCGGGTGCTGAAAAACGTGATATGTAACATCGGCCACAAATTCGCTATCGCCCAGTTTATACAGTTTGCCTATGCTCATGTTATCACGCGGAATTATAATGGTGAAACTTATGGCTATATTAGCGTACGGCAGGTTGAGGTGTCAATTACGGAAGTGGTCGGTGAGGTTTGAAGATAGTTTGAAGCTGTATTCAGCTATTGTAAGCTAATTCTGCGAGTACTAAAATAAAGGAAACAAGAGGAATGTCCAATAGTGTATCTCGTCCTTTCAAGTGAAAGTAGTAACTTAAATGAATAACATTTCATACCCCGACACAGGAAGCTCATTTGAGGATGCTTCTATTTTACGAAACGCTATATATTTCAGCACCGCCGAACGTGCCTATACAACTGAACTAATCCTACAACAACCTCTGAATGTAAGTCAGACAATACTACGTTTCTTGGTGATTAAAGCCTTTGAGGAATTTATGACGGCCACTGAAGATTTGTTGGGTTGGTTATTCGTATTGAAAGAATGGCAACCCAGGAATGCCGAATTTTCCCTCTTAATACTTATTAATAAAATACAAGTAGGAAAGAAGGGTTATGAAGAAAAACAGGCAGTATCACTTTTGTCCCAATTAGATGGGGAAGCTTTCAGGGAACTCTGTCATATCCCTAAAGATGAAGAACTAATTAATTCCGGGATGTCCGATGAGCAAGTAAATCAAATAAGACTTGGTATGCCTTTTAAGTTAGCGGGTTGGCTTAAGATTGCTAAAACTAGGGAAGAACAGGACAGAGGTTCGGTTCGTATGTTTAATAAATTTAAGCATCATATGTTAGCATTTCCTACGAAAGCGAGAGGAAAGGATGAGGTCTGGCTACCCACACGTATAACTTTGGATAAGGTAAAAAATCGTGTGTTAATGGGGCAAGGCTGGCTTGAGGTTAGCGCCAACCACTTGCGAAAACTAGCAGGTGATGCTATTACAGCTCAAGCTGTATTGCATGATACTCTCGCACTGATATTAGTCACACGGTATAATGAGAACTATGTCGTTCCGGCATGGGTAAGTAGAGTGTATCAAACCTACTTTCCCTAACACAATTTAAAATGCTTGGTTATAAATCCAATAAAACCGATTTTTACTACATGTGAAATTGAAATCGTTTCACCTAATAAAATCACCATTCACGTATAAACTCCAGATATATACCATAGATTAAGCAAACTCCCTCCTCCTTGACGCCTGCTACGTTACCCCTTACAATAACCTTGTACGTGCCGGGGTGGCGGAATTGGCAGACGCAGCGGACTTAAAATCCGCCGGAGCAATCCTTGTGGGTTCGAGTCCCACTCCCGGCACCATTAAAAAGGAAAATGATGCCCTGGCTATTTATACTGCTGGGTTACCTCCTCGGCGCCATCCCCACCGCCTACCTCGCCGGATATATGGTAAAGCATATTGACATCCGTAAGGTCGGTGACCTTAATATGGGCGCCGCCAACGCCTACCGCCAGCTGGGTCCCAAGACCGGAATCATCGTCGGCCTTATCGATGCCGGAAAAGGCGCCCTCGCCGTCCTCATCGCTCAGGCAGCCAGTCTTCCCCTTCTCGCCGTTCTGGCCACCGGCGCCGCCGCCGTAATCGGTCATAACTGGCCGGTGTTCATCGGCTTCCGGGGCGGGCGCGGTGTCAACACCACCATCGGCGTGTTTCTGGTCGTGCTCACCAAACCGATGCTGATTTTAGGCGGGCCGGCTATCCTGGCCCTGCTTCTGAGAAGAAACGTAACTCTGGCCTGCGCGGTGCTGTTTATTCCGCTGTCACCAATCTGCTGGTGGCTCGGCAACCCGGCACCACTGATAAGCTACAGCATCGCCCTGCCCGTCCTGATCGGCTTCACCCATCTCATCAGAACCAGACGGCAGGTGCCGCGCGAGGCATAAGAACGCTTTATTTTCCGCCCTTCCTCAGCCGCTCCATCTCCCGTTCAACAGCGCGCCTTTCCCAATCCGTCCCGTGTGAAAACACGAAGACGTCTAAAAAGTGGAATATTTCCCTTTCCTTTTTCAATTAGCTTCCACTTTCTACGCTCTTCTGCTCCTGTGGCAGTTATATATCCAATAGTCATTCAATCAGTCTGTATTGCGGTCAAAAATAATGGAGCTCTACTGGTAGCTGTCGAAAATTGGGTATATATTCGCTTACTGTCTATTTTTTCCTATTGACAAATCACGGTTTGACTGTTAAACTAACCTCGCCTAGAGCATCAGGTAAACGTTTAAAAGAGCGAAATTATACCGTTCCCCGTAATGAGCTAGAATACAGGCATTACAGGGGTAACTTTGGACAGAAAAAAAGAAAAGGGCTTAATCCAGGTCTTCACCGGCAACGGCAAGGGCAAGACTTCCGCCGCACTTGGCTCAATACTGCGAGCCGTCGGCCATGGCCTTAAGGTCTTCATTGTTTTCTTCATGAAGGGGAAATATCCCTACGGTGAGTTCAATTCTCTCCCCAAGTTGCCCAACGTTGAGGTGGCCAGTTTCGGTCTCAGGTGTCTGATTGACCGGAATAATATAAACCCCGAAGAAATCAGACAGGCAGAGCTGGCTTTGCAGACGGCACGTGAGGCGATGCTGAGCGGGAAATACGACATGGTCGTGCTCGATGAAGTAAACGTTGCCGTTTATTTCAAGCTCATCCCGCTTGACGATGTTATCAGGCTCATTGAGGAAAAACCGCCGGGAATTGAGCTGATATTGACCGGCCGCTACGCGGAAGACACCGTCATCGAGCGCGCCGACCTAGTCACTGAAATGAGGAAGGTAAAACATCCGTACGACAAAGGAGTTAAAGCACGAAAAGGTATCGAATACTGAGGTAAAGGAGGGAGTAATATGAAACTTACCCTCAGTGTCATAAAAGCCGACATTGGTGGTTTTGTCGGGCATTCCGCATCACACCCTGACGTTATCAACGAGGCATCGGAGTCTCTGTCCAAAGCTAAAAAGGAGGGGCTGCTGATCGATTATCATATTACCAGCTGCGGCGACGACATACAGCTGATTATGACTCATCAGCAGGGCGACGAAAGCGAAAAGATACACCGGCTCGCCTGGGATACGTTTGTCGCTGGAACGGAAGTGGCCAAGAAGCTGAAACTCTACGGCGCGGGCCAGGACCTGCTCTCTGACGCTTTCGCCGGCAACGTGAAGGGCATGGGGCCGGGGGTGGCCGAGATGGAGTTTGAAGAACGGAAGTCAGAGCCAGTGCTTATCTTCATGGCGGACAAGACATCGGCGGGGGCCTGGAATATGCCGCTTTACAAGATGTTTGCTGACCCGTTTAATACCATCGGCCTGGTTATCGCCCCCACTATGCATTCCGGTTTCGCTTTTAAGGTACACGACCTCAAAGAACATAAAAAAATCACCCTCAATGCCCCTGAAGACATCTATGACCTGCTCGTTTTCATCGGCGCACCAACACGGTTTGCCATCAAGGCCGTTTTCTCTCGGGAAGCTGATGAGATCGCCGCGGTAACTTCCACAGAACGCCTGTCCCTGATCGCCCAGCGCTACGTCGGTAAAGACGACCCGGTTTGCATCGTCCGTTGCCAAGGCATTTTCCCAGCGGTGGGCGAGGTGCTGGAGCCTTTTGCCGCCCCCATTCTGGTGGAAGGATGGATGCGCGGCTCTCATATGGGACCGCTGATGCCGGTCTCGCTTCAGGAAAGCACACCAGCCCGATTTGATGGCCCCCCCAGAGTGGTCGCCGCCGGCTTTCAGCTCGCAGAAGGCAAGTTCATCGGACCGCGCGACATGTTTGCCGATGTCTCTTTCGAACTGGCCCGCCAGCAGGCAAATGAGATGGCAGATATGATGCGCCGCCACGGGCCTTTTGAGCCGCACCGCCTGCCACTGGAGGAAATGGAATACACCACCATGCCGCAGGTAGCGGAAAAATTGGCTGACCGGTTCATCGCCCTTGACTGAGCTACCCGTCAGCGATAATATTAATAGTAATACTCTATGACACGGGGGGTGAGATTATGGCTGTTTACGTGATGCTGACCACATTAACCGACGAGGGAAGGAAAACGCTCAAGGCAAATCCAAAAAGACTCCAGGAAGTTAACAAAGAAGTTGAATCCATGGGCGTCAAGATACTGGCGCAATACGCCCTCCTCGGGCCTTACGATTTCATAAATATCCTGGAAGCACCGGACAATAAAGCCGTGTCCAAAGTGGCTATCGAACTCGGCTCAAGGGGCACCCTGCAAACGATGACCATGTCCGCAATGTCGGTCGAGGACCTCACTGCATAATAGCCAGGAATTCGCTGGAGTTATTTTTGCACCCAAAACTTCTCCTCGGTACCAATAATCAGGCAAAAGTGCGGGAGTATCGGAGCCTGCTTCCCGACCTCGACTATGAAATAGTGACCCTGGCAGAGCAGGGCATCTCAGTCGCGGTTGAGGAGGTGGGAGAGAGCCTGGAAGAAAATGCCCGCTTAAAGGCGACGGTCATCGCAGAAAAGAGCCGATTGCTCACTCTGGCCGATGATTCTGGACTGGAGGTGGATGCCTTGGGTGGGGAACCGGGCAGGCTCTCCGCTCGCTACGCCGGCCAAAATGCCACCGATAGGGATCTCATTGCCTACCTCTTGCAACGACTTGACGGTGTGCCCTGGGAAAACAGGACGGCTCGCTTCCGATGCGTCATTGCCCTGGCTACGCCCGAGGGAAAGGTGGAATTATGCTCCGGCGAATGTCCCGGCTTAATCACCTTTGAGCCGCACGGTAAGCATGGCTTCGGCTACGACCCCATTTTCTATCTGCCGGAGCTGGATAAGACCATGGCCGAACTCCCCCTCGAAGAGAAAAACAAAATCAGCCACCGCGGCCGGGCCGCCAGAAAGGCAGCACAGTTCCTGCAAAATATGGTATGGTAATAAAAGACCCTTCTCTACGGGAGAAATAGCATTATATGACCGGACTTTCGGACTCGTTTCAGCGCCCCATAGACTATCTGCGCATCTCAGTCACCGACCGCTGCAACCTGCGCTGTATCTACTGCATGCCCGCCGCGGGCATAAACCTGCTCTCACATGAAGATATCCTGAGCTACGAAGAGATACATCAGATTACCGTCGCCGCGGCTGATCTCGGCATCAAAAAAGTCAGAATTACCGGCGGGGAGCCGCTGGTGCGCATTGGCCTCTCCAGCCTTATCCGAATGCTGTCACAGATAGAGGCCATAGACGACATCGCCCTCACCACCAACGGCACCCTGCTGTCTCAGTATGCTGACGAACTGAAAGCCGCCGGCCTGCGCCGGGTGAACATCAGCCTGGATACACTCAAACCGGATAAATTCAAGCTCATAACCCGCGGCGGCGATCTTGATAGCGTGCTTGAGGGTATTGAGGCCGCCGGTGCTGCCGGGCTTAACCCCATCAAGATAAACATGGTGGTTATGGCCGGAATAAACGATGATGAACTGATCGATTTCGCCAATAAAACAATCAATGAAGGATGGCACGTCCGCTTCATCGAGCATATGCCTTTCAACCGGGAAATGGCCAGTTCGTCTTTCCTTTCGGTCAACGAGATGCGCGAGCGTCTGGCTTCACTTGGTGCGCTTGAACCCTGCACGTTCAAAGGCAATGGTCCAGCAAAATACTATCGCCTGCCGCAGGCGCAGGGCACCATTGGCTTTATCACTCCGGTCAGCGAACACTTTTGCTTCCGCTGCAATCGCCTCCGCCTTACTGCCGACGGCAAGCTCCGACCCTGCCTGCTGAGCGAGCAGGAGATAGACCTGCGCCAGCCGCTGCGCCAAGGGATATCGGACGAGGAGCTGAAAAGACTGATTAAAAAGGCGGCAGAAAGCAAACCACGGCAACACAACCTTGCCCGGGGCAGCGTCCCGCAGGACCGCCCCTTCTCCCAGGTGGGAGGTTAATTATGGAAAAACTGACACACATGGATGAATCGGGGCGTCCCAGGATGGTTGATATCACAGAAAAGCCGAATACCCACCGGCAGGCGGTGGCCAAAGGCCTAGTCAGTATGCAGCCGGCCACCCTGGAGCTGATTAAGCAAGGGCAGATGGCCAAAGGAGACGTGCTCTCCGTAGCCCAGCTCGCCGGGATAATGTCTGCCAAACGGACGCCGGACCTGATACCGCTCTGTCACCCCATCCTCATCAGCGATGTCAGAATTGAGTTTGATATCGATGAGAAGGAAAGTACCGTGGAAGTAACCGCCACCGTGGAGAGCACCGGCAAGACCGGCGTCGAGATGGAAGCCCTCACTGCGGCTGCCGTTGCCGCCCTCACCATCTACGATATGTGTAAAGCGGTTGACCGCGGCATGAGGATTGAGAACATCCGTCTGGTCAAAAAAAGCGGCGGTAAAAGTGGCACCATAACTCTTGAAGAGAACCGATAATTGTTATATACTATTGCACCACAGTTTGATTGGGGGTAATAATCATGAAACTATCATGCCTGCAGGAGAACCTTAACCGTGGACTCAATATCGTGGGAAGAGCGGTTGCTGCCCGGACCACCCTGCCCATTACCAATAATATCCTCCTCGCTACTGATCAGTCCCGCCTCAAACTCGCCGCTACCAATCTGGAAATGGCCATTACCTGCTGGATTGGCGCCAAAATAGAAGAAGAGGGCGCCATCACCGTCCCCGCCCGACTGCTCACCGAGTTTATCAGCTCCCTGCCCAGCGATAAGATTGACGTCAGCCTTTCGCCCCGTACCAAGACGCTGGAACTGAAATGCGCCCGCTTCGAAGCGCGCATCAGCGGGGTCGATGCCAAGGACTTCCCACCCATACCGAAGGTCGAAGAAGGAGTGGCCACCAAGGTAGAGGTGGACGCTCTCCAGCAGGGTATCAATCAGGTTGTCTTCGCCGCGGCCACCGAGGAATCGCGACCGGTGCTCACCGGCGTTGATGCTCAGTTCAAGGACGAGCTACTGACCCTGGCGGCGGCTGACGGCTTCAGATTGGCCGTCTATCGCTTACCGCTGGCGGCGCCAGTGAAAGAGCCGACCGAGGTGATTATACCCGCACGTACCCTTTCCGAACTGAACCGCCTTGTTGCCGACCAGGAAGAGCCGGTGGAGATAACGGTGAACTCCAATAAAAGCCAGGCATTGTTCCGACTGAAAGATATCGAACTGGTCTCACAGCTCGTACAGGGAACGTTCCCCAATTACAAACAGCTCATTCCCCAGAGCTTCAATACGCGTATGACAGTAAGCGTTGACGAATTTTTGAGAGCGACAAAAACGGCCGCCATCTTTGCTCGTGACGGCAGCGGTATTGTACGCCTTGTCATCACCCCGGGCGCCGCCAAGGCTCCCGGCAAACTGACCGTTTCGGCACGCTCCGAAGAAATAGGCGATGACGTTGGGGAGATCGATGCTACAGTTGAAGGTGAGGAGGCTAAGATAGCCTTCAATGGCAGATACCTCACTGATGTTCTCAGCGTCCTCCAAGAGACGCAGGTGGCTCTGGAAACCACCAACCCATCAAGCCCCGGTGTTATCCGTCCCGTAGGCGCAGACAACTATCTACACGTCGTCATGCCGATGTTTGTTCAATGGTAGCAGTTAAATAACACTTAAACTTGGAGGGGAGCAGAAATGCTCCCTTTTTTATTAGTTGACAATCTGACAAAATGTTGACCCTGTTAATCAATTAATCTTCTTTAAGGGTTTCTCATTACTGTAATTAAGTTGTAGCCTCGTCATAGTCTTGCTTGGCTTGCTTCAAGGCTTCTTTTCGGGCTTTATCAGCTGCTTTCTTAGCCTCCTTATCAATAGCCTGTTCTTTAGCCCCTCTATGGACTATATCCGCTTGCGCCTTAGCCCCTTTATAGGCTATTTTCGCTTGCTCAGTACGCTCCTTTGATTCGGCTGTAGCCTTCTGGGAGTCAATATCTCTTTGCTTCCAGAAGTCAGCGAAGACCGCCTGGGCTTCATTTGTAATCGCGTCGCGTAGCTTCTGGGCTTCCTTTACGGCTACCTTATGTGCTTCATCGGCTGCTTTCTTAGCTTCTTTATCAACGGCCAGTTTCTTGGCCTCCTTATAGACTGTATCCGCTTGCTCCTTAGCCTCTTTATAGACCTCTTTAGCTCGATCCCAAGCCTCGTCTAAGAGTTTCCTAGCTTCATTAGAAGCCTCTGCCTGCTGAGTCACTGATTTTCCTGTCGTCATTTCGGACACCTCCAGTGCTTTTTTCGTATTTTCCTTCTCTTCTTCTATTAGACCGGTTATTGCATCTAATATTAATGGAGGCCTCTCTCCTTTTATCTGAAAGAGGGAGGGCTTCAACAACATCAATCACCCGGCCTCTCAGTGTTTTCCCAGTGAGGTTGCCAATTGCGGTTGTGCCTTCGGACTTTGAAGTCATTTCCACAAATCCAT
>Ga0209635_10000307_pt1 | contig 32451 bp, 30 predicted proteins | sample DeeMarSWOR230_32_FD_187463 | JGI IMG/M metagenome (GOLD analysis project Ga0209635, IMG submission 187463) | Marine sediment microbial communities from White Oak River estuary, North Carolina - WOR-2-30_32 (SPAdes) (version 2) | ecosystem: Environmental > Aquatic > Marine > Intertidal zone >...
GGCCGCCGCCACGAAGCGCGGTATTAGCGACCAGAAAAGGTTTACTCCCAGTGCCAGAAGCAGGGCTGGATCTTCCACTATGGAATGGTTGACGCCGATAGATATGTGCAGATGCTGTAGTTCTTCTTGTGACAGGACCTTGTTCTTTGCCTCTTCTGTAATGACGGCTCCTCCATACACCAACCCGAACATAGCACCGGCTACCCACATGGTCACCGCTTGATCTGAAAGCCCCAGGATTCTCATCAAAGGCTTGAAGAGCTTGACCAAATACTCGATCCATCCCAGTGCCTTCAGAGACTCGAGCGCAGTCATGACTATCATGATAATTACCAGTATCTTGATGACTAGCTTCGCAGTATCAACAGCCCAGACTCTCAGTACCTCGACGAATGGAGCATGAGCGTCGAGATCGACTGGTACCGCGACGCTCTGGCTGGTATCACCCAGGAATTGGGCAACGACCAAAACCGTCAGTATGGCTGCGGCGAGGCGGATCACGCTGATCTTTGCGAACCTGATGCCAGACTTGGATTGGATGATTCCCTCCACGACGAGCATGTGGGCGATGGTTATGAATATGGAAATCAGGATCATCTGCTCTGGGGAAAAGGGAACGATTGCCATAATGGCGAGTGCTGCATAGAAACTTGTTAGCAGTGCGGCAAGGATGGGCAGCGCTGCCTGGGCAGGCAGGCTGATTTGCGCCATCAACGGGTTCACCAGGAAGTCTATTCGATATAGCCAACCACTCCAGCTCAGGAGGGCTACGAGAAAGGAGACCGGGACAACGATTTTGCATATCCAGATGAAACTGCGGCCTCCTTTTCTTGCACCTGCGCATAGCCCGCTTTTCAGTTGATTCTGAAGACTATGCATGCGAATTCCTGTCACCTTTGCTGGAAGAGAATGGCTGCAGATAGTTCCTATTGCTTGTTGGCGCTATGCCTCGCTCAAGGTTGCCTCGTGCAAGGCATCACACGGGCAAGGCGCCGCGTTTGCCCAACGCCTGTGCGGCATCCCAACGCTGTTCTGGGACGGCGGTAATTCTAACACGGTTCCGTCTCAGCCACGAAGCCGAGTTTGCGGCTGCCCTTCTCCGTTGTCTCAAGTGTGGCTCGATCGGGGCAGCCCCGGGTCTCGAAACGAGTAGCGTTCAGACCTGCTGCGACGCTGGCCATGATGAGGGATCTGCGCATGTCGCCACCAAGCACGCGGTAGGCGGCAAAAGCTCCTGCAAACACGTCTCCGCAACCGACCGTGTTGACTATGTTGAGGCCTAACCCCTTGATGGGCAAGGCTGGGATTTCCGTCAGGATGTTGGTGCTTCGTTCGAGCATTACGGCTCCCTGATGGCCACGTTTCAACACGATGCGCTTGGGGAACTCAAACCCGCGCAGGTGCCGCAAGCACGCGGCTGTGTCCCCGGCTTCAAAAAGAGCAGACGCCTCAGCTTCGTTCAGAAAAAGGGTGTCCGTTTGTCTGACGAATGGCTCCAGAATCTCCCATCCGTAGTTGGTCAGAATCCCCGGGTCCCAGAATAGGGGTATTGCTCGCCCATTGGCCATGGCTGCCAACTCTGCTATTACGTCCAGCGGAGGATCCGTGAGGACTATACCTTGGCACTTCTGGAGCAGATCTTGGACTGACGTATCATGCAGGTGCTCGGGACCTAGTCTGGCGTTTGCCCCAAGGTGACTGGCAATGGTATTCTGCCCTTCCCTGTCGACCAGGATGTGGGCCTGTCCTGACTCTTCTCCTGCCACGCAAGTGATTGCGCTGGTCATGACGCCTTCGGCAGCCAGCGCGGATATCTGCTTACCGGCGATGTCATCGTCCCCCAGGGCGCCGATTAGTCCAACTTGCCCGGGCCCCAGAATCCTTGCGGCGGCGACCGCTGTGTTGCCTCCCGTGCCTCCTGAGACGCGGGTGATACGCTTCACGACAACTTCCTCCCCGGGTGCGGGCAGGTGCTCTACGAAGCAACTGACATCCCAGTTGATGGCACCACATGCTGCTAGTTCAGGCATCCTGTTCCTCTAGTATACGTGATAGGAAAAGCCTGAGAAAGCGGGGCCCGTCCACGCCAGCAGCGACATGTATTGGGGGCAGGGCAGCTGCCTCTTCTGAGTGTAGCAGGCGGGTGATACCCTGTTCGTATCCGTCTCCCGTGAGCACCTGTACAGGAACGGACAGGAAGTCGAACAGGGAACTGTCCAGCGCACATGTCAGGGCCAGAGGGTCGTGAAGCTCACAACGTCCGTGACGCTGCGTCACATAGTCTGCAAGGGTGGCTGCTAGGCGCCCACAGGGGGCGTTGCTCGCCTTGAGTCGCTTCACGTGCTGGGCGGTCAGGCAGCTTGTCGGATCGCTGGAGACGTCGAGCCCTACGGCGAAGATATCGACCTGTGAGTGAAACACCATCGACGCTGCCTCGGGATCCTCCCAGATGTTGAATTCAGCGAACGGCGTTGTATTCCCCTTACCGAATGGCGTGAGGTCATATGCTCCTCCCATGAGGACTAGCCCGCATAGGGATTCTGGTAGCTTCGGGTACCGCTGGAAAGCGAGAGCCACGTTGGTCAATGGCCCGGTTGCCACCAGGGTGATCTCGCCGGGCTGAGCTAGCACCAGTTCAGCCATGAAGTCCCAGGCGTTGCTGGGGTGTAGCGAGAGGTTGGGAGGGGGTAGTCCACACTGTCCCAGCCCATCTGGCCCGTGATAGTCGGAAGCATCGATGAGCGGACGCTGTAGCGGCTTTGCCGCGCCGGCGGCTACTGGGATGAAGGTAGCTCCCATGTGTTCCAGGACCCGGCGGGCATTGGCGCTTGTTGTCTGTAGGGGGGCGTTGCCTGCCACGGTGGTGACGCCCACGACTCGGATTTCGGGAGACTTTAAGGCCAGCATCAAGGCCAAGGCATCGTCTATGCCCGGATCCATGTCCATGATGACTTTCTTCATCGGATTGTATTAGGTACACTAGCACAAATTGGTGAGCGGCATAAGTCGTGGGATATGAAGACCGAGGCGCGTCTGTCGGAGGCCAGCTTATGTGACATAACAATGGACGCCGCGGAAGTAATCAGAATACTGGAACGCCAATACGGTGCTCTTGAGCAGAGGCCGGGTAGAGAACCCCTGGCTGTCCTTGTGGAAACCGTCCTTTCGCAGAACACGTCCGATTTGAACTCCGGGCGGGCTTTCGAGTTGCTCCTGTCTACCTTTGGCAGCTGGGAGGCCGTGGCATCGGCTCCTGTGGAGCGGATTGCTCAAGCCATCAAGTCTGGAGGTCTCTCGCGGATCAAGTCGGTAAGGATCAAACAGATACTGGGTAGGATTCAGAGCGAGCAAGGTCTCCTAGGCCTTGGTTTTCTCGAGTCCAAGGATATTGCTGAGGCGAAGGACTACCTCATGTCGCTCCCTGGGGTGGGTCACAAGACCGCCAGTTGCGTATTGCTCTTTGGCATGGGGAAACCATCCCTGCCGGTCGATACTCACATCCACAGATTAGCCAAGCGGCTGGGGCTGATTGGCGCCAGCGTTTCTGTGGAGAAGGCTCATAACCTGTTGCAGCAGCAACTGCCACCTTCGAAGGTGTACCAGTTTCACCTCCACATGATAGAACACGGCAGACTGGTCTGCCATGCGCGCGCCCCTCGTTGCCACGAGTGTGTCCTGAGCGGCGGGTGTCCTAGCTCACTGGCCTCTCACGAGAAGGGTGAAACCTAGCCGGGAGGGTTCGCTGCCTCTCGTTCCCGTTGCTCTAGTATGAATTCGGCCGCTAGGCGGCTCGCCCTTGCCACTACCTTGGAGCATTCCACGTAGGCTCCCGCCTTGGCAAACTCCTCGTATTCCTGGGGGTCGGCCATGTTGTAGTAGCGTCCCAGCCTCGCTATCTGGATATCACGACAGGTGGTGCTGCCCATTTCCTTCTTGAATCTCTTGAGGAACCTGAAGCCCGCTATCAGAGATGCCTGGAACGCTTCTCTATTCCCCATCTCTGCGTCGGCGGTGGCCAGGCCCACTGCCAGCAGGGCGCCGAGCAGTGCCCCGCAGGTTTCGCCTGTCATGGCAATTCCGCCTGCCAGAGGAACGGATGCCTTTAGAGCTGAACCATTTCCTAGCTTGAGGTGTTGCTGAAGGGGAAGCAGCGTGCAGCGCGAACAGCCATGGTATTCCTTCTCGTAGCTGTATGCTGTCTCCTCAATCTTGTCCAGAAGCTCGGCTTTGGGTAGTCCTTGCGCCATGCTTGACCTCCTCTCATGTGTTGGCTGCTAGCTTATGTTCAGAGCTATGGAGTTGTCAATACGACTGCGACTGCCAGGTGCTATAATGTCCTCGGACACATGCCGCAGATACTCAGGAGCAAGAACCTGGCCACCAAGTTCCGGATTCTGCTGCAAATAGCTTCGACGCAACCCAACGTGCAGCAGAAGGCTGTCGCTGCAAAGCTGGGCATCACCTCGCAGGCCGTCTCGGCGTATGTCAAAGAGCTAATGAGAGACGGCTGGCTCGACTCGCAGGGTCGGTCGCGCTACAAGGTGACCAGAGAGGGAGTGGATTGGATTCTGAGGATGGCCAGGGAGCTGCACAGTTACACTTCCTTTGTGAGCAAGGTAGTGAGCGATATATCGACTTCCACAGCCATAGCTGACAGTGACTTGTCCGCAGGGCAGTCGGTATCACTTCACATGAAAGATGGTCTGCTCTTTGCCTCCAGCCTCCTGAGTGAAAGGGGGGCAAGAGGAACAACTGTGTCGGAAGCCAGGAAGGGAGAGGATATCGGTGTCTCCAATGTAGAAGGCGTGATAGGGTTGAAGGTGGGAGAGGTCACTATAGGCAAGGTGCCCAACGTGCAGGGCGGGGGATCGAAGCATACTGATCTGGCTCGGTTGAAAGTAGAACTGGAGAAAGCTGATCTGGTGGGAGTGATCGGCGTCGAAGCTTTGGTGGCATTGAAGAACACCGGCACGAGGCCTGACTACCGTTACGGTGTTAGAGAAGCAGCCGTAGAAGCGGCCTCCTGTGGCCTTTCCTTCCTCGTTCTCTGCGCGGAGGATGCAGTATCTGGGCTGGCGCAGAGATTGGAGGAGCAGGGTCTGGAATACAAGATGCTCAACCTGGCAATGGGAAGGGAAGCCCTCCGCCAGTAAGCGACGCACATCTCCCTCTCCTCAAGAAGCACGGCTCATTCTCTCCGACTGTGTAGATTCGCCCGAGAAGAGCCGCCACAGCGACCAAACCACAAGCATCGGTTGTGCTGTTGGAGATTGGGATATCCGCCTGCTTGACCCAACATATTGACAAATGCCAAGCCCTGTTTCAATATATAGTGTATCGGGGAAGTGTCCTGCTCGTGGGCGCGTGTAGGGTTAGTCTGTGGTGCCGAGGGGTGGTGGCGCGCTGGGCAAGTGATATGCGAAAGCAGCCAGGAGGGAGAGTAGATGACGGAGCACAAAGTTGAGCATATCAAGAAGAGGGAGGGGGCTGTCGTGCCCTTTGATGCCGGCAAGATAACCGAGGCGGTATTCAAAGCGTTCAAGGCAGTGGAGGAGGGTGAGAGGTGCAAGGCTGAGCTGGTGTCGGAGCAGGTGGTTTCTATCTTGGGAATCACCTGTAGAGACGGGCGGATACCGACAGTGGAAGAAGTCCAAGACCTTGTGGAAAAAATGCTCCTTGAGAGCGGCCATGTCGCCGTCGCCAAGGCGTACATACTCTACAGGGACCAGCATGCCAAGTTGAGGGAATCGAGGAGGTTGCTGGAAGGGGCCAGGGGAATGGTAGATGACTATCTCGGCAGGCTGGATTGGCGGGTCAGGGAAAACAGCAACATGGACTATTCGCTTCAGGGGCTGAACAACTACATCTCCTCAGGCATTGCCTCTCGCTACTGGATCGGCAGCATATATCCGCCGGTCATCAGGGAGGCGCATCTGGACGGGGCGTTCCATATTCACGACCTGGGCATTCTGGGCGTGTATTGCTGCGGATGGGACTTGAAAGACCTGTTGCTGAAGGGCTTCGGAGGAGTCCCGGGAAAAGTGGAGAGTACTCCTCCGAAGCATCTTCGCAGCGCGTTGGGTCAGATTGTGAATTTCTTCTATACCCTCCAGGGAGAAGCTGCAGGTGCCCAGGCGTTCTCCAACTTCGATACCCTTCTGGCCCCCTTCATCCGATACGACGGGCTAGAGTATGGGGATGTCAAACAGGCAGTGCAGGAATTCATATTCGGCCTGAATGTTCCTACGCGGGTTGGCTTTCAGACGCCTTTCACCAATCTCTCGTTTGATCTGCTGGCTCCGGCGCCGCTCAGAGATGAAGCGGCCATAGTGGGCGGCGGGCCCGTGGATTCTGCCTATGGTGAGTTCCAGCGTGAGATGGATATGCTCAACAAAGCCTTCTGCGAGATTATGATGGCGGGAGATGCCAAGGGACGCATCTTCACCTTCCCTATCCCTACCTACAGCATCACCAGAGATTTCGATTGGCAGAATGGTGACAGGGATGTTCTGTGGAAGATGACGGCGAAGTACGGCATTCCCTATTTTGCCAATTTTGTCAATTCCGACATGAAACCCGAAGACACCAGGAGCATGTGTTGCCGCCTGAGGCTGGACCTGGGGGAGGTCAGGAAGAGGGGTGGGGGTCTGTTTGGCTCGAATCCCCTTACCGGGAGCATCGGGGTTGTGACTATCAACATGGCGAGGATAGGTTACCTCTCGGGGGGCAGGGAGGAGTTCTTTGCCAGGGTGGGCGAACTAATGTCGTTGGCCAAAGAGAGCCTGGAGATCAAGAGGAAAGCCATAGAGCGGTTCACTCAAGACGGGCTTTATCCCTATTCCAGGGTCTACCTTTCTGCGGTGGAGGAGAGGCTGGGTTCCTATTGGGCCAATCATTTCTCCACGATTGGACTTATTGGCATGAATGAGGCCTGTGTGAATTTCCTGGGCAAGGGGATATCCAGCCAGGAAGGGAGGGAGTTTGCCAGGGAAGTGCTCACTTCCATGCGGAAGACACTTGCCAAGTTTCAAGAGGAGACGGGAGAGCTCTACAACCTGGAGGCAACGCCTGGGGAAGGTGCATGCTACCGGCTTGCCAGGCTGGACAGGCAGAGCTTTCCCCATATCGTTACCGCGGGAGATGCTCAGCCATACTACACGAATTCCACCCACCTTCCTGCGGATTACGGGGGCGATCTCTTTGATGCTCTGATGCACCAGGATGAGCTTCAGAGTCTTTACACTGGCGGCACGGTCTTCCACTGCTACCTGGGAGAGAGGATTGATGATCCTGAAGGCTGCAAACTTCTGGTGAGGCGGATCACGGACAACGTGCGGATGCCCTACTTCACCCTGACGCCCAGCTTCTCCATCTGTCATACGCACGGGTATATCAGCGGGGAGTGTGCTCGGTGCCCTCTGTGTGGGCAAGAGGCAGAGATCTACTCGCGCGTGGTGGGTTACTTCAGGCCCGTCCAGCAGTGGAACGAAGGCAAGCGCGAGGAGTTCAGACAGAGAGTGGGGTATGAGTTGGCCGCTGGCGTGCCTTGAAAGGCCGGCGTTTCTCAGTGAAGATCTGCGGTGTGCACGGAGTCTCCCTAATTGATTACCCCGGGAGGATTGCGTCAGTCGTGTTTCTGGGGGGCTGCAATTTCAGGTGCCCCTTCTGTCAGAACGTGAGTCTTGTGGGAGGCCTCAGGGCCTTGTCCTCCGTGCCCGAGGATTCCGTGCTTGACCTACTGAGATTCAGGAGAGGATTCATTGATGGCGTCGTCGTTACAGGTGGTGAGCCGTTGATGCACGGGGAGGAGTTGACGCGCTTTCTGATAAGGTTGAGAGAGATGCGGCTGTCGATCAAGGTGGACACCAACGGCTATGATGCCGACACTGTGCAGGAACTGGTGGTTGGTGGACTGGTGGACTATGTCGCCATGGACGTTAAGACGTCGCTCGAGAAGTATCACGTGGCTGCGGGCAGAAGGGTCGCCGTCAACAGAATACAGAGGTCCATAGGAATCATCATGGGATCGTCGATTGAATATGAGTTCAGGACAACCTGTGTGCCGGGTCTGGTGGAGAGGGCGGACATACAAGATATTGCCCGGCTGATCAAGGGTGCGCGGCGCTACTACCTGCAGCAATACAGGGCTGATAGACCGACCCTGGATCCGGCCTACATGAAGTTGTCTCCGTACCCTGGCGAGAAGCTAGAGGAATTCCTCTGTATTGTGCGGGCACACGTCAAGTGGGCTGGTATTCGAGGGATTTGAGTGGGTAGAGGGGCGAGGCCACGTGTCGTATCGATAGTCCTCCGCTAAGCTGCATTCGTGCGTGTGGGCAAGCTGCAATGTAGTGCGTCAGGGCGGTCCTGCTATGTCAGATGTGTCGACGCTCTATGATAGGGTTTCCCGCTTGTTGCGCAGTCAAGCTAACTTGTATAAAATAATCCTAGGTTGCGTAATGAGAGAGCGTGTTCCGGTGCGGCTGAAAACGAGGGAGCGTAGGCGGATTCTAGTCGCGGCTGTCAAGTGTTTCTTGCTGCTCGTGGTGGTGTCTTCCGTCTTGGTTGGGTGTACTCCGACCAAGCCCGGACCTGCTGGAGCTATCGTCGATGACCTGGGAAGGTCGGTCCAAATTGACGAAGTGCCCCGGAGGATTGTGTCCCTGGCTCCGTCGAACACCGAGATACTGTTCGCCCTAGGGTTGGGGGACAGGGTGGTCGGAGTAACAGAGTACTGCAACTACCCGCCAGAAACAGAGGGGAAGGAGAAGATAGGGGGATTTAACACGCCGGACCTGGAGAGGATAGTCGCCCTGGCGCCGGATCTGGTGTTGGCCAGCGGCATACACGAGAAGGAAGTCATTCCTGGTCTGGAGGAGATGGGTCTCACCGCCTTCGCCTTGGAGCCAGAGGGTCTGGCCGACATAGTGGAGAGCGTCAGGGTGGTGGGAGCGATAACCGGGAGGGAGACAGCAGCGGCGGAAATCGCAGCGCAAATGGAAAGCAGGCTGGAGGCGATAACGGACGAGACGAAAGACGTGGAGAGAACGCCGAGGGTCTTCTACGTTACCTGGCATGATCCGTTGTGGAGCGTTGGCTCTGGCAACATGATTCACGAGTTGATTGAGAAGGCAGGAGGAGAGAATATTTTCCAGGATGTTACGGGGCACACGGTTGTCGACCTGGAAGCAGTACTGCTGCGTGACCCTGAAGTCATTATTGCCTGCAGCGGTCACGGCGAAGCCGGCGACAGGCCGTTCGGGTGGGTCAAGCAGGAAGCGAGGCTCGGCGTTACTGCGGCCAGGAGGGATAACCGAGTATATGAGGTCGATGGCGACCTTGTTAGCCGCCCCGGACCACGGGCGGTTGACGCCCTGGAATGGTTCGCTTACTTCATTCATCCTGAGCTCTTCGACAAGCCGTAGGGAGGGCAGTGTAATGAAGGTTTTTTCTTCGTGGAGTGGAGGGAAGGAATCGGCCCTGGCGACTTATAGGGCGATCTCTCAGGGCTACCGAGTTTCACATCTGGTCAATTTCATCTCTGAGGACGGAAGGAGATCAAGGTCCCACGGCATTTCGGCCCAGATGCTGAGCTTGCAGGCCAGGGCTGTGGGGATACCTCTAATTCAGGTGAGGACTTCCTGGGACGATTACGAGCGGAGCTTTGGGGAGGTGGTGATGAAACTCAAGGAGGAAGGAGTGAATGGAGGAGTATTTGGTGACATAGACCTGGAGGAGCACCGGGAGTGGATAGAGAGGACCTGCGGTAAGCTGGAGTTGAAAGCAGTCCTGCCTCTATGGGGACTGGCACCGCAGAGCTTGCTGGAAGAGTTCCTGGCCGTGGGGTTTGAGGCAAAGGTCGTGGCCACGAGATTGGACAAGGCTCTGCTGGGGAGAGAGCTTGATGACGGTCTCATCAAGGAGATTCAGCGGTTGGGCTGTCATCTATGCGGGGAGTCAGGTGAATACCATACCTTCGTCACTGGCGGCCCGATTTTCCGGTGGTCGCTTGACGTGGTCCCGGGCAAAAAAGAGGAGAGAGACGGAGTGTGGTTCCTGGATATCCTTCCGCGCCCTGGCGGTGATAGACGGCCAAGGGCTGTTGCTAAGGAGGAGGCTAGGTGAAGAGGAAAGGATTGATGCAGGTCTATACTGGTGATGGCAAAGGGAAAAGCACGGCTGCGATCGGCCAGGCGGTTCGGGCAGCGGGTCACGGCTTTAAGGTGGGAGTGGTCTGCTTCTTTAAGGATCCGGAGCGGTTCGGAGATGGCGAGTTCGAACTGCTGGAGAGGCTTGGGATACGCGTCTTCTTCTTCGCCAGGAAGCATCCCCATTTCCATAAGGGGTTGAGTCATGACGAGATAAAGGAGGAGTGCCTGAAAGGCGTCGAGTTCATACAGGGGCTTTTTGCTGATGGAACCTGGGATATGTTGGTTCTGGATGAGCTGAATGTCGGTTTGCGCGACGGATTCCTGAGCGAATCGGAGGTCGTGGAGCTCTTGCAGGGGAAGCCGGAAGAGCTGGAGCTCGTCTTGACGGGGCGGGGGGTGCCGGAGCGTGTCAGGGAAATGGCGGACCTGGTTAGCGAAGTGAAGAAGGTGAAGCACCCCTACGACAAAGGAGTGCTGGCAAGGGAAGGGATTGAGTATTAGCCAATCCACAGTGCCCTGGTCCTCTGGCTGGAGGGCCAAGGTGTATGCCTTGTCGGGGCTTGCCGTGCTGCTCGGGGGGGTCGTTGTGTTTGCCTCCACCATGGGCAGCGTTCACATACCGTTTTCAAGCTGCTTCGACATCGTTCTCTCGCGATTGCCCCTTTTCCCTGTTGCGTCGTCATGCCCTGAGAACCTGAGCCTGATAGTCCTGGACATCAGGCTTCCCCGTATCCTTCTGGCAGGGCTGGTAGGGGCGGCTCTGGCGGTGGCCGGAGCCACTTACCAGGGACTGTTTCGCAATCCTCTGGCCGACCCTTACCTGATTGGAGTCGCTCAGGGAGCCGGCCTGGGGGCTACAATCGGCTTCCTTATTCCTTTTAGCTTTCAGTGGGTGAGCTTTGGAGTGGTCTCCCTGCTGGCGTTTGTGGGTGGGTTGAGTGCCGTCGCCGTCGTCTATTCGCTGGCTCGCGTGGGCAAGGCTCTGCCGGCAACTACCCTTATCCTTGCCGGGGTGGCACTGGGCGCCTTCTTGTCTGCCGTTACCTCCTATCTTTTGACCACTTGTGGTGAGGAGTTGCACGGAATCGTGTTCTGGCTGCTCGGCGGACTCTCCCTGACCAAGTGGACCGAAGTGTGGACAGTTGTCCCCTGCGTGCTGGCAGGGACCACGGTTATCTTTCTTCATGCCCGGCCGCTTAACGTGATGCAACTGGACGAGGAACAGGCACAACAGCTGGGCATAAACGTGGAGAGGGTCAAGCTCGTGCTGCTTGCTGCAGCCACGCTCATCACCTCTGCGGCGGTCTGCTTCGCAGGCCTCATCGGTTTTGTGGGGATTATCGTGCCTCATGCGGTAAGGCTTATCTGGGGGCCGGATCATCGCTTCCTGCTTCCCTTATCTACCCTGGTGGGTGGCATATTTCTCATTCTGGCCGACTCCCTGGCCCATACGGTGTTTTCTCCCCAGGAAATCCCTGTCGGTGTGATAACCGCTTTCTGCGGGGCTCCTTTCTTTCTGTATCTGCTGCGAAGAAGGAGAGGGTTGGCCTTCTTCTGAAGAGGATAGGTAGCGATGATTGAGTTGAGCCATGTGACCCTGGGGTATGACCACCGGGCCGTCTTGAGCGACGTAAGCGTGACGGTAGGGGAAGGCAGGATTGTGGGTATCATCGGCCCCAACGGGTCGGGGAAATCAACACTGCTCAGAGGGATGACCCGGTTGCTCAGGCTCTTCTCGGGCGATATCTTCGTTGATGAGCGGGACTTGAGGAGCTACAAGAGGGACGAGATCGCCCGGCTTATGGCTACAGTGCCGCAGAATCCCGTTCTGCCCGAAGCTTTCACGGCTTTCGAGGTGGTGCTTATGGGCAGGACGCCTCACCTTGGACTCATTCGCAGCGAACGGGAAACGGACAGGCGCATAGCCTGGCAGGCAATGGAGGCTACGCAGACTCAGTTCCTCGCCCACCGCAGAGTGTGTGAGCTCTCCGGGGGAGAGAGGCAGAGGCTGGTTGTCGCTCGCGCGCTGACCCAGCAGCCAAGGATTCTCCTTCTCGATGAGCCAACGGCACATCTGGACATAAATTATCAAGTTGAGATTCTGGATCTGATCAAAGACCTGTCTTTTGAGCGGGGCTTGACTGTGGTTCTGGCGCTGCACGACCTGAATCTGGCGGCGCAGTATTGCTGTTGGCTGGTGATGCTGAGTGAAGGAAAGGTACACAGCGAAGGGACCCCGGATCAGGTGCTTACGGCCAGCAATATCAAGGATGTCTACGGGGCCGAGGTCTCCGTTCAACCTCACCCGGTCAACAGGTTGCCCATGACGGTAATAACAAGAGGTGAGAGCAGGGCGGGAAGGGGACTGTAGCCGTCGGCAGAGGATAAGATGGAAGTCTTGGCCATTCTTGTACTGGCGGTGGTGATAGATGCCTCATTGGGCGAGCCACCGCGGATCGTTCACCTGGTGGTGTGGATGGGGAAGATGATCTCGGTGCTGGAGAAGCTTGCCCCCTCTTCGGGCCCGAAGGCCCGCTGTCTATACGGCGCCGTGATGGTCCTCGTCACCGTGCTTGCTTTCGTTGCGCCGGTCTATTTCCTGCTGAGCTACGTGAGCGGGCTGGGAACGGTTGCCTACGTGATTGCCGGCGCTCTGCTGCTGAAGCCGTCCTTCTCGTTTAGACCGCTTCGCAGGGCTGCTCTTGAGATGAAACTGCTCCTGACCGCCGGCCACATCGAGGAAGCCCGGGCGAAGATGCCCACGCTGGTGAGCCGGGGAACCGACAGGCTCGGGAAACGGCTGATGGTCTCGGCGGTGGTAGAGTCTGTAGCCGAGAACACCAGTGATAGCCTGGTGGCTCCGCTGTTCTTCTTCCTACTTTTCGGCGTACCGGGCGCCGTGGCCTACCGCGTGGTGAATACCGCCGATGCCATGATTGGCTATCACGGGCGATACGAATACCTGGGCAGGTTCGCGGCGAAGCTGGACGATGTGCTGAATTTCATCCCGGCGAGAGTCTCGGGACTGCTGATAGTGGCGGCTGCCTATGTGAGTGGTGGCAGCGGCAGAGATGCGTGGCGCGTTATGCTTCGGGACCACCGCAACACGGAGAGTCCCAACGCGGGGTGGCCGATGAGCGCTGCTGCGGGAGCACTCGGGGTTCGGCTGGAGAAGCGGGGCTGCTATAGTCTGGGCGATGCCGCTGATGCTCTGTCGCCTGCGGTGATCGAACGTGGAGCGGTGCTGGCTACGGTGTCGGCATTGCTCTGGATCTCGTGCTGTTCAATTGCGGGGGCGATGTTTCTTGTCTTTGCGAGTTAGACCGGAAATATCCCGGGTGACGGGCTGCCCGCACGGCGGCATCGACTACGCCGAGCTGGAGGCTGTAGGTGTTTCCAGTGAAGGGATCGTCGATTTCAGTGCGAACCTGAATCCCTTCGGCCCGCCGCCGGAGATAGTGCAGACGCTGTGCGATGCCAGTCACCAGTCAGTGGAAGCTATAGGGCGCTATCCTGACTCTGAGGCCATTTACCTGAGGCGTTCTCTGGCGAGGGCACTGCGCGTAGGACCCGAGAACATAGCCGTCGGCAACGGTTCCACCGAGCTCATACGTCTGATAGCCCTGGCCTACTTCGGCAGGGGAGAGCGGGTCCTGATTGTGGAGCCTACTTTCGGAGAATACGAGGTCGCCTGTCGGATTGCTGGTGCAACCGTAATTGGGCAAAGGCTGTCGAGGGACAACGATTTCCAGCCAGACGTAGATGAAATGCTTCACCTTATCCGGCGGCATCACCCCAAGGGTATCTTTGTCTGCAATCCCAACAATCCAACGGGAAGGTATGTCTCGCGGGAGGGACTGGAGAAAATTCTGTCTGCAGCCAGGGACTGCCTCGTCGTCCTGGATGAGGCCTACGTGGGCTTCGTGGACAATGCCTGGCCCTCTCTCAGCTTGGCCCTTGGGTCTTCGGCTGCGGGCGAGGAACGGGGCAGCCTTCTCATCCTGCGGTCAATGACCAAAGACTACGCCATGGCGGGACTCCGGCTGGGTTATGCCGTAGCCACGGAGGAGGTTATCGCCACCCTGCGCCGCATCTGTCCGCCGTGGAATGTCAACGTTCTGGCGCAGCAGGCAGGCGCGACTGCCGTAGCCAGCGACCGGTACCTGAGGCGGTGCAAGAGAGAGCTCAGAAGGGCAAGGAGCTATCTTGTTGCCGAGCTTTCCAGACTCGGGTTGCCGCCTCTCCGCTCGGAGGCGAACTTCTTTCTGGTCGAAGTCGGGGACGCGCGGGAGTTCCGACGTAAGCTGCTGGAACGCGGAGTGCTGGTGCGCGACTGCAGTTCGTTCGGGCTGCCGCAACACGTCCGCATCGCGCCCCGCACCCTACCTGAATGCCGGAGCCTGGTGGACAGCATCAGGGAGGTGATGGACAGGTGAGTGGACCGGGTCTGGTTCGGCAGTGATGGTCGCAGTTGCAGGACATCTTGCCGGGGCATCGGGTGAGGTATTGATTACGGAGCATCGGAATGAGCGATAGGCTGTCCGAAGTGCTGGCGACAATCGGCCCTGTAGACAGCGAGGCCATGGAGTCGGCCCGGGCTCGCCAGGATCAGTTGACCAAGCCGCAGGGCAGCCTGGGGCGCCTGGAGGAGCTGGCCATCAGGATAGCTGGCATCAAGGGCAGGATAGTCCCCGGGTTCGAGAATAGAGCCATCGTGACGATGGCTGCGGATCACGGGGTCGTCTGCGAAGGAGTGGCGCTCTATCCTCAGGAGGTGACCAGGCAAATGGTATTCAACTTCCTGAACGGTGGCGCTGCCATAAACGTTCTGGCTGGCTTCATCGGCGCCCGGGTCGTCGTCGTTGACATGGGCGTGATTGGCGGATTTGAACCGCAGAGAGGTCTGCTATGCAGGACGATCGACTACGGTACTAAGAATATGGCAAAGGGGCCGGCAATGACGCGCCGGCAGGCGATGGATGCCATAGAGGCCGGTGTAGGAGTGATAGAAAGGGAGATAGCCGGGGGACTTGACATTGTGGGCACGGGGGACATGGGTATTGGCAATACGACTGCCAGCAGCGCCATACTTGCCGCAGTCACGGGACAGCCGGTCCAGGAGGTGACCGGACGAGGCACCGGCCTGGCCGATGCCCAGTTGGCGCACAAGGTTGCTGTGATTAAGAAAGCTCTGAAGACGAACAGGCCTGACCGTGAGGACCCGGTTGATGTTTTGGCCAAGGTGGGAGGTTTCGAGATCGGGGGCCTGGTGGGGGTCATGCTCGCGGCGGCGGGACACCGCGTTCCTGTGGTCATTGACGGCTTCGTCTCGGGGGCCGCAGCGCTGATTGCCACCGGGCTGTCAGCGAGGCTGAAGGACTACCTTATCGCCGGCCACCTTTCTGCCGAGAGCGGGCACCAGGCACTGCTGCGGTATTTGGGACTGGACCCACTGCTGACTCTGGAGATGCGTCTGGGTGAGGGGACGGGGGCGGCGCTGGGTATGGCGATCGTGGAGGCAGCGGTGAGGGCGTTGGCGGGAATGGCTACCTTCGGTGAGGCCGGCGTTTCCAGGGTTGAGAAAGCGGGGGACGCTTGAGATTCTGGGTGGCCTGGCGATTCCTGACGATCCTGCCTGCTCCGCGCCGCGGGCAGTCGGTTGCTGAAGGCCTGGGGAAGTCGTTGGGCTTCTTCCCCGTAGTCGGGCTGGTCCTGGGCTTGGCCCTGTTTGGGCTGGACCGGTTGATGGGGCTGTTTCTGCCTGCGGTTTTGGTCAATGCCCTGCTGGTCACCGCGCTTGTCGTCCTTACGGGGGCGCTGCATGTTGACGGCTTCATTGATACTTGCGACGGGCTTGCCGTAGCCAGCTCAACTAGGGACAAGCTGAGAGCGATGGGCGACAGCCGGGTTGGCGGATTTGGTGTGGTTGGGGGATGCTGTCTGATTGTGTGCAAGTTCGCTGCACTGGCCGCCTTGCCCGGGGCTTTGCGCGGGGCTGCCCTGATTCTTATGCCTGTCCTGGGTCGCTGGGGCATGGTCGGTGCCGTCTCCTTCTTCGGGTCCGCCAAAGATCATGGAATGGGGTCGCTGGCGAAACAGGAGGCCGGTTGGAAAGACGCCGCCATGGCCAGCGTGTTTTCCGTAGTGGTGGCGATCGCCTTGCTGGGGTGGTGGGGAGCGGCAGTATTGGGGGTGCTCTGCCTGGTTGTTCTGGGAGCTTCGAAGTGGCTTTGTCATGTATTTGGGGGGCTTACGGGGGATATGTATGGAGCAATAAGTGAGCTCGCGGAGCTGGCTGTGCTGATTCTGGTTATCCTGGTTGGCGGATGGGGGGGCTGTGGCTAAGGAACTTGTGCTCATTCTGGGTGGGGCGCGCAGTGGGAAGAGCAGTTACGCCCAGGCGATGGCTGGAAGACTGGGCGGGAGAGTGCTCTTTGTGGCTACCGCGCAGCCTCTTGATGAGGAGATGGCCTGGCGTATCAAGGAGCACAGGAGAAGACGTCCTCAGGGTTGGCGGACTGTGGAAATCGCCGCGGACGTCGGTCGGAAGCTGGGAGATGAGATTGGGGATTCCGACGTAGTCCTCCTCGATTGCCTGACCTTGCTCGTTTCCAACGTCGTTACACGCGTCGGCCCGGGTGCCCTGGAGAATCCCGCTCCCGGTGCTATTCCCAACGAAGCAGCGGGTCTCAAGCAGGCGGAGATCGCCGGTGCGGAGAGACTGGTTGTTGGGGAAGTAGAAGACCTGATCGCATGCATCGGTAAATACGACGGCACCTTCATAGTGGTTTCGAACGAAGTGGGGCTGGGCCTGGTGCCGGACAACCAGCTGGGGCGACTCTATCGGGACCTTCTCGGCAGAGCTAATCAGCTTCTAGCGCAGCAGGCTCACCAGGTCTATTTCATGGTCTCCGGCATTCCCGTGAAGATCAAGGGCTAGTGTTGTAGAGTTCCTAACCCTATCCCAAGTTCAGTTCCCGTGTTGAGGTTGTCAGGCTCGCCCTCAGGGGAGTTCTTAAGCTTGGCCCCAATGCCATCTTGAATGCTGTGTGCCGACGCTGTTCCAGACTCCCCTTCGAGCGTCGTTCAGAACGAAGTGAAGATCACCGAAGGCACTCATCTAGAGGCCTCGAGAAACCGCAGACCCTGCAATGCGTCCCGCCGACGGCGGCCCCGCAGAGTGGGCACTTCTCCTGTCCGCTGTTGGCTTGTGGTATTTCTCCTACGACTTCACTATACATACGGTAATAGGCATAGTGTTCCTTGTTGACGAACCCTATGCCAGTTCTCCTGGCTGCTGCCTCGAAGTCTTTGTCCGATACTCCGTCGCTCATCACCTGGCGCAGTTCGGTGGAGCCTGAGCCGCATTCTATGGCGTCCTTTCCCCTCCACAGCAGTTCAGATGAGATGAGGCCCTCGAAGCTTTTCCTGAGAATGTATTTACCAGTACCTTGACTAACCTTGAGGCGAGGGCTTATGTCCAGGGCAAAGCTGACAAAACCCTTGTCAAGGAAAGGCTGCTCTATCTGGATACCTAGGGCCCGTCCGAGTTCGTTGGCTGAGAAATGCCAGCTTCCGGAGAGTCGCCTCAGGTAACGGTCCAGGTCTCTGGGGGAGAGATCTGCCATGTAGGAGTATCCGGCAAATAGCTCATCGCTTCCATCCCCGGTCATGATGGAACGGACGTTGTCCTCTAGCGCACGTCCGAGGGCGAAATACAGGGAAAGGTCGTTGGGCAAGGCAAGGTCGAAGGTTCTCAGAATCCTGATGACCTGGGGGAGCGCGTTGAGGGCTTCCTGGGCCGTGTACTCTATCTTCTTGTGCTCTATCCCGAGGAGCTTCGCGACCTTGTCCGAGTAGGCGAGGTCAGGTGCTCGAGCATCTTTCAGTGCCGCCGTGAAAGCGGTGGCTGGCCTGGCTAAGAAGGCCAGGATGCTTGTGTCTAGCCCTCCCGACAGCAGGATACTGTCAGCTCTGTTCCTGTAGGTGGCTTCTTTGAGCTTCGCCCTCAGTTGTTCATAGGTCTTCATGTACGGCCTTCCGTATCTTAGCATCTCTGTCGGGCGAATGCGTTTGGAGCCGTGCACCACTCTGCCACTGCGTAGGCTCTATCTCAGCGCCTTCTGTCGCCACGGTAATCGGCACGTGTTACCGGGCAGTGACTTCTGTTTTGACTCGAGTCGCCCATCTTGTTATAGTGGTGACACTGGGCAAGGTGGTATTATGCTTGCCTGGTAAGGAGGGGAGGCATGACAGAGAAGCAAGCTTGGTTGTGCCAGTGGATGTTCCCCGACTTGAGCTCTCCGCCAGCAGGATGGAGAGCATAGTGCCTGGTAGGTGATGGGTGTTGGTGGAGAGCACCTGGAAGCCCCAAGCTCTTCGTGTTTAAGTACGGCTCTGCAGAGATGGAGTCACAGCTACTCAGCCTGAAGCTGAAGGGGGAGAGTAGGGGTAGTCTGCTGAATGTCAGTTGCCTGGTAGCGAGCCCCAATCTGGGGGCTCGCTCTTATTGTTCTTTGGCTCTGTTGCCCCGGTGTACCGGTGATCACCTGAGCAGGTGGGTGATGAGGTTCACCACCACAGTGAGCAGAATGCTGACTATGAGGCAGGTCGCTATGGGGAAGAGCAACTGAATGTTACCTTTTTGCACAAGTATGTCGCCCGGCAGCCTTCCAAGAAACGGAACGCGGTACCAGAAGAGCAGCGATAGGCCCAGGATGACGATGAAAACCCCAACCAGGATCAGAACCTTGCCTATGCTCTGAAACCACATGCTGGTCCTCTCCCAATCGATTGCAGCCCAGCGGCGGCTACTAGCTCTGTTCCAGCTTAGTAGTATAATGTTAGACGAAACACATGGAAAATACGACAACTGCATATGGTCGGGAGTTGATGGTAAGCATCCCGCGAGGAACTCTCATCGACATAGAGACGACTGGCCTGGACAAAGGCTGCGACGAGATTGTGGTCTTCGGCTATATCCAGGGAAGCTGCATCGAGATACTATGCCGCACCTCGAGAGATGAACAGCCCTTTGTTGCTCAGATAGCGAAGCTTGTCCTGCATTTGCCCAGGCCGTTCTATGCCTACAACCTCTCGTTTGAGAGGGAATTCCTCGGGGCCAAGGGGATGAATATAGAAGGGATAGACTTGTTTCGACCCTGGAAGGAGAAAGCTGATAGCCTTGGCCTCAAGTGGCCCAAACTGGATGAACTGTTCTGTCATGCAGAACAGTACTTCAATGAGCCTGTGGTGAGTGGCAAAGATGTGCCTTCGCTATGGGACAGGTTCCTGGAGACGGGCGAGAGGGACTATCTGCAGCAGATCATCAGGCATAACGAGTCTGACTTGCTGAGAGAGCTATTTCTGCTGGTGTACTACCGCGATAGCTACAAGATCTGACCGATTTTGGGGACACGGCGTTCTTCTGTTGTCCGGCGCGAGATTTCGGCATTGCGCCGCCAGAGGTCGACGGAGTCGCCTCTCCCACCACCACCTTGTTGGGGAGGCAACTGGCGTCTGCCTGTCCGCAGAGTTCATAGGTGGCGATGAAGCGGAGCTTTGAAAAGGAGGGTCCGTTCCATGATGGAGATCATCTTGGTGAGACACGGACAAACCGAGTGGAATACGGGCCGGGTATATAGAGGCAGGGCCGATGTGGGTTTGGACGAGGTGGGCATGAAGCAGGCAGAGCTCTTGGGGGGATATCTTGCTGAGTTGAAGCTGGATGCTGTCTATTCCAGCCCGCTCAGGCGAGCGCTGGATACGGCAGTTGCCGTGGCTCAGCACCAAGCCATTGATGTGCAGGTCAGCGACGGCCTCATAGATTTCGACTACGGGAAGTGGCAGGGTCTGTCTGACGAGGAAGTAAGGAAATCGTACCCAGCCCTTCACCGCAAGTGGTGTACTGCGCCTCACTTGGTGACGATGCCCAGAGGAGAGAGCTTGAGGGACGTGAAGAAAAGGGCTCTAGCAGTAGTTGACGGAGCGGTCCGCGGATATGACGGTCATGTCGTTCTCGTGTCGCATCGAGTGGTGAATAAGGTTCTGATATGCTCACTATTGGGGCTGGGCAATTCGCACTTCTGGGATATCAGGCAGGATGTGGGTGGGATGACGACATTCGACTACGTTGACAGCCGTTTCGTCCTGACAGGGCACAACGACACTTCATACCTGGTGGGGGTGCGAACTCCTGTTGACGACTTCTAGTGGAGAGTCCCGGCAAACGTCGATCCTAAGTCTCAAACCATCCTGAATGACTGCTGTCGATCGAGCGATCGCCAGCGACTACGTAGACCATCAAACGAGTGCGTATGCCTTTGGGGCTCCGCAGATAAGCCGTGATTGTTGCTGACTGGCCTGCCTCCAAATCGAAGGACTCGCTTGTGGAGGAGTTCAGAATGCGGCCTTCGGCGGCGTAGAAGCCAGCCAGTATGTGGATGTCATGTGCGACAGCGGTGCCCAGATTCTGCACCACGGTTGTCAATCTGTAGCCCCTTTCTTCGGTGCTGGCTTTCCAGCTATGAGTCACAATAGCCGCGGGCACGATGTCGTAGATATACGCCGGTTGGGTCCGGTACTCGGATGGGACAACCCCCGCTCTCCCTGCCTCGCCGGTTGTCTCCAAGTAGAAGTACCTCTTTCCGTTGTGCCTGTAGTAGGTTCCGCAGAAGCCCTGACCTTCCAGTACGCCGACTGCTATGTGGGTGGTCAGGTCGACCAGCACGACGTCATAGCCCATAGTGTTAAGCAGTTTCGCTAGCAGGATTGAAGTGTCCTCGCAGTCGCCTCCTTCGTCCACCAGTGTCTCAATAGGGTATCTGGGGTACTCATCATAGCCGGTGGTCTCGATGTCCAGAGCATAGGGGAGCTTCTGCACGAACGAGGCAGCGAAATGCACGGCGTCATTCTCGTCGAAGCCCCTCTTGTGGGCTTCCTCCTGCAGTCTCCGTGCCAGTTCGTCCGTATAGGCAGTATCTCTTGGGTCGGTGACGTAGACTGTATAGTCGTTGGTGGGTGGCCGTGGTTTCGCCCGGTAGTAGTCGTAGAGACCTTGTGGAATTCGTAGCTCCCACGTCCACTCGTGGTCGCGGCACGGCCAGTAGGACCAGGTATAGCTCCTGGTAATGAGGTCACTGGCTCCCAATCCCTCTGGCGTTAAGTCGGAGAATGAGGGGGGTGGCATGGGGACGGCCTCAGGGACCGGTGGTGCCTGACACGAAAAAACGATTGCCGATGTGGCAAGCAGAAGAACTACTGGAGCTGTCCTCTTGACCCTGTTGCCAATCGGGTCTCTGCTAGGTTTGAGGATTATGCACCCCGTATCAGTTGCACTTTTCCTTGCTGGTGGGTTCTTCTTGCGGGGTATGGCGCGCCTAGAGGGATTCGAACCCACGACACCCGGTTCCGAAGACCGATGCTCTGTCCACTGAGCTATAGGCGCATGCTCTATTTCGAAGCTGAATCAGCCGCCAGGTGCTTAACATGACGGCAGCACTTCTTGAAAAGCTAATGAAGGTTTTCAACAGCCTCACTCATCGCCTCATTATACTTAGGGGTAGGGGCCTCGTCAAAGCGTTTAGCTGCCGTTTGCTGGAGCCCTGGGGCAACATGGCCATAAGTGTCCAAAGCTACCGCTATGTTGGAGTGGACTAGCTGCTCTTGGACTATCTTGGGGTGAATCCCGGTCAAGTCAACTCGTGGTTGGAGCTTTGCTGGCTGCCATGCCTGCGGGATCAGATGATGTGACGCTGGAAGAACTGAGAGACTCGTGAGACGTACGCTTCTGGCATCTTGCGGTAGACGTTAACGTGCTCGGCTCGGGGTACGATCCAGATCCTGTCTTCTCGATTATCAGAGACGTCGTGAAGCTCCCGGGTCTCTTCGGCAGAGACCACCGGATCGTCCTCGCCATGAATGAAGAATATGGGCTGGTTTACCTGTTCCACCACTTGGACCGGCCGCACCTTGCGAAAATCCGCACCGAAGAAGATGTGCCCTGCCAATGCTACGAAGAAGGCGAACCAAGAGGGGGGACGGAATGGTCCGACGGACAACTGCTGCAGATCCATCATGTAGTCTAGGAATCCACTGTCGCTGACTATTGCTGGAATACGAGGCTCCTGGGCTGCCACCAGAATGGCCACTCCAGCCCCCAGGGAGAATCCCAGTAGCCCGATACGCTCCACCGGAATGCCACGCCCGGCTACATAGTCGATGGCACCGAACACGTCCCATTGTTCCCGATCTCCCTCAGAACTACGGCGTCCTCCAGATTTTCCCCGAGCTCGGAAATCAAACAGTAACACGCTGAAACCGTGGTCAACCAAGTCTCCTCCCAGTTGCAGGGCTCTGATCTCTGGGCTGTTTCTATGGTGCGTGGTGCCCTGGATCAGAACAACGCACCGGTCGTCTTCAGCCGTTGGCAGGTACCAACCGCTAAGGGGGACTCCGTCGCCTCTGCTGGGGAAGGTCACATCCTCCCATAGGAGATCCAACTGGGAGGGATGTCCGGAGACTGATACCCTCTCTACGACGGTCATTTTGTGAGCTATCCAGGTGGCGTATGCGATTGTGACCAGCAGGACCAGAAGGACCACTCCCGCCAAGCCGAGGAGAGTCGGTATCAGCAATTGTTGTTACCCCAGCCCACTGGCCTTGGGTTTCTGCGATCTCCGTAGCGAGAGCTGTTGCCACTCGAACGAGTCTACGTCTGAATCGCCTAGGTCTCTGTCGAAGTACCCACGCCTCTTCATGACAACGCGCATACCTTCGTTCACCAATAGCCAGACGATGTGCCGGACGACCTCGTCGGGTACTCCGGTGGCATAGAAGGACCTGGGGTTCATGTCCGGGTCGGCATTTATGTAGTCTACGGTATAGAAATGGCCGTCCGCGTCAAGGCAGATCTCCGAAGTGAAGAACTTCATCTTGGAAACCCGGGCGATGTCTCTCATGATACGGGCCAGAGGAGCGAGCTTATAGTATCGACGCTGTGCTGGCGTAACCAGATGGTACTCGTGGCTGGAGGGATCCCACCAGCAGGGTATTATCTGTCCGATAACGTGAAACATGCGGAACCAGCCGACGTGGCTTCCCAACCGTTTCGGTTTGAGCTGCCGCTGAATCAGGAAGGCGTCGGAGTTCGGGGCTTGCTCAGCGGACTTGAGCACGTCATAGTAGGAATTCCCGTCTACTATCACTCCCATGCTGGAATCTCCCCAGGCGGGTTTGACCACAAACGGCACCCCCACTTGGGCTTTGATTTCATTGGTTACCCTGAAACTGTGCAGCTCCTCACGGCTCACAATGACGGTTTCTGGAACGAGGATACGGTTTTCCATCATGATCTGGTGAAACAGGGCCTTATGAGCCACGACGCTGGTGATGTCCGGGTCATCTATGACGTAGCCGCGTTGCCGCTTCACTTCTTTGGCGAGCAGCAAATACGGATCGTCCGGAGTGGTCTGGTTGGCACTCAAGTCCAGGAGCACCCGCACCACAATTTCCCTCTGCTGGAGCTTCTGGAGAAAATCATTCACCCACACCTTGTCCGCCGCGAAAAAGGTAAGGTTCAATTGTCCGCACAACTCTCGCATCCGGTGAGCAAAGAAATCGTAGTTTGGGAACGGGCTCGAGAGGACAATGTCATACGATACCGCCATCAAGCACCTCCTTGTTTGACATCAAATCGAGAGACGTCAAACCTTCAATGTGATGCTCGCTCCTACACCTGTGATATCGTCATTGCGTAGTGACAGGTAACATAATCATAACATACGGATATACGACAACACGACATACTTCCTTCACGCTCAGGGCTGACTGGGCCGACCATTACTCTCTGCGATTTGCGGCACCCCGCGCTTGATGCAGGACATGGGTCAAATGCGTTGTATTGTATCGGCAAACTCAATCGGCCTCTCCGCCTTGCTGCGTTGCGGGGGATCCCGGTAAGCTACGCCCGAATGTGGGGCTTCTGGCCCAGGCGGCCAGCATAATATTGAAGGTCCGAGGTACGAGCAGGACATCTTGCAGGGACTGGCACACTCCTAGGAAATGGAGTGTTAAGAGGAAAACTCCTGAAGTCCAAATTCGAGTGTGTCGGGACGCCTTCAGCAGGTGAAGGTGCGGTAGTACGGGCACCCGGAGTAATCAGCCCGGAGCGCGCGGCCATCAACCACTGCATCGAAGCGAAGGGTTTCAGGAGAGCGACGCTCATCGAATATTCGGAAAGAACCGCCACCTAGGGGTACCAGTGACTCTGCAGTACCCGATGGGAAGACCAGTACTAGAGCGCCCTTACGAAGGACCACTCGAAAATTGGACAGCTCAGGGTTACGTGTCCGATAGTGTCCGGGGTAGGCTTCCCACTCTTCCGGATAATCAAAACGCTGAGGGCCTGTGTAACGATCATTGATATACCAATTGGAGCCGTGAAAGGCTTCCACCACCTTTCCACCGTCCCGCCCAAATTCCAGCAGGAACAGATCGAGAGATGGATGCCCCACGTAGAAACTGTCTTGAGCACGCCGTTCCAGGCGAACCGCCCTGCCTTCATATTCCAGCAGCAGCTTCTCATCTGCAGCTGTGAGCCGAAGCGTGCTGTTGCCTGACTTGTAGACGCCAACGTAGTCTGTCGCATTACTGATTGAACTGGGATTAGCAGTTGGAGGCAGGGGTGGAACGTCCTTGCGGTGATATTTGGCCTGCAGGACCTTGAGGGTGTACATAGCTGCTTGGACCACCACATCGGACTCCGCCATTCGGTTTGTTAAGACGACGACCCCGAGGCCTTCCTCCATATCGGCCAAGATGTGCGACATATACCCAGCATTACCTCCTCCATGGCCAAGGTAAGTGTGACCGTCGACTGGGTACGCAACGAGGGCGTATCCATATTGTTCGCTGTCAGTGCACGTTCCGAGTGGCGCCATCAAGCTGAGACTCTCGTCAGATACGATACGGCCCTGAGGTCCTTGCCCTCGGTTCATGAGCATCCTCAGAAAAATCGCCATATCTCCGGCCGTAGACGCCTGGCATCCATCGCCCGTGCCGTACTCGCCCCACATGGCCGGCACGAGCTCGTGGCTAGGGTGCTCCGGCCGGTCGTCATAAAGGCCGCGGTAACCGATGGCCGCTCTTTTGCGTGTCTCAAAGGTGATAACAGGATGGGTGTTGGTCATGCCAAGAGGATCCAGGACTCGAGACTGTATCACGTCTTCAAACGACTGCCCCGTCAGCCTTTCCAGAAGGAACCCCAAGGTCTTGTAGCCGACGCTCGAGTAATGCCAGTATTGTCCCGGAGGAGCGCTGGTCTTAGTCTCCCGCAAGGCCCAGGCCTCGTATAGGCCGTGGGGTGCCAACTCGGTGCCGCGGACAATACCTGCAGTGTGTCCCATCAAATGATGCGCCGTGATTGGCGGGTATTCGGATCTGACTTGAAACCAGGGCAGATACCGTGTCACCGGTGCATGCAGGTCCAGTGTTCTCTCATCGCGAAGCTGTAGCAGCGCAATGGCGGTGAAGGACTTCCCTATCGACGCGATCTCGAACATGGAGTGAGGGGTGATGGGGGCTTGAGCTGCTACATCGGCGAACCCGTAAGTGGATACCCTGAGCAACTTCTCCCGATCCGTAAGCGCGATGGCCAGACCCGGTATGTTCGCCTCTTTCATCTTAAGTTCTGCGAATTGGTCAATGTGTTTGAATGCGCTTTGAAGGCTTACCAACAGACGCTCCTTTCGTCTGGTTCCGACCAGCAGACTGACGGAAACCGCAACTCCCTCCCCCAAATAGAACCTTGTTGAGCTGAGCAGAATTTGACAATCTCCAAATCATGTAACCCCTCTGTATCAGTTGATGGGGTCGAACTCTGGCATATCTTCATCCTTTCGGACCACGGCTAGCGTTCGACGAATTACGACTTCGACGGTGTGGGACGGAGCGGCTATTCTGAGCAAACAACCACGAGTTAACTCAAACGAGATGACCCTTTGGCAAGATTAGCAGAGGACCCGAAGACTGGTGCCGTTGTCCACTGAGCTACACGCGCAAGGGTGAACGGTGGGATTTGAACCCACGATCTCCAGGGCCACAACCTGGCGCCTTAAACCACTGGGCTACGCTCACCACGGACAGCAGTATTATACTCACGATTGCCACCGCTTTCAATCTCGAGGGTTGAAGCTATCCCAAGCCCATGGTTCTGGCTATCGTCTCCAAGTATAGACTGGATGGGTTGTAGGAGAGTTCAAAGGCTCTCGCTCGCGTAGTGTAGAAGTGCAGATCATGCTCTGCAGTGACTCCCATGGCACCGTGAATCTGATGTGCCAGATTGAAGACACGCGGCAGAGTCTTGTTCATCCATGACCTGGCTACTGCCGTCTCTTTGACACAGGGAGAGCCCTCACCCAGCAGCCAGGCTGCTTGGTAGGTACTGAGTCTTGCCCCCTCTACGTAGGTATACATGTCGGCGCAGTAGTGCTGCAACACCTGAAAACTCCCGACGGGCCGGCCAAACTGTTTCCTTTCTTTGGCATATGCGACAGTGTCCTCTAGGACCCACTGGAGATTCCCCACTACCTGGCAGCATGCTGCTATGTCGCTCCTCTGCACGATCTTGCGGATCTCAGGCCATCCCCGCTCAGGGTTCCCCAGGATATTCTCTTTGGGCACTCGCACCTCATCGAACACCACCTCGCAGAGTTTGTCGTGGGCCATGGTTTTCATGACCGTACGTGTCAATCCAGGACTCTTGGCATCGACTACCAGGAGACTGATTCCCTGTTTGTGCCCGGTGGTGGTTCTGGCCACGCACAGCAGGTAGTCGGCAACGTGAGCATAGGGAACGAACAGTTTGCTTCCACTTATGCGATAGGTGTCGCCGTCGGCAATAGCCTCAACCGTCACGGCCTTGGAGCCGTGTCCCAGCTTGGGTTCAATCAGAGCCAGGCTGAAGATGACCCTGCCGCTGGCTATGGCAGGCAGATACAGTTCCTTCTGCCTCTGACTACCGGCCTCGAGGATTGACAGACCGCTGAGAACCACGGTAGGAAAGAAAGGCGAGGGTAGGCAAGCTCGCCCCATCTCTTCGAGCAAGACCGAAAGGTCGAGAAAGCGCATGCCGCTGCCCCCGTATGCTTCCGGGAACACGAGGCCCAGCCAGCCCAGAGTTGCCATTTCCTCCCACAGCTCCACGGAGTAGCCTTTGGCGTCCTGCTCCATGAGCTTCACGAGACTCTTGGGGCATCTCTCCTCAAGCAGCTGACGCGCTGTCTGTTTCAGCATCTCCTGCTCTTCGGAGAGCGCTAGGTTCACTCTGTCCTCCTAGTCAAGTGGCTACTTGCTTCTAATCAGTGGGCAGCCCCAGGCCTCTAGTAGCTATGATGTTCTTAAGGATTTCCCTGCTACCTGCCTGAAGACTGTATCCTTTGGAACCCAGATAGGAGTGGGATGCGAGCCCTTCAAACGGAGCATGCCTGGAACCAGCCTGCAGCACGCCGTACGGACCGAGGATTTCCATCGCTGTGTTAGCCAGACGCTGCTCGAAAGCGGTAGCATAGGACTTGGATACGGCGGCTTCCACTGTTGGGGGACGCCCTTCATCCATTACTGAAGCGACTTTGTACATGAGCAGCTTTCCCACCTCAAATTCAACCTGAAGTTGTGCCAACTTGTATCGGACCATGGCGTCCCGCGACAATGCTTTTTCGTCGCATTCTGTCTCTTTGACGAACCTGACGATGGCGTCAAACAGGGCGTAGTTGCCCATCAGTCTCTCCATCCCGCCTCTCTCATAGGCGAGTTGCTCTATGACTTGGTAGAAACCTCTGTTCTTCTGCCCTATCATGCATCTCTTGGGCACTCGAACGTTGTCGAAGAAGATGTCGTTCCAGGCCTCTGTACCAGTAATGTCAATCATGGGGATGCGGGAAATTCCGCTAAGGTCCATAGGAATGAGGAACTCGCTTATGCCTCTGTGCTTGGGAGCATCCATATCGGTCCTGGCGAACAGATCGATACAGTTCATGAATGAGGCTCCGCTGGTCCACGTCTTCTGCCCGTTGACCACGTACTCATCACCATCCTCGACAGCCCTTGTCTTGAGGGAGGCCAGGTCCGAACCTGACTCGGGCTCACTCATCCCCAGTCCCACATACAATTCCCCTGCCATTATCTTGGGCAGGAGTTCTCGTTTCTGTTCCTCGGACCCATAACTGAGTATCGAACCACCTGTTTGCCGGTCGGCGAACCAGTGACAGGCGGCGGGTGCCCCGTAGCGCAGCATCTCCTCGGTTACCACCAAACGGTCGACGAAGCTCCGTCCCTGCCCTCCATATTCCTTGGGCCAGGTTAGCCCAATCCAGCCTCTCTGCGCTACCCTCTTGGTGAATGCCGGGTCATACCCCTGTATCCAGGCATCACAACCTGGCTTCCACAGTCCTCCTTCTATCTCACCTTCCAAGAAGCTGCGTACTTCTTGCCTCAATGTGTTCTGCTCTTCACTGAAAGCGAAGTCCATATCACTCTCTCAGAGGTTGATATTGGAGTACTTCCGCTGGCGTGTCGCTACGGACTTCTTGGCCAAGACGTTTAGGACACGGTTTATGTATTTCCTGGTGTCGCGGGGCGCGATGATATCGTCGATATAACCCCGCTCCGCAGCGGGATACGGACGCTCGTATAGCTCCGAGTACTCCTTCATCTTCTTTGCCTTCTCGTCTTCGGGGTTCTCCGCCTCCCTGATATCCCGGGCGAATATTACGCTGGCGGCTGTCTCTGCGCCGACGATGGAGACCCGGGCGGTGGGCCAGGCGAACACGAAATCAGCGCCAATAGACTTGTCGAGCATGCCGTAATGAGCGCCAGCATAGGATTTGCGGATGATTATCGAGACCAGCGGCACAGTGGCATCGGCCCACGAGTAGAGCAGCTTGGCCCCGTGACGCAATATGCCTGCCCAGTCTTGCTGGGAGCCTATCATGTAGCCAGGGCAGTCGGTAAGTGAGATGAGGGGGATGTTGAAAAGGTCGCAGAAGCGAATGAACCTGGCCAGCTTATCGCACGCGTCAATGTCCAGAACCCCTGCCTTGACACCAGGCTGGTTGGAGACTATGCCGACGGGACGCCCATCCATGCGAGCGAAGCCACATATGGCGTTTGTAGCATAGTACTTGAGTGTCTCAAGGAAGTAGCCTTCGTCCACAACCCTGTTGATGATCTCGTACATATCGTATGGCTTCGCTGCATCGTCGGGGATCATGGTATCGAATTCAGTGATTTCCCTTTCGGGGCTATCGTCAGTGTCGGCTCGTGGCGGCCATTCCTGGTTGTTGGAGGGGAAAAAGGACAGAAGCTGCTTGCATGTGTCCAGACAATCCCTGTCATCTTCGGCTACTATGTGTGTCTGCCCGGACTTGACGGCATGGCTCCTCCAGCCACTGAGTTCCTCGAGGCCGATCTCCTCTCCGGTTTGCGTTCTTACGAAAGCAGGACCGGCTATACCCATGAAGCCGGTTTGCCTTACTTGGATGACGAAGTCCATCATCACCGGGTGGTATGCCTGCCCTCCCAGACAAGGGCCCATCAGCAGAGATATCTGAGGGATTATTCCAGAGGCTTCTATCTGGGACCTAAACGTCCACCCATAGGATTCTAGGGTGTCCATGCCTTCGTGCAGTCGTGCGCCCGCGGAGTCGTTCATGGTTACGAATGGCCAGCCCTTTTCCTTCGCGAATCTGATGGCGGAAGCGAGCTTCTTGCCATGGTATTCACCGAACGTTCCCATCATGGCGGTGTAGTCCTCAGCACCGGCGACTACGTATCTTCCGCTCACCTTGCCGAATCCGGTGATGATTCCCTCAGCAGGCACCTCCCGTTCATCCATTCCGAAAGCGGTGGTTCTGTGCTTGACCCACAATCCCAGTTCAGTGAAGGTGCCAGAGTCGAAGAAGTAGTCTATTCTCTCGCGTGCGGACATCTGCCCCTTCCGGTGGCGCTCTTCAATGGCCTTGGGACTTCCCATTTGCAGAAGGTGTCTCCTGGCGCGTTCCCACTGCTCAATTCTCTGTGCTGTTGTACCGCCGATTACGTCGCTCATTATCCCACTCTCTTTCTTCGGCTCATCGGTGCTAGTCCGCGGCTTCTATAAGTGTCTTTGCCTGATGATGCAGCCAACTCTGGTACGGTGTCAATGGGCCAACTATCTATAGCACAGAACAGCAGCGGATTCAATATGAATGGTGGAGCTACCAGTCATGGAATCAATGCTATCGCTGCCGTTTTGTGATGGCCAAACGAATGGTGTGACGGACGCGGGTTTCATGCTGCGTCTTCGGATGATTGAAGCGTAGTGGGGAATTCTAGGCCGGTCTCAACTGTTGCAGGTAAGCTTTACCCTGCCCCAAACACCCATTCTGTCGTCCTTGATGACGATTATGCCGTGCAGCTGATGAATACTCTTGGCTACGTCGATTGCCTTGGAGATGTCGCCTGTTTCTGTCACCAGGTTGCCGATAGCGGTGGCTATGGCATCAGCAAAGGCTGCTGAGGGCGAAAGCGCGATGACGGCATCAGCACTGCCCAGACTTAACGAGTGTCCCACGGTTGCCGAGGACGTGCATATACCCAGAGGTGTCTCATCAGGCTTGACTTCCAGAGCGATCTTCCTTGTGAAGGGCGATTGGCCAGCATAGACGCCCACGAGCCTCCGCTTCAGTGTTTTGAGAAAGACGTCGCCCCCGTTCTCCACTATGACCTCCGGCGAGAAAGCCAGCAGGTCTCTGCCTACTGCCTCAGCAATGGCGCCAGCCACCGCTGCCATTGGGCCTACTCCAGCCGTCTGTGATGCCTCGGCCATTGCCCTAGCGATCGCCGGAGCATCTTCATTGACTTGATACGGCTCCAGCGTGGTCAGAAAGAGGGGGTGGTGCATGATGTAGTGCTCCAGGGGTGTACGATGCTTCACAATGGATTTGATGGCCTTGTCCCTTAGGCTGCGGTGGGCTTGGATATACAAGTCCGTCTGTTTCACCACCGCCCTGAACGAGACCAGATCGCTATTGTGAGTCCATTGACGGTAGTATCTCGGCTGATGCACGGCTTGTTGGTTTGTGTCAGAAGTAGACTCTCATGGCCCTGGGCGGGCATGCCTTGACGCACAAACCGCATACGACACACTTGTCTTGGTCAAAGAGTACCCTTCTTGTTGTTGGCTCAAGGGAGAAAGCGCCAGTGGGACAGACCGTGATACAGGCACCGCAATGTGTACATCTGCCTTCGTCGCGGACTACATCCTGGCTTAGCGACTGGATTATTATGCCCGTCTCAGTGAGGTATCGGATCCCCTTGTCGTAGTCCTCCTTCTCGCCGCTCAGCTCGAGCACCAGTAAGCCTTCTTGGCCTGGTGATACCGACGCCTTGAGGATATTGAAGCTGAGGCTGAAATCCTTGGCCAAGCGGTATACCACGGGTTGCCCTGTCACGAGGGGAGGAAAGTGAAGCACTATTCTTCTGGAGATGTTCATCTTCTCAATCTGTTATCGCTCTTTCAACGAGAGGCCTGGAAGTCATACCTGATTCTACTCCCGGTAAGGGAGCCGACGGTTCAGTGAGCAGGAACTCCCCTCTGGCTATCCACCCTTTCAAAGTGCTGGCAATCTCAACCGCCTTGGAATAGCTGGACAGAGAAGCGGTAGGCACGTCCCTGCCCTGGACTGTTATGTGGCCGCTCTTAAGTCGTGCATAGCTGACTTCGCCCAGCGTGTCGGACTTCCTTTGGGGGTAGGCTTCAGAGTAGTCGATGATGGGAGCGAAGATATCCGCATCTTCAACGGCAGTGTAACGCAGGATCTCTTCAGATAGTATGGGTATGGGAATGCCTATGCCCACCGTCAGCGTGCAACCGTATCCGAGCATACTTGTTCCCACCAGCCACTCAGGTTTCATTTGTTTCAGGTCCCCGATAAGGGCGAGGGTACCAGCAGGCTCTCTTGGCACGCCGTTGTCTCCCCTGGGGGCGATGGGGTTGTGCTGTGTGCCATGCCAGGCAACATAGCCAATGCCGCCGCCAAGGAACACCTTAGTGCCTATGCCTATTGTCTTATAGTAAGGGTCGTTCAGCAGAGGGGAAAGCTGTCCTGAAGTGGAGTAGTTGGCATTACCCAGCTTGGGCTTAAGCACCCCCATATAGGTGTAGATCATTTGGTCTGACAGATTCACGGCAACGGGGTAGAGCTGATAGGCATTTCTAATGTTGAACATCGTGGCATTATTGAGGTCTTTGAGATTTATCCAC
>Ga0209635_10000309_pt1 | contig 32278 bp, 53 predicted proteins | sample DeeMarSWOR230_32_FD_187463 | JGI IMG/M metagenome (GOLD analysis project Ga0209635, IMG submission 187463) | Marine sediment microbial communities from White Oak River estuary, North Carolina - WOR-2-30_32 (SPAdes) (version 2) | ecosystem: Environmental > Aquatic > Marine > Intertidal zone >...
CAAGTTCGGAATTAGCTACAAGTGCAGTAAATGAAATAAGAGATGCTATATTAAATGATGCGACTAAATTTAATGGAGCTGACATAGGATTAATTAAAGCTAAAACAGACAACTTACCAACAGATCCAACAAGCGAAACAAATGCAACAACTAACAAGAATGAAATAATTACAGAAATAGATGCCAACGAAACAAAATTGGATACAATTCAAGCTGATTTGGACAATCCAGACCAATATAAAGCAGATGTTAGTTCTTTGGCTTTAGAAACAACAGCACAAGCGATAAAAGCTGAAACGGACAAGAAACATATAGTAATGGAACCATTGACATTATTTACTCCAATCACAAATTATAATGCAATAGCTTCTTTAGTTGGTGCTGGTTTTCTTCTATTAAAAGCCAAAGACGAAAAAGGATATGTTGTTGTTAGTGGAGATTGGAATAATGTTGGAGTAATTGATATTTATAGACATAGAAATGGAGTTGAAACGGCTGTTGTGTCTGGTGCGACTCCAATTGCTTTCGGGTCTGTCTTAGCTTATAACTATACAACTTTTGAAACTGATTTTCAAGTTAATGACCAAATAAGTATTCAATGGAGCGGTTTTAATCTATTAATAGATGGAGTGTTATATGATAATTTAGAACCAGTTTTGAGCAGAGCACTATTAGTGGATGATGCCACTTATGATGATGTGCAATTAATTAAAGCTGAAACGGATAAGATACAAACAATAGATGATAATGTTGATTCTGTGATTTCTACATTATCTACAATGGCAACAAACTTGAGCAGAGTTTTAGGACTAATGCACGAAAATGTTGTATCGGAAGACACATTCGATCTTACTGGAGCACATCAAGGATTTACATTATATTGTTATAACTCGAAAACAAATGCTCAAACACACGACAAAGTTACAGGATTATTAAATACTTATACAGCAACCGTCACTTATGATATTAATAACAATCCAATTAAGTTTGAAATGGTGAAGAATTAATGGTAGATCACAGAACAGTTGGGAGAGGGAGAGTAGGGCATTATTTACCAGTTGATGATGTTACTATAATTAGAAATGAATTCGTTCCTACAATAATTGGAACTATCGTTGATGATGATGTATTAACTGGAACACTTACAGATGAAATAACATTAATAGGGACATTAACTTGTCCTCCTTAAAGGTGATATTATGGGAAATAATGAATGGGAAATGTTTAAAGGAGATAATAAAGACCCTAAAGTGGTTGTTACTCGAAGTAGTGATGGAGCAACTGTAGATATTACAAATGCTCAAGTTGTTTTTACTGTAAAGGAAAATGCTACATCTTCAGCAACAATCATTCAAAAGAAAAATCTTTTAGCTGGTGGAGATGCCACTCAAATAGAGATGACAAACCCAACAAGTGGAGAATGTAAAGTACATATTTTACCAGCTGACACATCAAGTATAAGAGCAAGCAAATATATTTATGATGTACAAGTAGTTTTGTCTCCTTATGGAACACAAACAATAATGAAGGATAACCTTATTATTAAACAAGATGTGACTAACTAATGTTAATTGGTTTAGTTGGATTAAAAAGAAGTGGTAAAGACACCACTGCCGATTATTTAACAAAACATTATGATTTTGCTAAATACTCACTCGCAGATCCAATGAAGAAAGCATGTAAAGAGATTTTCTTATTTTCTGATGAGCAACTTTGGGGAAATGATAAAGAAAGAATTGATCATAGGTATGGTTGCTCTGCAAGAAGAATTCTGCAAATATTTGGAACGGAATTGTTCCAATATAATATATATCATCATATACCAGAATTTAAAATCCCTTCGAGAAAATTGTGGATTTATAGATTTGAACAATGGTATCACAACCTTATGAGTTATTACGCAGCAGATTATGAAATGACTGGAAAATATATCGTTCCTAATGTTGTAATTGCTGATGTAAGATTTGAACATGAGGCAGAAGATATAAGAAAATTGGATGGAATAATAGTGAGAGTTGTGAGGTATCCGTTACCAGATAATAGTGATCAGCATGCGAGTGAAACGGAATTATTAGAAATAGAAGAAGATTATACTCTTTATGGAATGGATAATATACCGACATTGTATAAAGAGATAGACAAATTAATGGAAAAATTAAATATAATAAAGGTGGATTAAATGGGATATATATACAGATTTGTGACACCACAGGCAATATTGATAGCAGCAAGAGAAAAAGCCATTCTCGAAAAAAGGGAACAAGGATATAGAGGGCCAGTTGGAGCAATTCAATTAGGTACTAAAGAAACTATAAAAGCATTTTTGGAATACTTTGATAAGTTAGGAGAAGAAGGTTGGCTTTATTGTGGAACTGCAGAATACCCAGACCTTCCTTATGGTGGATGTTATGTCTTTAGAAAAGAAAAGCAACCAAAAGCTAAAATTTCTAAAATAGGAAGAATAACAAAAGTTGAAAGAATAGATGAACTTCCAGTAACAGAAACTTCTACCATTACAGAAGACGAAGATATTTATGCAGAAGACGAAATATTAGATTTGACTAGCGAAGAGCCAGAAGAATATAAACCAGAAGAATTAATAAATGCTCCAGCAGATGTCGTTAATGATATTTTGTTTAAAAGACAACTAATTGCTTCCGAACAAGATCCAGATTTAGAAAGTGATATTATAGATGAACTAGAAACTGCACAAAGTTCAAGTAGCGAAACTGTTGAACAACCAGAACAAGATTTAAAAATCATAAGACACCAATTGTATGAATTGTTTAAAGTTGAAAATCAAGGCAAGAAAGCAATTTGGTTAGGAAAAGAAACAAAACAATTTCTTGATTGGTTAGATGAAAAAAAATCTAAATACGATCCTTTTTACCAAGCTTATATAGAAGAAACCGACAAACTTCCTATTCACAGAGAAAAGGAAACTGCAGAATATAAACAATGGTTAAAAGATAAGCAAGCTGGTAACAATGCCTAATCTTGAAAGAATTTATAGACCTACAAAATTAAGTCAATTCAAAGGAAACGAAAACATCATCAAGGATATAGAAGCTTTTTTTAAACTTGGTGATATTCCTCATCTCATGTTTGTTGGGCCTCCAGGGTGTGGTAAAACAACACTAGCCATGATAATAGCTAGTCATTTCTTAGGAAGACAAATAAGAATTAATACTCGTGATGGAGATCCAGATTATACTATTTTAAACGCTTCAAGTGAGAGAGGAATCGATGTAGTAAGAGATGTTATAACAGAAAGAGCACGAACAAAGCCTATTGATGTTCCTTTTAGATTTATTCAATTAGAAGAATTTGATTCATCAACAGATGATTTTCAACACGCTCTTAGACCAGTCATGGAAGAAAATGAAGACAGATGTAAATTTATAGTCTGTTTAAATCATATTGAAGGTGTGAAAGAACCAGCCATTATTTCAAGATGTGCAACATTTTTCTTTAAAAGACCTTCAACAAAAGACGCAGCAGATTTATTATTAGAAATAGCTGAAAAAGAAGGAGTTAAATTTGAAGATCCTCAATTAGCTTTAGATATTGCAGAATATTATAAAGGAGATTTAAGACATATTCTAAATGATTGTTTAGAAGCACTAAGAGGATACGATGAAGTTATAACAAAAGAGCATTTGTATAAAGTATATGAAATGACTGGGAGAAGTGTTGCTGAAAGAGTTTTTAAATCCAGCGATCCTCGAAGAAAGTTTTTTGAAATATATAGAACAGAGGCTTTTGATGTTAGAAATTTCTTAGAAGAATATTATGATTTGTTAAATGATCATAGGTTAGCAAGAGCTTTTGCTAAAATTGATGCTCGTCTTAGAATGTATGCAAGTGAAATAGTACAAATTAATTATTTATTTACTATGATAGAACAACACATAAAAGCAAGCACGGTGATAAAAAATGGAACTAGTCCTAAACCTAAAAGACCTTTCTAATAGATTAAAAATAAAAAGAGTATCTAAAGCTCTTTGTGATTTAATGAGGTTAGAAATTATAAGTTTAATATCACAAGGAGATGAAAACTTAAATTATGGAGAGATTTCTAAGAAAGTTGGTAGAAGCCCAACATCAATAACAAACCACATGAATTGGATAAGAAATAGTGGTTTGATTGAAGATTTAGTTGTTGAGGGAAAAAGAGGCAAGATGCAAAAAATTCCCAAATTGAAGCTTAAAAAGATAACAATAAATCTGGTTTAAATGACAGTACGAGTAGCATCTCCAGTTCTTTTACCTTTTGGAAAGGATATTAATATAATAAAAGAATTGTCGGAAAAGAAAATTTACATTTGTCCTCAGTATAAGTTTTGGGGGAAGAATTTGGAAATTCTTATTAATAATACTCCAACTCAATACACAATAAGTTATATGAAAGAAAAGATAAATGATGATTTTTCTGGAATAGTGAAGCCAAGTCAATACTTTAATTTTTTGACAAAAACATTTAACCCATCAACAGCAATTTTCTTAGACAAATTATATCAAATTGAATTGGATAAAAATCATAAAGACATACTCGTTTTGTTATTAACAAAAGAATTTGAAAAATACATGGATGATGTTAATAAATGTAAGAAAATTCATTTTGGAATTGAAGAATTAAATTATATTCTTGATCATCCTAAATCTTATTTTAATATACCAAAAATAAAAAGAATGGATATTAATTTTATAAAACAAGATATAGGAAACAGTAAATTTGCTACTATATATGATTCTATACCTCGAGAATCTCGAATGTATGATGTATATTATTTAGGATTTGTAAGTCTGTTCTCTGGAGTAAAAGAAACTCTGACTTCATGGAGAGATGTGTTAATAAAAACTGCGGACGAAAATTTAATACACGACGGTTTTCTAATTTTAAGAAGTTTTCCCAGAGAATATGAAACAAAAATAAAACACATTCTGGCTAAGAAAAAATTCACAAAGATTTATAAAGAAAATGTTTGGAGAAAGCCAGATTTAACAGTCAAAAAAATATCAAAAGGAATAAAAAGATATTTTTAAAAAGGGTTTATTATGAACGCACATATAAAAAAATTACTAGAAAATTTAGCTAAATCTTTTGAAAAGGATTTGGAGAAAGTAGAGGCATTATTTGAATATGCCAAAAGAAAAATTAGCGAAGAGACAAACAAGAAAGAACCTGCATTAAGTGTTTCGGCTTTACATGCAGTTAGAGCACACTTAACAACAGAACAAGGAAAAGTAGGAAAAGAAATTAATGTAGTCTTTTTTGGTAAAGATCCAAGCAGAGATACTAACGCCTCTTCAATTAAAGAAATTTTAGCTGACTTTTGGAATAATCCAGAATCACGAAAAAAGGTAATTGAAGAAGGAAAAATAATTGTTTTAAAAGTTGCTGATGGAGATCCAAAGAAAGATTTTCACAAAATGTATAAACCACTCGTCACACTTGACGAATATGTGGAAGTTGATGGAGAAGTTGTTCCAACTAAAGGAAAACTCTGGGATCCAACAACAAATGAAGATCCTCTTCCAAGAGACAATAGAACACATTTAGACGAAGAAGGAGAAACAACAAATTGGAACTACACACATCCTTTAAAACCAAATTGGAAAACAACTCTGTTCGGAATAGGATATTTTGAAGACACACCAAATATTATTAAGAAAATTCAAGTAAGATTTTATGGGGATATTGGAGACCCACAATCTGGGCAATTTGTTTGTAAGCATATCTCATTCTTTAAGTCTTATAAATTAAAGGTTCAAGTGGCTGAAAACATGAGCACAGAAGAATGTTATGTTTTAACAGCAAAATCAAAACCAGTATTAGCAGAAGAACCTGGCGCAGACTTAGATGTTGTAACTCTTATGGATGGTATTAATACAAATTGGATGATTCAACAAGAAGCCAAAGGAAATGAACCTAAACCATTAATTCCAATTATTGAATTATCTGATTTAAAAGAATGGCATGTTGAAAGAAGAGCAAGAAAAGACGAAAACGGAGAAATTCTTAAAGCTCCAAGTGGATGGGATTTAACAAATTGGGATGAATATTGTTTAATAGATCAAGTCACATATTTAGGAAAACGACAATTTACTGAAACATACGCTCCAGCAGTAATCCAACATGATTCAACTGGAAGAGAAACAATGTTTGTTAATTATGATGACAATTTAGATTTAGATATTCCAATTCCATCAGATATTTTAATCTGCGTAAAAACTGGAAGAGGAACGACTAAATATGATAGAGAAGCGAAAGCTAAAATCGAAAACTCTGACGATCCAGATTTAAGTATTAGCATTTGTGGTACTAAGACATTAATGAGTTACGAAAAGATTGAGTTTCCAAAAGAATTAACTGGAGATTTGTAATCTCCTTTTATTTTAGGTGATTTAAATGTTTAAACAATTTCAAAAACCAGTAGAAGAAGCCGTTGCTAACGACACTATTAAAGAAACAATAAACTATCGACCACTATCCAAAGCAAAGTTCGGCTTAAATATCGCTGTTTTAGGACAAGATATGTTAGGAAAAAGTTTATTATCTTATATGTTTGGATATTTTAACAGCAAATATATTTCAAAATTAGATCCAGAAGAATTTCCTAATACTATTGAACTCCTAAAAGGAGGATATATGCCAGAAGTAGAAAGGATAGTTGTCTTAGATTTGGATAACTCATTTGAAAAAAATTCAAGTAGAGGAACTTTCTACGACTTAACTCATCCTTTAAGAGAGATAACTTATATTGACACTATTTATATTCCAAAAAGACAAAGCAAAGCTAAGGAAGGGACAGTTGTTAATGTAAGATCAGAAGAACTCTTCAAGGCAAAGAGAAAAGTTGAAGACGCTATTGATGTGGCAATGGAAGATTATGGAGAAGGAACATTATTCATAATCGATTCAATGTCTTCTTATTATGAATGTTTGAATGACATGTTCTCAATTGTTTATGAGGCAGCTTTTGGTAAATCAGCATACTCGAAAGTAGATCAGCAAAACCAATATCAAATAAGAAACGCTTGGTGGGCTGAAACCATGAAGAAAAAGCGTAATTTTCCAGGTTGGCAAATAGATACAATTAAAGTGATTGAAAAACCAGACCACTGGAAAAAGAAAGGGCAATCTGATTTCAACTTCAAATGGGCAGAAGGATCTGGAAATAACCAATTTAATTTAGACCAAATCTATTGGATAAAAAGAGATAGTGATGGCTTAGCTTATTTTGATATAGTAAATGCACGATACAAAAGTTTGATTGAAGCAGAAAATATGGGAATTTATTATCCTTTAAAGAAAAGAACTGCTCCATTTGTGTTCATTGAACAAATGGCACCTTACTTAATAAGCGGACAAGTTAATGATGAAGAACTATGGTAGTTTGGGAAAAGGACTTGGTTACCAGAATAGATTTAACTATTGAACTTTTAGGTATAGAAGACAAGGAAAGTGTTTTCGTAAATAGAAATGGAGTAATCCAAATAATACCAAGATTCTGTCGTTGTTGTGGTGAAAAAATATGGTAAAATTCTATATTAAAGCAAAGGATTTAAAAAATTTAATTGATGGAGTTTCATGTAAAGGAACTCTTCAATTTAAATCAAAAGGTAAAACAGAAGCTCCACTTTTTGGAGCTTTTTTTATTGATGTAGATAAAGCAAATAATAAGATTAGCGTTCTAACTATTGATACTTTCTTCTCACAAATTAAACAATATGCCGAAGCAAATGCAAAGGTAGAAGAAGAAGGAGTTATCGAAGTTACAGATAAAAAATATTTCGATAAATTATTTTCCTCAATTGATTTAGAAAAACCAGTCTCAGTTGAATCTGATGGCAATGTTATAATTGTAGAAAATCAAGATGGAGATTGGTATAGACGAAGAATTGTTGGAGATAAAAACTTAGATGAAGTTAATGAGAAAATGAACCAATTGTTTGATTGGATGAAATCACACGAACTAGTCGAAGTTATAGCAGAAGATGAATTAGGAAATGCTGTAAAAAGAAAAGTTTGGAAATTTACAGTTCCACAAGGTTCTGCTACATATCCTATGAGAATAAAAACAAATAAGAAAAATCTCCAAAAGTTTGTAGGAGATGCGATTAATTTAACAAAAGACAATGATACTATTATAATTTCTAAAGATGGAGAAATAACAATCCATAGTGGAAAGCCAAACTCAACTAATCAATCAAGACACAGATTAGAATATGAGAATATTGGAGAAGAAATAATAGATTTTGCTGTAAAATTCTCGGCACTCCAAGCAATTGTTCCAAATCTTCAAGACGAAGTTATTCTTAATTTTAGAATGACTGGAGGAAAAACAATCGTCTTAAGAATAGAATCAATGAATAAAACATTTTATCAAATAATTTCAATAGGTTCTCAAGATAAAGACGGCGTATTGTACGATAACGAAGAGTGATTTATATGTTAATGAAATTTGTACCTAAAAAGTGTCCAAATTGTGATGGCAAAGGTTTTATACCTTGGACAGAAGAAGGAGATATGGGGACTGGTGGTTCTTATAAAACAACCATCCAAACCATGTGTCATTCTTGTTATGGTACTGGAATAGTTTATGAAATGGTGTATGAAGAATGGGACGGAAATTAAGTGAAATATTTTTAGGAAATGTGTTAATTGTTTTAGCTCTTATACCTATGGTTATATGCTTAAACAGTCTAACTGAAATGTTTCCTTATCCAATTTTTTGGACAATAGTTTCGATTTTGCTATTGTTAGCAATTTCTTACTTAACATACAAGTATGAGAATAAAAAATGAAATGTCCTCGATGTAGTGAAGGAGAAATTAAAGGAGGCACTGGTGTTTTATTTTGTCCAGCTTGCCACTCTATTTTTAGCACACAAATGGATTATTTGTATTCATATAAAGAGTATAGATGGGACGAGCAAGGAAACGAATTATGAAGCTAAAAATAATGAACTACACATATTATAATAACAAATCGGAGAATAAAAATTACAATGCTCCGATATTAATTTTTCTTTGTAGAGATGAGAATAGAAACTTTCACATGGTTTTTGTCTGTGATAAAGAGAATCTTGCTCCAGAGATGTATATTCCTTTTGAGGAAAAATTCATTGCTGAAAGTGAAGAGATTATTACAAAGATAGAAGATTCTCCAGCATCCAACTATGGAGAAAAGGTTGTCAGATTAGAAACAACTTTTCCATGGGAAGTTAAAAAATTAAGAAAGAATTTCACACATACCTATTTGAGTGATATTAAATGGGAAAAAATGTGTGTAGAAAAAATGGGATTACAAACTCCTTATATTAAAGTTCCAGATGACTTTAATGAAAGATGGTTAAAAGTAGAAGATGTTGAAGAATTACCAGACGATGAACACTTCTATGTTCCAATTAGATGGATAGGATGGGACATAGAAACAAATGTTGAAATAATTTGGCCGACATTCAATGGTTGGCAAGATGCTGAGAAATGTGAGATAATAAGTATAACAGCTTATGATTCTTATGATAAAGTTTATGATATATTTTTCTGGCACAAAGATGTTATCAATGGAAGAGTTTTGTTATGGAAAAATTGGGAAAGAAAAGGACAATACTATGTTCCAGCCTTAAAAAAAATAAGAGAATATGCCAGAAAAAATGATGTTTATATTCACGAATTCAATAACGAAGTTGATATGTTAAAGGGATATTTTGATTATTATGCGTCTAAAAGACCAGATGCGCAATTCGGTTTTAATTCTGAAGGAGGATATAGAATTTCAACAAGAAAAGGATTGTCTCGTAAATATTGGTTTGATGGATTTGATATGCCTTATTTATATCAACGCTGTAAAAAATTAGGATTATTAGAAGATATTAAAAAGATGTCTCCATTGCCAAAATTTGTAAATGGAGTTAAGTGGAGAGCAGATGGAGACAGACACTCCGTTCAAATAGAAGGAGTTTGTCAAATTGATTTTATATTCACAAATGAAATTTTTCAATATCACAAGAAATTTGATGAGTTTAGAGAAGGAAATCTTCAAGGATATATGAGTTATTTCTTAGGATTTGGAAAGGTTGAACATCAAGAACAGATCTGGGAAATGTGGAAAAATAAAACAGAATCTGATTACGATCCAACTAATCCAGAATTGGTTGGAGTAAAGAAAAGAAGAAATTATGTTATGGAGATGTTTGAAGATGGGAAAAAAATGGAACAAATTTAAAGACAAATGTGAAGATTTTTGGTGGGATCACGACGACGATGTGAAAACAGCATGCAAAGTAATTGCTGGTTTTTTCGTATTAATTATGATAGTTGTTGGATTTATAGGTGTAATGAATGCCACCATAGAACAAACAGAAGCACTAGATAACACTCTTCTTATAGAAGGATATGTTGATGGCAAGAGATTAGGTGGAGATACTAATACACAATATATTTTATCTATAAATGGGACTGAAGTAGAAGTCGATAAAGAATATTACTTTCTAGTGAATATTGGAGATTATGTTAAGGTTTACGAAAGCGGACGAGTAGAAATAATCGAGGAACCATAAATGTGGGAACTTTGTTATATGGGTGGAAGATGGGTGTTAAGATGGAGAAGTGGTATTACAAAAGATACTCCAAAATGTCCAAATTGTGGTGTTTATTTGGAAGTCTTAAAAGAAGGTGTTTATCGCAAACAATCACATGAAAATACTTTTAAATGCCCACAATGTTATTATATGTTAAATATATACAAACCAGAAGAAAAATGATAATCGGTATAATTGGTAGTAGACGAAGAGATTCGCGTGAAGATTATTGGACACTCCGTAACAAAATTACTGATTTAGAAATAAAAGACAAAGACCTTGTAACAAAAATAATAACTGGAGACTGTAAAACTGGAGGAGACAAATTTGCGAGAGATTATGCTAACCAGTTTTGGACACTAAAAGTAGAATTAATTGTCAAAAAAGTAGATTTTCCTGCGTTTGGTGCTCCTTATTATGATTATGTTAAGGCTTATTATAAGCGCAATGAAGAAATAGCTAAAGAGGAAATGGATTATCTTATCGCATTAGTCGCACCAGATAGAACTGGTGGAACAGAAAATACAATAAAACATTTCAAAAAACATCATAAAGATTGGGAAAAGAAGTTGATTTTAATATGAAAGAGTGTTTTATTTGTAAAAAAAGTAGTTTTGATGATAATAACATACAAGTTAATGTATGTTTAAAATGCTTTGTGGAAGATTTCCTAAAATTAGTTTTGGAAGACCCTCCAAGAAGTGTTAAGGAAGCAACAAGTATTTACGAACTTCTTCTGAAAAAAATTGGTGAGTTTAAATGAATTTAATAACTAGAATTGCAACAAAAATAGTAGTAAAATTACATCCGAGATATATTGGTTGGTGTTATGCCGCATACAAATTTTATAGATATGTATTAGGTTATCACAAATATAAAGCTTGGAAAGGCGCATTTTTGTTAAATAATTTACGAACTACTTTTAAAAGGTGAGTTTAAATGAAGATAAAGGCAAAAGTTATAAGTGATGATAAATTTCTCACACTTAGAGAATTGGATGAAGCATTTATGAAAGGAACATTGTTTTATCTTGAAACAATGAAATGGAAAGAAAAGGATGATGGTTTAGAAATAATAATTTTATTGAGGGATTATCCAAATGCTGGAATTTACGATTCCTTTCAAGCAGAAAAATAAAAGGTTTAGAAAATGTGAAGAATGTGGTAAAAAGAAATTCACATCTAAACTATATGATGTTTATGATACTGGATTAAATTACTATCAACAGATAATTTGTTGTAATAAATGTTTAAAGGAAGCAAAAGAGCGTTGTAAAAATGATTTGTGAGAAACTATTAGATTATAACTTAGTTGATGTTGAAGGATTAGTTCTTTTGAATGAAGAATTTGGTCTTATAGAAGATCAATTTGAACAAGCTCAACTAGTTGTAGCTCCTCCAGAAGATGGTATTTACACTTCTAAAATGCACGACCACGACATGATTAAAGACTTCCGAAACGAAATGGTTTTTGATACTAAATATCAAAATTGGAAGAGAGAGCCATTAAAAGGAAAGAAACAAATCGGGGAAAAATTCTTAATTACTCTAAAAGAATTAGAAGACCAAGCAAAAAGAAGAGGATTGGTAGTAGAATATAATTCTCTTGAAGATATTCATAAAGTTGGAGGATATGTACCTCCTCCATTGAGAGCTGGAACATTTGTTTGGGTATGTGTCATAGATTTCAATAAACAATATCCAAATGCTATAATGAGCTCGAATGCGGGAGTGAGAACTCTCGTCGAATTTGTTGAGGATTTAGGAGATAAAATTCTCGGCTATAGTATAAATGAGAAAGGAGAAAAGTTTTTAGGAGAATGGGACAAAAAAGATTTAATAGAAACTCCTATTGCATATTTTAGAAAAGATGTTCTTTCAGTTAATAGAAAGAAATTTCAAAAATGGTTAAGGTTTAGAGTTGAGGCTCAAAAGAGAGCAAAGGAATACCTTAAGAAAGTTCAAGATCAAGATGATCCTTTATATAAATTATTAGATGGAAAGCAGTTTAGAATAAAAATATTCACAAATGGTGGATTTGGAATAATGGGCTATCCTAAGGATAGAAATTATTCTCAAATTATTTTTAATTCTTGTACTCTTATGTGTCAAGATTTAACAATGAATATGATTAAAATTATAAACGATTTAGGTTATGATACTGTAGGAGGAGATACAGACTCGTGCTTTCCTATATTACATGCTGACAATTTAGAAGATGCCATAAAAGAAGCTAAGTGGCTTGCCTCTGAAGTTAATAAGAGAATTGATAAATATTTGGACGAAGTTTATAACATTCAAGAGCACACCATGACTGTTGATGTTGAAACAATTTCGGATAAATTTATAGTTAAAGCGGCAAAAAATTATGTTAAAAGAAATCTTTACAGAGATGGGGTTATTTTAGAAGAGCCACAATTAGAAGTCAAAGGCATCGAAATGAAGAAAAGTAATACATCACGATTGGCTTCTGATATGCAACAAACTATATTAAATATTCTATTAGATTCACAAACAATTAAAGAAGACTTTGAATTGTTAATGAATGTGTTAGATAAGAATATTCATAAACTTCCTTGGGATTATGTAGCACCAAAAGGAGCTATAAATAATGATATGGATCATTATAAAGAGGGACATTATAATTCAAGAGGAGCAAAGAATGCCAGAAAATATTTCAACAAACATATTTTGCCTGGAGAAAATCCTTTTATTCTCCCATTTAAAGAATTTCCAAAGAAGTTAAACGGTCACTTTGTTTCTCCTTATAAGAGAGGAGAAAGTTTTGTTTTATCATTTGACAAAGAAGACATCCAAAAAATACAAGAAGCTGGATTTATTCCAGACTGGGAAGATTTAAAGAGAAGTCAATTAAAAATGAAGTCAGATCCTTTTCTTAGTTTATTAGATACTGATTTCTATAAAGCAGTAGCGCAAACAAAAGTTAGTGATGATATGCAATTATGAGTGGAATTATGGAAGATGTAGAAAAATTCTACAACGACATGAAAGAAATACTTATGAATATTATTGATGTCTATTATGGACAAGACATTATTGATATAGATAATGTAATGGAAAAATTTGAAATGTATTTTGAATGAATATAGATAAAGACGATATAGGCGGACTTAAACCATATTTCTTTTTATTGAAAATAAAAGAAGATTTGGAAAAAATGAATTGGTTTTGTCGTTATTGTTATAAATTAAAAAAGATACTCGAAACTTATTTTGATGATTATGAGGACATTTAGAATAAAAATGGTAATAGAAGAGTTTGATGAAACATTTGGATTTACAACAATCCATGAAACAATAAATACCGCTATTGGGGTACAAAAATTAAAACACTATATAATATCTGCAAAAGTTTGGGCAGAAAATTTTATGGAGAAGGAGATAGAAAATGGACAAGTGTAAAGGATGTATGTGTCATTATCACGATGAAGAACTTGGATGGTATTGTGTAGCTCCTGTGTGTATAAAAGATTATAGCTACGATCCAGAAACAAGAATATATACTCTCATTGATAAATCTGAGTGGAAAACAGAAAATCCAAAATTATTTGAATATGATTCCAAAAATAAAATAGTGGATGTATTTGTTAGAAAGGATGATAGTTGTCCATTTCCATTTCATAGTGAGAATTGGTATCATCAAGGATTTTATCTTGGTGATTTTTTAAATAGATTAAGAGAACTCCTTAAGAATTTTAAAGGAGAAGATGGTAAATGCCCTGTTTGCACACATTCTACCGAAAAGGTTTATTGGTATGATTCCGATTTTTGGGGGAATGGCGAGGCTACTAAGACTGGTGAATGTGTGCTTTGCGGGGCAAAAATATATAAAGTATTTAAATTTGTAGGAATTGAGTTGCTTGAATAATGTGGAATGTTGGAGATCAAAACACTCCAAGAATTTACCTCTCAAGAGGAGTTAACGCAAGAGATGATTGGGAAACTCCAAAATATTTTTTTGATTTATTAAATGAAATATTTGGATTTACTCTTGATGCTGCGGCTTCTCACAGTAACCACAAATGTGACAAATATTATACAATCCAAGAAGATGGAATATTACAAGACTGGGAAGGAGAAACAGCGTTTTGCAATCCTCCTTTTAACGAAATCTCTATGTGGGTTAAGAAGTGTTATTCAGAAGGACAGAAAAAAGACACAACAGTTGTTATGATTTGTCCAGTAAGAAGTGACACTGATTATTGGCACGAATATATTATGAAAGCTCACGAGGTTTGGTTTGTAAATAAAAGAGTTAACTTTCTTAGAGATGGCAAAGAGGTTAAAGGTTCTACATTCCCATTATGTGTAATAGTTTTTAAAAGAACATTAAATAAAACACCGAAAATTAGGAGCTTTGATCATAAATGAGTGAAGAAGAATTAATACATTCTATTGCCGACCATTTAGCGAATCCCCCAAACTATGAACAGAAAATAATGGAAGTTTGTGGGTGTGGTTGTTCAGAACAGTGTTCATGTTATCAAAAAATGATAGAACTTGTTGATATATATGGTTGGACAATTAAAATGAAAAAAACAAAATCAACCACAATAGATGTTAAAGATATTAAATTTACAATTACAGCAGAATGGTATGAATATGTATGAAAAAATATAGAATAACTTTTAAGAAAATGCCTCATTCTGAATTTATACCAACTGATGATCCATTAACTAATGGACATTTAAGAGAAGTAGCAATAGAATGTTTGAGAAATCATTTACATTATTTAGCTGATTTACCAGAAAAAGAATTTTCAAAACTTACAACTGAGTATGAGTATGATGACGGGTTATAAAGAAAATCCAAAAACAAAAGGTAGTGGTATTGTTTGTGCGATTCCACAAACGGGTCGTTGTCCAAACGAATGCGAAGATTGCTTTTTCCAATCTGGAAGAAGTTATTTAGAACCATTAGACGAAAATTTACCTAATATGCCAATGAATCTTATGGATAGAATTGTTCGCGTAAACGATGGGAACGATAGTAATGTAGATAGAGAAGAAGTATTAAGAGCTACTCAGCACTATATATTCAAATTTTATAATACAGCTATACCAAATAATTTAGAAGGATTTGAAGAGCCAGTAGTTTTAACAATTAATCCTGGCAAAATGACTAATAAAGGATTTTATACGCTGTATGATATACCAAAGAATTTAATGTTTGTAAGAATTAGAACTAATATGTGGAATTTGCATTTGGTTTTATCAGCAGTAAAGCATTATACGGAGAGAGAAGTTCCAGTAGTTCTAACATTTATGGCATATTTTGACACAGCCGATAACATACCAGAATCTTGTAGGCAATATTATACTTTTAGAAAGAGAACAACAAATTCTTACTGGGCTATTACAACTGAAGGATGGGAGATTATTATGAACTATTTTAAATATAATAAATGGGTTCATAGTTGTGGTAAAATTGAGGGAGAAAAAGGAGACACTCATTGTAGATTTTGTGGAAACTGTCTAAGAGAATATTATGCGACATTGGAGAGAATGAAATGCGAATAGGACAATCATTAATAGGTTGGTATGGAGGAAAGTTTAATTTATTAAAACATTTCTTGCCGTTTCCAGCTCACACAACATTTATAGAAGTATTTGGAGGATCTGGAGTTGTTTTATTCAACAAAATTCCTTCGGAAATAGAAGTCTATAATGATATTAATTCCAGATTAATTAACATGTGGCAAGCCATCAAGATAGACAGAAGAAAGTTTATAGATTTTGCCGCTAATGAATATGGAATAGATAGCAGAGCGCTATTTGATTACGCTAAGAACAATATTGCTGATGATAAGATAGAAGACGCAGCAAGATTTTATTATATAAATCGCCACTCGTTTTCTCAAATGAATGAATCTTATCACGGAATTTCATTTAATGGAAAAGAACATTGGCATACTCCTTATCTCAATAAATTAAAACAAATAGAAAAATATTACGAAAGAATTAAATTTGTTCAACTTGAAAACCAAGATTTTAGAACTATTATGAAGAGATGTGATAGAGATGGAGTATTGCTTTTTGTAGATCCTCCTTATTTTAAAGGTGGAGAAGTTTATGAGCTTATGGTTGGAATGGATAAAGAAGAAAATTCTTGGTCTTTAAAAGAATTTGAAGATTTAAAAGAACTATTATTAGGTTATAAGAAAGCCAAATTTGTTTTAACTGTTGATAACAAGGAATTCTTTCATAGCGAAGATTGGTTTTATCAAGAGGTTGAAAGAATTAATGCAGCATCCTTTTGTGTAGGTAAAGAGAAATCAAAGGATATTGAATATGTCATAAGGAATTTTGATCCAGCAACCACTCCAACAATGGAAATTTACGAGAATAAAGTTACAGATGATATGGAATTATGAGTGTTAAGAAAAAAATATATTTTGCTCATCCGTTCTCAAAAATGGGAACGAAGAGAGAAGAAATGATTATAAAAATTCTGGAAGAAAGAGGGTTTGAAGTCATAGATCCTTTTATAGGAGAAGATGAACTGTGCAGAAAATATGGAGTTTCTTATTACTATCAAAAACCGATGTTACAATTTGCTAATGAAATAGTATATAGAGATTTCAAAATGGTAGATGATTGCGACGCATTGTTTGCTTGGCTTCCAAAGACATCTGTTTGTTTAGGAACGGTCAGAGAACTCGATAGAGCATTAAGAAAAGGCAAAGAAACAATTGTCATTCATCATAAGCCAAATCCTTTCTTAATAGATGTAGATATTTTGTATTTAAACTATAACGATTTTAAATGGGATGTACCCTATAAGTGGAAAGAGAAATGAATATTATTACAGAATTTGTTAAAGAATTTGGAGAAGCAGTAGAAGAAACAAGTGATAAAATTATTGTGGCTTCCTCTACTAGAATCGAGGCATTAGTCGATAATGATAAATTCTTTAATGAATATGATAATAATCTTCATAATTATCTAAAAAACCTTCCTAAGAAAGAGCAAGGAAAATTTCAAACAGTTAAGATAAATTCTTCCTATTTTGATATAGACAGAATTAAAAAAATACTTGAAATGTTCGTTGGTTCAAATTCATTTGAAGGCAAAGTTTATAGAGTAAATAAACATAATTTTTTATATATAAAAATTGATTCTTCATACGGAATTATTATAGCCGAAAAGAAGAAAAAATATGTGGGAGATTCTCCTCACGAAATTATTTATAATTGGCACGAGATATTTTTAGAACAAACATTTAGTAGTGATATGATATTATGAAAATACCAAAAGAATTACAACAAAGAGCTGGAAGAGGTAAAAAACAAAAACCGCCATTAGCAAAACAATTTAAAGATTATGTTCCAGTACAATGGAGATTTCAATGGGGATTTGTTAAAAACAAGTATGGAACTCTTTTAGTTTATGAGCCGAAAAAATTCATACCTAAATATGCTGATTTGTCTTATCAACATAACATAGTTAAGTTATTAGAAAATGGAAAATATGAATGTTTTGTTGATGTTGGAGCAGCATTTGGTTTGTTTCCTTTGATAGCTTCACATTATTGTAAAAAGATAATAGCTTATGAAGCATTACCATTTAGATTTGGATTACTACTCCAAAATATGGCTCATCTTCCAAAAGTTGAATGTAGATACGCTTATGTTTCACAAAAAGAAGATACTCCTAAGATGGGAGATCCTTTTCAAATGGTTAAAAGAACGGATGAAGAAAGTTATAATATTCCTCTCGTCACATTAGACGAAGAATTAAATTTCTTAATTCCAATAAAAGCTCCTCCAGAAGATTGTGGATGTAAATTAAAGTTACCAAAACCTATGAGAACCTTAATTAAAATTGATGTTGAAGGAAACGAATTAAAAGTTTTGAATGGTGCGACAGAATTATTAAAACAACCACATATTCATTGGACAATAGATGTTCATCCATACCAAAATGTTGAAATAAAAGATGTAAAGAAATATTTCATTGGAAGAGCAATGGAAGCAGCAGGAAATAATAATGTAACATTTAAGAGGTTTAAATAATGGGATTTCCAACAAAAGAAAGCCAAGCAAGATACAAAATATATAAGGCGGCATGGGATTTGTATTTAATGGCTACAAAGGTTGATAAAGATGCCGCAAAAAAATTAAGAGAAGAAATAGATTCTGCTTTAAAAGTATTAGAAGAGAGTGATCCATTTGGTTAATATAATTATAACAAGCGAAATGAGAGTAGGTAGTAGATGGTTACACTATCTGCTATCAGAATTACTCCACATGAAAGTAAGTCCAGAATTAGATGTATCAACATTACCAAAATCTGCTTCTATTGTTAAATTTAGATTTAAAGATAACACAATTGTAAAATTTCACCATGCACTACCATCAGATATTTTTAGTGCTATACCTACAAAAGATTGTGTTGTTATAGCTGTTGTTAGAAATCCAAGAGATAGAATAGTATCTTGGACATTTCATCAAAGATTTAAGCCACAAGGACAAGGATGGTTACCATTAAAGAACGCAAAGACAGACGAAGAAGCTGTTAAAACTGCATTTTATTCACATTTTAGAACTGATGCTGATAAAAATCAAGAGATATTAATGCAACCTAAATTCAGTACTAAATTTGTAGAAGGTAAAAAAGCTGTGGGTAGTTATATTTGGACAAGTTATCACTGGCTTAAAAACAATTTATTTAGGGAAATTAAAACGATTGTTAGATACTTAGGATTAAACATAAAAGATAGTGAAATAAAAAGGGTTTGTTTAAAACATAGCTTCCAAAGAAGAGCAGGAAGAGCACCAGGTGAAGAAGTTAGAACAAACGAATGGTTTAGAAAAGGAGAAGAAGGCGATTGGGAAAATTGGTTTGATGAAAAAATGGTTGCAGAAAGCGCAGATAGCGATAAAAAATACTGGGATGCGATAAAAAGTGAGGAGGGAAACACTTAAAAAGACTATGGTGTATAGAGTAACATCATTTGTTGTAGCAATGTTTATTACATTTTTATTTACTGGTAGTCTTGAAATATCAATAGGATTAACAATCGTATTGGAAACAACAAAATTTATACAATATTATTTATTTGAAAAGAAGTGGAACAAATGGAAGAAGTCAAAGGAGAATATATAAGTAAGGATTTTCCATATATATCTAAAAGTAAAATAAAAACACATCTTTATTATTGTCCTTATCTGAGTTGGACTAAATATTTCCTTAAAGAAGAGAAAGGAGTAATGGGTATTAGATGTGATGTTGGTACTGATACACATTTAATATTTTCTGAATTTTGGAAATATGTTGATGGAGATTATATATTTGATAATTTAAAAATAAACCCAGCAATAGAATTAGATAATAATCCTGTAACTCATTATTTTTATAGTATTTGTATGACACTTACTCCAGAATACGACAGAGAAGTACATGTCTTACAAAGAATATTCTGGAAATTTTCTCTATTACACGCAGCAAGATTCTTATATCTACATTCTCTTTTTAATGGAAACAAGTTTAAAGTTTGGGAATATTTCAAACCATTAGAAATAGAAGAATTTTATATTGATGATCTTTTTGAAATATTTGGAACTCTTGATATTGTTTTTAGAGAAATAGATGAACAACTTAACGAAGGAATATTTGTTGCAGATTATAAAACTGGTAATATTCCAGCTTCTGTTAAAAGAGGGCCTAAAAATATATCAGATGATACTTCTGTTAAATTACCTCCTAAGTTTATGTTTGAAATACATTTCTATGGTTTATGTTTTCTATTAAAAAGAGGATGGCGCTTTACAGACGAAAGAATTAAAAGATTTGTTATTGATGATGAATATAAGGACGAACACGGATGGCATAAGTTTGGTTTAGGAAAAACAAAAGAAGAACAACAAGACATTGATGACGCTAAAAGAAAATATCTTACAACAATAGATCATAAATTAAAAAGAAAAGATATAAAAACAAACAAACTTGTAACATTTAAACACGGAGGAATCACACTTGGAATAATATTTCTTAGTGGAGATCCAAACATAGATGTTCCAGTCGTTGCTAAAAAGAAATTTACTTATTCTTCATTCAAAACAGTGTTGTATAAAATAAATGCAATGAGACAAATTTATTTCAATAGAGATAATGATGAATATTATTTAATAAGAGAAATGAAGACAAGACCAGAATATAATGAATATAGATGTGTTCATTGTTCTCGAAATGAAAGATGTTTAAAAGAAATAGAAGAGGCGTTTGCTCGTGGCGAATAGATGTCCAAAATGTAAAAAGAAAAACCCAAAATTCATACAATGTTTTGCAAGAGAAAATGGTATAATAAGATTTGGTTTTCAATGCAAAAAATGTGGTCACAAGTTTGAAACGACAAGTTACGAGAGGGAGTTATAGTGTGTTCATCGAAACAGGAGTCTCACAACGAGTTCCTTTTAGAAGGATGTTTGACAGTGAGCGACTTGCAATTCAAGATTTCAACAAATACAAACATTACTCGAATGTTTATCACAGTGTTTATTGGTTCAGGGAAAGAGAAGAAAAATTTGATACACATGGAAATTTCATTAGATGGGGGCCTGACTATAATACAGCAGTTATTACAAGAATTAATCTTGACCTCGATTCCTTCAAAACGATTAGGCTTAATGGGTCGACTATTGAAGTCTATACTGACGAGGGAGTAGAATCAATATTGAGGTTTGCTGATTGGTGTGATAAACATAATTATATGAGACAATATATTTTTAGTGGAGGAGGATTCTATGGTCAAGTTAAAGCCAGTGGACATCCTTTAAAGCTAAGAGATGGAATGCTACATCTTGGAGCAGAACTAGGACTAGAAATCGATCCAGCGACTGTTGGAGATACATCAAGAATGATGAGAGTTCTTAATTCTTTTAACTTTGGAGAACATAGAAAATGTTTTTGTATTCCACTCTCAGAAGACGAAATTCACCTCTCTTATAACAAAATTCATTCTCTTGCTCAATCTCCAAGATTTAGACAAAGATACATCTATGGAGAAGAAACATTTAGTTTAGATAGATTTAAAATAGATGAATATAAAATCGAAAAGAAACAATTGTTTATAAGTATAAAACAAAATCCTAATGCAGAAAAAATATTAGAAAAATATGGTTGGCAAACAAATGATTTTTGTGACACCATTAAACATATTATAAGTAAAGAGTATGTAGGTCATTATTTAAGATATGAACTACTTAAATATTTAAGGAGTGTAGTTTTTATGGAAATAGAAGACGCTGTTAATCTAATAGCCGCATTATTAAAAGAAGAAGGAATACACTCTTTAGCAGAAGGACAAGCAAGATATGTTTATACATATAACAGAGTTTTTAATCCTAAAAAATTAAAAGCTATGGGAATTTGTCCTCCTAATTGCCATAAATGTATGAGGTTGAGAAATATATTATGAGTATAGATTTTGAAAAAATGTGGGAAAAACTACAAAAACTTGCGTCTTTAATAAGAGAAAAGGATGGTTGGAGTTGTGATCTATCCAGAATAGAAGACGATGAAAAAAATGGAATATTTCTCAATATTTACCAAAAAAAGGAACAAAAATTAAAAGGCGATTATTTTGCTTGAAGGAAAAATTATATGGTTTTGGGGTTTGTCTGGAAGTGGAAAAACTACTTTAGCCGACAAACTCTGTAATAAATTGATGTATAAATTAAGAACTGCAGAACAAGAAGGACAAATTGGTGTAGTTTCTGACATCCAAAGATTAGATGGAGATATTGTAAGACAATCTCTCACAAAAGATTTAGGCTTCTCAATAGAAGACAGATTTGAACATATAAGAAGAGTGGCATTTGTGGCTGATTTGCTTTCAAGACACGAGGTTTTGGTTATTTGTTCTTTTATAACTCCTCTTAAAGCAATGAGAATGTTTCTTAGAGAATATCTAGGAGACAGATTAATTCTTATTGAGTGTAGATGTCCTCTCGAAGAGTGTATGAGAAGAGACCCTAAAAAATTATACAGAGCTGCGCTTTATGGTAAAATAAATAATATGACTGGATTAACTTCTCCTTTTGAAGCAGGCCCAACAAATTATCCAGCAGGCACTACTGGAGAAACAATTGTTAGTACATATTATTGGAACGAAGAACAGTGTTTAGAACAAATAATAAATTATTTAAAAGAGAAGAAATATTTATGAGCGAAAAATATTATGCTTTGAAAATTGAAAATTCAGATCACGCCTTGCTTTTTCATTTTACATTTACTCCAGAAGAAGCAAAAAATACTAAAGTAAGTATCGGAACAATAGAAAGCGTGTTGCCTCATGGTCTTTTAGGAGAGGAACACCACATAGAATGTAAAACAATATCAATAATTGGTATGCACAGGCAGGCGTATAAAGATGATCAAGCTTTGTAATCTTATAAATGATATAAGAGAAGGCATAGACGATATTCAACTTATGCCAGATTCAGAATTACACTATGAATATGTAAGAGACAAATTAAATCAATTAGAAAAAACTTTAGTTCAACAAGGAGAAATTTTAAAAGAAATAGCAAAATTTCTAACTTGGGATGATATGGAAAAGTGGTATGAATGATTGTTATAGATAGCAGAGAGCCTTCAGAAGTTTTTGAGGCTTTTGAAGAAAAAGGAGTGCCTTATATTAAGGCGGCACTAAACTTCTACTCTTGCAAAGAATGTAAGAAAGTGGATTTTGTAAAATTTGAAGTTTGCCCAGAATGTGGAAGTAAAGATATAATGGTAGAAGACGCTGGAGACTTCACAAACACAACAAGATCATTCTTAGTTGAAAGAAAGACAGAAGGAGATTTCATTGGTTCAATGTTAGATAAATCCCTTCAACAACAAGCGGCAAGAATGGCTAAATATTTTGGTGGATGGAAGTTTGTCTTCTTAGAAGGATTTATTACAGTTATGGTTGATAATCCTTATAATCAAAAAATTAGACCTTGGATAAAATCAATGCGTGTTTATCTTAGACAATTCGATATTTGTATGTGGCAAATGGATGACATATATATGTTGATTGATGAACTTGTCAGATTAGATAAGAATGCTGGTGAAGATCCAAAAGTTTATGATAAAGTAGATGATAAATATTCTGGATGGTCAGATAGCAAGAAAATTGTTTGTAAATTAGTTGATGTTTCTGATAAAAAGGCAGATGTTTTATTAGAAGAGTTTAAAACTCCTTGGGATATATTTAATGCAATTATGAGCTCAAAAATTCTCTATACCAGAACTGGTAATCCTAAAGGAGTTTCTGGGCCGTTAGCAAAAGTAAAAGGATTTGGGCATAAATTTGTAACAAAAAATCAAGACATGTTGTTAAATAAAGATGGAAATAAGTGATGTTAGAAATTATATTGCACAGGAATGCCTTCAGTTTGTCAGATATGGCAAAGGTAATTTAATTTTTAACACATTTACTGGTTCTGGAAAAACAACAACAATTTTAAAAACACTTTATGAAAGTGAAGATGGATTCACATGGATGTATTTTGCGCCTTACCACAAAGTTATAGAAGAAAACATAGAGCTTTCGAGCGTTATAGACTTTTATAATTTAGTACATTTACAAGCGAGAAAACATGTTTGTTTATCAAAAGAATTTAGAACATTAGCAGAAAATAAAATAAATATAGCTCCATTTTGTGAAAATTTTTGTACTAAGAGAGATGATGGTTGTCCTTATTATGAAAACTTAAGAATATTGAGAGAGATGCCAACCTGTTTTGCTGGAGTTCATTCACATATACCAACTCTTTTACAAACTCTTTTGTATGAAAAATGGTCTAATAAATGTTTATTTAATTATTATGATGTTATTATAATTGATGAATTTCCATTAAGCACTATTTATAATCAAATTTCGATAACAAAAAGAGATATAGATTATTGTAGAGATGTGTTAGAATTAACACAAATTCAATCTAATGAATCAGCTGTTTTAATGATGATGTTAGACCAGCTCTCATTGGCTACCGATGCTATTGAAATAAACTATGAAAAAATATATCACATTGTAGAGGGTATAAGAGGATTAAACTTCGATAAATTTAAAGAACAATATGATATTGAAATATTAAATCTTATAAGAAAAAAGAGAATTTTATCACCTCCACAAGAAATATTACATTATTTATCGGAGATACACAAAGTAAAACCTTCTGTTGAAAAATTGAGATGGATGATATATAAAACAAAGAACAATCAATGGCATAGAGGAATGATACATTTAACAATATCAAATCTCCCATCATTTCTTAGTTTGCCGATAAAAGTTATTGCTCTTGATGGAACAGCAGATTTAGAAACTTGGAAAAATGTGTTAGGAGATGATTGCACATCTATAAGTTTTGATATTGAATATAAAAATACATATCAATTAATTGGAGCAAGAAACCCTGTAAGTACTATAATAAAAAATGGTAAATTGTCTGGCTCTGGAAAGAGGTTATTTGATTTATTAGCAACAATTTGTGAAAACAAAGAAGGAAAAGTTCTTATTTGTTGTACTAAACGAGTTCAAACATTATTAGCAAAAGAGTTTAAAAAGAGATACATAGATAATTATGTATTTGCTACATATTTTAATTTAAGATCCAGAAATTCCTACTATGAAGAATGTGATACTTGTGTAGTGTTTCACGAACCAAATATTCCACCATTTCAAGTTGAAATAATTAGAGAATTATTGCGTTGGCCTGAGGATGTTGTTATTAAAGTTCACAGAGAAGATGAAATGAAACAAGGTATAGGAAGAGAAAGACAAAATATTCCTATAACACCAAGAGGAAGAAAAAGAGGTTTGAGAGAAATTTACATATTCTCATCTACTGGTTATAACAGACTAGTGCCAGAAGCAAAATATATGATTAGCAATGATATGTATGCTTATATAAAAGGTGGAAAGAAAAGATTATTTTTTGAGAAACTTAGAGAAATTCTCGGAAAATATTGTCCCGCATCTAAGACAAAATTAAAAACATTATTAGGATTGCCAACAACAAAATTTAATCATATTTTAAGAATTTTAGAAGAAGAAGGAGTTGTGAAAGTTTCATGGGGAAAGGTGGAATATTTAGAAGAATTAAGAGAAGAAGACGAAGAAAAATATTTGATAAGGATTGGAAGAGCTTGGTAGGAATGCCTTTAAATGAACAAACTCTTCAATATGCAAAGGAATTAGCAAAAAGCAAGTTTCAAATACCAGTATCTACAATATATACAATGGGAGTAGATTATGGAAAAAGAGAAATTGCTGCTATTACTATTGAATTTCCGTGGGCAACGCAAACTGAGTGCATAATAATAGAAATACCAAAACAATCTCCTAAACCAGAAATTCCAGACATGCTACACAACATAAGAGAATTGTTTGAACTATGGTCGAGATAAGCGAAGAAGAATACAGAGAATACATGTATTTAAAAAGGAAAGAAGCGGAGAGAATCAGAGCAATAGAAGAGACTTTGAAGAAGGGAATTCCTCAATTTAAAAAATGGAGAGAAGATCTTAACAGCGTAAGAGGTTATGCTGCTGTTTTTGTTAAGATTTTAAATGAAGAATGGGAGAAGAGAGGACAACCAGACTCGTTTGTCTTAGACAGACTTAGAGTTGTGTTTCAATATCTTCCAGATTTCTTATTAACTAAAAAAAAAGGAAAAATATATATAAAAAAATACTTCAGAGAATGTCTTAGACAATATGGATGGTCAGTTAGAATTGATCATAAATATGGTTTATTTGAAGTTTTTAAAAACATTTAACAAGTTTATAAATTATTAAAACACATTATAATATAGAAAAATGAGTGATATTAAATGCTGATAGATCACGAACGACAAAGGATAGTATGTTTATCACAAGATCCAAAAACAATCTTTTCTTATGGATTACAAGTAAATGAACTAATAAAAGGGCTTACTGATTATCAGTTCCATATAATTAGTTCTCAATATGCTTATGGAAGACCTTATGAAAGTGATGGTTATATCACTTGGGCTTTTGAAGGAGAACAACAAAGAACAACGACAACTCTAAAAAAGATTGTTGATTATACTAATCCTGTGTGTGTTTTTTCTATGGGAGACATACACCACCATCCAAATGTGAGTATGGGAAAACCTCTACAAGTTCCATGGGTTTCATGGTTTCCTTGGGATAACCACGATATGCCAGGATTGTTAAGAGCAAAACAACATATAGAAGAGCCAGATATAAAAGTTACAATGAGTGATTTTGCTTTTGATTTAATGAAACAATGTGGAATAGAGGTTGATGAAGTAATATACAATATTGTTAATACTGATACTTTTTATCCTATGTCGAGAGAAGAAATGGATAGAGAGACATTGGTGAAAATGAATCCAGCAATAGCTGATAAAAAAATATTATTGTTTGTTGGAAGACCATCTTGGAGAAAAAATCTTGAATTTTTAATGGGCGCATTTAAAGAAATTTGTCGACAAAGAGATGATGTTCTGCTTTATTTACATGTTGATTTTGATGATGAAGGAGCAGAAGAAAGACCTAATATGGATAAACTAACACATGCCTTACAATTAAATGATAAAATAATCAACACAGAGAAAAATAAATGGACTACTGGAATAGGAGCTAATTATCTTAATAGGCTTTATAATCTGTGTGATTTATATGTTACTCCTCATGGAGGAGAAGGGTTTGGGTTACCTATTTGCGAAGCTATGGCAACGGGAATTCCATTCGTAGCTACAAATTGTACTACAATGCCAGAATTCGCAGGTGACGAAGAGAGAGGATTGTTAGCAAATGTTAGATTAAATCATCTCGAAAGAGGAATATATAGACCTTGGGTTGATATAAAAGATTTTACTGATAAGATTCTTTATTTGCTCGACAATGACGACGAACGAAATAAAATGGGAAGAGCAGGAATGAAATGGGTTCACGAAAATTGTTCACACAAAGTTATAGTTCCTCAATGGAAAAATCTATTTGAAAAATTAAATGTTCCTTTGTGTAATGTAGATAGAAATTCTATGATAATTGATTGGAGGGATAATTTATGATACCAATAAATTGGATTAATAACTTTGGCCCAAATGGATATGGAATTTGTGGTAGAAGATATGTAGAAATACTACAAAAATTAGGTTATCCTCTTCAAATAACAGCTATTCCTTATATAGAACCAAAAGATCCTTTGTTTCCACTTTCTCAAGTAAAGCTTGAAAATCCATTAAATGTTTTTCACGCAATTCCAACACATCCACAAGACTGCTTTTATACTGTTACAGAAGTAAAAAGACCACCAGATTATATGGCTTACGCTCTTCAACAAGCAGATTTTATAATGACACAATCTGAATTTTGTAAAGATTCCTTTTCAAGAGTTGTTGATAGGAATAAGGTGCATGTTGTTAATTTCCCTTTCCCACCATATTTCAGTCCAATTGGCCCACAATATCCATTAACAATTGATGCTGAACACAAGTTCAAATTCTTTACTGTTGCGAGAGTGGATGTAAGAAAAAATCTGAGTCTTCTAATGAAAGCATTTGCAGAAGAATTTGGTGATAATAAAGATGTCTGTTTGATTATGAAAATGGGAAGTGACAGATATTGTATTCCGAAAATATTCTATGATTTAGATTTACCTAAGAATATATATTGGATGAGAAGTTTTGTTAGAGATACTTCAACACTTTATAGAAGCATGGATTCATATATTACAACAGACAACGGAGAGGGGTGGGGAGCACCAACAACAGAAGCAATGTTATGTGGATTGCCAACAATAGCTCCAAGACACAGCGGACATTTAGATTATATGAACGATAATAATTCTTATTTATGTGAAGTAGGAGATTGGGAATTTATTGGATACGATAATGAACATAAAGACAGATTGCCAAACTATTATCCAGAATTACTTTGTCCTCAATTAGAATGGAAAGTTCCTAAAATTGAGAGTGTAAAGAAACAAATGGCTAAGGTTTATGAAACATTTAAAGATGTTCCAAAAAGGGAGAGAATAAATCATCCAACAATAAAAAACTCAATTGATGTTAAGAAAATAGTTAGTGAAAAATATGTAGCACAACAACTAGTGGAGGCTTTAAACTGGTATGAAAACGAGTATAGATAAAGCTAATATATGGGTAGAAATAGAAAAAACCATATTTCATATCCAAAAGATTGAAAAGCTTAGAAAAAATTTGGTTGAAGAAATGACTGTTGGTCAAATCTATCTTCCAAAAGAAGAGTATGAAGAAGCAGAAACATATTTTATTGAACTAGTTAATATATTTGGTCGTAAAATAGAACACATGTTTAAATATTTACATAAAGTATTAGGTGAATATCTTGCCGAGAAAAAAGATAGAACTGACAAGAGAACAGGTATTGAAGTCTGTTGAATACTGTAATAGTTGGCAAGAGGTTGCTGACGAATTAGGAATAAGTACAGATATTCTAAGAAGAGAGAGGAGAAAACTTAATTTGCCAAAAGAAATTTCTGATATTAAAATACAATTTTATAAATATATCCCAGAAGATTATCTTGATGACATTCTTCCTTTGGAAGACAAAGGAGATCTTCCATTAAATTATATCACAATAGAAGTTCCAGAAGGTACTAAAGAAGTTATGATAGTTCCTTTTGGGGATATACATTGGGGAAACGAAGATTGTGATAAAAGAATGTTAAGGATAGTACTTGACTGGCTTTACAAAAACAAACATGTTTATATAATTTGTATGGGAGACATGGTTGAATCAAGCATAATTGGAAGTCCAGGATTGTTCGATCAAGAAAAATTCTTGGATAGTCAAGTATATGATATAATTAAGATGTTAAAACCTTTGGCAGATGAAGGAAGAATAATTGGTATGCATATAGGTAATCACGAAAGAAGGACTGTAAAAAATACAAGCTTCAACTTAACAAGATTAATGTGTGAAGTGTTAGATGTTAAGTATTTAGGAGAAGGTATTCTTCATTTAATAGAAGTTACAGATGGTAATAATAGTGAAGAATATACAATGTATACTACGCATGGTGCAAGCGGTGCGTTATATCCTTATACAAAAATGAGTGCTTGTATGAAATTGGATAGGATAGCTAATGCAGAAGTATATTGCATGGGGCATGTTCACTCACTAGGACACCAAAAAATGGACACTTGTGAGGTAGATTTTGAAAATAAAAAGACAGTAAAAAAGCCGAGACATTATGTTTTGACTGGAAGCTATCTTAAATATTGGGGTTCTTATGCCCAAGCAAAATCATATATCCCATCTGGAGAATCAGGCAGTCCGAAAATCAAACTTCATATTGACACGCATAGAATTAGCGTATCACTATGATTTATTCTTTTTTTTATTAATGAATTCTCCTTTAAAAATGTTCAAAACATTTTTATGGTATGATTCACAATTACAAAAAATTACAAGGAGAAGAAATCCTTCTATTCAAACAATTTCTTGATGAATATAAGGAATACGACAGAGTTGATCTTTTGATCGAACTCTTTTTACAGAGAACTGGCACATCATCTTTAGACTTTAGAAACAGAGATGTAAAAATAAAAAATGAGAAAAGAGATGAAATAGTAATTGAAGCCATCCCAGACAGTTTAAAATACTGTGATGGAGGAAAATGTACTATTGATATTTTCAAGACATGCTAACACCTACATATAAGGTGTTATATAAAATTTTTTAGAATTTTATTTGATCCGATATTGGATCACGATCTCGATACGAGAAGAAGCTCCCAAATAATATAAAAAAAAGAGATGGGAGTTAAAAAATAAACTTTTTCTTTCAACCTATATCGTATCGTAAAAAGATCATATAAAAAATTATCACGAAACTATATTTACTTTCTTATTCTGTGATAGTTTGGTTTAAATTAAAAAAGATGAATTTTTTTATTGTCCATCTGGTTTTGGTTCTTCGCTTCCATTTCCATTATTTCCGTTTGTTTTTTCGTTTCCAAATAAAACACCAATAAACAAAGCCATGAAAATGATGAAGAATTCATATCCTTTTGAAAGGAACTGTCCCCAAATATCAGGTAAAGCACCCAAATAAAAGCTTACTACCGATATTGAAGCCCATAAAAGACTTATTAAGAAAATTCCAAAAGCAATACTTATTTTCCTATAGTTCTTTTCCATATTTCCTTGCCAAAATGCTTTCATTTTTTCCCATGTATTCTTAAACATTTATAATCCACCAATTGTTTGTATTTGTAAAATATTATAATTTCAATCATTACAAAAATTATAATCATAATTATAGAGCATAATACTAAATCTGCTCCAAAACTTCTTAAAAATTTGAACATGTCACCATATTCTATTAATGGAGAACCAGCCATATAAAAAAATTCTCCACCAGAAATACATATTCCAGAAACATATATTATTTCTTTTTTAAATTTATATCCTAATATTAGAAATGGTAAAGCATATAACAGAACTGCTATATGACCAGATATTGCAACAATTCTATAAGCTTCTATTGAATAAATACAACATCTTGTTACTGGATTTCCATCAGTAAATCCAAATTCCACGAATTCTGCGTCATTTAACAAGTAGCAAGCTACTGCATGTCCGCATTCGTGAATTACTATCCACAATCCTAACAAAAGCAAAAATATAAAAATATTTGCTAATATTCTATCTTTATCCATTTTATGTCAAGTTGTTTGCTTCTACATTATTTGCTCCAGTTAATGCTTCTCCTTCTCCTCTGAAGTTGTTTGAAGTCCAAATATTCCAGTTTGCAGTTCCAGCATCTGCTAAACCAACTGCTGTTGTTCCTGGAGATCCTCCTCCACTTCCTGCTGCTCCTACATCAATATCTGTTCCAACATTTCCGTTTATTACTCCATCTGTGCAATTATTATATTGAATTCCCCAAGAGTCTCCTCCATTTCCTCCTACTGTAATGCCACAATCTCCGCCATCACCACCATCAAGAGTTTCTATATTGTTATTGTTTGTGTTTGTGAAATTTGCTTCATTATATATACCATAAGCGTCTCCACCATCTCCACCATCTCCAGTACCATATCCATATCCGCCTTCTCCTCCAGCTATTGTTTTAATATTATTTCCATCTATAATCGTGTTTGGTTGTGTGTTGTATATACCATAGCCATTTCCGCCAATTCCTAATTCTCCATTTCCAGAATCTGCTATAGTTCCTCCAATAATTGATTCGATCATATTATGCTTAATCGAAATATTACTTGCCGCTCCATAAATACAATAACAATGTCCACCGTCTCCAGAATCTTCATTATTGGCTAATCCACCTAACCCACCATTACAATCATGGATATTGTTTCCTAAAGCTTGACTGTATAGAGAACCTATATAAATACAATAACAATGTCCACCATCTCCGCCTTCTCCAGAATTTTGAGCAGAGCCACCTTGACCACCTTTTATAGAGAATAAATGATTATTTGAAATTATATTATTACTTCCAGTAGCGGTATATATTGCGTAACAATCTCCACCACTAGCAGCTTTTGTTATAGGAACACTGTTTGTCCCTCCTTGACCAGCTTCAATTGATTCTATAATATTATTTGTTATTTTATTATCAGAACCAGAAATATTAATGGCGTAACAATCTGTTCCATCAACATCTGCTGTTCCGTTTGG
>Ga0209635_10000310_pt1 | contig 32206 bp, 36 predicted proteins | sample DeeMarSWOR230_32_FD_187463 | JGI IMG/M metagenome (GOLD analysis project Ga0209635, IMG submission 187463) | Marine sediment microbial communities from White Oak River estuary, North Carolina - WOR-2-30_32 (SPAdes) (version 2) | ecosystem: Environmental > Aquatic > Marine > Intertidal zone >...
AGAGCTCTTCACAGAGCGAATTGCCCCCTTCAACCTTTCAGAAGATCCCAACACGAAAAGTGTAGAACTAGGCGGTGAAGAAATGAACCTGTCGCATGTACTCTTCAAGCCGAATGTTCTAGTCGATACGCACATTTTGCGTTCTTTTGAAAGAGGAAGCATCCTTAAGAACCTGTTTGGATGTATTCCGACGGCTAAGAAAGCGAGATATCACAAGATTCTCCCCACGCTCCTCGCCGATGTCTATGAGGTCATAGGCGGTGTGGACCTCGCTGTGCTTGACGGAACGTACTTCTGGCGCGGTGCTGGGAATACTCCTGTGCAGATGAGTACCCTGTTAGTGGGGCGAGACGCGGTTGCGGTGGAGACTGTTGGAGCCACTCTCGCGGGCCTCAAGCCACAGAAGATGCCGGTGTTACAGGAGTTTGTGAAGAGGGGTCTTGGTGAAGGAAATCTTGGAAACATCAGGATCGTGGGAGCTTCCTTTGAACGTTTGAAAGAGAAATTTTCAGCAGCTGCGATTGATCAGAAAAAGCTTCTGACGCAGATGAGAGGGCCTCAAACGTGGGGTGGTCAATCGTATCGGGTGCTTGAAGGCTTAATTCATGAAGAATTTTTCAAGCTGCCAAACAAGAGAACAGTGAATGATGTGGCTAAGGCCTTCGAGGCTAGGGGTCTTTCAACCAAAGGCAACGAAGGCAAAATCGCTAGCTCTATAGCTCGAAGAGTAAAGAAAGGAGTCCTGAAAAAATCCAAGGTCTCTAGTACATGGGTTTACTGGACAGAATAGCTTAGTTCGCAGAAAGAGGGGAGTGTGTGGACGTATGCACATTTCCTTCTCTTCTTCCCTCTAGGATATCAAGCAAGTCTTTTTTCGCCATACTATGATAGCTAACTAATTTCCCCTCATAGACTATGGCAAATACACCGTAGGGAGATGGAGACAGTTTTCTCACGTCTTCTGCACTCTTTAGCTCAATCACTCTTGTTCTAATGTTTAACTCATTTGCTGCATCTAGTGCTGCTCCGACAGCAGCGTCAATGTATGGACACTGATCTGAACGGATAATCGTTAAACCTTTTTCATAGGTGGCCAGCCTTTCATTAAAATCGCCCGAGAAAGATGGGGATTGAGCATCGGTGAATTTCTTCACCATCAATGTGAATGGTGGATGTTTGTCGACAGGTTCGAAATCGTGCTTTAGAAAGAACTTCTTCCCAACTAGCCAGTTTCCCTCGCTTGCTAGCGCTGCTACTCCTTTCATTTCAGTCTTTTCAGCATCTTTCATGCACTCGTTGAGCAGGAGAGTGGCATAACCTTTACCTTTGCTCTTCCCAGCCACCCAAATACAGTGAACGAACATATACCCTTCTGCATCGACAGCTCTCCATGCAAATTCTCCAGGAACATATTCAATGAATCCCCTGCCACCTTGCTGGAGATCCAGCATTTTGATCTTCAACCCTTCACCAAATCTGTCTCTCAGCCACTTCAATTTCTGTTGATATCCTTCAGACTTCTTCTTACTCATATAGCAGAAGAATCCCCTTTCAGCCACATTTTCCCAATCAACTTCAACTATATTCATCGAATTCCATCTCGGAACCTTTTCGTGCTCAGGAACTGCAAAGACTGTCGACCTTAGGGCCAGTACCTGCCCTTCTAAGCACCGCCAAGTCCCCCGTTTCGGGAGAAAGGTCCGTGGGAACAAACAAATGTCCATTATAGTAATCCATGCTGCTTATTTCAGGCAGATTGAGCCTGAGGGGGTCTTTTTCCTTGAGTTTGTTACTCTTACCTTTATCGCTAATTTAATTTCCAGCAATCGTCCTTATGATGCCTGACTTCCTGTGGATCATCCTTACGACGTGGTTCTGCCTGTCCCCTACGAAGATGTTGCCATCTTCATCAACTGACAATGAGATTGGTCCATCAAATCGTACCGTGGGATTACTGCCAAATGTAGCATCTTGCGCATCTCCACCGTCTCCTTCATAACCCGGTTTTCCGGTCCCTGCTAAAGTCGTGACAACACGATGTTTCAGGTCAATCAACCTTACCGCGAAATTCCTACTGTCCAGAACGTAGATGTTGCCATCGGGGCCTCTCCGTATGTCGTAGATCCAGCTAAATTTGACTTCCCTGAAATCGACCGTGCTGGACTGAAAACCTGGTGTGCCATCACCCAGTGTTAATATTGGTTTGCCTGTGCTGTCGAATCTCCAAATCTTGCAGCCTTTGACCTCGTTCACCCAGACTAGGCCTTCGTTGTCCACTACGCAGTTGCCCGCATCTTTCATCCCTATCCTTGAACCGTCAACAAATAAGTCAGCCTCCTTCGTTCCAACGTTAATGCGATATAGGCGAGCGTCACCGAAATTTGAGACCAGCAATGTCCCATCAGCCAGATTGTCGATGTACATGGGATAGTTCAGTTTTACAGCGATATTTCGTATTCCTTCAAAGACCTGCTGAGCAGCTGCTGTCCAGTTGAGTCGATCGTTCTCTCCGATGAGACCTAGAAAGTGCTTTTGATGGTCTATGGCATAGCGGTTTCCAGTCCTGTCATGAAAGCCAAAGTGTGAAAGACCATTCTTTACAAAGTCCTCTGACCCAAAGTGTATAATTCTGTCAACAACCCAGTCCACCAAAATCATAGCTCCAAGTCCTGATAGGGCGACCCTGCATATTAGTTTGATGAATGCACTAACTCGTAGGGATCCCATTCGAGCATAATTCTTGAATGTATCATAAAAAAGGGAGAGTTTGCAGTGGTGTTTCAGGGGTATCGCACTTGGGCTCGATTTAAATCTCTGATTCTCATAGTGTAATTCGAAACTTGCACTTGTCAGCACCGGTTCGTCTTGATTCTTCCAAGACCACATCGACAGGACGACCCAAAGTTTCTTCGAATAGAGCTTTGTGCAGTCCGACAGAACAAAGGCACCACGTTCCAGACAAACCATCATGAGGTATCTTCTTGATGACTGGGCACACACACCCATCTAGAAATTCAAACGTAGCATGGATAATGTTTCCCTCTCGCTTAAACCAGCTGGGATTCGCTTTCACGAGTTTGTTAAGGAAGTCGTCGAGATTCTTTGATTGCTTATTAAGTTGTTTCCATCGCTTGAATTCTGCTTGATGCCATGGAGTATTGAAACATGCTCGACCACACAGATGCATCAGCTTCGTTCGCGTTTCATCATCAACATGTTCATCCAGCCCCTTCATCATATCAATAAGCCATCGCTCAGTCCACGTGCGCTTGCTTGTCTGCCGTTGGTGTTCACAGTATTCAGCGTATAACTCGCCCGCCGTCTTCACCAGATCCTCTTTAGAAAGGAAGCGGTAGTAGTTGCGAATCCCATTGATTAACGCATGGGCAGCGTTAGCTGGAGACGTCTGTTTCCAGGCAGCAAATGCTCTAAGATCCTTGGATGTTACAGCTTCTAGAGGTTTGCTGTCTTCTTCTCTTTGTAGAAAATCCTCAAGTAGCTTAACATGATCAATCTGGCTCTTTGGATTTGGCTTGGTTCGTTTTGTTTCCTTGAGAAACTTGAGAAACTTTTCCTTATCCATGTCAACCACTACGTATCTGAGTAATATTTCTCTCTGCGACATAAATTATAGGTTATTTGGTACTCTGCACGTGGACCTTAGCGGAAAGAAAGCAATGCATTCGCACTTTTCCTTCGGAGTCTTGGCTTTTATCTTTGCAGACACGCTCGCATACCGTTCTGTAATAGGTGTTAGCATTGGAAACCTGTCATTTTTCGTCCATTTCAAGTATTATAGCTACTGTCCATCCTGCAGCGTTTTCTGTGACAGAAGAACATTTTTCATAGAAGGCCTCAAGCTCCTTAGGATCCATCGTCGCGAAAGCCGTAAGTTCCTCAGGTGCTTTGGGCATTACGCACTTACCGAACAATTTCGTTTGAATGTCGTCGCATAGGTAGCTGCCATACTCTTCAACGAATTTTTCCCGCAGAGTCTTCGCAGCTGCCATCATCTTAGCAAAAGCTTTCATACCGATTTCCGGTTTTTTCTGAAAATCCTCTAGGTCCACCCCATACCTTAAGCCTATCGCAGCTATGCCTCCAGCTTCATTTCCACATACTCCTGAAAGGCTTGAGAAAGCGTATATAGCTTTGAACAGGTCGTCACCAACTTTCAAGTTTAGAGTGTCAGCCACTGCCAGAAGCGTGCCTGGGGCGCATCCTCCGTATTTTCGTAAATAATCTCTACCTAGCCGTCTTGCTTTTTCTACAAGTTCTTTCTTCTCAGACACAATCAGTCAACTCCTCTCTTTTTAATTTACCAAATGTACAAGTGTTATTACTGCATACTCTATTGCTTAATAGCTTTCAGCTTTGCTTTCGCGTGCGTGGACAAGAAACATGTATAAAAATAATTCCTTGTAACTAGGAAAAAGGGAGGAGATTGGGTGATATCTCCCTTGTGGGGAGGGTTCAAATCCCACCCCCCGCACTTTCCCATAATTGTGAGACATATTTCAGAACCCGAGCGTTTCTAGTGGAAACGTGAAAAAAGAGGGAGCTTGCGGATAGCATTCCCATTCTACGTCAACGTATGTGTGGTGCACAGGGTACTTGAGTTATTCCGACCATTGATAGTTTGAAAATTCGATTGCATCGATAACCTTCTTATCAAGGAAATCTTTTTTTGTGCATTCAAAGGTATACATTACAAAGCCATCAAAAGCGAAGAAATGCATCCGTTTCCGATGATAGATTATCCTTGGCTTTGCGATTTCCACAAGTTCTAAGAACTCCTTTCGTTTGAATTTTACACGATACGAACTTGTATGCTGTGCAGCCACGACTGCAGCTGTTGTGGCTGCTGTAGCCCCTGCCGTTGCCATTCTCCATCAACCTCCAGTATCTTACTCCGTATCTTATTGTTCCCTTTGGTTCTGAATAATCTTTCTCATGTCTCAATTGATTGCACGTGCAAAAAATGGGAAAATTGCGGGAAAACTCGGGAGATATCTCCATTTGTTACGAGGCTAGGGCAACCCCGCATCGATTTTCCTGACCTCGTAGCTTGTTGATTATGGAAATATGCTACTAAAAAAGAGGAGGGATTTGCGGGGAAAAGATTTTGGGAGATATCGCCATTCGACAGAGGGGTTCAAAAAGGCTCTCGCACCAAACCCTCTTTTAGAAAATACTAAGAAGATAGAAATTCATACAACCTGGCAGAGATGAGTAGATGTTTTTGTATGTGTTTTCTGTGGGATCAGGAATTTTAGTAGTCCTAGGGATGTATCTCTCCTTGAAGACAAGAAGGATATATGAAACTGGAGAAGCATTATCTATTCGAATCTCACTCGGTTGGTGGATACTAGATCTAGTTCACTGTTTGATGGTTGTTTTATCCTCGTTATACACTGTTTGGTCAATATCGCTTAACGAGATGGCTACGTTAATCGGTGGTTCAGCCATTCTCGGAGCAGGAGTCGTTATCATGCTAGCGGGAATGATTGAATTTCGCTCATTAGGCCGAATTTCAGGGTTGGAAACGTCTGAGCTTGTGACTACAGGCATATATCGCTGGAGCAGGAATCCCCAGTATCTGGGCTGGTTCTTAGTCCTCTTGGGTATATCGGTTATTGGACGTTCAGGACTAGCCCTCCTGTATACAATGATAGGCATTGTCCTCTTTCATTTCTACACCACCCAAATAGAAGAACCATATCTTGAGCAGATATTCGGCGAAAAGTACCTAATGTACAAGGAAGAAACTCCAAGATACTTTGGACTGCCAAAGGAGAAGAGACATAATAGACCAAGAAAAACCCAAGGTCTACAAAATGGAAATATAAGATCCCAATCCCAAAAAAAAGAGAGGAGATGGGGTGATATCTCCCTTGTGGGGAGGGTTCAAATCTCTCCCGGCCCATCTAGAACTCTCCCGGCCCATTTTGGATTTCTACCACAATTCATAAAACCTAAAATTAGCAATAGTTCACAGGCAGTCTTGGTGATTGTATGACTGAGAAAGAATCCTCTAGGGAAGTGCACAAGAAGATTGCAATCCACCTTTTCAATCTTACTTGGAGCCTGCTAGACAAGAAAGATAGGACTAGAGAGGAAGATGACAAGATGGTTCATGCTGCTCATGCTTCTCGTTATCATTGGGGTGAAATCGGAACCCCCCTTGAGTTTGAGAGAGGGGAGTGGCAGGTCTCCAGAGTCTATTCCGTCCTAGGGAGAAGTGAGCCAGCTCTCTATCATGCCAAGAGATGTTTGGAAATCTGTAAGGAGAATGACATTGGAGACTTTGACATAGCCTTTGCTTACGAAGCCCTGGCAAGAGCATATGCAGTTGGTGGAAATAAGGAAGAATGTGACAAGAACACTAAATTAGCTAGAGAAGCTGCAGAGCAAATTCGAAAGAAAGAAGATAAAGACTACTTCTTGAGTGAACTTAAGACCATAAGCTGTTAGGGACTATGCTATTCTTCACAAGGGTGCCCTTTAGACTCAGGGTGACACTCAGCTATTTGCTCAGGAGAGCATTTCTTAGGATCTTTGACCTTTTTCTCAGGATTTGAGCAACCACAATCACACATTGAATATGCCTCACTGAGTAACATTCACATCAAGGTATTAAAATTTTCATCCTGGTTCTTCCGCAAGTCATAAAGCTGGATGAGCAAGTAAAAGAGAGACCGTGAAGAAAATGAAGACTAGCAGCATCAGTCGATGGGCTTGTCTAATTACCGTTTTTGGCGTAGTCCAGTTCCTCCTTCTAACGTTCTTTGCTGCGCTTGTCTATCCTGGTGGTTACGATTACTTCGGATATTACTTCAGCGATTTAGGAGCAGTAATGTCTAAAAGTGGAGAACCAAATCTAATTTCAGCAGCATTATTCTCCTTGGCTTTGACGATAGTTGCTCTATCCCTCATTCCCTTCTGGCTGACATTGCGGTCAATCTTCATAGAATCAAGAGTTGATAGAATCTTGAGTACAATCGGGGCCATTTCAGGTCTAATCAGCTCCCCTTTCATAATCGGAGTGGCCCTGTTTCCAATAGATACCCAATTAGACATTCATATCCAAGCAACCCTAATTTTCTTTTCACTCTTTGTAACATCTACCATCTTGTATTCATTAGCCATTTTGACAAGCCGGAATCATTCCAACTATTTTGGACTTGCAGGATTTGTTCTCTTTGCGGTCTCTCTTGCTATTTTTGTGGATCCGCTTGCTCCACATGTAGCCTTTCTACAAACAATTGTTACCTATGGCTATTTCGTCTGGGTGCTGACGCAAACATTCCTTGTTTGGCGTTGGAAGAAACTATGAGTATTGAATCTACATTTGAGGACCGGCTGTCCAAGATTAAAGACCATCTTAGAGAACGTTTCAACAAATACACTAGAAGAGCATTCCAAATGCTCCCTGAAATCCAGAAACGTCGCATACTTGACATTGGTTGTGGTTCAGGTATTCCAACCATTGAACTGGCAAAGTTGAGCGAAGGTGAAATAATAGGAATAGACATCAATCAATCTCTGTTAGACAAACTGAATAGAAGGATTGAAGAAGAAGGCTTTTCAAATCAGGTAAAAGCTGTGAAATGCTCTTTATTTGAGATAGACTTCCCGGATGAAAGTTTCGACATCATTTGGGCTGAGGGTTCAATATGGGTAATTGGTTTTGAAAAAGGCCTCAAAGAATGGAGAAGGCTACTGAAGCCGAACGGTTTCTTGGTTGTCCATGATGAGATCAAAACCGTATCAGATAACCTAAAGAAGATACCCAATTATGGTTACAAGCTCCTCGCTATTTTTCAGTTGCCTGAGGATGCTTGGTGGACAGAGTATTATAGGCCTCTGGAAAAGCAAGCCAAAAACTTACACTTAAAATTCAAGAACAACTTGGAAGCACTCAAGATATTCGAAAGACTCCAAAGCGAGATAGATTCGGTAAAAAGCAATCCTAAAGAGCATAGTTCAGCGTTTTATATAATGCAGAAAACATGAAATCAGTACAAAAGTGGGGAGAGAAAAGTAGTGTCTAAGAAAAGCTTTTCTTCGATGGATTTTATTCCAATAACCTTTGTAACCATCCTTTTCATCTCACAAATCATCGTTGGCATTTACTTACTATCTGAAGTATCTCAGATTGAGATTTTGGCATATATTGGAGTGGGACTGTATGTTGTCTCAGGCATTGTTTTTGGCTGGCTTCCAGTAATTGAGTTCCGTAAAAAAGGTGGAGTAAAGAAAGGAAAAAGCTACATCCATACTACTCAACTTGTAGATACTGGAATATATTCTATTGTTCGTCATCCACAGTATGTGACCTTCATGCTCTGGGCGATAGCTGGTATGTTGCTTTTTCAACACTGGGTTATCGTCCTTCTGGGGATGCCTATTTTCCCATTGACATACGTTGATTTGATCAAGGCTGATAGAGATGCGATTCAGAAGTTCGGAGATGACTACAAAGCCTATATGAAAAGGGTTCCGAGAGCTAACTTCTTAGTAGGAATCGTACGACGATTCAGAAAAAGTGAGTGATTATGTTGGATGAAGAAGGGACTGTGTCAAGTTACTCTTGGAAACATGATCCATTGTTTTGGGCGTATAGTGTTTTGATGTTCTTGCCAATCGTAATCGTTTTCGTTTTCTACAACCATTACGGCCTCGATTTCCTTGTGTACGCTGGATGGATTCTGCTAGCCTTCAGCATTATTATAATCTTGTTGGCTGGTAGCGAATTCCGAAAGAAGGGTGGAGCACCAAAGGGAGAAAGCATTGTTCACACCACAGCTCTCGTTGACAGCGGCGTCTATAGTGTCGTTAGGCATCCACAATACCTAGGATTCATATCGTTCGTCCTTGCACTGATTCTAATGTCTCAACATTGGCTAAGTGTGATTTCTGGAATTCTAGGCTCTGCTTTGTTTTATAGGGATATTCTAAGAGAAGAGGAGATGAGTGTCAAAAAGTTTGGCGACGACTACAGACGATACATGAAAAGAGTCCCGAGGATGAATTTTGTAGTCGGCACCCTACGATTATTGAGGCAGAGAAGAAAGCGATCTCAAGAACATGCGCAAATGGAGGCTAATAAATGGACATGAGCGAATTAATGGATATTATCTTCATCTGTTCCTCTATTATTTTCAATATCTCGGTGAGTGTTCTTTACGTTGCAACGAAACTTGACAGCACGGTGCTCATGCAGGTGTGCGGCGCTATAGTCATTTCTCTGATATTTCCTTTCACAATCACATTTTTTGGATATGTCAAGAAGGCGAAAAAAGGACAATAATATCTCATGTATTTATTCTCTTCTATCTCTTTCTGGAATTATTATTGGATTACATCCTTAGAATTCCGTTCAGAGAAATACTGGCAATTCATGTTCCCTACATTATAGTTTTCTATACTGCCCTGTTCAGCATGATAGGTGTTTCCTTGGACAGAAACAGGAAAATGGGATATATAGTGACCATAACATTCTTGATACTGATAGGCTGCTTAGTATACTATATATTACCTTCCTAGAGCTTTAGCAAACATCGAGCCACACTGATTTCTTATACTAGCATAAAAAAGGGGGAAGATGGGGTGATATCTCCAATTGGTGCGGAGTTCGAATTCCACCCCCAATCCAAAAGTCTAGATGCTTGCAATAAAATCTAAATTGCGCCCAAATCTATAGTAAGACTTCTTCAGGGTTTAGCAAGTGATGCTACATGAAGTGGGTCGAGAAATTTGCTGAAAGCATTGATCGTTTTGCTGGTGGCACTGTAAGAAAAGAGGTGACGGAAGCCAGTGGAAAACTACGGTCAGGTTCTAGCTCCACTCAAAAAGCTGAGTGGATCAGAAAAACAATGGAAAAACTAGAGGCTTCCGTTGACCGAGAAACAATAAGGAAAATAATGATAGCCACTTGCCCTCACACATACCCGAGACGTCGTGTTCAGAAACTCAAGGAGCGATATAAGAAACTCGGTAACATTGACAAGCTCCTGGAGATCATGCGTAACGACCACTCATATAAAGGGGCCTCATACTATGGTTGCCCAATAAGAAAAGGAAACACCATCTACATGACAAAGGTTCCATACAACCCTCAGGCTCACAAAAACGCAAAGACCAAACAAGAAAAGCAATTAGCATATTGCCACTGTCCTTGGGTAAAAGCGGCAATAACTGATAATATAAAAGTCACTCCGCTATTCTGCTATTGCTCAGCTTCATGGGACAAGCAACTATTGGAGGGCATCTTGGGAAAAGAGGTGGAAGCAGAACTAGTCGAGTGTCTCCTAAGAGGAGATGAATGCTGCACCCATGCTTATCATGTCCCAATAGACAGCTAGCATCCATATAGCAGAAAAAAGGGAGGAGATTGGGTGATATCTCCCTTGTGGGGAGGGTTCAAATCCCACCCCCCGCACCTGTATTGAACCTACCGAACTAATCAACTTGGGCTATGGCTACTGAAACAAGGCAACAGAGAATCTACGGTGGAGAGGAAATTAAGATACATAAAGGCACTTAGAGGAACTCCGCAAGAAATGCGCGCGCTGGTGCATCAGCAAGCGAAGTATAGCGTTTATTGGGAAGACGTTAATCTTCAGAATAAGACAATTACTATAACTGGAATTAAAGGGCATAGGACTAGGCAATATCCAATAAGTGATGAACTATGCACTCTGTTACTTCAAATACCTATAAGAGAAGGAAGAATCTTCTCAATCAAACATGCTGAGCACATTAACGGCTCTATCCGAGATTATAGACGTAAACTGACAAAAGAAACTGGCAATCCAGATTTTGACAAAATTCACTTCCATACCTTCAGACATTTCGCTATTTCATGACATTACTTCAAGACTAAGGATATTGTCGAAACTCAGAGATTTGCCAGACATTGCAACATTAATAACACTTTGCAATATGTGCACATAATCAAATCGTGGATTAAATCCGACCAGTATGATGTCGTCTATACCACTTACAAACAAGAATTTACAAAATATTTAAGCGAAGGATTTGAGCTTGTTCAGAAAACAGAGTGGGGATATTGCCTCAGAAAGCTAAAGTGAGACTCCAAAAGCGAAGATAACCCCCTTTTCCTTTTTTCTTCCACAAATCATAAAAAAGACAAGTATATTCTATGATTGATGATGTAACATGAATAAATTGAAGGACATTGACTTCAAGGTTATTTTTGGGCTAATGAAAAATTCAAGAATTAGCGATAGGCAATTGGCAAAGAAGTTAGGCGTTTCTCAACCCACAGTTTCGAGAAGAAGAGTTAGGTTAGAGAAAGAGAACCTAATCAAATATACTGCATTTCCTAATTTTGAAGTATTAGGTTTTGACATTTTGGCTTTCACCTTTGTTAAATTTAACCCAGCAATTTGCTATCAAGTTATTGATAACAAAAAAGTAGAGGAAAAGATTTCCGAAACTTTCCTAAAACATCCAAATATCATTTTTGCTTCGTCTGGACAAGGTTTAGGATACGGAGGCATAGCACTCTCAATCCATATGGACTACTCAAGTTACTCAGAGTTTATTAGTTCACTCAGAATAGATTGGGGAAAATACGCATTGGAAATTAACAGCTTCATAGTCAGCATGAATGGAGACAACACAGTCAGAGAACTAACTTTTGAACACGTACCTCAATATATAACAAAAAAGATGTTGCGTGACAACCTGTAGAAGCCACGCCTTGTTTTGTTGTTTGTCTGGTTGTTGTAAGATGTTATGTTATTTTTTAGCGTTCTCCCTTGTCTTTATTTTTATTTTTCAGACCAAGAGTTAAATAATTCGATTAGGCTTTGAGATTTGATGGAAGATGGGCAAAGTAGCTCGGTATATACTATTTCATTCAACCTATGTAGTCGTGTTTGGCATGTTGTTGTTTCTGTATTTCTTTCAGATAAGGGGACTGGAAATCAAAGCCATAACGATAATCGCAACCTACGTTATTGTTTGGCTGGCTCTAAATCTCTTAGCGAGAAGAAGACAACACAAGTCACAAACACAACAAACTCAAAACTAAACGTATCTACCCTCCTAAAAAACAACCAACAACAAACAAAACTAAATTCCTATTTTGTGGTGTGGAGTGGTTTCTGGTTTTGGGTACGTATCTTGAATTTGGTGTTGTCTTTTTGAAGAGTTATGAGGTTTGTTTTTGACTCATTAAATGGCTAGTGGCTGGTTTTCTTCGATTTATTCCGAAGGGTTATCAAGGCTTGTATCTTTTCATCATCATAGTTGAGTTGATAGACTGCTGAGACCTTTCCGACTTCGTAGTCTGTTACAAAACTCTCTCTGCGCGTGCGCTAATTAGTAAAAAACCTTTTACGGGTCTTTCTTTGTATTTTTTAATGCATTAACATAATCAACAAATGTATAACCTTCCTTGAACTGAAACTCTTCTCCAAAATCAGAATAAAGATCATCTAAAATCACTTTCTCAATCACCCTAGCTCCCGAACTAAGAAACTTATCAAGCCCTTCAGCAAAAACTTTCAGTTTCTTTGGAATCTCTTCTTGCCGCAACGAAAGGGTATTCTGCAAATAGTCGTAGATGACCAGGGTTCCTGTTTCACCAAAAACCTGTTTAAGTTGCACATCAATCGTCTTTATAAGCGATTTTTCGAACTCAATTTCTCTTCTCATCAATATCTCTCCTATTCACATTTCATTAATGCTTCAGGCAACTTAATAATTTCCAATCCTTCTTTTTCAAAGGTTATTTGATTACTAAATAAGCTTCTCAAACTGGATACAATTTTTTGATCATGAGCACTAGGGTTAAACAGGAATATGGCAGTGGCGTCTATTGAACTTAGCATCTCTAGGGCGTAGCGCACAAAATTGTATGCTTTCTCAAATCCTAATTGCAAAATTAGACTTGTTAGATTGTCGAAAACAAGGTTAAAATTTCCATAAGAGTGGCTTTTAACAGTTTTATTTAAAGTATCAAGAAGAAGAGATGTATTGTTTGCAGGTATAAAAACCTCATCTGTGTGCTTGTCGGTCTTTGAAATGGAAGCGAGTTGTGTCAATAGCAAAAACTTCACATTTTCTTGTTCACTTAAAATCGTGTAAATTACGCTGCCCTTACTGGTAAATATTATAACTGTTTCAGCGTTCGCAGATGCTTCCAGCACAAAATCGCGAATCGCATCTTCGTAATCTGCCGCAGGATCGAATTCAAGCAACAGATTTCTACCAACCACTTGCTTGTGGTTTACTCCTATTCTTTTGGAAAACTTATCCGAATATTCAAGTAAATCCATTGATTTTGTACTTAGAAACTTGAACTCTTGAACTAGCTGTGGGTTCAAGTTTTCGATATTGACTGCGCGAAGTTCTATCATGAAAGGATCCATTAGTTGTGTGCTTGCTTCTCTCAAATATTCAAAGTATTTTCCTTTTTGGTCACCTAAAAAGCTCAAGTCACCCATATCAAAAAGATCCCTTTCATGCTTAAATCCCCCTTTCTCCGTATCGGTTTTTAAGTCGTTCCAAAAATTAATTAATTGGCTTTTGTCGATAATGCCGTTTCGCATGTAAACATGTGAAATGCGCATTAAAACAAGTGATCCGTTCTTTTCATGCCTTTCTACATCTATTCTCTGCTCCTTCAGTCTCGATTTAACAATTTCAGAATCAACGCTAGGGTATGCGTAGATTACTCTGTCGCCTTCGCGCAAGCCTTGGCGAATATACGTTGAAAAGAGTTTCCACTTGTCCACTTTATTGGTGTAGAAAACGACAAGATGTTCTCCTTCTCTTAAGTGAAGAGCAGGATATGCAGCATTGAACAGACTTCCAAGAATTGTTGTTTGCTTAAAGTAGTATGCAACAATTCCATAATAAAGTACACAAAACAGAGAGCTTATCTCCACTAATTCTACGTTTAGGGTTCTTACTAGCACGTGAAAAAACATTATTGTTGCCCCTACGCCTGCCCAACAAATTCCAAGCCACCAGAGAGCATCTGAGACATGTTTGTCACTGCATTTACGACTTAGAAGAATAAAAACTGTACAAGGATATGCTATAAAAGTAATTAGAAGGCCTCCAGCAATCAACGTGAACCATGAGTCATACATGTATCCATAAACTAAATTCCCCCAGAGATTCGGAACATTATATTGTATTTGCCAAGGAGTGACGACGCATGCTATGATTAAGATTGCAGATGCGTATGTCTTGAAGAGAAGAGACATTACATTTATCTTATTTGAGAAAAAGCCTTTTCGCTTTGTCACTTGCGGTCGTTTGTATAGAATAAAAGCAGTTTGTTCTACTGCCAACCCAGCTATGATTACAGCAAATATGCCCCAAAGAGTATATGGCAGCATTATCCAGCTTTCTTTTATTACATAGTTTTTAATTATATTAATTAAGACTACCGAAGCGATTGCTGAAAACGCTATGAGCAGGAGTACTTGCACTGACTTGAAGTAAGAGCCTTTTTGTCGTACAAATAAGATTATCAATGTCGTGAGAACAGACAAAATTGCTAGATAAAAGAGCAAATCTATCATGTTGTTTCCAAGCGCTACATTGTTGAGAATGGTACTATTTTAAGTCCTTTTTCTCCTATTATAACATCATGATACTTTCTGCTGTGACCTGTTCCACGCATTTTTCGAATCAGAAAACGAGTTTTAAGTTCAGTGTCAACTATAACGTTTTCAAGGACTATCACGGAATCGGCTATAAACTCCTCTATTCCAAGCCCCAAGGTCGAAGAGCCCGACGGTATACTGCAAGTCATTATAGTGGTGCAACCAATTTTTTTTAGTATTTTATAAAACAGATGCATAAGAGTTCTATACTCAAACCTTTCTCCTGTCCCAATGAGAAAAGCAGTAAGGGAATCTATAACCAATCGTTCAGCCTTTATTTCCCTAACTGTTTTCAGAACAAAGTCCAAATTTGCGTTTAGACCTGCTTCTTTCATTGCTTGTAATCCAATAACTTTGACCACGCCTTCACGTTCCAGTTTCTCCATATCCATTCCCAGTTTTCTCATGTTTCTTTTCAAACTTGCTTCGTCCTCTTCAAAAGTTGCGTATACCCCTTTTTCTCCCTGTTGTGCAGCGCCATTGTAGATAAATTGAGTAGAAAAAATTGTTTTGCCACTACCTGTAGTGCCTGCTAACAAAATGACTTCGCCTTTTATCAATCCGCCATCAATAAGCTCATCTAACCCTTCTACTCCAGTTTGTATACGTTCCATCAATCTTCAATCCTCTAACATCACAACATGAATGTTTATGATATTCTCTCTTGAAAACAATGTTCAAGAATTCTGAACTATAATCCTTTATGAAATGAAAATACGGATTCCGAATAAGCCGTTATCCAAGGGAAATTATAGTAAGAGAGTCAACAAGAGACCAGTTGCCAACGGCACCGAAAGATTGTCATTAATCGGCAGCGGTAAGGATTCCACAAACATTCCTGAAGTTGCAGCAATAAAAGCTTGCAGTGGATGCAGAAAAAATGCGGCACCGAAAAAAGCAAAAGCGAAACCTGCAAGAGAGCCTTCTAAGTTCTTGCCTTTATTGAAGGGAATGGAAGTTTTTCCGAACAATTTGCCGAAAATCGAAGCTGCACTATCTCCAAGTGAGACTATGGCTATTGATACATAGTTTAAGGGCGTTGGAAAAAGCAAAAGAGATAATATAATACCCAGAGCAAAAAATATAGGAGGCATCGCAAATTCGTAACGTTCTGAGAAAGTTGCTGCATTTAGTGTGACTGACGAAACTACGGGAATGTTCTTTCTTTCAATTCGAGCAAACTCAGATGCAATGTATATTAAAATAGTCAGGAATAAAAGGAAAGCAGCCATGTGAATCCCAAGGTACATGGCAACTAAAGTCACAAAAAAACCACTAGCATGGATAGCTTCTCGAATCGCTTCATTGCGTAACAGAAAAAAACGCGGCTTTTTTTGACCCCCTTCGAGAATTGGTACGATTTCCAAAAGGTTTTCCTTTATGACGTAGTCGGACTTCAAAGCTATTAAGAAATCTGGGTTGTAGCCAATTTTTAAAGCTTCTGAAAAGAAGATTGGGACGTTGTTACGATCATCAGCTACCACCACACAATCCTTTCGAGTTAAATTTTCTTGATCCAAGATCCTCTTCATCATCAAAGCTTTGCCATTCTTCTTTATGACATCACCATTGATGTTTCCTGTTAAAACGTTGTTACTGATTTCTAATTCAAGTCCAAAAGCGTAATCAGCTTTCAAGCGAGAAGCAAGGTTTTCAACAACTACTTGAGGTAGCCCAGAGCTTATGATAGCAGTCTTAAAGCCTTTTTCCTTTAGTTTTGCGAAAACTGCTTCGGTATGTGGGAACAGAGGTACTTTTTCGAATACGTTCAATAGTTCTTCTACGCTGAAATCTTGAAATGGTTTGAAAATTCTTTTCAGTGCTGATTCTAGAGAGAGCAATCCCAGTTCGTAAAGAAGACCGGTAAAAAGAAATTTAGTGAACTGTGGAAAGCTCAATTTTCGGCCTGCTTCGAAAACTAGAAAGCGGTTTTTGGGTATCAACACTCCTTCTATGTCGAAGATTACGAGTTTTCTTGAGGTTGTTTGGGTCATGCTTCTTTTTATCCGTTTCTTTGTATTAGTGGTTTGGGAGGTTTGAAAGTTTTTGCTTGTCGGTAAAGTTTTAATGTTTGGACGGGTTATGAAGTTTTGGTGGCGGGTCTTAGGTGGGGGGCTAGGGGTCCTCTGAGAGGCTTTGCCTTGACCGTAAATCCTCTATATGACGGGCTAACAGCTGAGGTTGAGGCGTCGAAGAGCGTTGGGCTCCGCTTATCCTTGCAGTGAGTATCCGTCCCTTGGGGCTGGCGGTTGCGGGGCTGTCTCTGTAGGGAGACGGTTTCCGTGTTTGCTGGGTGAATCTGGCCAGGCCCGGGAGGGAGCAACCTAAGTCTAGACGTTTAGCGCTCAGGGGGGTGCGGATACGAGACAGGGGTGGGCTGTGGGTTTGATGAAAACTGGACGCTGAACCTCTGTGGCTCGCCACCTTTTGTGTTCTCTGCACAGAGAGTAGACCATCCTAATAGGAACCAAATATGAGGTTGTGGAGATGTGGGGTTTACGTGTTGTGGCTAAAACTGAGGGGTGTGGTGCTTTGGACTGCTGGGGTTTTGAGTAGCGAATATTCAAATCGTTTTTCCTATGAGTTACATATGACTAGAATTGCTTCAAAAACGCGGTTTTTATCGTAAGTTCATCAAAGTTATTAGCAGATCTGGCAAAGTATGCTTGAGCTAGAATGTCAAAAAAGAAAATAAAGAAAAGATTGATCGAACCGAAGATCAGACTTCTGTTATGGACATATCTTTATGACATAAAAGATGAAAGTAACTGGTTAGCTAAACTAGCGAAAGAAATAGACTACAGCGAGGGCAGTGTGCATACGCATGCGCGCGCGCAAAAGTATTTTAGGATCAAAAACCAAACGCCAAAAAGAAAATCTATGATATTAAAATGTTAAAGGCTTTGCAGCATTTTGCATGGTTGACATATTTCGTTTACGGTTGGTTCGCCGCATATTTTGCAGTTCTTCTGTTTTTCTGCTTTGGCTTTATTTTCTATGGAGGACCACAGTTTCTCTGCTGAGCGGTAGGTCGTATATTTTAGTCCTGAATGTTTTTCCTCCATTCTATTCAGCATGGTGCGGATGTCGTTTCTTAGGGCTGTAGATGCGTAGGGACATGGTATACTTTGGAATTCTATCTTTTTCAAATAGGCATACAGGGTTGTTTCTTTTTCAAGAATTTCACAGAAAGGCTTAATGCGACACACAAAACTGAAATGCGTAGAAGATGAAACAGGTTTAACTCTAGCTATTCTCAGAGGATCACCATGCAAGATATTTAGTAGTATGGTTTGCGTTTCATCATCAAGATTATGAGCAGTTGCAAGCTTTGTAGCTCCACAACTACGAGCAGCAGAATTAAGAGCCCGCCGTCTTAGAACACCACAGTAAGCACAGGGCGTTAAGCCACCACCATCTGGTTCCTTTTCACGTAATCTTTCAACCAACTCATCCAATTCATATCCAAACATTTCCTTAAACGAAACAACAACATGCTTTACACCCAGTTTCCGGCAGCCCTTTTCAGCAATTTTCAACGCCTCATCTCTATAGCCCTTAATTCCTTCATCAACCAATACAGCAGTCAACTTGGCATTCGGAAACGATTCCTCAAGTTTAGTCATTATATGAAGAAGCGCCACGCTGTCTTTTCCACCAGAAACCCCAATGGCTATTTTATCGTCGAAGCGAAGCATGTCATACTTGGCTATGGTTACCCTAACCTTATTTTCTATGGAAAGACAGAAACATCGAACACACAGCTTTTCTCCAGAGTATGGTCTCATGTAAACTGCGCCTCGACGTTTACACATCGTACATTTTGGAGGCATTGTTTATCGCTCAAGCCTTCTTTTTGCAGTTTATCTTAAAACCAACACTTTACTATAAGTTTCCCTAGAAGGCAACAAAACATGGCGAAAAAGCCGCTGAGACACGCTGAACGCTTAGAAATCCACTACAACAAACAACATTGGCAACAGCTGAAGACACTACGTTTTGAAGCAACAAAAATAATGGAGATTCTTGAAAAAGAAAACATCGCCACCATCACTCACGGCAGCATAGCGAGAGGAGACATAACAACAAAAAGCGACATAGACATCTTCATACCAAACCCACCCTCCTCCTTCACGATCGAAACTACCCTCGAAAGAGCAGACATCCAGATAAACAGACGATTAATCATACAAGCCACACCCTACTACGCACTCAAAGGCTACATCGAAATCGACAAACAACAAGCAGTCTCCTTCCCACTCGTAAAAATGCGCAGAGTAGAAAGAGACTTTTACCGCTTCGGAGGAGAAACCAACCTCGCAACACTAAAAGAAAATAAAAGAGCAGCCGGCGTTGACAAAAGACTCATGCTAATAGAACCAACAACCAAAGGTCACATCGAAAGCAACATAGTAAGCCGAGAAGAGGAAATAGCCAAACTACTAAAAATCTCTCTAGAAACAGTATTAGACCGCATACACGCACTTCTACGAAGGGACAAAATAGGCAGAACAGGTGTATTCATCGAAAAAGAGTTGACACCAAACGAAACCTTTGAAATGGCTTTGAAAAAACTTGCCGAAACCAAACCTGAAGTGAGACGACGTCTAAAATCATAAAAAAAAGCGTCTACAGTTTAGCCCACAGGAAAACGTAAGAGCGCTGCGACACCGCCTAACGCAAGAAGCTTCTGACCCGCTTCGTGTTCAACACTTACTACAACAATTTTTCCACCCTTTTCTTCAACTTCCTTCATCAACTTCTCTAAAGCTAATCGGTTTTCATCTGAAGCATCTCTTATGGTAAAGTCTGTCACTAGAAGGGTTTCAACAGCTCCAAACATGTCCGCCTTCTCCACCTGCTCAAAACCATAAGTTACATCGCCTTTCTCTTTCCCAAGCCTTGCAAGCACTTCCTCAACAACCTTAGCCTCTTCTACAATGCGAACATGCTTCAAAGCCTTATCCAAAACACCAGAACGCAAAGCCTCTTCAATCCCAGCGACTCCACCGCTGTTTACACTCTTAATATCCACCACTGCCTGAGAAATGTCAGAAGCCTCGGCCTTCAAATATTTAACGAATTGGTTTTTTGTAAAACCTACCCCGATTATCACAATTGGACAACGACTACGTTGCCACACCTCCCTCAAAGCGCTCAATGTCTTCCTAAAATAATTCTGTAAGGCAGTTACCCTCTTCTCCGCTTCCAACTTACCTGGAAGCCTCGCATTGCCCTCAACCCGCACATCTAAACCATACTGCCTTATCATAGCAACGCAATATTCTTCATTATCAATAGAAATAACAATGATAGGAGACACTTCAAAACGTGTAGCTCTGTCAAGGCGGTCGATTTGATGCTTCAACCACTTGTCCTTTACAATAGTTATCGATTTGTTCACCGCTATGTTTAACGTGTGATGTGCACCTCGTCCAGCGACATCTTCAGGAGCTTCATGTATTTTACCATGAACCCGAAGTCGGTTTAAACTGCGATCCCAAACCACGTCTTCAACTCTAATGCCAAGAAAAACCGAAATACGCTTGCCCTTCTGAGGCCTCGAATACTCTACGTCAACCTTCAATTCCCGGGTTGTTCGTGCATAAACCAAGTCGCCCTTATAGATGATATTGTATAAATGCCACAAGTCATCCAACGTTTTAGGCACCACCTTAACAAAGCCTTTTTTGAAGTTCTTCCCCAAAATCTTCAAAATCACACCCCGCTGTGCCACCTAATAGAAAACGTCTGCTATTAAAAGTTAAAACTCACAACTACAACTTTCATTCTGAATGCACCATAAATATCCAAAGGCTACTTTCTGGCTTTTAGAAACTAAGAAATCAAAGAAACAGCATCAGAGCTTTAGATTTTTGACAATCACCCTTGAATATCAGCGAAAGTTATGAGATGCACGTTTAAGGGTTGCTTCACAACATCTGAGACACGTGCAGCCACCAAGTATTTGATTTTCTTCTGGTTGGCAATATCTACTAAACGTTGTGTTATAACACCGTCGAAAACCACAGTATCTATGTCTTCTGTTTGCTGAAGCTTTTCTGCAAGCTCGCTGACCGGCAAACTTTCTATCCTTTCCATATTTTTGTTAAGCAAAACCGCCTCCAAAGTGCCCTCCAATTCCTTTGCAACCTCAACAATTTGTTTTGGAACAAGTACTCTGCGTCTTTCCTTCTTTCGTATTATTTGTTCCATTGAAACTTTTTGGTCAAGCGCGGTCATAATTTCTTTACAGTTCAGTTCCTCAACTTCCACCCCGGAAGGAGCCCTTGCAACAAATTTTGTGTCTGTTACTTGCACCAATTCTTTGAGTATCAAGTCCCCGCCGCGGTCACCGTCTAGAAACGCCGTTGCTTCCTTCTTCTTACATAGTTTGATTATTGTTTCAGGTATTTTCGCTCCTTCAAGTGCAATTACATTTAGTATTCCGCATTTCATGAGGTTTAAAACGTCGGCTCTACCTTCAACAACAATTATTTCTTTTGCGCTTTCGATATCCGGACCAGCTGTAAGTCCTTCTTTACCATATTTTTCAACTTTTGCTGTTCGCAGTGTTTCTGAGACTTCACGAAAAATTTCATCTGTATTTGGCATTGATTCAATGTTCCATTGGTGAAGAATCTCTTTTGCACGGTCTATGATAATTTTGCGTCTTGAATCCCGTATGTCCTCAACTTTTTCTAGCGTGACTTGGGAGCTGCATGGTCCTACACGGTTAATGCTTTCCAGACTGGCAGCGAGTATGGCTGTGGAAACGCGATCAAGGCTTGTCGGTATAGTGATTGCTCCAGTTGTCTTATCCTGTTTTGATTGTAAGTTGATTTCGATTCTTCCAATTCTGCCGGATTTTTGTAGCTCGCGTAAATCTAATTCAGGTCCAAATAGGCCTTCTGTTTGGCCAAAAACTGCTCCAATAACATCTGGTTTTTCTACAACGCCGTCGATTTCAAATTTTGCGTGGATTACATACTTTACTGTAATGGTTTGTGATGGTCCCATTAATGTCACCTCCGAGTGATATGTGTAAGGATTAGCATCACTAAATGTGAAACGTAAACCGAATATTCGCTACAGTGTTCTCTCTATTATAGTTTGCGAATCTCCAATCTTCTTCTTTAAAGTGTGCAGATAGGGTAGCAAGCCTTCTATATCCTTGACGTCGCGACTTATGAGGTTACGGAGCTCCTGCCAAAAAAATGTATTTGGTTTAACTTTGGTTTGCTCAAGGTATTGTGTTAAACGTTTAGTCCATTCTCTGCCGCGTCGGTCAAAATCCATTAACAATACTACTTCTTCTACGTCTAGTTTTTCTATTTCTGTTGCTAAAGCGAGGAAGGATTTTCTTGTTTTTGCTTCAATTATGTCACCGCTCAATGCAAGTATGCGAAGGACGTTAACATCATTTTGGCCTTCCACAACTATGGGTATGCCCTTGGCTGATTGAAGAGCTAATCTTTCCAGTAGTTCTTCGATTTTCTCTATTTTTTCCTTTAAACGAGTTGACAAAGTTGGTTTACCTTGTTATATTTTATATCCCTGATGGAACAAACAACGAGGCAAGGAAAAATGAGCGATAAAAAATCGAACAACGCTAATCTGTCATATGGCGGATTAACGGGGTTCAAGTTAACAGTAGTGAAAGCCGGCATATTTCAGACTATTCTTTGTGATGGCTTAAAAAATTTGTCGATTCGGTTGTGTGCTCGGCGCGCGTTTTTGTGTGCTTCTTAGAACGCTTTTTAGAAGGGGATGACCAACCCAAAATGTATCCTGCAGCAATTATGCTAACAACAAAGAGACCTATGATTATGACAACGATGACGGCGATGGTTGTAAGGGGCCATTCTGGCTGGTTTGCATTTGAATTGTAATCTCCAGAAATTATGGAGTTAATCTTTGGGCGTAGTTCAGACGCATCTTCATCGCCACTCCAGCCAAGATGGTCATAAGCAATATAGCCATCAGAATCTATCAAAAACATGTGGGGGATTCTTGTGTCTCCACCAAGATAGCTGTCTAAAACGCTGCCACTTGGGTCGCTGACTACAATCCATGTCATGTTTATCTGAGGGCTTTTAGCGAAATTCAGGAGGGTATCTCTGTTTTCGGGGCTTATGGAGACTATTTCCAGTTGATCTCGCGGATATTCGTCGTAGAATTCTCGGAGAGCTGGAATTGCCGCCTTGCAAGGACTACACCAAGTAGTAAAGAAATCAATGAGCACAACTTTGGCTGAACACTCAGATAATGTGAATGCATTTCCATCTATATCTGTTAGAGTGAAGTGAGGAGCTTCTTCTTTGGCTATAGCTTGGCTTACTATTGAAGAAAATGATAATGTTAGTAGCAAACAGAGAATGGTGGACTTGGCTTGCAAATGTATCATACACAACCTCTCGGGAGAGATGTATAAATTTTATTTCGTTTTTTTTACACTGATTTTCAGTGCCTTTGTCGGGCAGGATTCAACGCATTTTCCACATAGGATGCAATCGGTTGAAGAACCGATGTCTGATAATTTTTCTATCCCCATTGGACATACACTAAGACAGTCTAAGCATTTTTTGCATTTTGCTGGATCAGGAGATATTGTGAGGATTGATAACTTGTTGAAAATGCCTATCGTTCCTAGAGGACAAAGGTAACGGCACCAAAATCTCGAAAAGATTAGAACCAGAATCACAGTTAACATCAAGGTTACCATGTGAACATAGAAAAACACACTAATTTCCAAAGGCGCATAATAAAAAGTGGCAGGAATGGCTGCGAATAAGCTGCCGGCAGGACAAAACTTACAGAAAAGAGTATCTAATGTTAACCATGCTGCGATAGTCACGGCAAACAGCATTACAAATTTCATGTACGTAAGCCTGCGTAACCTTCTTTTTTGATTTCTAAATCCCCCTAACAAGTCTTGAAAACTGCCAAAAGGACAAGCCCATCCACAGAAGGCTCGACCAAAGACCGTTCCAAAAATCCCTAAGAAACCTATAATGTAAAGAGGAAACCTTTGAAAGATAGCGAAATGTTGCAAACTTCCTATGGGACAACCAGCAGAAGCAAATGGACATCCGTAACAGTACAGATATGGAAGGCAAAACCCTGTTTTTAAAACTGGAACAAAGCCGAGATTTGACAAAGCGAATGTAATGGTTTGAGTTAATAGGCGCAGTCTAGATAGCTTCATGTTCTTTTATCCTAATCCAATACAAGAGGAACATATGAAGCGAACGAAGTTTCTGACAATTTCATACTCGCCGTCCAAAACCCCTAGCAACACTGCTATAGTGAAAAAAGCTAAAAGTAGAACTTGTCTTCGTGAATATCTGAGCAAATTAAACACCTGAATTATATAACATATTAGGCATTAGACACGCTTTAACATTTCCTGAGTAGCTGCGACTGTGCGTGTGCTTATACAATCACCGATGGGTTTATTATCTTGTCACTTCGATTTTCTTCATTTTTTCTAGTCTTTCTGGATGTTTTTTGAAGTGGTTTCGAACTGGTCCTAATATTTGTATTAGGGCTTCTGCGACTGCGTTTTTTAGGTCTAAGGGATGTATTTTTCCTGCCTTGTAGGCTTTTTCGAGTTCACCGTAGTTGGTGAAGGTTTCGGTGCCTCCGTATTTTGGAGGACGTGTGATTGTTATCTCTTTAGTGTTAGTGAATACGGCGTAGCGTGCTTCTTCTAACACCGGGTTGCCAGTTACTTGTTGTGGAGGGCAATATGCATTTTTCAACTTGGTTTTTATGTCTTCTGGCGAATCGTGTACGAATACACATGTGCTTGGTATGCTTTTCGCCATTTTTGAAACAATCTGCAAGTTTAATATACTATCTTCGTCAAGTTGCCTATCACCTTTGGCTGGTCCTTGTAGTCCCATGAGCAGGGGAGTGTGAATGCATGTTGGTTTTTGCCAATGTAGTTTCTCTGCAGCGTCGCGGGCAAGCATGTGGGCTTTGCGTTGATCCATACCAGCACACGCCACGTCAAGCTGCATGTGGAATATGTCTGCAGCTTGCATACATGGGTAGAATAGCCAAGCAGTCTCGATGTCGGAGAGGTTCATTTCTCTGCCCATTATGGGTAGTGCTCTCCACATGCGTTGAACTGAGGCGTTTTTTCCTATTTTTACAATTTTTTCCCAGTATTCAATGTCTTTGACAAGATCTGCTGCCCACAAATACTCAACGTTCTTTATGCCCAGCACGGTGAAGCATTCTTTGAAGTATTCACCGCACAAGCGTATGTTTTCCATTTTGCCGCCGAGCTTGTTGTTAATCCATGAATGCCAGTCTGCAAGGAAAATGATAAAATGAAAGCCTGCTTCAACCATATCTTTGATTTTTGAACCGCAAACTAGACCTAGACCGATGTGCATAAAACCGCTTGACTCGAAACCCCAGTAAGCACGAGGTTTAGTTTTTGTTTCAAGCAAGGAAAGTAGCTCGTCGTGAGTTATGACCTCCATAGTGTTCCGCGTAATGAGATTGAGCCTCTTTTCAACATCCAACGTCATAGCCCTCTTAATGTTCTTTTTAACATTCGATGATTCAAGACTTAAAAGTTCTCTTTGTCGCGGGTGACTTGTGTCCCACGTTACCTAACACTTAACTTCATTGATGGAGTCTTACGCTCTTCTCTGCTAAGCTCTCTCTGGCGTGGGAAGTTATGCACCCGCGCCCATCGTGTCTCGTGTTTGGGTAAGCTCTTTGTCACAAGCATGCGGTTACGCAAGCTTCTATCGAGTCCGTCTGCACGAGCCCTCAAAGAGAGTTTCGATGGGATCTTGTTGCTCGTGTCATCGCTAAGAATAGTAAAAAGAAGAACGTAAGGAAAAGGTTTTCTAGTCTATTAAAGTCTCCAAGTCAATTTCAAAAGCTGCCGTAGGATTTTCCAATTCGAAATTGTTTAAGACTTCTGGATGCACTTCGCCAACAATACCTATTTGCTTGTTTTTCACGATGATAGCTGCAGCTCGTCCATCGATAAAACTTGAATGCTTTGTTGTTTTTATTTTCCAACGTTTTAAGCCCATGTTTGCCATCAATGCTTCCACAACCGACTTTATTTCAGTAAAGTTCCCAGTTGCATGGGATGACACTGCAGCTATGTGTAATCGTCTTTCGCATAATGTCTCCATTTTATTATTCAAATGTACCACGTCGGAGACTTCAAAAAGTCTCTGTGGAAAGCTTTCATGTTTATTATCTGCAAGGTTTTTCATCAAATTAGGCAGTAAATCTTGCCGCATTATTTTGTATTCAGTTGAGACGGGGTTAGCAAGCTTGACAGGCTTTTCGGTTTTTCTACGCATTCTTTTATAGTGTAGGCTTTCATTTGTCAGTGTGAAATTCATGACTTCTGTAAAGCCTAAGCCTATCATAATTTGTCTTGCTATGTTTGCGGTTTTGTAGGCAGAATGTTGTTCACCGATAGTGACTGAGGAGGGAAACGTTGATTTAAGCCTGTAATAGCCATAGCCAATTGCTACTTCTTCTACCAAATCTACTTCATGGAGGATATCGATACGATAAGCTGGAATCCCCACTTCAACAACGTCTTTATCAACTTCTTTAGCTCCCAGTCTACACTTCTCTAAGCATTCAATGATTTCTGATTTTGAAAGCCTAAGACCCAGCAACTCGTTAGCATAAGCGGTTCGAAGCTTCATCTTCTGCGGGCTTAAATCAGGCGAAAACACCGTTCTGTCGGCGTATTTCACTTTAACCTTTTCAATAGTACCTCCCATGTCAGCGAGGGCAGTGGAAAGCACGTTCAAGCTTTTTTCAACTGCAGCATAATCTGTACCAGTTACATCAAGGAACAAGTTTTTAGTCTCTTTGTCGATTCGTGTTAGTTCGCCGTTTATTATCGGCGGCATGGAAAGCACTTTACCTTCTTTGTCAATTAGTAACGGATATTTCGGCGCCCAATCAACCAGATGTTTATACGCCGTACCTTTTTCATGTCTTTCAAGAATCTTCTTCAGGCTCATCTCTTCAGTTTTATCCAACGGAACAAATTTCACACTATTCGGCTTGACTGCAGTGAATGTGAAAGGCGGCTTCACTACGTCTAAGTTGTGCACGCCGATTGACGCTTTTTTGCGGTCTCTGCCTATGCCCCAATGCAAATCTTCCTGCATTTCCATCAAATCAACAACGTCTTCTTCGTCAAGCTTTATGTCCCGCACAATTGCTGCAAGCATGAAAGGCCTGACTTCAGAGACTGTTTTGTCAATGCGAAGCTCTATTCCTCCGTCTTTTACACCATATTTTGATAGCCCAGTTTTCCAACCTCTCAAACCGTTGAAAGCCCTTGCCACTCCAGCGTAACTGCAAAAATCGATGCGGTTAGGATTGAACTCAACTTTTACATAGTCTTCTCCAACTTCTTCGATGTCGAAGCCTAGCCAAGGTAACCACTTCGTCATTTCTGCAAAGGTGAGTTTTCGTCTCACAAACTTGGATAACCTTTCCCTGTTTAATGTGATTACCGGCATAGTGGTGTCCTCCTAATCCATCCTAGACGATTATTATACAATAGTCGTATGTCATCTAGCCCAAGTTCTAGCATTGCTATGCGCTCTAGTCCTCCTCCCCAAGCCAAAACAGGATGTTTTATGCCCATCGGAGCTAAAACTTCAGGTCTGAACATCCCCATGCCGCAAAGCTCTATCCAGTGCCTAAGTTTTGGAACATAAACCATTGCTTGTGCTGAAGGCTCAGTGTAGGGAAAATAGCATGGCCAGAACTGCACTGTCTTCAACCCAAGGCGACTGTAGAACGCTTTTAAGGTACCCATCAAATCGCGCAACGTTACTCCTTTGTCAACCACGATGCCTTCTATTTGATGAAATTCCGCCGTGTTCTTATATGTAAGTTGCTCATTTCGATAAACCCGATCAACTGAAAACACTTTGATCGGCGGTCTCTTGTGCTTTGAAAGATACTTGATAGTTTCAGCTGTCGTATGAGTCCGCAACACCAACCTCCGAGCCTCTTCTTTACTCCACTTGTAACCCCACCCCTTCGAACCAGTTATCCAACCATTTTCATGCGTCTTGGCAACAGCCTTTACTACACTTTCCTCGGGCAATTTTCCCACTTTCGGAACGGAAAGATAAAATGTATCCATCATTTCGCGTGCAGGATGGTCTTGAGGCTGAAACAACGCGTCAAAATTCCAGAAAGCTGTTTCAACTAGTGGTCCTCGGATTTCTCTAAAGCCCATTTCCAGAAAAATCTGTTTTGCACGTTCGATTATTTGTTGCAAGGGATGAGCCTTGCCCGGATACATAGATGGTCCCAGAGCAGTTACGTTGAATTTTCTTAGTTTTGTCTCTCGCCACTTTCCTGTTATGATAAGTTCTGGAGTCAGTTGACTTACTTCTTCAACGATTTTGATGCCTTTTTTAAGGAAGTTTCGACCTTTTGCAGTTAGTTTCAATGTTCGAAAAATCTTCTCTCCGGTTTCTACGAGCTTACGTTTCTCTAAAATTGTGACTGCTTCTCGTTTTTCTTTATCTAATTCTTCAGCAACAATCACGTTATTTTGCGCTAAAAGCGCCAGAACCTCTTCATCTTTTCCTTTTTGTGGTTCCTTTAGAGCCTTTAAGGTTCGTTCTTTTCGTTCTATTGTTGCCCAACCTTTTCGACGCAGCCAACCTAAAGCAAGAGGTACAAGGCGACCTTCTAACTGTGCATCATTAACAACCTTGTCAATCTTTGCTTTGCCACCTAGCTTAATTAACGACTTAATTAGGCGACGTTCTGGCAGACCTTCCGTTATGTAAGTTTTTCCCTCTTTGTTCAAAGTAACAATTGTTTGTTTTCGTTCATGCAACTTGATAAGCTTCTCTTTTGACAGTTTTAATGTTGCTCTCATGACAGCAGCGTGAGCAAGATTGCTGGCTTTTATAATTTGATCTACGCTAGCCTTGCCGTCTAGGTTATTGATAGTTAAGAGTGTTTTTTGTTCGTTTTCGCGAAGCTCAACCACTATTGTTGCCTCCAGTCTCTTTCGGGTTTATACTGTAGTTTAGTGGTGTTTGAATAAAAAGTCTCCACATAGCTTGATTGTTCTCGGGATGGTTTAGGCTGGTTTTAGATAGAATTTTGTTGAGGATCATGTAAATTGGTATGGCATCCCTTCGCACCACCACAGCACTATGCAATGGGTTTATTTATGTTTTATTCCGTGATTGTGGTGCCGATTTCTTTGCCTCCAATGGCGTGTTGAATGTTTTGGGGACTGTAGCCATTTACTATAATTGTTTTGATGTGGGTTTTCTCTAGGATTTTGACAGCAACTGGGTCAAGGATTTGGTGTATTCCTGCTTTGTGGCGGTTTTGTTCAAGGAGCTGAGTTAGGTCGTGATACGTTATTTTATCTATTTTTTTTGCGTTTTTGTGTTTTCTCGGGTCCTTGTTGTAAATACCGTCTTGGTCTGTAGCTTTCACAAATAGTTGCGCTTTTGTTTCTTGGATTATGTAAGCAGCAACAGCATCAGTTGTCATTCCCGGTTTCAACCCACCCATAACCACAATCTTACCTTTCTTTATGGCTTCAAAAGCCTCATTTATAGAGTTGGGCACGCATTTTGCTCCATTGTTTCCTAGTTTGAGTGTGAAAAGTAGAGCATAGAGATGTGAGATGTGAATAGCAATCCAGTCTTTTGCTTCTTCGCTTAACCCTAGCTGGTTACCTGTTTTGATAAATTCTCGTGCTAAAGTGCCGCCGCCGACAACAGTTATGATTTCGTGGCCATTTTTTCTAAGTTTTTTGAGGAGTCTTATGTAATGGTTTATAAGTTTTGGGTTTGTAGGGGAGGCTATAACTGAGCCGCCAATACGTATGACTATGAGCATGTTTTGTAGCTACTCCTTTTAGCTGACTATTTTAAGAATATTTGGCGTAATAAAGCTAATGAGAGTGGAGCAAGCTAAAACGGGTTAATGTGATGCACTTTGAGCGGGCTTAGAGTTGTGTTTTTAGGAACCGGTGGCGGTAGGTTTGCTACTATTACGCAGAAACGGCGGACTGCTGGAATTCGATTGTTAAGCGATGGTTTTAATGTACATTTGGACCCTGGACCTGGAGCGCTTGTGCATTCTTGGAGTTCGGGTTTAGATCCGCAAAAAATTGATGCTGTTTTGGTTTCGCATGCCCATCCTGATCATTATACTGATGCCGAAGTCTTGATTGAAGCTATGACTAGAGGAACCGTTAGGCGACGAGGTGTTTTGGCAGCTTCTAAGAGTGCACTTCAGGGCGGTAAAACGGCTGAAGTAGCGGTTTCAAGGTATCATCAAAGTTTACCCAAGAGTGTGGTGGAAGTTGTTGCTGGGACAGAGTTTGAGGTTGGAGGTGTGAAGATTGTGGGGACTGAGGCAAGACATTCAGATGTGGATGCTGTGGGATTTCGTTTTGAGACCGATGTAGGCGACATTGGGTATACAAGTGATACCGAGTTTTTTGAAGGAATTGAGCATTATTATAAGGGTGTGCGAGTGTTGGTTTTGTGTGTTTTGCGGCCAAGTGGGGAACCTTGGGGCGGCCACATGACTACTGATGATGCAATAAAAATTGTGAGTGCTATTAAGCCTAAGCTTGTGGTGTTGACACATTTTGGGATGAAGATGATTTTTCGTGGTCCTGCTGAGGAGGTAAAACGGGTGGAGACGGAGACTGGCATAGAGGCTGTAGCGGCAAAAGATGGAATGGAGTTGTGGGTTAGCGAAGAAATCATGGTAGGAAAGAAGAGGGGACAAGCTGGGTTAAATGCTTTTCTTAGAAGATAGCATGTGTCTCACTCAGACAATCCATAGACAATTTTGGAACCAAATAGACACTTAATAGATGTCAAATGCAGAGTTATAAGAGAGTGATGTACCAGTTCCATTATACAATAATTCTGGTTTTTTGTTCCTATACATTCATATACTAGTCTGTCTATTGCCTATGTTACCATAAACACAAAGAAGGCAGATATACGAAATGAGCACAGAACCAAACGTTATCTACGTCGGAAACAAACCTCCAATGAACTATGTCATGGCAGTCATCACAGGCTTTAACATGGGCGATGCAACAGAAGTTACTTTAAAAGCACGCGGCCGCGCCATAAGCACGGCTGTCGACGTCGCCGAAATCATTCGCAACCGATTCTTCAAAGACTCCAAAGTCCACACTATCTCTATCGGCACCGAACAAATTACACCAAAAGAAGGCGGCAACCCGAGAAACGTCTCAACGATGGAAATCACTCTCAAAAAATAAACACTTGAGACATCATAAACCGCCCATACCCCACTTTATTTTTTTTGTGTTCTCTGCGCAGAGAGTAGACCATCCTAATAGGATCCAAATGTTGATATTTGTCGAGTTTGATGGTTGTGTCTGAGGGTAAATTAAACTTTTCAGATAGAAGTTGTTACACATTATAACAGAAGATAATCTCTTACATAGTACGGAGAGCGAGGAATGGTAAGCAAAATTCTTAGGAAGATGGAGGTTCGTAGGGGGTTTGTCCAGATTCCTGAGATCGAGGTTTTTTCCATTGTTCACAAAACAAATGGAAAGCACGTTGTTTTTCAATTTAGGAAGGGAGAACTATTAACTCAATTCCTCTAAACACAATTAAACATCCTCATGCAAAAAACAACGTGAAGCTTAGCACACATGTTTTCTTTCCCCTCCAACCCACCAGCAAAGCTGCTTACATAGGAGGTGATCCGGCCGCAGGTTCCCCTACGGCCACCTTGTTACGACTTTTCCCCTCTCGCGAACCTCAGGCTCGACACAGCCACGAGGACCGCGCCTCACCCAAAGCCCACTCGAGTGGAACGACGGGCGGTGTGTGCAAGGAGCAGGGACGTATTCACCGCGCGTTAATGACACGCGATTACTAGGCATTCCAGTTTCACGAGGGCGGGTTGCAGCCCTCGATCCAAACTATGACCAGCTTTAGGGATTACCTTCCTCTTACGGGGTAGGAACCCATTGTACTGGCCATTGCAGCACGCGTGTGGCCCGAGGGATTCGGGGCATACTGACCTGCCGTGGCCCACTCCTTCCTCCGCCTTGTCGGCGGCTGTCCTCCCAGAGTGCCCCTTGGAAACTTTCCTTAGTAGCAACAGGGAGTGTGGGTCTCGATCGTTGCCTGACTTAACAGGACACCTCACGGCACGAACTGGCGACGGCCATGCACCTCCTCTCAGCTTGTCTGGCAAGATCGTCAATCTGGCCTTCAACCTGCTGTCGCCCCCGGTAAGGTTTCCGGTGTTGACTCCAATTAAACCGCACGCTTCACGCCTTGTGGTGCTCCCCCGCCAATTCCTTTAAGTTTCAGCCTTGCGGCCGTACTCCCCAGGCGGCGGGCTTAATGCCTTCGCTGCGGCACTAGAGTGGCTCGTAGCCACCCTAACACCTAGCCCGCATCGTTTACAGCTGGGACTACCCGGGTATCTAATCCGGTTCGCTCCCCCAGCTTTCGTCCCTCACCGTTGAGCTCGTTCTAGCC
>Ga0209635_10000311_pt1 | contig 32177 bp, 28 predicted proteins | sample DeeMarSWOR230_32_FD_187463 | JGI IMG/M metagenome (GOLD analysis project Ga0209635, IMG submission 187463) | Marine sediment microbial communities from White Oak River estuary, North Carolina - WOR-2-30_32 (SPAdes) (version 2) | ecosystem: Environmental > Aquatic > Marine > Intertidal zone >...
CTTTGGCAATTTTAGCCTTGTGGAACTAAATACCAGAAGCCTATCAACAGCAATATCCGATTCTCCAATTCCAATTACTCCTCGAAATGCGCACGTCGTCGCGGCAAGTTATATTTAGGAGTAGCAACGGTAGTATTCATTGTCGGACTATGGGAGATTTGCATTTTGAGCAGAGAAGAAAGAGAGCTTGTAGAGATCGGTGAAGTTTCACACTATTTCACCAAGATCAACGTAGCCGTCATAGAGTTGAGAGCCCCTCTAGCTGTTGGCGACCGCATTTTGGTCAGAGGCTCAACCACAGACCTAGAGCAAGTCGTCGAATCTATGCAGATTGAACACGAAAACGTACAGAGGGCAGACGCTGGCCAAAGCATCGGGATGAAAGTGAAAGAACGTGTAAGAGAAAACGATACGGTTTACAAGATAACTTAATGTTCCGCGTCTAGGTGATACCTAACTACCGCTGCAACAAGCTTCGTTTTGTGCTTCGCTTTTTCTTGTTTCTTGGTTTGGTCTCGACTTCAGGCTCTTCTAGTTTCTTGCTGACTAGGACATATGTTATCCACACGACAAAGCCATAGAGCATGCCATTTGCCAAAGCATCCAACAGCCGAGTGTAAAGAGCAACTGGAATGCTCAACGCCTCATAGACTAAGCGCACCATGTTGCCAGGAAACAATGGAACCGGAACCGCAAGCGTTGCTAAAGTGAAGACAACGAAGAACACGAGGAAAATTGCTCCACCTCTCATTTTGCCCCGCTCTACATACACTTCAGAATTTGGTTACAGGTCAAACATTCATCTGGAATCGGGGAATCTTTCGGACGCGTTTTCAGATATCCAAGGAAATGCGCACAGTTTGCCACCTCATCCGCCGCGTTCGACAAGGCTTCTTCTGATGCACTAAGAGGAGTCTCACTCAGGTCTTTCTCCAGAGTCTCTGAAATGCCCAATCGAGAGAAACAGTGAGGGCAAGCTTGATAGGTTTCAAGTGAACCGTCTACGCGAACAGTTAGCGCGAGGGGTTCGCTGAACATTCTGCCGCATTTGATGTGTGAACAAACGTTTGCGTGTGTCTGCGGTATGACAGGATTTGAGGTCCAATCCCAACGTTTGTCTTCTTTTTCTTTAATCATTGGTAAAAGGGTCGGTTTGCCCATTTGATTGCACCTCTTGTCTACTACATATAGTAAATATTGATATTTAATAAACGTTTTCGTATCATTGTTCTTCATGGGTACAGTTTGGTGTCACTTCTGTTTTGCATTCAGAGCGACTAGACCTTGCCTTTTGAGGTGTCGGAGGATTCGCAGAATGTGCTCCGAGTTTGTCGGCGTGTATTCTGCTGAGACAGCGTTGACAATCTGCTGCAGGTTTCGATTTCCATCTGCGAAGTTGAGAACTTCGGCCAGTTTCTGATTAAATTGCTTGTCCTTTCGACTTACGCTTGTATACCATTCATAGTCTTCAGGCGGCAATGCCTTCTGGCTCAGGATTTCCCGGCTAAGGGTGCCTTTGAACGTGCGTTTCGGTACAATCTTGCTGGCTTCCTTTTCGGCAGCGGTAAGGCGAGCCTTTCTGGGGATCGTTATGCTTGTGGTCTCTTCGATGAGCCTTAAGGTCTGTTCGATTTGAGTCAGAGCAGAGTTAGCTTGAACGTTGATGTTCTCTGTCAAATGACGAGCAAGACTATCGATCCTAGGATTCTCGACCAGTTTCCTAGTTGACCTGACCGCTTGTGTTTCACGCCACGCTATGTGTTGGATTTTGTTTCTGTATCGCTGGGCTGCCTTCGCTAGAGCTGGCCTCAGCCTCTCTGGTTTTGCTTCGTACTTTGGCTTGCGCTTGATTTCGAGTAATGTTTGCGTTGCTTCGTTGAGAGCTGCCTGGAGTCGTGCGATTCCGCCCGTGTATGCTTGCATCGTCATCGCGTAGGCGTCCTCTGTGTCTGCATTCGCAAGTAGAATGGTTGCGATTGTCGCTATCCAGCCTGTACGCTTCAGGGTCTGAGCGCTGACTTTGTCGGTTGTATCTTCGCTAGTGTGGTAGTAGAGATCGGGCCATTCAAGTAGCATGACGCATGGGACACCGATTGTCGCGTCGACGAATTCGTGGTGGTCACTTCCCCCTGTATGTGGGTTCACGCGGTGTCTGAACGTTGTGGTTGGTCCAAAGCCGGTGTCGGAGTCGAACTGTTTTGGGGCTTCATCCATAAGATTGATGAGAAGGTCGTTCAGGTATGACGGCAACGAGTCAGGAGTCTTGTCGAGGGTGAGTGTGGACTTGCAGAGCTCTTGGTTTTGGCCCACCATGTCAAGGTTAATTCCGGCTATTAGGCCTTTTGCGGAATTCTCGTGTTCGTGTAGATAAGCTATTGTTCCGTAGGTTTCGGGCACCCAGAAGAGGCGGATTGTTCTTTGTGGCTGCGGAATTTTACCTTTCTGAATCAACGCATATATGGTTCTGGCGATTTCAAGGAGGAGTCCGCTGCCTGAGGCGTTGTCGTTTGCGCTTGGTTTTGGGTGGCATAAATGCGCAATCAAGAAGATCTCTTGGGTTGGCTTTGTCTTTCCCTTGATGGATGCTGTGACGATGTCGAGTTTGCCTGGAAAAAGCTTGGCATCTACAACGGCTCTCAACGTTATCTTCTTCTTTTGCTTAAGCAATGAGCGTAAGTGGTTGCCTTGGCGTTTGGTCAACGAAAATCCGAAGGTCACTTTGGCCAGATCTTCTTTTGTCGGCCATATTGCCTGATAAGCGTGAGCGTCCGGTAGGTCAACGCTCTCTCTGAAGTCTTTCATTTCATAAGTAAGCGTGTCGGTGACTACTCCTGCGGCGCCTCTTTTGTAGACGGCCTCTGCATGAACAAGTTTGGCGCGTCCAGTTGCCAAAACAAGTTTGCCTTTCACTTTCCTCCCTTTGTAGTCAGCGGGCTTGGTTCCTGCGCCAACGTCAACCAGCTGGGCGGTTAAACCTCCTGGGGGAGTTGCATTACTATGCGCATGTAAGCTCGTGGGCGTATCCTGGTATCTTGCCAGGAGTTTCTGTTCTGGATTGACGAGCCAGAGTTCAGCGCTTTTCGCTTCCCAGCCCATTGGTGCGGTATAGGTCCAGTATTTGGTTTCACCATCAGCTGGAAACTGCTCGATTCTTGCGTCTTCTATCCCGATTCTAGTCAGTGCATCTCGGACATATTCGGCGGCCTCATGGAACATGGTTGAGGCTTGAATTCGATGAAACTGAGTGATCTGCTGCACGTAGGCTTTTGCGTTTTCCCCCGACAACTCATCCTTGATGACTTCTCTTATTTCAGGATTCAGCATGAAGACTCTTCACTTCACAGTTTGACTAATTGCAGACTTAACAGGCATGTTTACTTAAGAATTGTGACGCAGACGTCGTTGTGTCTGGAGGCATAAAGCCGCTGAGAACCGGAAGCGGTAATGGAATCTGGTCGAAATGGGCTTGCCACCAGACTAGAACGCCCTGCATCCGCAGCAGGCAAGAACGGGCCAGAAGATCTGAATTAATCACGGTGGAAGGAAGATGTCTCCTCTAGACTCCCCATTCTTCCCGTTCTTACGAATGAATTACATAGTAAAGCGGGTCTACTTGTCATGAACGCTGTTATCTATTGCGATCACAAATCCCAGCAGTAGCCGCCTATCGTACTCTGGGTCCATGATTTGGACAGCATAGGTATCTGAGTAATCAAAAGCTCCACCAAACACCAGATCCCTGAAGAAGTCACTTTTGCCCACTTTAGCTTTCAATTCGCCGTTCGAATCTTTTATCTTGAAATCTCGACCTAAGAAATTGCCTTGAGCTTCTAGAAGTTTCTTCCCATTCAGATCTTCCAACCAGAGTTTAGGGCGGAAGAAAGTGAGAATCTTCCGATTTGTCCTTCCCAGTACGCTTCCATGAGTGTCCTTAATCATGTAAGATGCACGAACTGAAACAAGTTTCTTATTCACCGTGAAAACACAGGTTCCATCCAGCTCAGTCACCTCAGTGAACGCTCTAACTGAGATTATTTTCCTGTGCATCTTTCCAATTGGTGCGCCCTTCTCATTGTAGACATCACCACCTCCCCAGTCCCACCACTTCTCTTTGAGGACAAAGTAGTTGACACCCGGACCTAGCAACCCCGGGGTGACATCTGAGGTCGTTGCGATTTTTGCTGAAACAGCTTTGGACATTTAGACACCTACATGAGATGTCTCTGGCTGAAATGATGTAAAATAGTTTATGAATCAACGATTCACCTTTCCAGTAGAAGGAATGCCTTCTTATTTTGGTCTCGAGATTTGAGCTTGCCTCAGTCAGCAACCGCGCGTGCGTCAATCTCGTTCGGAAAGGGCAAGTTTGCATCGGTCGTTACGTTGAGGCCCATCTGGTTCAGCATTTGTTCGTTGCCTTCGTTGAGAAGGTGTGTTGTGTGCATCTCGCACCTCTTAAGTTTGTCCAGCATGTTCAGACATTTCTGGGCGTTCTGGTCTGCCACGGCGCTTGCAGCTAGTGCGTTGAGAACTTCTTTCACATCTAACGACGTGCTGTTGTACCCAATCGTGTTCTTCAGGTGTATCAGGCTTTGGATCACGGTTGGCGATATCACGTCAACATTATCTGGGATGCGTGCTAGGAGTTTGGCGGCATTGAGCAAGGCCGCAGATTCCGCGTAGAGGAGTGGTGAATTCTTGCCAGTCACGATGATTGTTTCATCTGACTCGTCAACGATTTCAATGGCCGCGCCACAGAACGCCCCCTTGTAACCTTTGCCTTCGTTTTGTCCTTGTCTCGCCTCTGCCGCTGCAGCTCTGGCGGGCAAGACCACTGCCCTGTCTTCAGGTTTGACACCTGCTTTCTTCATGACGCGTTCCATTCGTTCTACAGTCCTATACAACGTTTCGCCTTCGACGAATTCGCTGCAATACTGGAAGTATCGCCGTATAATCTCCTCCAGACTGGCTACTCTGACGATATCATCGTCAATGATGCCTGCTTTAGCCATGTTGACACCCATATCAGTTGGTGATTGGTATAGGGACATGGGATCATCTGGGTCAATGATTTTGTCGATAATCTTTCTCATGATTGCGAAGTTTTCCACATCTCGACTGTAGTTGATCGCCGTTAGCCCATATGCTTTGGCGTGGAACGGGTCAACAATGTTGTAGTCACCGATGTCTGCGGTGGCGGCTTCGTACGCGATGTTTACCGGATGGTTGAGGCTGAGATTCCAGATTGGAAAAGTCTCGAATTTGGCAAAACCTGAGTATATGTTTTGTTGTCTGTCGTTGTAAAGCTGCGCCATGCAGAAAGAGAATTTGCCGCTGCCAGGGCCAGGAGCGGTGACGGCGACGATTGCTTTCTTCGTCTTGACGTAGTCTTGGTTGCCATAGCCGCGCTCACTAAGGATGAGATCGAGATTTTGGGGATAATCGGGGATCTCATAATGTACGAAGACGCGGAGTCCTCTGTGCTGGAGTTTTTGTTTGAATTTCTCGGCGATAAGTTCGTGGTTGAAGCGGTTGATAACGACGGCAGAGACGTCGAGGCCTCGCTCGCGCATGTCGTTTATATCCTTAAGGGCTTGATCATCATAGGTCAACCCGAAGTCGCGTCGGATCTTACGTTCCTGGATATCCTTCGCGCTGACACAGAGAATGAGTTCAGTTTTATCGCCGAGTCGCCGGAGCATCTGGACCTTTGTGTCCACGTCGAAGCCTGGCAGAACGCGGGATGCATGATGGTCATAACACAGTTTACCGCCAAATTCGAGATAGAGCCTGTCGAATAACGATACTCGGTCTAGAATCTTTTTGATCTGCGCCTTCAAGTATCGTTGGGTGTCGAACCCGACTTTCCGAATCATGCGACTACCTCAACATCGTGGTGAAAGACAAATCACACGTGCCTGCAGTTACTTCGACGCCATATTCGCTAGCAGGTGTCGCTCTGAGGTCATAAAACCTGTGCGAGCTCAGTGGAGCATCAAGGTTCCTTCACGTGCGACCGGGTTAGCAGATTGGGATTCTTCCTTGTGCCAAATCGGTGCAGAATCTATTGATGTTCTCGAGTTCTGAATCAACTACTTCTGTAATTTCCCCTTTCACTGCGCTGAAGGAGTTATTTGATTTCATCACAACCTGTGCCGCCGCAATCGCTGGCTGGTCTATTGATTTACCGATTCGACTCAACAGCCAGATGTAGACTTCCTCGATTTCCGGCACCTGCTTGAATACGCGGGCGGCGATATGATGGCTCAGGCTGTTGTAGATCTTGCCGACGTGACTCACGGGGTTCTTTCCTGCCGCAGCTTCAGAGCAAAGTGGACGGTTCAACGGTATGATTCCGTTGACTCGATTGCCTCTTCCAACCTGACCCGAGTCTCCGCTCTCCGCGCTGGTGCCCAACACCGTCGAATACACACCATTTATTCCTCTTCCCTTCACATCTAGCGTGTTCAAATGCACTTCAATACTGTCAAAGTCCGCGCTTTCCTTCACAAAACTGCGTATATCCCCGAGAATCTCAGCTTTCTTCCGGAAATAGTCCTCTTCATCCTTCACGAATCTATCGACAAAAGCCATCGAAATGGTCAAGCGTAAATCGTGGTTCTTGCGGAGCCCCATAACCTTGATGTCCTCACCCGATTCGGAAAATCTCTTCTTAAATTCTGGACCATTCAGGTATTGTTCTGTTCCAAGAACGATTCTTTCTGTCTTAGTCATTGGCGCATAGCCCACAGCCGCAGATGTGTCATTCGCGCCCAGAAGCTTCCCTTTCTTTCGCGAAAAGATGTCTACGAGTTCAGGATGTCCCGGCTTCAACTCCACTTGATACCTCACATGCTTTTCAGGGTTCACAAATCTGAGCTTCTCTTTGAACCATTCTTTGGCCGTCTGGACGGCGATTTCTTCTATGGGGATCTTGATGTCCTCCGCCTCGAAAGTGGCCCTGTCGCCGATCACAAGAAGCATGGGCTCTATGATTGAACCTCCGCCGAATCTGGTTTCCGCTTCTCCAGCTGCCAGTAGGGATTTGTCAACGTTGTGGTGCAATATAGCTCCAACATTCTTTAGGTATTCTTGGCTGAGCTTGATGGAGATCATATCCATAATAGAGTCACAGATGTAGTCGGGATGTCCGAGCCCCTTTCGCTCTACAATCTCAAGTTTCTGCTGTTCAAGTGGGGTTTGCTTCAAACTGTCAACAAGTATGTTCCTCGCCATGGAAAGTTTCACCTTGGCGAAGGATAACAAAGGGCAGCAGATATATATCTTTCGATATCTATCATAATATAAAAAATAGCTGTTGGTTATGGAAATGGTGGTTACAGGCCATACGATCAAAAAGCTCCGGTTAAAGGCAGGGTTCACTCAGAGGCAACTCGCGGAACTCGTTGGAATCTCGCAGGCTCACATTGCTAAAATCGAAAAGGAGAGGGTGGACCCCAGACTTTCGACAATCAACAAGATTCTTCAAGTCCTGACTGAGGGGGCAGGCAGAAAATGCAAAGAGGTTATGACGGGGAATGTCATCTTTGCCAAACCTAATCAGAAGATTCAGAAAGTAAGCGAACTCATGATAACACATGCAATATCACAGTTGCCCGTGTTAGAACGCGGAAGAATTGTAGGCACAATCACCGAGGAAGATATAGTCCGAAATCTCAGCTCGAACCTTGCCGACGAAAAAGTTGAAAACATAATGCAGCCGCCCCTACCGATAGTTCCGGAAGACACAAACATAAGCATGATCCGCCCCTTATTAGAGGACCAACAAGCTGTCCTTGTTTTGCGCAAAGGAAACGTAGTCGGCATAATAGCCCGGTCTGACTTGCTTAAAGTAGTCTAAAGGGAATCTACGAGCCTTGACTGATTCCTCTTTCTACTCCGTTACTTGAGCGCGTCTGAAAACGAACCAAGAGATTGCCACAAACGTGATGAAGTAGACTAGCGCTACAGCAATCGATGTTGAGATGACAGTGGATAAAGGCTCTGAGTAGAGTGGCTCCCATAAAGGTTGCCCTGGAGTGATTCCTCTTATTTTGAAATAGGTGACCTCCCATGACGGGTGTAAGATGTAATTTATGAGATTTGGACCAATGCTGTCTGTGCCTGTTGAGATCGCGACGCCTACAGCAGGTGGTCCACCGACCGATCCTGTGTTGCCGGAGCCAGGGATGTATGTGAGAATCCACCCTTGACCTGCAAGCACCCCCAGTATCGAACCAATGATGTTTGTACCTAGCCAGATGCCAAAAGGTCCAAGAGCAGCGATTAGGGAACTCCTAAAGAGCGTGGCGAAGAACAGCACAATTGCTATCCATATCAAGGTGCTGAAAAGAGCTCCAAGAAGAGAAAGCGGAACAAGATGCAAATTATTTTGGGATCCATACACGACGAAGCCGCCTATGGTCATGTACGTCATCAGAAAACTGTACGTTACCAGAAGTGTTAGGAAAGCGGCAAACAACTTGCCAAAAAACACTGTAGTCCTTGACAATGGTTTGGCCAGTAACGACACAATAGTTCCACTCTCAAACTCGGCTGAGATCGTGTTCATCACGGTTACTATGGCAAACAAGAAAAAGCCAAACCCGCCCAGGCCTACGTTGGAGTTGATCACGAAGTCTGGGTTCGATTGTACAGGCTCGCCGGTGATGGCGCTTACAATGTGGCCTCCAGCTAATGATAAGGTAGTAAGAGCCAACGCAACAACGAGCATCCCGAGAAACTTCTTCTTTCGGATGTTCCAGAGTATCTCGTATCTAACAACAGCGAGAAACTTAGTGGTCCAACCCCGACTCAAACTCATTCTGCGGCCTCCTTTTCTTGGGGTTTGGCGAGGAGATCCATAAACATGTCCTCCAAGCTTTCTCCCTTTAGCTTCATGGATATGACCACACCTCCACCTGCAGTAATCGCTTGGGAAATCTGGGATCTGACGTCGTCACGAGTTTTCACCTCGACCAAGACCCTTTTTCCGTCCACGGAAACACCTGCCACGAAAGGCAGTTCTTTCACCTTTTCTATAACAGCCTTAGATAGCTTGTCAACTTCAATATCTACTGTCACGGGTCCCCTGACCTTGGTGGATATCTGCTTAAGCGTGCCCGAAGCTACTGCCACTCCCTTGTTAATTATCGTCACATGAGTGCAGATCTGCTCAACCTCGTGCAGAAGATGTGACGAGAGAAAGATGGTGACTCCTTCCTTGGCGATTTCCTTCATCATCTCCCGAGTCTCAACCATGCCCACAGGATCTAAACCAAGGCTCGGCTCATCCAAGATGACCAAACGAGGCTCATTTAGAAGCGCCTGTGCAATGCCTAAGCGTTGTTGCATGCCCTTGCTGTACTTGCCGACGAGATCGTCACCTCGTTCCTTTAAGCCAACCATGTCGAGAAGTCGAGGTATCTGTTTTTTCCGCGCTTCTTTGTCCATGCCGTACATTCTTCCGTATATGTCGAGGAGCTCCGTTCCCTTCAGATGCTTAGGCAACTTCGGAAGCTCAGGCATGTAGCCTATTCTCGCCCTTACGTTGGGCTTGTCCCAACCAAGTTCTTGACCGAGAACACTCACTGATCCGCCGTCAGGCTTTAACAACCCGACGAGAACCTTGATCGTTGTGGTTTTTCCAGCGCCGTTAGGGCCTAAGAAACCGTGAATAGTGTCTGCCTTAACTTTAAGGTCCAGCTTGTCGACAGCGACTATGTTTCCATATCTCTTTGTGAGACTAGCCGTTTCGATGACAAACTCCAAGGGTAATCCTCCGCGCCCATGCAGTATGCCAGCAACTCTGTTTTAAATCCTTTTTGCTAACAGCTTGAGTGCACATCGAGTTTTGCGGCGGAGAAAGGGCTGTTAGTTAATGAGCTGAAGGATTCGCATATTAGGCAAAATAACGTAAAAATTAGCGCATTCATGTCATAAAAATTGATATATACGTGTATGCTTGATTCATTCCTATGAAATACTGTGCAAGAGTAGAAGTGAGCCTCAAACCTGGACACTCTGACCCAGAAGGCGAAACCACCAAGAAAGCGCTATCAGAGTTGAACTACCCAGTTGAGACTGTCAATGTCAGCAAGGTTTACACCATTCACTTAGAAGCCAGCAGCATGAAAACCGCCGAGCAAAAAGTGGACGAGATATGTAGGCGATTGCTAGCTAACCCTGTTAAAGACAATTATGAGTTCGAGATTGGGGAAGCCGAATGAGCCTTTATGCCAAGAGGGACGTGCCCTTCCAACTCCACGAAATACGCTTAACAAACGCAAGCAACCTGCAGCTTCTTCAAGTTAGCAGAGAGCTGGGGCTCGGCCTAAACTTGGAAGAGATGAAAGCTATTCAAGAATACTTCTCCCTAAAGAGAAGAAACCCAACAGATGTGGAACTTCAAACCATTGGGCAGACATGGTCAGAACACTGTTACCACAAAACCTTCAAAGGCGACGTTATCACGGAAAAGGGTAAAATCAAGAGTCTCTTCGAAACATGCATAGCCAGAGTAACTAAGGAGCTTAACCCGAACTGGTGCCTCTCGGTCTTTGAAGACAACGCCGGCATAATCGATTTTGACAAAGGCTACGCGATAGCGGCAAAAGTTGAAACCCACAATCATCCGTCAGCCATTGAACCGTTCGGAGGAGCGGCAACTGGCGTCGGTGGCGTTATACGCGATATTCTCGGCGTGTGGGCGGAACCAATAGCCTGCACAGACATCCTAGGCTTCGGTCCCTTAGACTACGAACACGACAAGCTTCCAGCTGGCGTAAAGCATCCCAAATACATCTTCAGAGGAGTCGTCGACGGAATAGGATGCTACGGAAACAACATGGGCATTCCAACGGTCAATGGAGCAATCTACTTTGACGAAAGCTATGTAGGCAACGTAGTTGTCTACTGCGGCTGCATCGGGATTCTCCCCAAAAGCAAGTTTGTAAAAAACGCAAAACCAGGCGACCTCATCCTTGTAGTAGGCGGAAAAACGGGGAGAGACGGCATCCATGGCGTCACTTTCGCTTCAGCTGAGCTAACGGAGAAATCCGAAGAGATATCAAGACCCGCCGTTCAAATCGCAAACCCGATCGAGGAAGAGAAGCTCAAACGCGCCATAATTGAGGTGAGAGACCGCCAATTGGGCTCAGCGATAACCGACCTAGGCGGAGGAGGCCTCTCAAGCGCGATTGGCGAAACCGCCAAGAAGTCGGCGTTTGGAGCCCATGTTGAGTTAGACAAGATTCCTCTGAAGCATCACGGCATGACTCCATGGGAAATCTACATTTCGGAATCCCAAGAGAGAATGCTTCTCCTAATTCCAGAGAAGAACCTTCGAGATGTTCTCGGGATATTCGAGAATGAAGATGTAGAGGCTACGCCGATTGGCAAGTTCACTAGAGACCGAATGCTCAAGATCAGCTTTCATGGACACACGATCGCTGAAGTTGAGATAGAATTTTTGTTTAAACCGCCCAAAGCTCTTAGAACAGCCGTACGGAAAGCGGCAAGTTACAAAGAACCCAGTTTTCCTGAACCTGAAGAGCTGACAACAGACTTTCTCGAGGTTTTGTCTTCGCCAAATATCGCAAGCAAAGAGTCGGTGATACGGACTTACGACCATGAAGTAAAAGGTAATACTGTTCTGAAGCCTTTGCAGGGTAGATATGCAGGTCCAAGTGACGCTGCGATCTTGAAGCCCCTAGAGGATTCGTGGAAAGGCATAGTGATCTCCTGTGGCATGAATCCAAACTATGGAAAGGTCGACCCATATTGGATGGCTGCCTCCAACATAGACGAAGCAGTCCGAAACAACACAGCAGTTGGGGGCAGAAGAATCGCTCTGCTTGACAACTTCACGTGGGGAAACCCTGAGAAAGCAGACAGAATGAGTGCCTTGGTAAGGGCATGCCAAGCTTGTTACAAGGTTGCTAGAGGCTTTGGAACACCGTTCATCTCTGGCAAAGACAGCCTCTACAACGAATCACCCTTGGGCCCTGTTACTCCATCGCTTCTGATCACCGCCGTCGGAGTGATTCCAGATATTAGAAACGCCGTTTCCATGGATGTCAAACATCCAGGAAATCTCATTTACATCGTTGGCCGAACCTATCCCGAACTTGGAGGTTCTGAATACTACAGATCAAAAGGTTTTCTAGGTGAGACTGTGCCCGAAGTCAGAGTGCCTCAAGCAAGGAAAACTGTGGAATCAATCACTAAGGCAATTGACCTTAACTATGTTGAGGCCTGTCATGACCTCTCAGAAGGAGGCCTGGCGGTCGCATGTTCAGAAATGGCTTTCACTGGCAACTACGGAATCGACCTATACTTGAAAAGCGTCCCCAGGCCCAAAGCTATGCACAGAAACGATTTCATCTCGTTTTCAGAGTCTAACAGCCGATTCTTGGTTGAGGTCCAGGAAAAAAGGCGACGAGATTTCGAAGCTTCATTGGAAGGCGTTCCTTTCTCGGTTGCGGGCAAGGCGAACCAGAGAAAGCGTCTGCTCATACATGGGACAGATGACAATACAGTAGTGGACGTTAGCCTCGCAGAACTTAGAAACGCGTGGAAAGCCACCTTCGGGGGTTGAGCTGTGAAAAGAGAGGATGTTAAGGTTTGCGTCATGCGGGTTGGTGGAACCAACTGTGATGCAGAAACGAAAAGAGCATTTGAAGATCTAGGCGTCAAAGCTGAGATAGTCCATCTAAGCCAGATAGTCAGGGAGAAGAGGCTTCTCAGCTACGATGCGCTCGTTTTTCCCGGTGGCTTCTCTTTCGGTGATTACGTGAGAGCTGGCGCTATATGGGCTAAGGGAATAGTAGCCAAGCTTGGAGGCGACCTGAAAAGATTCGTTGAGAAAGAGAAGCCTGTTCTTGGTATCTGCAACGGTTTTCAGGTGTTGGTTGAGGCTGGATTGCTGCCCAAATTCGATGGAACCAGTGAATATCCGCAAGCGGCCTTGGCAACGAACAAGCCGATTGGATACCGCTGCATGTGGGTTCACCTCAAGCATGAAAACTCTGGCAAGTGCATATTCACTAAAGAGATTCCGACGGGAAAAGTGTTAAGGATTCCGATCGCGCATGCCGAAGGCAGGTTCATATTTCCGAAAGAGAACGAGAAAGAATATCTGGAAAGGCTCCATGACAACGACCAGCTCGTCTTCAGATACTGCAGTGAAAGAGGCGAGTATACGGATGGCAAGTATCCAGTGAACCCCAACGGAGCTTTCCACGACATCGCAGGCATCTGTAGCCGAGATGGAACAATATTTGGCTTGATGCCTCATCCAGAACGAGCCTATTACGGCTGGCAACTACCAGACTGGACGAGACAAGAACAAGTTCCAAGATACGGAGATGGAAAGCTGATCTTTGAGTCCATAACAGAATATTTAGCTAAGAAACCTTAGAAGAAGCTTTATACTTAGTTGTTGTCGTAGCGCGCGCGGTTTGCTTTTTAAGGCTGTTTCCAAGATAAGAGGAATGCTGCGATAAATAATGCGAGAGAAAGTAATGAAAGCCAAAAGCCAGCTTCAAATTGCTTGACGTACAACGGGCCAAATGCGTTGTAAACAAACCACATGCAAGACACTACGACAACGTTGAGAGCAGTTGACGTAAGAAGCAGGTAGGGATTAGAGGTCCAACTTTCATTCGTGTAAGCGGGTGACCGATTGATACTTGCTAGTGCTCCAAACAAGACTGTAAACACCTGAGCCCCCAGCATAAGAATCAAAGCATGATGAATCCATGATGCTCCTGATGTTATGCCCCAAGTTTCCATTGAATCCCAATACCATTCAAACGCATAGGCTTGCGGGGGGTACCAACCATTTGCAGCTCTTGCAAACACTTTCGTTTCCATAAACGACCAATAATATGCAGGTCCATGTTGTGGTAAGGCAACTTTCGTTTGGAAAAAAGGACAAAAAACGGAAACTGTAAAGATGAAACACGCAAAGACAACGAGAAACCTCAACCCGCCCAAATACCATCTGGCAAGCTCTTTCTTCTTTTCTGCCACTTGATTGTGGCTTTTCCTTTTTTTCAGGTACATCCCTGCGAATATGGCAATCAAGGCAACACCTGAAACAATTACAACTACCAAGACTACCATTAGCGGGTCGAAACCTTGGCTTGGATCCACTCCAATGACAGTTGAGAAGTATCGCCCTGAGTCTATCTCCACTCTCTGCTCGGACTGGTCAATTATGATTCCATGGCGAATATCTGTCGTGAACACAGTAAGGTTACCTATATATTTCCAGTCTAACCGAAGGAAGAGCAATTCTTTGGAAGATGTTGATCCTGTATGTGAAACGGTGAATGATTTTGTACCGAAGGAACTCCATTTTAAGGATGAAGGCGAGGCACTCCCATTTCCATGATAAATATTTATATCCATCAAAACAGAGGCTTCTGCGAATTCGACGAAATACTTCATCTCAGCGAAGGAGAAAGCACCTAAATAAATCCTATCTGAGTTGCCAAGTGGTGTGACGAAGTCTGCTTCTTGGGGCATAAATGGCGTCCCTATCCATTCTATGGTTGCTTCAGCCATTTGTGAATAACAAAGAACAGATCCATCCGTGGATTGTCTGGGAGACATTTCTGAAGAGATAGTTGGATCAATTCCAACGTTGAGGTTCAGCTGAATCTCTACTTCTTCTGGGTAAGCAGAGATTGTTGTGGAGAAGGTGATTGTGTCCAATGACTCTCCAATTGAGGAGGAAGACGGGCAAAGGAGAAAACCCAGAAGTATTGAAACTGTCACGCCCGCTATATAGAGTGTTCTGTGCATTTGGCTCACGGGTCTCTACCCCTTGATATTCCCGTCAATTGTAATAAGAGTTGTCGCGACGCGCGCGCGCATGAGTTTTAGCACAAGTAAAAGCTTTATTAAAGAAACCCTAGCTTTCGTAGCTCAGACAATTCTGGCAGCCCGTTTCTAGCCCCAACTTTGGCTATGCAACGTGAAGCCACGAAATTCCCAAGTTTTGCGCATGTACAAAGGTCCTTTTCTTTGATTAAGCCGTATAGAAAGCCGGTGCAGAAGGCGTCGCCCGCCCCTGTTGTATCCAAAACCTTTGTTTGATAACTCTTGACTAGAAAATCCTCCTTGCCGTTTGTGACATAACATCCCCTTTCACCCAATTTCACTGCAACTATGCCAGCACCTTTTCCAATCAGAACCCTTGAACCTTCCTTCAATTCCTTTCCCGTAAGTGTCCTAACTTCATTTTCACTAGGAAATATCACGAAGCTTCGTCCAATCAGAGTTTTTAGCGTCGATAAGCCTTTTCTCGCGTAAATTTCACCAGGGTCGAAGCTCATTCTCATTTCAGACAGTTCTTCAATCAATCTTTTTTGAGCTTTGAAAGGTTTTTCTCCAACAAAAGATGTCAAGTGCAGAAATTCTGCGCTACCAGCATACTCCAAGCTTATTTCATCGAATTCTAAACTGTCATTTACTCCGGGGTCTACATACAGGGCTCTTTGACCCTTAGAGTCTACGTAGCCCGCGGCGACTCCGCTTCTTCCAGTTGACGTGATTACTATGCCGCTTGTGTCAACTTTTTCTCTTTTGAAATCTTCTAGAAGTAGCTTTCCTTCATGGTCGTTGGCAACTTTTCCGATGTAGCCTGTTTCCAAGCCAAGTCTCGCTAAGCCGCCAATTGTGTTTGCAGCTGAGCCTCCTGACGCTTCCTGAAAGCCCAAAACGAAGCTTTCTTCGTCTTCTCTTGCGATTCTGTTAACCCTGTAGAGTTTGTCGGCATTTAGGGCGCCAAAACCTATGACGTCAAACTTCATCCTACTAACTCTCGCAGGTATATTTTGTGTTTGCCAAGTTTTCCATCGTAGTTTCCAGCAGAGATTCTGATGACGCCGTCAATGCCTGTAACAGCATGAATAGCGGCGCTCATCGCCTCTTTTACTGCTGCCAGGGATATGCCATTGACAACGATTTCTGGAATCGAGTTTACACCGTCTGGGACTTTTGAATCAGGGATTTTGTCCTTCAATGTTGGACAATAAGGATGATTCGTAGTCCCCCCGATCTCCGGATAATGCGTTTCTGTCTTCGAGCCCGCTGAGCAGATATCAAAGGATGTGATCACTCCTTCAACACTGTGTATAGCCTCAAGAGCGTGGTCTCCGGCTTCAAGCGCTGAGTCTTCGTTCTTGCACATGAACCAAACATTTCCGCCAGAAACCCCTATGTCATAGCTTAGGTAACGTTCAATCCTAAAGCCTGGCATCATGAGAGGAATGCTGATAACGCGACGCCCACGATATTCCTCTTCCCATTCGTATCCATCTCCGCAATGCCCGATGCTGTCCATTACGTCGAATCTTTTGTCGGAGTCTAAGGCGTTAAAGACGCATGTGGTTGGCTCGACCAGTATCTCTTGACGGATTCGGTAAGAGACTTCTTTGACAAACTTCTTGAGTGAAGGGCCCAAGGGTTTTGCCTCATTTACTGCACCCCAAAACTGTACAACAGCACCTAAACGTCCGTCAATTGTTTCTGCTTCGCTCAGCCATTTTTCAACTCCCCCTTCGGTTCTCCCAAGTATAACCATGGGCAAGGCTGTGCTGCCATAAGCAGCCCTTTTCAATCGCTTTTCATCCTTAGCGGTGATTAGAATTCGACAAAACAAGCCGTCGAAGGCTTCAGCGTACGTGTCTTCGATTTCAGCCATCAAATCACCAAGCTGCGATTCAGGTGAAATCTGAACGATTGGATATATATTTGTTCTATCCCAACTTTCCTATCGCTTCGCCTCGAACGGTCTCTCTAAAGGCGCTACTTTCTCTCATTAACCGCTCTTTGCTATCTGGCGTTATTATTTCAACATGTGGAAGATGTTCAGGATACAACTTCAGAAGATGTTCTCGAAGAGAAAGGTCAACGCCATATCTTTGAAAGACTTGATGGTTCCATTTTCTTGCCATCTTGAAAACACCGCTCTTGCCAAACTTGTTATGTGTGTCCGCGATAGCGGCGGTTACAACTGCGTTTTCTGCGAGCACGGCAATTTCTGCCTCTCTGACGGCGTATTCGTTGCCGTTGAAAGAAACAGTTAGACCTCCCTCTTTTCGGACGAGTTGAAAGGCTGAAACGTCAGTTATGCTGTCGCCCACGTACATTACATCGGAAAGACCTTTTCCCAGACCGGTAGCTATGCTCTGAACGGCCTGAGCCTTCTCGGATCCGCCAACTGGATTAATCTCTCTGAAAATTCTGCTGATTTCCATTTTGTCGATTTCTTCCCAGAATATCTCATTTAGCTTCCTTATTGATTCTTGATGATGTCTTGAAAAGTCTTGGAGGGATTTGGCGTTTCTCGGAATTTCAAGCATAGGCAAGGCGGACATTTCTTCTCTTAGCTGATCTAGTCGTTCTCTCTCTGTCTCATCAAGCCTGTATCTGTCAAGGTCCAGTCGGGTGCAATACACGTTTCCATATGGAAACTCGACGATGCTGCATAAGGCGCGCATATAATGCTCGTAACTCGTGCTTACAATAAACGAGGGCATAACAGTCTTAACAAATTCGAGCATGCGTTTGGCTCCTGGAACCAAAAGCACATTTTCAGAGGAATACTCTGTTACGGCTTGATTGGTGGCGCCGTAAGCCTTCAAGAAGGGAAGTATCAGCTTTAAGGTGTCTCCGGCTTTGTAGCCTGGTTTCTTCACGATATCGGCCAGAATGTCATCGTACTTACTCACTAATTCGAAGAAGCGGTCTCCCTTTGGAACGAAGTGGGCTGCAAGTTCAAATGCGTTGTCATTTTTGGATATCGGGCCTTCACAGTCTGAGATGAAGATTCGTGGCGAGGTTTCGCTCATCTTTTGGGCGGCCTCAGCTTTCTCATGTGTTCTATGCTTTGTCTTATGTGTTCTTCAGATGCGATGTCGGTTCTGTTCCAGAGCGCCCCGCCAGTGATGGCTTCTATGCCTTCGAGTGAGACTTCTCGTGCCTCTTGAATGTCGTCTCCAGCGCCAACCACACAGACAGCTCTCGATTTCAGAGCGTAAGCGTTTCTGTCCTCTCTGAGTTCCATTGAAGCAGGATAGATTCGAATTTCATCACCATGCTTCTCGACAAGCTTCTCTGCTTGACTTAGATCGACCGGCGTGTCTCCTTCATCAGTTCTGATTCGCTCGGGGAATGCATTGGAAAATCCGCCGTAGTTTGGTGGCACTTTGTATATGAGAACGGTTGCTTTCCTTTCGAAATTCACCCTTGTCAAGTCTCCCTCAAGCATTCTGTAGCAAATGTCAACGAAATCGTCTTTCAGAAGGGGTAGAAGATTTTGTATTTCGGGGTCTCCAGGGCGGCTATTGTTTTCAAGAACCTTCGGACCCATGCCGGTATGAATGAAAGCAGTGTAGAAGGGGACGCCTCTCAAGTCTGTGCTGGCCGCGTGTTTTCTCAGTTCCCTGAAGATTCTGTTCACATTTTTGATTTCCTTCTCCTTATCAACTGTGCTCATGAAGGGTAGTACATCACCAATCCCTTTGTAGGAGCCCATTCCACCTGTGTTTGGACCCTTATCTCCGTCAAACGCTCGTTTGTAGTCTCGAGTTTCAGGCAATGGCACCAGATGCTTTCCATCGCAAAAGGCTTGAAAGCTAGATTCTTCGCCCTCAATCTTCTCTTCGACTATTACAGGTCCATACTCAATGTTGCTCATGAAATGGTCGACTAGCTCTTCGCGGGTTGTGAAGTGATCACCCCAGATACCCACTCCTTTTCCAGCTGCCGGATGATCAGGCTTTACGGCAACCTTGTTGCCTATTTCATCTAGCCAATTGCCGACTGCCTTCTTGATCTTGGTTACAGTGCTGTAGTCGTTCGGATCAAAAACCTTGAATCTCGGGTTGACCTCTGGCACAACTTTTTCGAAGAGAGATCTCTGGGCAACTTTGCTGGCTTCGATAGCATATTCTTTTGTCGGGCAAATTACTGGCACACCAGTTTCTTCTTCCACAACGTCGCGGACACCTTCAATTATGGGTTTTTCTGGGCCCACTATGCCAAAATCGATTGCGTGTTTATGTCTCTTAGTGAATTTGCAGATTTGCTCGATGTTAAGGTCTGGAATCACCAAATGCTCTTTGGCCTTCTTTAGATTGAAGGGGTTTCTCTGCCTGTCAGCAACATAGATTTCTGCGCGATAATCTTGACTGCGCGCTAATGCATCTATCATAGCCGCGGCTCGTGCGCCGTAAGAGACAACTAGAACACCGACTTTCTCCATCAGATCACACTTGAGACTTCGTATATTCTGCCAGTTTCTTTATGGCCTCTCTCGAATTTTTCTCGCATCTCATCTGCCATCTTCTGAGCAAGCGGCGTCGGATACGTTCCAGTAACACATCCCAAACATAACTCGTTTTCCTGCAAGCCAATGGACTTGACGAAGCCACGTATGGACTGGTAATTCACGGCGTCAGCGCCGATTATCTCCGCAATCTCTTCCGGTTGATGCCGAGAACCAATCAATTCGCCATAAGTTGCCATGTCGATGCCGTAGAAGCAGGGACCAATTATCCTTGGGAAAGTGATAAACATGTAGACCTTCTCCGCTCCCATCCTTCGTAGCTTTTCGATGACGACTTTCGTCGTGTCACCTCTAACGATGCTGTCTTCAGTGACAGCGACCTTCTTGCCTCTGATTTTTCTTCCAAGGACATTGAGTTTCCTGTCAATTGTGGCGTAACGCTCTTCGGGCAATAGAATGAAGGCGCGCTCAGTCACGTAGCGGTGTCTTCGAACCGCACGTTCCCACCGCAGGCCAGTTGCTTCGTGGAGACCTAAGGCAACATCGTCACCAGTCTCCGGCAAAGATATGATGATGTCAGAATCTTTGGCAAAGTCACCATACTCTTTAGCCAGGTTTCTTCCAAACTCTTCCCTTGTTTCATAGACGAATTTGCCTCCTAGCCTTGAGTCTGGCCTCGCGAAGTATGCAAACTCGAAGGCACAGAGCGCTCGTCTCTTACATTGTACAAGTTGCTCTCGAACGAAACCCTCTTTGGAGGCAATTACGAGTTCGCCTGGTTTCAGTTCGAAATCGAGGTCGAGGCCGTTGATGTCTAGGCTCACAGTTTCAGAGGAAACGGCCTGGATTGTGCCTTCAGGGCTGTGACCGCAACAGAGCGGTTTGATTCCGTATGGATCTTTGAAAGCGAATAACTCGGCGTTCTCGGTTAAACCTGCAACCGAGAAAGCACCTTCAACTTCGTTCATGCAACTTCGAACAGCTGAAGCTAGATATCGGTCTTTACCCAGTTCCATACCCATCTTTCTGCCGATTAGTTCAACATCGCACGCATAACAGAACTGTGGAAGGCTTTCCTTTATTTGGCTACGCAGTTTGAAGTGATTAATTATGTTGCCATTAAATGATACTGCGAATCTGGTTTTTCCTGTTTCTATCAGAAAAGGTTGAGTGCCCCTGATTAATGACTGCTCATCGGTTCCGCCTGAAGTTGTGTAGCGCACGTTTCCTATACCTACATGACCTGGTAGTCTATTGAGCCAATTCTGAATCTCTGCTCTCTTTATCTTTGGGACTAAGTCTAGGGATTTGTAAGTGTGAAAACCTCCATCAAATGTTATCATGCCATGCGACTGATGGCCTCGATGGTTCTGAGCACGGAGCCCCCAATAGATGTAAGGGAACACGGAACCATCTTTGTAGTTTCGAGTGCCGAAGACGCCACATTCTTCCTTCAGGCAGTCATACATAGCTACGAATTTGTAGATGCAAATATATCAATATTTATGACATGAACCAGTCAATTTTTAATTTATTATGCATATAGAACGTCACGTAAGCAGAATCTTCTTCGCTTTGTAGAGAGCAACAATTCTTTCAGAGTCAGTCACTTTTCCTATCTGCTCTGCTTGGGTTTTGTCCTTTTCAAAGCTCTCCACAACAGCATCTTTGTCGCTTTTATTTACCACAACTGCAAAGCCCCACCCCATGTTGAAAGTCTTGAGCATCTCTTCGTCCGTTATAGGTGCTCTAATCTCACGAGCGATCTTCTGGATTAGCTCAAAAATCGGCTGGGGCTTAAAGCAGTCAAATTCGAAGCCTATGCCTTCGGAGAATTCCATCAGCCTTTCGAATTTCAGATAAGCGTCCCCAGTAATATGCACAGCTCCTTTGATCTCATATTTTTCGGCGGTATTCAGAAAGGGCTTAACATAGATTTTCATTGGCTCCAGAACTTCGTGAATCAGTTCTTTGTCGAATCCACTTGGAATATGATAAGGTTCGCATTTGCCTCCCCATTGCTTAAAGAGGATTTTTCTCGCAAGAGTCACTCCATTGCTGTGGATGCCCGAACTTCTCAAGCCAATCACCACATCTCCAGGCTTTATGTTGTTACCGAAGATTATGTCGCGCTTGCTTAGTTCTCCGATGCAGGCAATGACCATGTCGAAGCCTATGCCTTCAGAAATCCCCTTTATTATCTCTGTCACATCGCCGATTTCTCCGCTTGGCACAATGCAGCCAGCTTCACCGGCGCCTTTCACGATGCCTTTCATCCATTCAGCTACAAGTCGCGGGTTGGAGACAGCCGCATGTATGTTATCTGCAACGGCCAAGGGTTTAGCGCCTGATCGGATAACATCGTTTGCTGCCAGAGCTATGGCGTCTATCCCTATCGTGTCGTATTTGTCCGCCAGCTGGGCTAGAAGAACTTTGGTTCCAACACCTTCTACAACCAAGTCTAAGTATCTGTCCCCCACTGGAAAGATGTTACCATAGGGGAGTTGAATCATCCTCCCGTAGTGACTGTGCTTGTATGTTTGCCTCAGAACCTTCAATGCAGCTTTTGATCTGGCTCGTAGTTCTCGGTCCACGCCAGCCTCTGCATAGGTGAAGCTTTCGGGCGTCAATTCCACCTAAGACCTAGACCTCGACGCATTCATGTAACGATCTCTTCAAGCCGCTTCCTTTTCCAGGCGCGTCTAATCTCCAGTGCGATTCTGTCTCCCATGCTCATTGACTTCTGATACTTTGCGTTGGCATATTGGGAGCCTATTCCCATATGCACATTAGTTCCGCCACCGTGTCTCAGGGCCAAATCCTGCGTAACTGGAATATGCATGAATGGTTCTTCTCCTTCTGGTACATCGTATAGCCCGTAATCCATTGCAGTTTTTGGGTCAGCACCGCTTGTGAAGTCGAATTTGGCTTTAGGCTGGAGCTCATACTTGGAAATCCTGTCCCAAGTGATTAATGTTTGCAGGCACCAAGCGCCAATTATCCCAGGAGGCTCGTACTTCTTCAGCGCTAGAAGGAAAGCATCTGCATAGCGATGTACATCTTTGAGCAACGATTCGCGCAGACTCATCATGAGATGGGCAGAGACCTCGAAGGATGGGACTTTCTTGATCTTCTGTTGGACCTCTATGGGCAGTCTTTTCACGCCGTCATGGATGGTTTCTCTTCTTTCGTCTATCGATAGGAATTGGTTGGCGAGGCACGTTCGGGCGTCTTCAAGGTTTACTCCATACAGTTTGGCATACCAGTCATCTACATCTCCCCATTCTTCGTTAGCGTCAAGTGGCGAGAAGAAGAAATTGAAGTTGGCGTGAGGTCCAAGAACAATCTGTTCCACTCGAGCCTCTTCTAGACATTCTTTTGTGAGGTTTCCAGCTTCCATTTCCCTCTGAACTTTCTCTTCAAGGTCACCTGAGTCAGCAGCGAAGATGAACTCTCTTTCAAAGGCGCGGTGGGCATGCTCTGCCTTGAGCAACATGGGTTCGTCGATGGGCTCCTTGAACTTTATTCCGGTAGAGTGAATTTCATACTTGTAAGATCTAGGGTAGGGAATTCCTGCCTTTTCTGAAAACCAATAGTAGTCTTTCTCAATTTCTCCTCTGTTCTCGATCTTCAGCGCTTTCCTTGAACCCAGGATCGGAACCGCAAACTTGTTTTCGATAACGCTGCAGTATTCATCTCCGCCTACGTAGACGGAAAACGCTCTGTTTGTTATCTGGAGACATTCTAGGTTGATTAGCTCGTCAACATGCTTTATTATGTCTCGATACTCGTTGAGAACAAGTATGGCGCTTCTCCATCTTCCATCTTTCTTGATGTCTTTTGGATCGTTGACCACGATTATTTCTTCTCTGACTCGGCTGGGCAGTTCTTCTACGGCTAACCCTGGTTTTCCAACCATTGGATTCTGCAGGTAGATGCGGGCTCTGGCGAATGTTGTGTAGATAATGCTCCTCAGGCCGTAGTTTCGTTGTCCTTGCCATGCATCAAGAGCTGAATGAGAGCCTAAATTGAGGCCAGTCGGCTCCTTATATGACTTGGTAATCTCCTGCATCTCTTCTCTGGCAATTACCATGGTTTTCCACGCTCTCTTAGACAACTAATAGCAAATTTAACCTTTTCTATTTAGACGTTTTTAACACGTATCTATCAAAATCTTCGCCCAGTTAGTCGCTCATAGGCTTCAATGTACTTTTTAGATGTTTCAAGTACAATGTGTTCTGGCAAAGCTGGGGCTGGCGGCTGTTTGTTCCAGCGAAGTGTCTCTAGATAGTCTCGAACATATTGCTTGTCAAAACTGAACTGTCTTTCGCCGATCCTATACTTTTCAACAGGCCAGAAGCGTGACGAGTCTGGCGTCAGAAGCTCATCGATGAGAATCAGCTCGTTATCATTGAGGAGGCCGAACTCCAGCTTCGTATCAGCGATGATTATGCCGTTGGCTTCCGCCTTCTTGGAGGCACCCTCGTAGATCTTCAGGCACGCTTCTTCAATCTCCTCGGCGACCGCCTTCCCAACAATTGAGACCATCTTTTTTCTTTCAATATCGATGTCATGGCCTACTTCAGCCTTAGTTGTGGGCGTGAGAACAGGGTCAGGAAGACGCTCAGCCATTCTTAAGTCCGAAGGAAAATCTGCTGCTTCTCCATTAACGTATCTTTTCCATAAGGAGCCGTAGAGGTAGCCTCTAACGACGAATTCAATCTTGATTGGTGTGGTTTTTTGGACCAACACGCTTCTTTGGTCGACGACGTCCAATATGTGATTGGGCACGACGTCTCTTGTTTCTTTGAACCAGTATACCGCTAGTCGGTTCAACGCTTCGCCTTTGGAAGGTATGCCGTTTGACAGCACAACGTCGAAAGCTGAGATTCGGTCTGTGGAGACAATTAGCAGTTTACTCCCCAGGTCGTAGACATCTCTCACTTTTCCTCTCTTGAATAACGGAAGGGAGAGATTACTCTCTAGGAGAGCTTCAACTTGCATTATTCCGCCTCTGGATGTTCTTTTTCCAGTTCGAGGGCTTCCTTAGATCTGAGTTCTGCGTCCATCTCTTCAACCGCTCGCTTAGCTCTCCTAAGGTACTGTTCGATCTTTCTGGCTAGTGAGGAGTTGGATAACGCCAGAATCTTGACTGCTGCCAAAGCTGCATTCTCTGGTTTAGGAACATAAGAAACAGCGATTCCCGAGGGGGTCATGACGGAGGAGAAGATCTTTGGCAGTCCATATTTGTCAACGTCGGGCGGACAAGCGATGACGGGATACTTCGTGAAGCCCGCCACTACTGGGGAGAGAGCATCTGAGAGCCCCGCAACCGTAATGTAAACGATATTTTCGTTTGACTTCTCGTAGCTTTTCAAGTCCATCAATAGCTTTTCGGGATATCTATGCGCCGAGCTGACTCTGTATTCACAACTTACGGGAAGCTTTGCCCCTTCTAGGAAGTCTTCTATACGATGAGCGAAAGGAACGTCGCTGGTAGAGCCCATCAACACAACGATTCTGTGTTTAGCCATTTTCTACCCGCTCACAGACCTAAAAGGTTGGCGTTGACTATTTAGGTTTTATATTGCACGCTTCCTATTGCTTTTTGCCTTCCAAGTTGAAATATATGAAACGCAATGACTGTGAAACTTCTTTTGGCGCAAATAAGGTGACGCAACGAAAATCACGTTGCTTAAAGATATTCACTTGGCACTACTCTGAAGCGTGCAACTTTCAAGCTTGCTGAGGTCTACCGCTAGTTGTTTCGCCTGTAGGCTTCTGAAAGAGAAGTTGCAGTATGGGCAATCAATCTCTGGTCTTCAGCGATTTTTTCAAGTATTCTTTCAGCAAGTTCTTCTTTGTCTGCAAGCCTACCAACCATGTGAAGACTGCCACCGGTAATCGAGGCCAGTTGCTTGGTTACTGAAAAGCCGTAGGTCTCTCTTCCATAGAAGTGGGGGTTTGTATTCACAACAACTGTATAGACTCCCTCTTTTCGAATCATTTTCGATACGGACATGGCATCTCCTACAGCCAATTCTTCAAACTGTCGAGTGATTATACCGATCTCGTCAAAGTGGCGTATTTCGCCTGTTTCCATACTTCTCAACAAGGGCACGTTGGCGCTGCCATCTGTTATTACCACCATAACGGGTATTGTCGATCGGTTCCTTCGTTTCGCCTCTTTCAAGACTTCTCGGGCTTTGAGCATTCCAGCGGCTAAAGGTGTGAACCCGCTGATTCTTAGCCCTATTAACTTGTTCGCCACGACTCTCAGATTCGTTGTCGGATGCTGAACAACGACAGCGCCTGTATCTTTCAAGGCTACTATACCTACCTTGTCACGATACCGATAGGCGTCTCCATGAAGTTTGAGAAGAGCATTTTTGACGGCTTCAATGTTTAGCATCATCGAGCCGCTTAGGTCGATAACAAAGACCAACGTCATGGGTGCCTTGTACAAACGCAGTTTCTCTCGCACATCTTCAACGCTTATTGTGAGCGCGGTTTCCAAGGGCCTTTCTCGTCGTCTCTGCTTCAGCGCTGCGGCCCTAATTGTCGCTGGAAGGTGGATATCTGTAGGCTTACCGCTGGGGAATTTCCAACCGCGCGGTCGACCGCGATGCAGCGTGGTTATGGTTTCGGCTCTCTTGCCAGCTTGAGTGCCAACTCTTTTCGCAGAAGAAGTGCTGAATTTAAAAAGTAGTTTGAATGGAGCAAGAGCAGTCTCCTTAATCTGGGTGAATAGGGAAACGCCTGTAACCATATCAGAAGGTCTTACCGCTGTACCAACTGTCGGAATTCCTTTCATTCCTTCTCCCGACATTTTTGCAATGCCAAGCTTCGGCTCTTTTGACGTCGCTTCGCTTTGCCCAGTTGTGAAGGATATCTGCTTGGCTTCCTTCTTTTCAGGGATTCTTTCGCCTCTATACCCTTCAGCTTTGGTTCTTCCTTTGACGATGCTGTCTACAATGGGCGCTTCCTCAACGGCATGTTTCATTCTTTTTGTGAATCCAAATACGTATCTGCTCATCGTGAAATAGAGTCTGTTGAAGTTCCTCCAAAAACGGTGCCTTTCGAGCTTCTTGAGAGATTCTTCTGCTTCTTCGCTTGCGTCCCCTATCTCTTTGAAGGCAGCCCGAACCCAACGCGGTGACTCTACACCTCTTGCCTTTTCCTTCTTTTCTTCTACTTTCTGAATTGTTTCTGCTGGTATGTATCGGACCTCTTTGATAGCTGCCTTCAAGATCTTTCTTATCTCATCCGTCGTGGCCGGTTCCAAGAATCCTCCTTCTCTTGTTCTATGGCTCAAGGCAAGCTCGGAAGCCACCAGAACATCGTCTAGAGTGACAGCTATTCTATCTTCAAAAGCAGCCAGTGTCTGTGCCGCTTTGCTGATGACGATGTCAGGTCTCATTCCGTCAACTTTGAGGTCTAAACACGCTTTGCATATGGCTTCGAGGAGCTTTTCGGGGATCTGCACCTTAAGCAAGATTTTCCTTGCTTGGACGATTTTGCTTTTAAGTTCTTGTTGCGAGGGAGCATATTCCTTTAAGACGCTTTCTGGGTCTCGCTCAAATTCGAGGTTTCTCTTCACCACTTGTATTCTATCATTAACTGCGTCGATTCTTCCCACTCTTACAGATAATGGAAAGCGGTCGAGAAGCTGGGGGCGCAGTTCTCCCTCTTCAGGATTCATGGTTCCAACAAAGATGAATCTTGAGGGGTGGCCAACAGATATCCCCTCGCGTTCAACAACATTCCAGCCCGTTGCAGCAGCGTCCAGTAAGTCATCGGCGATGTGGTCGGGCAGCAGGTTGATTTCATCCACGTACAGAATGTTTTGGTTGGCCTCCGCCAGAATACCTGGTTCCAAGGCTTCGATTCCTAGTTTTATGGCCTTTTCAACATCCAAGCTGCCGACGACCCGGTCCTCTGTGGAACCTAGAGGCAGATCAACCACCTTCATTCTTCGCTCTTCTTTCGGTAATTTCTTGCCTTTGTGGTAACGTTCACTGCATGTAGCACACATGTTAGATGGATCGTAGAGACTGCAGTTGAAGGAGCAATCTTTCACAACAGTGATCTCTGGCAGGATATCAGCCAACGCGCGTACAATTGTGGTTTTGCCCGAACCTTTGGGACCCCGAATTAGCACTCCGCCGATTTTAGGGTTGATTGCATTTATTAAAACAGTTAGCTTAAGCTTGTCTAAACCTACGATAGCTGAAAAGGGAAAGAGAATTCGCCTCTTCAATAGCTTCGACACCAATATTCTGAGTGTTTCCACAGCATTTAAACAAATCCACTGAAGTCAAACCTTGCAGCTGTCGGCAGAAAGCGGATACAGTGAATTCTACGTTGATTCTGTAACCCCTGGCTTCCTTCCGCTGACCTTCACCGTCAATCCTAAGGCTGTGTTTCAATAGCTGTATAAATGCGCGCGCCAATGCGAACCAGACATCGCCGCCAGAATAGGTAAATTTTAAGTGAGATCCCTTACAGAACAGCTTTGAGCCAAAATGAAAGCCGCCGTCTATTATGGTCTCGATGACATACGCCTTGAGAAAATGCCTCAGCCTCGACCCAAACCAGATGAGATCATTGTGGAAATGAAAGCTTGCGGAATCTGCGGTTCAGACCTAATGAATTGGTATCTCCAAAATCGAGCGCCGTTGGTTCTCGGACATGAACCTTCGGGCCTAGTGGCGGAAACCGGGCGAAACATTGACGCTTTCAAGCTTGGAGACCGCATTTTTGTTCATCACCACGTCGCCTGTTTGACTTGCCGTTACTGCAGTCAAGGCGATTACACCATGTGCGAGCAGTTTGGACGTACTCACATTCATCCCGGCGGGTTTGCAGAATACTTTAGAGTTCCAGCGGAAAACTTGCAGACAGACACCTTTAAGATTCCGGAGAACGTTTCTTTTGAAGAAGCCACGTTGATTGAGCCCACCGCCTGTTGCATTCGGGCGCAAAACAAACTTGACATTCAAACGGGAGACACAATTGCCATAATCGGCGCTGGACCATCCGGAATTCTTCATCTGTTGCTCTCGAAGATTGTCGGGGCAAGCAAGGTGATTGTTAGCGATCTAATTGATTATAGACTTAAGATGGCTGAAAGATTCGGAGCTGACTTGGCGGTAAATCCTGAGCGGGAAAACATTAGCGAAGTTGTCAAAGGAGCCACTCAAGAAAGGGGCGCTGATGTCGTTATCGTTACGGCACCAGTCAAAGAAGCGCTAGCTGATGGAATGACAGTCTGCCGAAGAGGTGGAACCGTATGTCTGTTTGCGCCTACTCAACCTGGTGAAGTTGCACACATTAGCCCTCATCGACTGTTCTTTTCAGAGATCACTGTGGTTCCATCTTACTCTACATCTCATGTGGAAACCCGAATTGCCCTGCAACTGATAAGTTCAGGAAGAATCCCCGCCAAAGACTTGATAACTCACCGTTTTCCGCTGAGTCGCATTGCAGAAGCGCTTCGGACAGCTGCAACAACCAAGGAATGCTTGAAGGTTGCTGTGCTAAACAGATAAGCTATTTTTCGCTTTGCAGTCTTGCCAGCAGTTTCTGTTTGGTCGCTTCGGCTAGGCTCAGGATTTTCTCAACATTAACCGTTGCAACTTTGCGATTCTCCATGATGATATTGCCTTTGACAAGAACTGCGTCTACATCTGCGGCTTTCGCTGAGTAGACGAGATGGCTTATCTCGTTAAAGACAGGGCGCAGATGTGGCTTTTCGAAGTCAACTATCACTAAGTCAGCGTCTTTGCCGATCTCGATTGAGCCTATTTCTCTTTCCCACAGAAGCGCTTTGGCACCTTCAATTGTCGCCATCCGCAACACCTGCTCAGCTGGAAGTAGTGTCGGTTCTCTTTTGACGCCTTTGTGCAAGAGCGCTGTTGTTTTCATCACCTCAAGCATATCTGCGCTGTTATTTGAGCAGGAGCTGTCGGTTCCCAATGATACTGTGACTCCAGCCGCGAGAAGATCGGAAACAGGGCTTATGCCAGAACCTAGCTTTAGATTGGAGATTGGACTGTGAGAAACCTTAACCTCCTCTTGCCCAAGGATGTGTATGTCTTCTTGCGTGAGAGAAACGCAATGAGCGGCTATAACATCGCTCTTGAGCACGCCCAAAGAATACAGATATTCGACGATTCCACCTTTGACAGAACCCTTAAACGCCTCTTTGATTTTGTGCAGTTCATCGCTAGTCTCGGCGACGTGCATATGCCACATTATAGGCGCGTGGGACGAACCGAATTTTTCATTAAGTTCACTTGTGGTTACCCTTAGTTCTCTCATGTATTCTGGATCGACCGTGTAAGGCGCATGCGGATCTACACTCGCTCTGATAAGACCATCGGCCTTGCCATGCCAATCGTTTGCCAGGCTCCTCAATGTCTTTCGATCGTCTTCCTTTCTCCACGAAAAGCAAACGTGCCCGACTGTGCCTCTGAGGCCCACGTCAGCCAATGCCTGGGCTTCATTGCCGTCTTTCTCATAATGATACATCGTGTTGATGGTTGTTGTGCCGCCCATAACTGCTTCCACAGCGCTTAAGAGTGCACCCGCGTAGATGTCGTGCCCAGTCATATGTTTCTCCAGCGGCCAAATCCAGTTTTCCAGCCACTCTTGAAGCGGAATATCGTCGGCGTAGCCACGAAGCAGGCTCATAGCCATGTGTTGATGAGTGTTTACGAGTCCTGGAATTATTACCTTGCCAGATGCATCAATCTTTTCGTATCGGGGGTATTTGTGCTTCAGCTCAGCCTGTTTGCCCAGGTCTGTGATCTGTCCGTTTTCAATGATGACTGTTGCGTTACGGATGGTTCCTCTGGGGCTCATTGTGACGACAGTACCATTCTTAACTTTTAGGTTCAACGGCAATGTCTCTCCTCTCGTTCGTCCGATTTTTGTAGGAAGAAAGCTGTGAACTTTTATTTAAGACAAACCAGTGTTTCGCGGCGCAAATGTTTAATCTTGCGTTGTCTCAACTTAATCACAGTGGAACAAGGGCGTGCATGGTTGAGAGCACCCTTCACTATGTTCATCAGAAGCAATCTGAAGCCTGGTACTCTGCTCATTACATGTGGGCTTCCCGGAACTTGGAAAACAGAGACTTCCGAGGAAATCTCAAAGATCAGGGGATTTCCCATTCTTCGGACCGACCTGATTCGACTGGAGGTTCTCAGAGATGAAGACATCTTCGATGAGAAGGTTGCATCGAGCATGAGTAAACGGGAGCTCGTGTATAACGAAATGTTTCGCCGAGCAGAGGAGCTTGCGCAGAAGAACAAAAGCGTCATATTAGATGCTACTTTTGTCACTCAGAAGTTGCGAAGACGCGCCGCCGAGATTGCTGCGAAGTACGACCTGACTTTTGTCATACTTCAAACTCACTGTTCTGAAGATGTATCGATTGCGAGAATTCTTGGAAGAACTAGAGAGAACTATGAGTCAAACGCCCTGACTCGACAAGCTTATCTCAACAACAAGAAACGGTTTGAACCTATCGATCTGGGTGACTTGAAGAAGAGACATCCACAACTCAGAGTGGTGCTCTTGACAGTCGACACAGAGCATGATACTCCTGAGAGCTGGTATTTTATCAGGATGGAAGAAAGGTAACTGGACCCGCTTCCCCATGAAGATAGATCTGCATATCCATTCAAAGGATTGTTCCGACGGAAATTTGACCGTTGAAGAAATCATCAAAGAAGCCAAAAGAAGAAAGATCCAGCTGATGTCAATCACAGATCATGACTCAATTGACTGCCAAGAAAAAGCCAATACATTGACGAGGAAAAGCGGAATCCGTTACATTCCCGGGGTTGAATTGAACATAACCCTCACTGACCCCAGATATCACAAGGGTAAGCCAATATCGTTAGATTTCTTGGGCTATCAATTTGACATAAGGAATAATAAGCTGATGAACAAGCTTCACCAAATTGCGAAATATCGAGAGGAAAGAGCAGCTAGGATTTTCGAAAAGCTTAACGCAGAATTTCAGAAAGAAGGAATCGGAAAGTTGACGAAGAGCGATCTAGTGGAAATCAGAGATTCCGCTGACGGGGCCCTTGGGCGGCCTCACATAGCGAACTATCTGGTTAGGAAGAGAATTATTAGAACCAAGCAGGAAGCCTTCGATAAGTATCTTGTGAAATGTGACGTTCCCAAGTATCCTCTTCACCCTGAAGAGGCCTCAAGACTGATTCGAAACGCTGGCGGAATAGTAGCCCTAGCCCATCCCAACGACCCTCACGGAACCTCACTTGCGACGCTGACCAAATCGCTGCCGGAACAGACAGAGATAATAGAAGAGCTGATTCTGAAATACATTGATGGCGTCGAATGTTGGCACCCCAGAAACGACGACCTAACAACAGATCATTATGTCAAGTTTGCAGAAAAACATGAACTAATCATGACTGGGGGAAGCGATTGCCATCAAAAACCGATTCTCATGGGAACGGTGAGAGTTCCCGACTATGTAGCTGGACAAATCAGCTTTAAACAAGCGTCTCCCGGTTAAAGAGACTTTGCGTAGGTGAAAGCTAGTTTGAAGTACGCTTTCGCTTCTTTCAGTGCTGCACTTCTTTCATCACTGTCTACGTTAGGATCTTTGAGCTTGAAACTGGTGACTTTTCCTCGCACGTAGGCGCGGTAACACTTATAGAAGGGGAGAAGCTTCGACAGCGCTTGGTCTCCAGAATATTTGACGTATCTTTCAACAAAGAAGGCGGACAGATCGGCCCGTTCTTTGAAGTCTAGGTCCATGGCTAAGAAGGCAATGTCGGAGGCAACATCAGAAAATCGAAATCTCTCGTTGAACTCAATCGCGTCAAAAATG